>Ga0156178_102_pt2 | contig 112936 bp, 94 predicted proteins | sample RifCSPlowO2_12_FD_107831 | JGI IMG/M metagenome (GOLD analysis project Ga0156178, IMG submission 107831) | Burkholderiales bacterium RIFCSPLOWO2_12_FULL_65_40 | reverse complement strand
CCCCATCGCCATGGAAGAAGGTCTGCGCTTCGCCATCCGCGAAGGTGGTCGTACCGTGGGCGCTGGCGTCGTGGCCAAGATCCTCGCGTAAGGAAATTCGTAGGGGTATAGCTCAATTGGCAGAGCGTCGGTCTCCAAAACCGAAGGTTGTAGGTTCGATTCCTACTGCCCCTGCCACTTGAAAGTGGCGAAAAACAAAGCCCGCCAGACCCTGGCGGGCTTCGGTGTCTTGGGTGACGCCTGAAATTGAAGCAGGAAACAGCCAAAAATGGCCACTTCACAGATAGAGACAGTCAGTTCGGGGGCAGACAAGGCCAAGCTCGCAGCGGCGGTGGTGTTGGTCGTCGGCTCTGTTGCTGCGTTTTACTTGCTGAGCAAGCAAGGGGCCATTGCGCAATGGGGCGTGCTCTTGCTTGGGTTGGTCGCCGCGACCGGGGTGTTCTTGATTTCCGAATCGGGGCGCAGATTGGTGGCTTTCGGGCGGGATGCCTGGCGTGAAGTCAAAAAAGTAGTCTGGCCTACGCGCAAAGAAACCATGCAAATGACGGCCTATGTGTTCGCCTTTGTGGTGGTCATGGCGCTGTTTCTCTGGCTGACTGACAAAACCCTTGAGTGGGTGTTCTACGATCTGATTCTGGGCTGGAGAAAATAAATGACTGCTACTGTCGAAGCGGGCGGGGCAGCTGCTCCCGGTGGCGTGGCTGCCGGCAACCCTGATCTGCGCTGGTATATCGTGCATGCCTATTCCGGTATGGAAAAGGCGGTCGAGCGCAACATCGCCGAGCGCATTGCTCGTTCAGGTATGCAGGACAAATTTGGCCGCATCCTGGTGCCCACTGAAGAAGTGGTGGAGATGAAGAACGGCAGCCGCAAGACAACCGAGCGCCGGTTGTTTCCAGGCTATGTTTTCGTCGAGATGGTCATGGACGATGACACGTGGCACTTGGTCAAGCACACCAACAAGGTGACTGGCTTTGTCGGTGGCGCCAAGAACCGTCCGGCGCCCATCTCCGAGGACGAAGTGCAGAAGATCGTCAGCCAGATGCAGGAAGGCACCGACAAGCCGCGCCACAAGATCGAATTCATGGTGGGTGAAATGGTGCGGGTCAAGGAAGGCCCGTTTACCGATTTCAATGGTTCTGTGGAAGATGTCAATTACGAGAAGAGTCGTGTGCGGGTGTCCGTCATGATCTTCGGTCGCTCGACCCCCGTGGAACTCGAATTCAGTCAGATCGAAAAGACCTGACGTGTTTCAACATTTCGCACTTTTCGACTCGGTGCGATGAAAGTCAGTGAGTCGTTAACCCCGGGGAGCTGTGTTCCGCCCATGTGGCGCCAGCGTCAATACCCGTAAGGAGCAAACCATGGCGAAGAAAATCGTCGGTTTTATCAAGCTGCAAGTGCCTGCTGGTAAAGCCAATCCATCCCCACCGATTGGCCCAGCATTGGGTCAGCGCGGTCTCAACATCATGGAGTTCTGCAAGGCATTCAATGCGCAGACCCAAGGTGTCGAGCCGGGCCTGCCACTGCCGGTGGTGATCACCGCTTTTGCAGACAAGAGCTTCACCTTCATCATCAAGACGCCCCCGGCGACGACGCTGATCAAGAAGGCGATCAAGCTGGACAAGGGTTCTGCCAACGCCTTGAAGATCAAGGTGGGCAAGATCACGCGCGAGCAGCTCGAAGAAATTGCAAAAACCAAGATGAAGGACATGAACGCTGCCAGCATTGACGCTGCCGTTCGTACCATTGCTGGTTCGGCCCGGTCCATGGGCGTGACGGTGGAGGGTTTGTAAATGGCCAAGCTGACCAAAAAACAAAAGGCCCTGCAGGGCAAGGTCGACAGCACGAAGCTGTACTCTTTCGCGGAAGCCGTGTCGCTCGTGAAAGAGGCTGCAACGGCAAAGTTCGATGAGTCCATTGACGTTGCTGTGCAGCTGGGCGTGGATGCCAAGAAGTCGGACCAGGTGGTGCGTGGCGCTGTGGTGCTGCCCAACGGTACCGGCAAGACGACGCGCGTTGCCGTGTTCGCCCAGGGCGCCAAGGCAGAAGAAGCCAAGGCCGCTGGCGCTGACATCGTCGGCATGGACGATCTGGCTGCGATGGTCAAGGCCGGAGACATGCCTTTCGACGTGGTGATCGCTGCTCCCGATGCGATGCGCGTCGTGGGTACCCTGGGTCAGATCCTGGGTCCCCGTGGCCTGATGCCCAATCCCAAGGTCGGTACGGTGACCCCGGACGTTGCCACGGCCGTGAAGAACGCCAAGGCAGGTCAGGTGCAGTTCCGCGTCGACAAGGCCGGCATCGTTCACAGCACGATCGGTCGCCGTTCGTTTGACAACGAGAAGCTGCAAGGCAATCTCGCTGCCCTGATTGACGCCTTGAGCAAGGCCAAGCCCGCGACCAGCAAGGGCCTGTACCTGCGCAAGGTGGCGATTTCGTCCACGATGGGTCTGGGTGTCCGCGTGGACACGCAATCCATCGCAGCGTAATCGCGAAAAATCTTGAGGCGCCGAAAGGTGCCTCAGTGGTGGGTCGGTGCAGCAATGCACCGAGCCATCCAAGACCGCTGGTGTGCAAGTTGTTTGCACTTAATCCCTTCTGGGCCAGCGCAGATGGCGATCCCGCTGCAGATGGAATACGTTCCTCAACAGTTGGTCGCTGCAACAAGAGCGCGTACGAGGCATTCGCCGAGTGCGCATTTTAAGGAGTAGACCTTGAGTCTTAATCGCAGTGAGAAAGAAGCGGTCATCAATGAAGTGACCAGCCTCGCCGCTAAAGCTCAAACGCTTGTGATTGCGGAATACCGTGGTATCACGGTCGCCGACATGACCAAACTGCGCGTTGATGCACGCAGCAAGGGTGTGAGCCTGAGTGTTCTGAAGAACACCCTGGCCCGCCGTGCTGTAGCAGGCAGCCAGTTTGACGTGGTGGCAGACCAGATGACCGGTCCGCTGATCTATGGCTTCTCCGAAGACGCCGTGGCCGCCGCGAAGGTGGTGGCCGATTTCGCGAAAACCAACGACAAGCTCGTGATTCGCGGTGGTGCTTTCGGTGGCAAGGCCCTGGACGTCAACGGTGTTAAGCAACTGGCCAACATTCCTTCCAAGGAAGTGCTGCTGGCCCAGCTGTGTGGCTTGCTGATGTCGCCAATGTCCCGTACCGCCGTGGTACTGGGTGCCCTGGCGGCCAAAAAAGGCGAAGGCGAAGCCGTGGCTGCCTGAGCGCCCGGCAAACCTGTTAACCAATTGTTAGGAAATCAAAATGGCATTCGATAAAGACGCATTTCTGACCGCACTCGACAGCATGACGGTCCTGGAACTCAATGACCTGGTGAAGGCCATTGAAGAGAAGTTTGGCGTGAGCGCTGCAGCCATGGCTGCTCCTGCTGCTGCGGGTGGCGGTGCTGCTGCTGCTGCTGAAGAGAAGACGGAATTCAACGTGGTGCTCAACGATGCGGGCGCCAACAAGGTTTCCGTGATCAAGGCAGTGCGTGAAATCACGGGTCTGGGCCTCAAGGAAGCCAAGGATCTGGTGGACGGCGCTCCCAAGAACGTCAAGGAAGGCATTGCCAAGGCTGACGCCGAAGCTGCCGTCAAGAAGCTGGTGGAAGCCGGCGCCAAGGCCGAACTCAAGTAATTCGGTCTCTTTCAAGGGCTGGAGGTTCTTCGAAGGGCCTCCAGCCTTTGGCGCTTCCAGAGCGCACCTGAAAGCCCCTACTGGCTTTCAAGTGTCTTCTGACGAATCCGACAGCAGAAGATGCCTTGGTTCGGGCGATGTGCAACGCATCGCCGTCCGCCATGGTTGGTAGTGGCCAACCGCCAAGCCCGTAGGGTGCCGCCCACGGGTCAGTCGTCGCAGACCCAGGACTCAAGTCTTTGCCCGGAGATCTCATGGCCTATTCTTATACCGAACGCAAGCGAATCCGCAAAAGTTTCGGCAGCCGCGACAGCGTGCTGGAGGTTCCCTATCTGCTGCAAATGCAGAAAGACGCGTACACCGCGTTCCTTCAAGCCGGCGTAGCTTCCAAGAAACGTACGAACGAGGGCCTGCAGGCCGCCTTCAATGCTGCGTTCCCGATCGTCTCGCACAACGGTTTTGTCGAGATGAAGTTTCTCGAGTACAACCTGGCCAAGCCCGCCTTTGATGTACGCGAGTGCCAGACCCGTGGCCTGACTTTCGCCTCGGCGGTCCGCGCCAAGGTGCAACTGATCATTTACGACCGCGAATCGTCGACTGCGCAGTCGAAGGTCGTCAAGGAAGTGAAGGAGCAGGAAGTCTACATGGGCGAAGTACCGCTCATGACCGACAAGGGTTCGTTCATCATCAACGGCACGGAGCGCGTGATCGTCTCGCAGCTGCACCGTTCGCCCGGCGTGTTCTTTGAGCACGACAAGGGCAAGACCCACAGCTCGGGCAAGCTGCTGTTCTCGGCGCGCATCATTCCCTACCGTGGTTCGTGGCTCGACTTCGAGTTCGACCCCAAGGATATCCTGTATTTCCGTGTCGACCGCCGTCGCAAGATGCCGGTCACCATCCTGCTCAAGGCGATTGGCCTGAATCCGGAATCGATCCTGGCGAACTTCTTCGTCAATGACAATTTCCGTCTGATGGACAGCGGTGCACAGCTGGAGTTCGTGCCCGAACGTCTGCGCGGTGAAGTAGCCCGTTTCGACATCACCGACAAGTCTGGCAAGGTCGTCGTGGCCAAGGACAAGCGCGTCACTGCGCGCCATACCCGCGAGCTGGAGCAGTCCGGCACCACGCACATCAGCGTGCCCGAAGACTTCCTGATCGGTCGCGTGGTCGCCCGCAACATCGTCGATGGCGACACCGGCGAGATCATCGCCAAGGCCAACGAAGAGCTGACCGAAGCCCTGCTCAAAAAGCTGCGCAGCGCCGGCGTGCTCGACCTGCAGTGCATCTATACCAATGAACTGGACCAGGGTGCGTACATTTCGCAGACCCTGCGCATCGACGAAACGGTGGATGAATTCGCTGCCCGCGTGGCCATCTATCGCATGATGCGCCCCGGCGAACCCCCGACCGAGGACGCCGTGCAGGCTCTGTTCCAGCGCCTGTTCTACAACCCCGACACCTATGACCTCTCGCGCGTCGGTCGCATGAAGTTTAACGCCAAGATCGGCCGCGACGAAGCCACCGGCCCGATGGTGCTGAGCAACGAAGACATCCTGGCTGTGGTCAAGATTCTGGTGGATCTGCGCAACGGCAACGGCGAGGTGGACGATATCGATCACCTGGGCAACCGCCGCGTGCGCTGCGTGGGCGAACTGGCCGAGAACCAGTACCGCACGGGCCTGGCACGGATCGAAAAGGCGGTGAAGGAGCGTCTCGGTCAGGCCGAGCAAGACCCGCTCATGCCGCACGACCTGATCAACTCCAAGCCGATTTCTGCGGCCTTGAAGGAGTTTTTCGGCGCGTCCCAGCTCTCGCAGTTCATGGACCAGACCAACCCGCTGGCCGAGATCACGCACAAGCGTCGTGTCTCAGCCTTGGGCCCGGGCGGTCTGACGCGCGAACGTGCCGGCTTCGAAGTGCGCGACGTGCACGTCACGCACTACGGCCGCGTCTGCCCTATCGAAACGCCTGAAGGCCCGAACATCGGCCTGATCAACTCGCTGGCCCTCTACGCCCGCCTGAACGAATATGGCTTCATTGAAACGCCGTACCGTCGCGTGGCCGATGGCAAGGTCACCAACGAGATCGACTACCTTTCGGCCATCGAAGAAGGCAAGTACATCATCGCCCAGGCCAATGCCACGCTGGATGCTGAAGGGCGCCTGACCGGTGAGCTGGTGTCTGCGCGTGAAAAGGGCGAATCCATCCTGGTGGGTGCCGAACGCATCCAGTACATGGACGTGTCGCCCGCGCAGATCGTGTCGGTGGCGGCATCGCTGGTGCCCTTCCTGGAGCACGATGACGCGAACCGCGCACTGATGGGCGCCAACATGTCCCGCCAGGCTGTGCCCGTGCTGCGCCCCGAGAAGCCGCTGGTCGGCACCGGGATCGAGCGCGTGGCCGCTGTGGACTCGGGCACCGTCGTGACGGCGACCCGTGGTGGTGTGGTGGACTATGTGGACGCCACCCGCATCGTGATCCGTGTCAACGATGCCGAGGCCGTCGCTGGTGAAGTGGGTGTGGACATCTACAACCTCATCAAATACCAGCGTTCGAACCAGAACACCAATATCCACCAGCGTCCCATCGTGAAGAAGGGCGACAAACTGGAAAAGGGTGACGTGATCGCGGACGGTGCCTCCACCGATTTCGGCGAAATCGCCATCGGCCAGAACATGCTGATCGCGTTCATGCCCTGGAACGGCTACAACTTCGAGGACTCGATCCTGATCAGCGAGCGCGTGGTCGCCGAAGACCGCTACACCTCGATCCACATCGAGGAACTGGTCGTGATGGCCCGCGACACCAAGCTGGGTGCCGAAGAAATCACACGCGACATTCCGAACCTCTCGGAGCAGCAGCTCAACCGTCTGGACGAGTCCGGCATCATCTACGTCGGCGCTGAAGTGCAGCCCGGCGACACGCTGGTGGGCAAGGTCACCCCCAAGGGCGAGACCACGCTGACGCCCGAAGAGAAGCTGCTGCGCGCCATCTTCGGCGAGAAGGCGTCCGACGTGAAGGACACCTCGCTGCGCGTGGACCAGGGCTCGCAGGGTGTGGTGATCGACGTGCAGGTGTTCACCCGCGAAGGCATCCAGCGCGACAAGCGCGCCCAGCAGATCATCGACGATGAACTCAAGCGTTTCCGCCTCGACCTGAATGACCAGTTGCGCATCGTCGAGGCCGACGCCTTCGACCGTATCGAGAAGCTGCTGACCGGTCGCGTGGCCAACGGTGGCCCGCAGAAGCTGGCCAAGGGCACGAAGATCGACAAGGCCTATCTGGCCGCCGTCGAGAAGTTCCACTGGTTCGACATCCGTCCCGCAGAGGACGAGGTGGCTACCCAGTTGGAGAGCATCAAGAACTCGCTGGAGCAGACGCGCCACAGCTTTGACCTGGCTTTTGAAGAAAAGCGCAAGAAGCTCACGCAGGGCGACGAGCTGCCCGCCGGTGTGCTCAAGATGGTCAAGGTCTACCTGGCCGTCAAGCGCCGCCTGCAGCCCGGCGACAAGATGGCCGGCCGCCACGGCAACAAGGGTGTGGTGTCCAAGATCGTTCCGGTCGAAGACATGCCTTACATGGCCGACGGTACCACTGCCGACATCGTGCTCAACCCGTTGGGCGTGCCCTCGCGGATGAACATCGGTCAGGTGCTGGAAGTCCATCTGGGCTGGGCCGGCAAGGGCATTGGCCAGCGCATCGGCGACATGCTGCAGCAGGAAGCCAAGACCGCCGAATTGCGCACCTTCCTCGAGGAGGTCTACAACTCGCGTGGCCGCAAGGAAGACCTGTCGCAGCTGAGCGACGACGAGCTGCGCGCCATGGCCGAGAACCTGACCAGTGGCGTTCCCTATGCCACGCCGGTGTTCGACGGTGCCTCCGAGAACGAAATCATCGACATGCTCAAGCTGGCATACCCCGATGACCTCGCCAAGCGCAAGGGTCTCACGGCCACGCGCACCCAGGCGCAGCTGTACGACGGCCGCACGGGCGACGCCTTCGAGCGTCCGACCACCATCGGCTACATGCACTACCTGAAGCTCCACCATCTGGTGGACGACAAGATGCACGCCCGTTCGACCGGTCCGTACTCGCTCGTCACGCAGCAGCCGCTGGGCGGCAAGGCCCAGTTCGGTGGCCAGCGTTTCGGTGAAATGGAAGTGTGGGCACTCGAAGCCTACGGCGCCGCCTACGTTCTGCAGGAAATGCTGACGGTGAAGTCGGATGACGTGCAGGGCCGTACCAAGGTATACGAAAGCATCGTCAAGGGCGAGCACACGATCGAGGCCGGCATGCCGGAGTCGTTCAACGTGCTGGTCAAGGAAATCCGTTCCTTGGGCCTGGACATTGAGCTTGAGCGCTCGTAATTCGAAAAGGAAAGAGTCCTATGAAATCGCTACTCGACCTGTTCAAGCAATTCACGCCGGACGAGCACTTCGATGCCATCCGCATCGGCATGGCTTCGCCCGAAAAGATCCGTTCGTGGTCTTTCGGCGAAGTGAAGAAGCCCGAGACCATCAACTACCGCACGTTCAAACCCGAGCGTGACGGTCTGTTCTGCGCCAAGATTTTTGGTCCCATCAAGGACTACGAGTGCCTGTGCGGCAAGTACAAGCGCCTCAAGCACCGCGGCGTGATCTGCGAGAAGTGCGGCGTCGAAGTGACCCAGACCAAGGTGCGCCGCGAGCGCATGGGCCACATCGACCTGGCCGCGCCCTGCGCGCACATCTGGTTCCTGAAATCGCTGCCATCGCGCCTGGGCCTGGTGCTCGACATGACGCTGCGCGACATCGAACGCGTGCTGTACTTTGAAGCCTACGTGGTGACCGACCCTGGCATGACCCCGCTGAAGAAGTTCAGCATCATGTCCGAGGACGATTACGACGCCAAGCGCAAGGAATACGGCGACGAATTCATCGCCAAGATGGGCGCTGAAGGCATCCGCGATCTGCTCGAGTCGATCGAGGTCGACAGCGAGATCGAGAAGCTGCGCGGCGATCTGACGGGCTCCGAAGTCAAGGTCAAGAAGAACGCCAAGCGCCTCAAGGTGCTCGAGGCCTTCAAGAAGTCCGGCATAAAGCCCGAGTGGATGGTACTCGAAGTGCTGCCCGTGCTGCCGCCGGACCTGCGTCCGCTGGTGCCGCTGGACGGTGGTCGTTTCGCCACATCGGATCTGAACGACCTGTACCGCCGCGTCATCAACCGCAACAGCCGCTTGCGTCGCCTGCTGGAGTTGAAGGCTCCGGAAATCATCGCGCGCAACGAAAAGCGCATGCTGCAGGAGGCCGTGGACTCGCTGCTGGACAACGGCCGCCGTGGCAAGGCCATGACGGGCGCCAACAAGCGTGCCCTGAAGTCGCTGGCCGACATGATCAAGGGCAAGAGCGGCCGCTTCCGCCAGAACCTGCTGGGCAAGCGCGTGGACTACTCGGGCCGTTCGGTCATCGTGGTGGGCCCGACGTTGAAGCTCCACCAGTGCGGTCTGCCCAAGCTGATGGCGCTGGAACTGTTCAAGCCGTTCATCTTCTCGCGCCTCGAAGCCATGGGCATCGCCACCACCATCAAGGCGGCGAAGAAGGAAGTTGAGTCCGGCACCCCGGTGGTGTGGGACATCCTTGAAGAGGTGATCAAGGAACACCCGGTCATGCTGAACCGTGCGCCCACGCTGCACCGCCTCGGCATCCAGGCCTTCGAGCCCATCCTGATCGAAGGCAAGGCCATCCAGTTGCACCCCCTCGTCTGCGCGGCCTTCAACGCCGACTTCGACGGTGACCAGATGGCCGTGCACGTCCCGCTGTCGGTGGAAGCGCAGATGGAAGCCCGCACGTTGATGCTGGCCTCCAACAACGTGCTGTTCCCGGCTTCGGGCGAACCCTCCATCGTGCCGTCGCAAGACGTGGTGCTGGGGCTGTACTACGCCACCCGCGACCGCATCAACGCCAAGGGCGAAGGCCTGATCTTTGCCGACACCGGTGAAGTGCAGCGCGCCCTGGATGCGGGTGAAGTGGATCTGACCTCCAAGATCAACGTGCGCATCACCGAGTGGACCAAGAACAAGGCCACCGGAGAGTTCGACCCGAGCACGAGCATCGTTGAAACAACCGCAGGCCGTGCCCTGCTGTCGGAAATCCTGCCCAAGGGCCTGCCTTTCTCCAACATCAACAAGGCGTTGAAGAAGAAGGAGATCTCCAAGCTGATCAACGTGTCCTTCCGCAAGTGCGGTCTGAAGGAGACGGTGGTGTTCGCCGACAAGCTGCTGCAAAACGGCTTCCGTCTGGCGACCAAGGCCGGCATCTCGATCGCCATCGAGGACATGCTCGTGCCCCCGCAAAAGGCCGGCATCATCGAGAGCGCCGAAAAAGAGGTCAAGGAAATCGAGCAGCAATACGTCTCGGGTCTGGTGACCTCGGGCGAGCGCTACAACAAGGTGGTGGACATCTGGGGCAAGGCCGGCGACGAAGTGTCCAAGGTCATGATGCAGCAGCTGGCCAAGCAAAAGACCATCGACCGCCACGGCAAGGAAGTGGACCAGGAGTCGTTCAACTCCATCTACATGATGGCCGACTCCGGCGCCCGCGGTTCTGCAGCCCAGATTCGCCAGCTGGCCGGTATGCGCGGCCTGATGGCCAAGCCCGACGGCTCCATCATCGAGACCCCCATCACGGCCAACTTCCGTGAAGGCCTGAACGTGTTGCAGTACTTCATCTCGACCCACGGTGCCCGTAAGGGTCTGGCGGATACGGCGCTGAAGACCGCCAACTCCGGCTACCTCACCCGCCGTCTGGTGGACGTGACGCAGGACCTGGTGGTGACCGAGGAAGACTGCGGAACCTCCAATGGCGCCCTGATGCGCGCCATCGTCGAGGGCGGTGAAGTGATCGAGTCGCTGCGCGACCGTATCCTGGGCCGCACCACGGCCGAGGAAGTGCTGCACCCCGAAACCCGTGACGTGATGTTCCCGGCCGGCCAGATGCTCGACGAAGACATGATCGAGGAGCTGGAAGCCGCCGGTGTGGACGAAGTGAAGGTGCGTACGGCCCTGAACTGCGAAACCCGCTTCGGCCTGTGCGCCAAGTGCTACGGCCGCGACCTGGGCCGTGGCGGCCTGATCAACCTCGGCGAAGCCGTCGGTGTGATCGCCGCGCAGTCGATTGGCGAACCCGGCACGCAGCTGACCATGCGTACATTCCACATCGGTGGTGCCGCTTCGCGCGCTGCCATCGCGTCGAGTGTCGAGGCCAAGTCCAACGGCGTGATCGGCTTCAATGCCACGATGCGCTACGTGACCAACTCCAAGAGCGAGCTGGTGGTCATCTCCCGTTCCGGCGAAATCATCATCCAGGATGAACACGGCCGTGAGCGCGAGCGCCACAAGGTGCCGTATGGCGCCACGCTGACGGTGAAGGCCGACCAGCAGATCAAGGCCGGCACGATTCTGGCCAACTGGGATCCGCTGACCCGCCCGATCATCACCGAATTCGCCGGTCAGGCGAAGTTCGAGAACGTCGAGGAGGGCCTCACGGTGGCCAAGCAGGTGGACGAGGTCACCGGCCTGTCCACGCTGGTGGTGATTGACCCCAAGCGCCGTGGTTCGGCCAAGGTGGTCAAGCCGCAGGTCAAGCTGATCGATGCCAACGGCAACGAAGTGAAGATCCCCGGCACCGACCACTCGGTGACCATCGGCTTCCAGGTTGGCGCGCTGATCCAGGTGCGCGACGGTCAGGACGTGGGCCCCGGCGAAGTGCTGGCCCGTATCCCGATCGAAGGCCAGAAGACCCGCGACATTACCGGCGGTCTGCCGCGCGTGGCCGAGCTGTTCGAGGCGCGCACGCCTAAGGACAAGGGCACGCTGGCCGAAACCACCGGCACGGTGTCGTTCGGCAAGGAGACCAAGGGCAAGATCCGCCTGCAGATCACCGATCCCGACGGCAAGGTCTGGGAAGACCTCATCCCCAAGGAAAAGAACATCCTGGTGCACGAAGGCCAGGTGGTCAACAAGGGCGAGCACATCGTCGACGGTCCGGCCGATCCGCAGGACATCTTGCGCCTGCTGGGGATGGAAGAGCTTTCGCGCTACATCGTCGATGAAGTGCAGGACGTGTATCGCTTGCAGGGTGTGAAGATCAACGACAAGCACATCGAGGTGATCGTTCGCCAGATGCTGCGCCGTGTCGTGGTCGAGAACACGGGCGATTCGAGCTACATCGCCGGCGAGCAGGTCGAGCGCTCCGAGATCCTCAATACCAACGAGGCGCTGCAGGCCGAGGGCAAGATCCCCGCGACCTACAGCAACCTGCTGCTGGGTATCACGAAGGCCTCGCTGTCGACCGACTCGTTCATCTCGGCCGCGTCCTTCCAGGAAACGACCCGCGTGCTCACCGAGGCTGCCATCATGGGCAAGCGCGACGAGCTGCGTGGCCTGAAGGAAAACGTCATCGTGGGTCGTCTGATCCCCGCAGGTACCGGCATGGCTTACCACCAGGCACGCAAGGCCAAGGACGCCATGGACGACGCCGAGCGCCGTGCCATTGCCGAAGCGGAAGCCGCTGAAATGGCAGGCATGACGGAAGCGACCGAGTCCGATGAGGGCCTGGACGCCGCAGGAGCTGCTGCAGCCGCTGCCGATTGACCCTGACAGGTGATCGCTGAACGCTCCCGGTCTGTCTTGCAAAAGGCAGGCCGGGAGCGTTTTTGCTGGTATCCAAGACTGTCGTCCGGTGGAACCCGGCGAAGAACGCTCCCTATGCTTTTCTCCCCCCTTTTCTGGATCCTTCTGGCCGTCATGGTGTTCTGGGCCGTGGGCGCCTACAACCGGCTGGTGCGATTGCGTTCGGCCGCGATCCAGGCCTTTGGCGGGCTGGATGTGTACCTGGTGCGCATGATGGTGCTTCCGGGGGGGGGCGCTGCGGCGCCGGACCCGATGGGGCAAAAGGTATCTCCGGCATGGCAGTCGCTACAGGCTGCTGCGACGCAGTTCGGCGCCTCGCTGGCCGTGGCGCGTGCCCAGCCTCTGCAGGCCGATGCCGCGGCGGCCTTGTCCACGGCCTTGCAGGTGCTTTGTGCCGCCTCGGATGCCATGATGCAGGCGGGGGCCGAGGATGACGCGCTCCCGGACGCGGCGTGGGCGCAGCAGTGGGAGTCCCTCCAGGCGCAACGCACGCTGGCGCAGGCGCAGTTCAACCAGGCAGTGGTCCACTACAACGAAGCCTTGGCGCAGTTCCCCGCGCGGTTGCTGGCCGGGGTGTTTGGCTTCAAGCCGGGGCGCATCCTATGACCAAAGAACATCCCATGAAAAATGGCACTGCCCCAGCGGCCTCCAGAACACGGAGCAACACCGCACCTGCCAAGCTGGGGGGCGCAGGCCAGGGCGTGGCGCTCTCGCACCAGCTCCAGGCCGTGGCGCGGGCTCTGCAGGACATACGCGCGGGGCGCTCGGGCAGCGCTGTGATGGAGGGGGTGCCTGCCTCCCTGCGCCCTGGCGTCCAGGCCTTGCTCTTTCAGGTGTTGCGCCACCTGGGCCTGGCAGAAGCCGTGCGCCAGCAACTGGCCCCGCGCAAGCCGGCGCCCGCCGCCGATGCCTTGCTTTGCACCGCGCTGGCGCTGGCGTGCGAGCCGGGCAACGCACCGTATGAGCCATTCACCCTGGTCAACCAGGCAGTCGAGGCGGCCAAAGCCAGCAGTGCCACGCGGCCGCAGGCCGCCTTCATCAATGCCTGCCTGCGCCGCTTTCTGCGCGAGCACGATGGCCTGCTCGATGCAGCCCGGCTGGATGAGCAGGCTCTCTGGAATCACCCTCTCTGGTGGATACGCCGACTGCGGCAAGACCACCCGGCACACTGGCAAGCGATCCTGCAGGCCAACAACCGCCAGGCACCGATGGTGCTGAGGGTTAACAAGCAAAAAAGCACTCCAGCCCTTTACCAGCAAGCGCTGTCAGCTATCAGTATTGAATCTTCTTTGCTGGGAGATGACGGGGTGCTGCTGCACCGCGCACGGCCTGTGCACGAGTTGCCCGGCTTTGCCGATGGGGTGGTTTCGGTGCAGGACGCGGCGGCCCAGCAGGCAGCGCCGCTGCTGCTGCAGGGGCTGGACAGGGGCCGCCCCCTGCGTGTGCTCGATGCCTGCGCGGCGCCGGGAGGCAAGACGGCACACCTGCTGGAATGGGCCGGGCCGCAGGCCGCGTTGCAGGTCACTGCACTCGATGTGGATCCGCAGCGCTGCGAGCGCATCCGGGATACCCTCGCGCGCCTGCAACTGCAGGCACAGGTGCTGGCGGCGGACGCCGGGCGGCCACAGGACTGGTGGCAGCAACACTGCGGCGGGGAGCCGTTCGATGCCATCCTGCTCGACGCGCCCTGCACCGCCTCGGGGATCGTGCGCCGCCATCCGGATGTGCGCTGGCTGCGCCGGGAGAGCGATGTGGCGCAACTGGCCCGCATCCAGGCCCACTTGCTGGCCACGCTCTGGCCCTTGCTGCGGCCGGGTGGGCGCCTGCTGTACTGCACCTGCTCGGTATTCCGGGCAGAAGGGGATGTGCAGGTCCAAGCGTTTCTTGCAAACAACACTGATGCGCGTCTGATGCCCTCTCCAGGGCATTTGTTGCCGGGCATCGGCTCCAACGGGGAGGGTGTCCCGGACAATCTGTCAGGTGAACACGACGGCTTCTTCTACGCCCTGCTCCAGAAATTGCCCGCCTGACGCCCCTGGGCTGCGCCGGGTGGCGCGCCTGTGGGCCTGTCTGTTCCTGTGGGGGTGGCTGGGTTTCTGCCTGCCGGCGCAGGCGGTGGTGTCGCCCGACATCACGGAGATGCGGCTGGATCACACCGACGAAGGCCTCTTCCTGAGCGCCGCCCTGCGGTTCGACCTTCCCTCGCTGGCCGAGGATGCCCTCCAGAAGGGGATACCGATGTATTTCATCACCGAAGCCGATGTGCAGCGGGAGCGATGGTATTGGTATGACCAGCATGTCGTCACCACGGTGCGCTACATGCGTCTGAGCTTCCAGCCTCTGACGCGTCGCTGGCGGCTGAATGTATCGTCGGCGCCCTTTGAAGGCAGCGGGCTGGGCGTGGTGCTGGGTCAGAATTTCGACGAGCTGGCCGATGTGCTGGCCGCCATGCAACGCATCGCCCGCTGGAAGATCGCAGGGCCCGAGGCCATCGACCCGCAGGCCCGCTACAACGTGCAGTTGCGCTTTCGCCTGGACCTGTCGCAACTGCCCCGGCCGCTGCAGATTGGCGCGATGGGACGCTCGGGCTGGAATCTCTCCATGGCGCGCAGCCAGCGCTTTGCGGTGGAGCCGCAGCGATGAGCCGCACGGACAGTGTCCAGCGCCCGTCGCGCGCGGTGCGCTGGGCGCTGGGGGTGGGAGTGGCCATCATGGCCGCTATCGGTCTGGTGCTGCTGTTCCTGCTGACCCTGACCACCAACAACCGCGTGCTCTACGAGCGCAACTATGCGTGGCTCTTCGGTGTCAATGTGGTGGTGGCGCTGCTGCTGGTGGCGGTGCTCGGCTGGGTGGCGCTGCGCCTGTTCATGCGCTTGCGGCGCGGCCGCTTTGGCAGCCGCCTGCTGGTCAAGCTGGCAGCCATTTTTGCGCTGGTGGGGCTGGTGCCGGGGTTGCTGATCTATTTCGTTTCGTACCAGTTCGTCTCGCGCTCTATCGAAAGCTGGTTTGACGTCAAGGTGGAAGGCGCGCTGGCCGCGGGTGTCAGCCTGGCCCGGGCCACCCTGGAGCTGCAGGCCAGCGAGATGGCCCTGCGCACCCGCAGTGCCAGTGCGCAGCTGGCGCAGACACCCGACGCCACGGCGGGGCTGGTGCTCGAACGCATCCGCGACCAGTTGGGGGCTTCCGATGTGGTGCTGTGGAACGCATCCGGGCAGATGGTGGCGAGCGTGGGGCAGTCACGTTTCCGTATCAACCCGGAGCGCCCGAGCGTCCAGCAGCTGCGCACGGTGCGCCAGCAGCGGGGCGTGGGGCAGATCGAGGGGCTGGACGAACTCTCCGATCTGGCCGATGCGCAAGCACTGCAGAATGTCCGGGTCAAAGCGATGGCGCTGGTACCCAGCCCGGGTGTGGGGCTGTTCGTCGAGCCGCGCTACCTGCAGGTCACGGTTCCATTGCCCTCTGTACTGGTGGACAACGCCGTGGCGGTGCAAGAGGCCAACCGCGAATACCAGGAACGTGCCCTGGCCCGGGGCGGTTTGCGGCGTATGTACATCGGCACCCTCACGCTCAGCCTGTTTCTGGCGGTGTTTGGTGCCGTGCTGCTGGCCGTGCTTTTGGGCAACCAGCTCGCTCGCCCGCTGCTGGTGTTGGCCGAAGGTGTGCGGGAGGTGGCCGAAGGCGACCTCAGCCCCAAGGCTGTGCTCCTGGGCAAGGACGAGCTGGGCGGCCTGACCCGGTCTTTTGCGCTGATGACCCAGCAACTGGCCGACGCACGGACCACGGTGGAAAAAAGCATGGGGGCCGTCGATGCGGCACGGGCGCGCCTGCAGACCATTCTGGACAATCTCACCGCCGGGGTGATCGTGCTGGATGCCCAGGGGGTGATCCGGTCCTCCAACCCGGGGGCGACGCGCATCCTGCGCGCGCCCATGGCTGCCCATGAAGGGCGCCCGCTGGCCGAAGTGCCCGGACTGGAGACCTTCGGCGCTGCCGTGCAGATGCAGTTCGAGGCCTACCTCAGCCACCGGGGCCCCCACGGGCTGGACCACTGGCAGCAATCCTTTGAACTGCATGCATCGCCCAGCGGCGCGGGGCACCACGCCACCAGCCTGGTCGCCCGGGGTGCCGAGTTGCCGGACGCTGCCCGGCTGCTGGTGTTCGATGACATCACGGAAATCGTCTCGGCACAGCGTGCCCAGGCCTGGGGCGAGGTGGCACGGCGCCTGGCGCACGAAATCAAAAACCCGCTCACCCCCATCCAGCTGTCGGCCGAGCGGCTTGAAATGAAACTGACCGGAAAACTGCCTGCGCCCGAACAGGCCATGCTCACCAAGTCGGTCAAGACCATCGTCGATCAGGTGGATGCCATGAAGCGGCTGGTCAACGAGTTCCGTGACTATGCCCGCCTGCCGTCGGCCGACCTGCAGCCCGTCGATCTCAATGCCCTGGTGTCGGATGTGCTGAATCTCTACGAATCCGACCGTGCCACCGTGGCGGTACAGGCGCAACTCGACCCCCGTTGTCCCACCATCATGGGCGACGCGCAGCAGTTGCGGCAGGTGGTGCACAACCTGCTGCAGAACGCGCAGGATGCCACCGAGCAAGCGGCAGTCAGCGTGGGGGCGCCTGCCGGGACGCTGCCGCCCGTGTGCATCAGCACCCACTGGAACGAGACCTCGCGCCGCGTGCGCCTGACCGTCACCGACCATGGCAGCGGCTTTCCCGCGCACATCCTGCAACGCGCGTTCGAGCCCTACGTCACCACCAAGGCGCGCGGCACCGGGCTGGGGCTGGCGGTGGTGAAAAAAATCGCGGACGAGCATGGCGCCCGCATCGATCTGATCAATCGACAGGAAGAGGGCGTGGTGCGTGGCGCCCAAGTGTCGCTATCATTCGCCCCTGAGCACAAGGTCGCGTCCTGACAACACCGTGCACCGCAGTTTCAAGGCACTTCATACATGGCTAACATATTGGTGGTTGACGATGAGCTCGGCATCCGAGATCTGCTGTCGGAGATCCTGAACGACGAAGGTCACAGCGTCGACCTCGCCGAGAATGCAACTCAGGCCCGGGCCGCACGCTTTGGCAGCGTCTATGACCTGGTGCTGCTTGACATCTGGATGCCCGATACCGACGGTGTCTCTCTGCTCAAGGAATGGGCGGCCGGCGGCTTGCTGACCATGCCGGTCATCATGATGAGTGGTCACGCCACCATCGACACTGCGGTGGATGCCACGCGCATCGGCGCCTTTGCATTTCTGGAAAAACCTATCACCCTGCAGAAGCTGCTCAAGGCGGTCGAGCAGGGACTGGCCCGTCAGGCCCTGCGTCCTGCGGCTTTGGCGCCTGCCGTGGCCGTGCATCCGCCAGCGGCCGATGGTGCCCACTTCAGTGCCCAGAGCCTGCCGGTCACCATGGAAGCCGATACGGGCCCGCATGCGCACCAGGGGTTTGATCTGGACCGCCCCCTGCGCGAGGCGCGCGATGGTTTCGAGAAGGCCTATTTCGAGTTTCACCTCGCCCGCGAGGGAGGCTCGATGACCCGGGTGGCCGAGAAAACAGGCCTGGAGCGCACCCACCTGTACCGCAAACTGCGCCAGCTGGGGGTGGATCTGGCACGTGGCAAGCGCAATTAATGCCGCTGTTTTCAGAAGTTCTCAAAATTCTGGTTATAATTTGAGGCTTAGGCCCGGTAGCTCAGTCGGTAGAGCAGAGGATTGAAAATCCTTGTGTCGGCGGTTCGATTCCGTCCCAGGCCACCAAATTGGAAAGCCCGTCTCTGCGATGGGCTTTTTCTTTGACCGCAGCAGCGGTCCATACGCGGGAATAGCTCAGTTGGTAGAGCGCAACCTTGCCAAGGTTGAGGTCGAGAGTTCGAGACTCTTTTCCCGCTCCATATTCGCCCATGTGGCTCAGTGGTAGAGCACTCCCTTGGTAAGGGAGAGGTCGCGGGTCCGATTCCCGCCATGGGCACCAGACCCCCGGCCAAGCCCATCACCTGCGTGATGGGCTTTTGTGTTTCTGGCGCATGCATACCGCCGCAGGCACGGCATGCATGGGCTCCACCTGTTGACGGCATCTTGAACGACACCACCCTGGGCATCGATTTCGGCACCTCCAACTCGGCCATGGCCGTGCGCCAGGGCGCTGGTCCCGCGCGCCTGTTGCGGCTGGAAGGGGAGGCCACCACCTTGCCGACGGCGCTTTTCTTCAATGCCGAAGATCAAAGCACGCACTTCGGCCGTGATGCCATTGGCCAGTACCTGGCAGGCACCGAGGGGCGCCTCATGCGCTCGCTCAAAAGCCTGCTCGGCAGCGCCCTGCTGCAGGACCAGACGGCGGTGCATCACCGCATGGTGAGCTACCAGGACATCATCAGCCTCTTTCTGCAGATGCTGGCGCGCACTGCCCGCGAATCACTCGGCAGCATGCCGGGCCGCGTGGTGATGGGCCGGCCCGTGCATTTTGTGGATGGCGATGCAGCGCGGGACCGGCAGGCCGAAGACGCCCTGCGCCAGGCCGCGCTCGATGCGGGTTTCGTGAATGTGTCTTTCCAGGCCGAGCCGATCGCCGCTGCGCTGGACTACGAGCAGCGCATCACGGCCGAGGCCCTGGTGCTGGTCGTGGACATTGGCGGCGGCACCTCGGATTTCACGGTGGTGCGGCTGGGGCCTGACCGCGCCAGACGCCCCGACCGCAGTGCCGACATTCTGGCCACCACGGGTGTGCATGTCGGCGGCACGGACTTCGACCGCCGCCTGAGCCTGGAGCTGCTCATGCCCATGCTGGGCTTTCGCCACAAGGGCCCGACGGGCCGCGAGGTGCCCAGCCGGGTGTTTTTCGACCTCTCGACCTGGCACCTGATCCAGTGGCTGTATGCCCCGAAAGCCCTGCGCGATGTGCAGAGCCTGCGCACCGACTATGCCGACACCCGCCTGCACGACCGGCTGATGACCGTGCTGCGCGAGCGTCTGGGGCACCGCATGGCCAACACGGTCGAGCAGGCCAAGATCGGCGCTTCGCTGGAAGATGCGGCCGCTGGCATCGACCTTGGCTGGATCGAACGCGGGCTGGGGTCGGAGGTGACGCCCGATGGCCTGGCTCTGCACTTGTCCGGATTGCTGGACCAGGTGATTGCCTGCGCGCAGGCGTGTCTGAGCGACGCGGGTCTGACGGCGCAGCCCTTGCAGGCCATCTACCTCACGGGGGGGTCATCGGCCCTGCGACCGCTGCGGGGTGCGCTCCGGAGGGCGTTCCCCGATACGCCCCAGGTGGTGGGCGATCTGTTTGGCGGGGTGGCCTCTGGGCTGGCGGTCACACCGGAGGGATCCGGCTTGCCACTGCAAAATCAATAGCTGTCAGCGCTTGGTGCACGGGCGTTAGAGGCCATTTTGATCTGAAATATGGTCAGGACGATTCCTCGGGCTGTTCCCGCTTCCAGGCCAGTGCCGTGTCGTACAGCACATTGCGCGACGCGCCGGTGATCTCTGCGGCCAGCCGCACGGCAGATTTCAGGGGCAGTTCCTGCAGCAGCAGGCGCAGCACGCGCAGGCTGTCGCCGTCGTCCTGCGCGGCGACCACCGGGTGCAGCAGCACCACGAACTCACCCTTGGCGCGCTGTGGCGCACCGGCCAGCCATGCGGGCAGCGAGGCGGCGGGCAGCGTGGTGATTTCCTCGAACTGCTTGGTCAGCTCGCGTGCCAGGGTCACGGGGCGTTCGCCCAGCAGGGTCAGGGCCTGGGCCAGCTCGGTGATGCGGTGCGGGGCTTCGAGCAGCACCGTGCAGCGCGCCTCGGCCTGCAGGCGCAGCACGGCGGCCTGGCGCTCGGCCGATTTGACCGGGAGGAAACCGCCGAACACGAATCCCCCCTCGGCACTGCCATTGGCCACAGCGCCCGCCACGCTGAGCGCGGCGGTGATGCTGCTGGCACCGGGCAGCGGCAGCACGCGCAGGCCGGCCGTACGCACGGCGGCGGCCAGGCGGGCGCCGGGGTCGCTCACGCCCGGGGTGCCTGCGTCACTCACATAGGCCACGCGCTGGCCCTGTTGCAGTCGGACGAGCACCGCCTGCGCGGCTTCCTGCTCGTTGTGCTGGTGTACGGCGAGCAGTTGGGCGCCGCCCTTGTCGATGCCATAAGCGCGCAGCAGGCTTTGGGTGTGGCGCGTGTCCTCGCAGGCCAGGGTGTCGGCCAGCTGCAGCACATGCAGGGCGCGCAGCGTGATGTCGGCCAGATTGCCGATGGGCGTGGCCACCACGTACAGGGCGCCTTGCGGATAATGCTGTGCAGCCGCCGCGTCGTGCGCGGCGCCCAGGGCTGATGCGAAAGAAGCGCTCAATGGATTTCCTTGACAAGATGATCGCAGGCAGGACACCGGTGCGGACCACGCGGGAGCAGGGCATGGCGGCGGAAGACCGGGCCCTGGCCCATCTGCAGGCCGCCGGCCTGCGCCTGCTGGAGCGCAATTATCGGACGCCCGGGCGCGGTGGCGGTGAAATCGATCTGGTGCTGCGCGATCGCGACGGCACCGTGGTGTTTGTCGAGGTGCGCAGCCGCTCCAGCCGCGCTTTCGGCGGTGCGGGGGCCAGCATCGGCGCCACCAAGCAGCGGCGCATCGTGTTTGCGGCGCGGCATTACCTGATGCGGCTGGGAGCGCCGCCGCCCTGTCGTTTCGACGTGGTGCTGGTGGAAAATTCGGTCGAGTGGATCCGGGCAGCGTTTGATGCAGCGTGAGGCCCGGATGCGTGCACGCAGCCTACCGATTGCTACAAAATCGATAACACCACACGGTTATCATTGAACCTTTGCCCCCCGAACCATTCCATCTGCCCATGCTTGAGCAACGTATCCAGCAGCATTTCATCGACAGCGCTGACCTGAAATACCAAGCGGCGCAGGCCCTGGGGCGCCCGATTGCCGATGCCGTGCAGGCCCTGCTGGCCTGCATCACCAGCGGGGGCAAGATTCTGACCTGCGGCAACGGCGCGTCGGCCTCCGATGCCCAGCAGTTTGCCACCTGCTGTGTGGCGGGATTCGAGCGCGAGCGCCCCGAACTGGCGGCCATCGCGCTGTGTGCCGATGGCGCATTGCTGACGGCGCATCCCGTCAATGGCGATGGCAGCCAGCAGTTCGCCCGCCAGGTGCGTGCCCTGGGGCAGGCGGGGGATCTGCTGCTGGTATTGAGCGTGAGTGGCAACGATGTCGGCGTGGTGGCGGCCGTGCACGCGGCGCATGAGCGCGACATGTCGGTGGTGGCCGCCACGGGCCGCACCGGGGGTCTGCTCGCCGACATTCTGCGGGAAACCGACGTGCTGATCTGCGTGCCCCACGACCGCGCGGCCCGCGTGCGCGAGGTGCATTCGCTGGTGCTCAATTGCCTGTGTGACGGCATGGACGCCCAATTGTTTGGTGAACAGGAGATTTCGTGATGATGCTTCGCATGAACCGCACCATGTGCACCCTGCTGGCTGCCGCAGCCCTGGCCGGAGGGCTTGTGGGCTGCGCCACCCCCATCGTGCTGGGCGGTGCCGCCCTGGGCGGGATGATGGCCATTGACCGCCGCACGGCGGGCATCCAGATTGAAGATGAATCCATCGAGCTGCGCGCCGTGAACCGCATCCATGGCGCCTATGGCGACAAGGTGCACATCAACGTGACCAGCTACAACCGGCAGGTGCTGCTGACCGGCGAGGTACCCCATGCCGAGGCACGCGAAGGCATCGAGAAGATCGTTGCGGGCGTGGAAAACGTGCGCTCTGTGGTGAATGACCTGGCCGTGATGCCCAACACCAGCCTTGCCCAGCGATCCAATGACACCTTCATCACGGGGAAGGTGCGCGCCAGCCTGGTCGATGCCAAGGACCTCTCGGCCAGCAGCTTCAAGGTGGTTACCGAGCGCAATGTGGTCTATCTGATGGGTCTGGTGACCCAGCGCGAGGCCGCGCGCGCCACCGCCATTGCCCGGGGAGTCATGGGTGTCAGCAAGGTCGTGCGGGTGTTCGAATACCTGACCGACGACGACCTGGCGCGCATGAATGCATCACCCCGGCGTTCGGCCCCCGTGACCCAGGACAACGTCGAGACCAGCGCACCGGTGCGGTAAGCGCGGCCCCATGGCTGGTCAATGGGCGCGACCCAGGCCAGCAGCCACCGCGCAAGGGCCGCCCCGCCGCGCTGGTGGCGTCCCCCTTGGGGGGAAGACGCGAAGCGGCTCAGGGGGGGGCTCGCTATTTCAAGCGCTTGATCAGGCTGGACGTGTCCCAGCGGTTGCCGCCCATCTGCTGGACGTCGCCATAGAACTGGTCCACCAGCGCCGTGACCGGCAGACGTGCACCGTTGCGCTTGGCCTCGTCGAGCACCAGTCCCAGGTCCTTGCGCATCCAGTCCACGGCGAAGCCGAAATCGAACTGGTCCGCCACCATGGTCTTGCCGCGGTTGTCGAGCTGCCAGCTCTGGGCCGCGCCCTTGCCGATGACGTCGAGCACCAGGTTCACGTCCAGTCCGGCGCGTTGGCCGAAGGCCACGGCCTCGGCCAGGCCCTGCACCAGCCCGGCGATGCAGATCTGGTTGACCATCTTGGTGAGCTGACCGGCCCCTGATTCCCCCATGCGCGTGAAGGCGCGCGAGAAAGCCATGGCCACGGGCTGCACGGCGTCGAACGGCGCCGGGTCGCCGCCACACATCACGGTCAGCATGCCATTCTGTGCGCCCGCCTGGCCGCCCGATACCGGTGCATCGATGAACTGCAGGCCCAACGTGCGCGCGGCACCGTACAGTTCGCGCGCCACCTCGGCCGAGGCGGTGGTGTGATCCACGAAAATTGCGCCGGGCTCCATGCCGGCAAAAGCGCCGTCGGCGCCCAGCGTGACCGAGCGCAGATCGTCGTCGTTGCCCACGCAGCAAAAGACGATGTCCGCGCCCTGGGCGGCCATGCGCGGTGTGGCGCCTTGGCGCGGTGCGCGGGTGCCGGCATATTCGGCGCACCAGGCCTGCGCCTTGGCGACCGTGCGGTTGTACACCGTGACTTCGTGCCCCGCCAGCGCCAGGTGCGCGGCCATGGGGTAGCCCATCACGCCCAGGCCAAGGAAGGCGATTTTGCGCGGGGCGATGGGTTCGTAGGTGCGGGGGTTGGTGCTGGGCATGGGTCCATCCTGTCATGAAAAAGGCCCGCGCATCGTGCGGGCCAGGGAGTGGGTGGCGTGTCCGGTCAGACGATGGCGAAATGCTCGGTGCCGGAGGACAGATCGGTGGTCTTGGCGCGCTGACTCGACAGCTTGATCTGCAGGCGCAGGTCGTTGAGCGAGTCGGCGTTGCGCAACGCATCTTCGTAGGAGATGACGTTCGATTCGAACAGGTCGAACAGCGCCTGGTCAAAGGTCTGCATGCCCAGGTTGCGGCTCTTTTTCATGATCTCCTTGATCTCGGAGACCTCGCCCTTGAAGATCAGGTCTGCGATCAGCGGTGTGTTCAGCATCACCTCGACCGCGGCGGCGCGGCCCTTGCCGTCCTGTTTGGGAATCAGGCGCTGCGAAACCATGGCGCGCAGGTTCAGCGACAGGTCCATCAGCAGCTGGGCGCGGCGTTCTTCGGGGAAGAAGTTGATCACGCGGTCGAGCGCCTGGTTGGCGCTGTTGGCGTGCAGCGTGGCCATGCACAGGTGGCCGGTTTCCGAGAAGGCGATGGCGTGCTCCATGGTCTCGCGGTCGCGGATTTCGCCCATCAGGATCACGTCCGGGGCCTGACGCAGGGTGTTCTTGAGCGCCGCCTCCCAGCTGTCGGTGTCCAGCCCCACTTCGCGCTGCGTCACCACGCAGTTCTTGTGCGGGTGCACGAACTCGACCGGGTCTTCCACGGTGATGATGTGGCCGAACGATTTCTCGTTGCGCCAGTCCACCATGGCCGCGAGCGTGGTCGACTTGCCCGAGCCCGTGGCACCCACCAGGATGCACAGGCCGCGCTTGGTCATGGTCACTTCCTTGAGTACCTGCGGCACGCCCAGCCCGTCGATGGTGGGCAGCGTGAGCGGAATCACCCGCAGCACCATGCCCACGCGGCCCTGCTGCACGAAGGCGTTCACACGGAAGCGCCCGATGCCTGCGGGCGAAATGGCGAAGTTGCACTCCTTGGTGCGTTCGAACTCGGCGGCCTGCTTGTCGCTCATGATCGAGCGGGCCAGCGTCAGCGTGTGGTTGGGCGACAGCGGCTGCGGGGACACCTTGGCAATGGCGCCATCGACCTTGATGGCCGGTGGAAAGTCTGCCGTGATGAACAGGTCACTGCCATTGCGGCTGACCAGCAGCTTCAGCAGGTCGTTGATGAATTTACTGGCCTGATCGCGTTCCATCTCAAATCCTCCCTCGGTCGGCGCCTGGGCGCCGAGGTGTCATTTCTGGTTTTCGCTCAACCGTGCGCTCACCACGCGCAGCCGCAACGACAGCTTGCGCGCCAGCAAGGCCACCAGGCTGGCGGCCAACTGGGGGTCCTTGCCCATCATGTCGTCCATGGCGTCGGCGCTGAGCACGGCGATTTCGCATTCGGTCAGTGTGGTGCAGGCGGAGAAGCGGATGCCGCTGTCGAGCAGCGACATCTCGCCCAGGATGTCGCCGGGGCGCGTTTCGGCCAGGCGCAACTGCTCGCCCCAGGGCTGGATGCGATCCACGGCGATGGTGCCGGTCAGCAGCACGATCATGAAGTTGCCGTATTCGTCCTGGCGGATCAGGTCGCGGTTGGGCGGCACATGGGCGAATTCAAAGAAGCGCTCCATGCGCTTGACGGCGTCCTGGTCCAGGTGCGCCATGTACTTGTCCTTGGACCACAGTGCCTGCAGCAGCTTGCCGCCCCGGCTGGTCGGCAGGCGTTTGGCGCCCACCTCAACCGCGCGGGCCTCCCAGGGCACCAGCATGGTCGGATCCACCCCCTGGTTGGCGAAGGCGGTGGAGAAGAAAACAGAATCGGTGTGCTCCTGCTGCTGCGGCTTGTTGTCTTTCGACGACAGGCGCAAAAGACCAAGGATGCCTTTCATGGGGTGCTCCAGTGGGCTGCCAAGGGGCAGCCGGTGTCAGGTGGTTGGTGGGTCAACCAGGGAAGTTTTCGGGAATCTTGGCCTTGCTGCGGGCCTCGGACGGGCTGATGATGTTGCGCCGCACCAGGTCGGTGAGGTTCTGGTCCAGCGTCTGCATGCCCACGCTGTTGCTGGTCTGGATGGTGGAGTACATCTGCGCCACCTTGGCCTCGCGGATCAGGTTGCGGATGGCGCTGGTGCCCAGCATGATCTCGTGCGCGGCCACGCGGCCCGAGCCGTCCTTGAGCTTGCACAGGGTTTGCGAGATCACGGCCTGCAGCGACTCCGACAGCATCGCGCGGACCATTTCCTTTTCTTCGGCGGGGAACACGTCGATGATCCGGTCGATGGTCTTGGCGGCGCTGGACGTGTGCAGCGTGCCGAACACCAGGTGCCCCGTTTCGGCGGCCGTCATGGCGAGGCGGATGGTTTCGAGGTCGCGCATTTCGCCCACCAGGATGGCGTCCGGGTCTTCGCGCAGCGCGGACTTCAGCGCGGCCGCGAACGACAGCGTCATCGGCCCCACTTCACGCTGGTTGACCAGGCACTTCTTGGACTCGTGCACGAACTCGATCGGGTCCTCCACCGTGAGGATGTGGCCGTACTCGGTTTCGTTGAGGTAGTTCACCATGGCCGCCAGTGTGGTGGACTTGCCCGAGCCCGTGGGCCCGGTCACCAGCACCAGGCCGCGCGGCTTGAGCGCCAGGTCGCCGAAGATCTTGGGGCAGTTGAGCTGCTCCAGCGTCAGGATCTTGCTCGGAATCGTCCGGAACACGGCGGCGGCGCCGCGGTTCTGGTTGAAGGCGTTGACGCGGAAGCGCGCCAAGCCCTCGATTTCGAACGAGAAGTCGACCTCCAGGAATTCCTCGTAGGTCTTGCGCTGCGAGTCGCTCATGATGTCGTACACCATGGCATGCACCGTCTTGTGGTCCAGCGCGTCCACATTGATGCGCCGCACGTCGCCGTGCACCCGGATCATGGGCGGCAGGCCCGCGGACAGGTGCAGGTCGGAGGCCTTGTTCTTGACGCTGAACGCCAGCAGTTGGGTAATGTCCACGGTTCCCTCGGTCGTTTGGTACGCTTGGCAAACATTATGACCACGATTGCCGACAACCTCCAACAGGTTCGTGACCGGATAGCGCAGGCCTGCGCCGCCGCCGGACGCGATCCGGCCAGTGTTTCATTGCTGGCCGTCTCCAAGACCTTCGGCCCCGAGGCCGTGCTGGCGGCCGCGCAGGCCGGGCAGCGCGCCTTTGGCGAGAACTACATCCAGGAAGCGGTGGAGAAAATGGCAGCGCTGCGCCAGATGGGTGCGCCAGTGCTGCAATGGCACTGCATTGGCCCGGTGCAGAGCAACAAGACGCGGCTGGTGGCCGAACATTTCGACTGGATGCACACGGTGGACCGGGCCAAGATCGCCGAGCGCCTGTCGGCCCAGCGTCCGGCGCACCTCCCGCCCCTGCAGGTCTGCATCCAGATCAACGTGGACGGCGGCCTGGCCAAGTCGGGTGTGCCGCCCGAGGAGGCGCTGGCGCTGGCGCGGGCCGTGGCGGCGCTGCCACAGTTGTGCCTGCGCGGCGTGATGAGCATCCCCGAGCCGGCCCCGGACCACGCCACCCAGCTCGCGCTGCACCAGCGCGTGCGCGCCGTGTTCGAGCAGATCCGGGCCTCCGGAGGTAGCGGGCTGGACCATTTCGATACCTTGTCCCTGGGCATGACGGCCGACCTTGACGCCGCCATCCAGGCCGGCAGCACCATGGTGCGCGTGGGCACGGGCATCTTCGGTGGCAGGGCGCGCCCCGCACCCTGACGCAGATTTGAGGCAAAAAAGGCCTCTGACGCCCATACACTGGGCGCTAACAGCTATTGAATCAGTAGCGTTCAGCCGTTGAAGCGGTGCACGCAGTTCAGCGTCTGCGCCACATCCTGCGGCCCCACGTCCAGGTGCGCCACCCAGCGCAGGCGCGTCTGGCCGCCGTAGAGGCTGCTGGTCACGCGCACGCCGTGTTGCGCCAGCCAGGCCGTGAAGGCGGGCGCCACGTCGGCGTGCACGTCGGTGAACAGGATGTTGGTGTGCGCCGAGGCCACCGCCAGGCGTCCTTGCAATACCGGGTGGCCGCGCCCGGCCTCGGCCAGGCCGGCGGCCAGCTGCCGTAGCAGGGCGTGGTCGTCGGCGAGGCGGCGCACATGGTGCTGCAGCGCATGCTGTCCGGCGGCGGCCAGCAGGCCACACTGGCGCATGGCGCCGCCCAGGATCTTGCGCGTGCGCTTGGCTTGGCGCAGAAACTCGGCGCGGCCCAGCAGCAACGAGCCCACGGGCGCGCCCAGCCCCTTGCTCAGGCACAGCGACACGGTGTCGAAGTGCTGGCAGATGGCACGGGCCTCGTCGTACACGTCGGTGCCGTTCGCCTCGGCGTTGGCCGTGGCGGCGTTGAACAGGCGCGCGCCGTCCAGGTGCAGGGCCAGGCCGCGCGAGCGCGCCAGTTGCGCCACCTCGGCGATGTAGTGCGTGGGCAGCACCTGGCCGCCGGTGGTGTTCTCCAGCACCACGAGGCGGGTGCGCGCGAAATGCGGGTCGTCGGGCTTGATGGCGGCGGCGATGTCCGCCAGGCGCAGCGTGCCGTCGGGTTGTGTTTCCACCGGCTGCGGCTGGATGGAGCCCAGCACCGCCATGCCGCCGGCCTCCCAGCGGTAGGTGTGCCAGCTCTGGCCCACGATGGCCTCGTCGCCGCGCTGGCAGTGGCCCATGAGGGCGATCAGGTTGGTCTGCGTGCCCGAGGGCGCGAACAGCGCGGCCTCGAAGCCCAGCAACTGCGCGGCATGGTCCTGCAGCGCGTTGACGGAGGGGTCGTCGCCGAACACATCGTCGCCCAGCGGCGCAGCCTGCATGGCGGCGCGCATGGCGGGGGTGGGCTGGGTGACGGTGTCGCTGCGGAAGTCGGGCATGGGAGTCTCTCTCGTGAAGAAGCCGCCCATGGTATCGGCGAGTGCGACGCGGTGCCTGTGCGGGGCCAACACCGCGTGTCGCCTGGGTTATAGCGCTGGCTGGCGTTCTGCAGTCGGGCTGAATATGCTCCTGGCTTTGCAAGCCAAAAGGCTGCGACCGATGCGTATGGAAGCGGTTGTAGCTATCAAAAAAGAAGCAAGACCATGACCACGCCGTTCTTTTCCAAAGTCCTGATCGCCAACCGCGGAGAGGTGGCGCTGCGCATCGTGCGCGCCCTGTACGACCTGGGCATTGCCAGCGTGGCGGTCTATGCCGACGACGACAGCCCGCATGTGGGTGCTGCCACCCAGGCCGTGGCGCTGGGGGCCACGGGTCCGGCGGCCTACCTCGACGGCGCGCGCTTGCTGGCGATCGCACGCGAGCAAGGCTGCGACGCCGTGCACCCCGGCTACGGCTTCCTGAGCGAGCGCGCCGACTTCGCGCGTGCATGTGCCGACGCCGGGCTGCGCTTCATCGGCCCCACGCCCGGTCAGTTGGACCTGTTCGGCGACAAGGCCCAGGCGCGCAGCCTGGCAATGCGCTGCGGCGTACCGCTCATGCCGGGCACGCAGCACGAGGTCACGCTCGAAGAGGCCCAGGCCTTCTGGCGCGCGCAGCAGGGGGATGGGCAGAACGTGGGCATCGTCATCAAGGCCATCGGCGGCGGCGGCGGGCGCGGCATGCGCGCCGTGCAGTCGCTGGACGAGCTGCCCGCGGCCTACGCCCGCTGCCGCAGCGAGGCGCAGGCCGCCTTCGGGGTGGACGGGGTGTACGTCGAGCGCCTGATGAACAACGCGCGCCATATCGAGGTGCAGGTGCTGGGCGACGGGCGCGAGGCGATGGCGCTGGGCGAGCGCGAATGCACGCTGCAGCGTCGCTTTCAGAAGGTGGTGGAAATTGCGCCCAGCCCCTCGTTGCCCGGGCCACTGCGCGAGCGCATCATCGGCGCCGCCCTGGCCATGGCGCGTGAGGTGCAGTACGAGGGCCTGGGCACCTTCGAGTTTCTGGTGGATCTGGCCTCCAGCGATTTGCCCTATGTGTTCATCGAGGCCAACCCGCGCCTGCAGGTGGAGCACACCATCACCGAAGCTGTCACCGGCGTGGACTTGGTGCAGACCCAGCTGGCCCTGGCAGCAGGGCAGACCCTGCGCGACCTGGGGCTGAACCCCGACCAGCCCCCGGCGCCCGAAGGCTATGCCGTGCAGTGGCGCATCAACGCCGAAACGCTGGACGCCAGCGGCGGCGCCGTGCCGGGCAGCGGCACGCTCGCCCGGTTCGACCTGCCCGCGGGCCCCGGCATCCGCGTGGACACCCATGGCGTGGCGGGCGCCGCGCCATCGCCGCACTACGACACCCTGCTCGCCAAGCTCATCGTGCACACGCGCGGCCCCCGTTTTACCGATGCGCTGCGCCGCTCGCAGCGGGCGCTGCAGGAGTGCCGCATTTCCGGCGTGGCCACCAACCTGGGCTTGCTGCAGGCGCTGGCCTGGCGGCCCGAGATGGCCAGCCAGCAGGTGCACACGCGCTGGCTGGAGTCGGTGCTGCCGGACTTGCTAGATGCTATTAAAAAAATAGCTGATAACGCTTGCCTGCAAAGCGCTGGAGGCCAAAATGAACTTCAATCCTCCGCCCCGGCACCCGAAGGCGCCGTGCTGGCGCCCATGCCCGCGCGCCTGGTGCAGCTGAGCGTGGCCGAGGGCGATGCCGTTGCCGCGGGCGCCGAGCTGGCCGTGCTCGAAGCCATGAAGATGGAGCATGTGCTGCTGGCCCCGCACGCGGGCCGGGTGCGCCGGCTGCTGGCCGCGCCCGGCAACTACCTGGCGCAGGGCGAGCCCCTGCTGGTGCTTGACGCCGCCGAGGTGGTGGCGGAGGCGTCGGCGGACGACGCCGCAGTGCACGACCCCGATCACATTCGCTCCGATCTGCAGCGCGTGCGGGACCGCCATGCCTTCACCCTGGATGCCGCGCGCCCCGCTGCAGTCGCCAAACGCCACGCCCAGGGTGGCCGCACGGCGCGCGAGAACATCGCCGACCTGTGCGATGAGGGCAGTTTCATCGAGTACGGCGCGCTGGCAATTGCCGCCCAGACCCGCCGCCGCAGCCTGGAAGACCTGATCGCCAACACGCCTGCCGATGGCATGGTGACGGGCATCGGATCGGTCAACGGCGCGCAGTGCGGCGAGGAAGCGGCGCGCACCGTGGTCATGTCGTACGACGCCACGGTGCTCGCGGGCACGCAAGGCATGCGCAACCACGCCAAGACCGACCGCATGCTGGACATTGCGATGGCGCAAAAACTGCCCCTCGTGCTGTTTGCCGAGGGCGGCGGCGGCCGGCCTGGCGACACCGATTCGGCGGTGCTGGCGGGTCTGCACATCCACACCTTTGCCCGCCATGCTGCCTTGTCGGGCCAGGTGCCGGTGGTGGGCATTGCGGCCGGGCGCTGCTTTGCGGGCAATGCGGCGCTGCTCGGTTGCAGCGATGTGATCATCGCCACGCGCGGAAGCAACATCGGCATGGGCGGCCCGGCCATGATCGAAGGCGGCGGACTGGGCGTGTTCAAGCCCGAGCAGATTGGACCGAGCCGCGTGCAGCATGCCAATGGCGTGATCGATGTGCTGGTGGAGAACGAGGCCGAGGCCGTGGCGGCCGCGCGGCAGTACCTGTCGTACTTCCAGGGTCGCACCTCGCAATGGACGGCCCCCGACCAGCGCGCCCTGCGCAGTGTGGTGCCCGAAAACCGCCTGCGCGTGTACGACACCCGCGCCGCCATGGGCGGGCTGGTGGACGAGGGCAGCCTGCTGATGCTGCGCACGGGCTTTGGCGCCGGCATCCATACGGCGCTGGCACGCATCGAAGGCCGGCCCGTGGGCCTGATCGCCAACAATCCGCTGCACCTGGGCGGCGCCATCGACGCCGATGCGGCCGACAAGGCCGCGCGCTTCATGCAGCTGTGCAATGCGCACGGCCTGCCGCTCGTGAGCCTGGTGGACACGCCCGGCTTCATGGTCGGCCCCGACGTCGAGGCGACGGCGCAGGTGCGCCATGTCAGCCGCCTGTTCGTCACCGCCGCCAGCCTGCGCGTGCCGTACTTCAGCGTGGTGCTGCGCAAGGGCTACGGCCTGGGCGCCATGGGCATGACGGCCGGCGGCTTTCATGCCCCCGTGTTCACGGTGGCATGGCCCACCGGCGAGTTCGGTGCCATGGGCCTGGAGGGCGCGGTGCGCCTGGGTTTCCGCAAAGAGCTGGAGGCCCAGCCCGAAGGCCCCGCGCGCGACGCCCTGTTTGCCGAGCTGCTGGCGCGCCAGTACGCCAATGGCGAGGCCATGCAGATGGCCACCACGCTGGAGATCGACGCCGTGATCGACCCGGCCGACACGCGGGCGTGGCTGGCGCGGGGGCTGGCATCCGCGCGCGTGGCACCGCTGGCGCACCGGTTTGTGGACACCTGGTGAGTCTTTGAGAGCAATGGGCGTGCTAAGCTGAAACGCTTGTTACCAGCCGCACCCGCGTCCGGGTTCGGCGCTCACGTCCCCTATCTACGGAGTACCTCCCATGCCCGGCCTTCTGCCCGACATCGATCCCGACGGCTTGCTCGAATTCTCGGTCGTCTACACCGACCGCGCGCTCAACCACATGTCCAAGCGCTTTACCGGCGTCATGCAGGACATCCTGGCCACGCTCAAGGAGGTCTACCACGCCCACACCGCCGTCCTCGTGCCGGGCAGCGGCACCTTTGGCATGGAAGCCGTGGCGCGCCAGTTCGCCAACAAGCAGAAGGTGCTGATCGTGCGCAACGGCTGGTTCAGCTTCCGCTGGAGCCAGATCTTCGATGCCGACGCCGGCCTGGGCGGCGGCGCCGTGGTCTGCAAGGCACGCAAGCAGGGCGAAGGCCCGCAAGCCCCCTGGGCACCGTGCCCGGCCGAGGAAGTGGCGGCCACCATCCGCGCCGAGCAGCCCAAGGTGGTGTTCGCGCCGCATGTGGAGACGGCCAGCGGCATCATCCTCTCCGACGACTACATCCGCACCGTGAGCGCCGCCGCGCACGAAGTGGGCGCGCTGTTCGTGCTCGACTGCATTGCGTCGGGCGCCATGTGGGTGGACATGCAGGCTACGGGCGTGGACGTCCTCATCAGTGCGCCGCAAAAAGGCTGGAGCGGCTCGCCCTGCTGCGCCATGGTGATGCTGTCCGAGCGCGCGCGCCAGGCCATCGACGGCACGACCAGCAGCAGCTTCGCCTGCGACCTGAAGAAGTGGATGCAGATCGCCGAAGGCTACGAAAAAGGCCAGCACGCCTACCACACCACCATGCCCACCGACGCGCTGGTGCGCCTGCGCGACGTGATGCAGGAGACGCGGGAATACGGCTTTGCCAAGGTGCGCCAGGAGCAGATCGAACTGGGCGCACAGGTGCGCGCGCTGCTCGAATCGCGCGGCTTCCCCAGCGTGGCGGCCGAAGGCTGGAAGGCGCCCGGCGTGGTGGTCAGCTACACCACAGACCCTGGCATCCAGAACGCCAGCAAGTTCGCCGCCGTGGGCCTGCAGACGGCCTCGGGCGTGCCGCTGCAGTGCGACGAGGGGCCGGACTTCAAGAGCTTCCGCATCGGCCTGTTCGGGCTGGAGAAGTGGCACAACGTGGAGCGCACGGTGGGCCACCTGCGCACCGCGCTCGACCGTATCGCCTGACCACCCCCGGCCCATGGCCTTGCGCTCGCGCCAGTTCTCCACCCCCTTGGGCGAGATGCTGGCCGTTGCCTCGCCCCAGGGCCTGTGCCTGCTGGAGTTCGTGGGCCAGGGCGGCATGCAGCGCGAGTTGGCCCAGGTCGAGGCCGCGCGTGGCGGCCCGGTGCAGCCGGGCGATAGCGCGGTGCTGGCGCAGACAGCGCAGGAGCTCGCCGAATATTTCGCCGGGCAACGCCAGCGCTTTGGCGTGCCGCTGGACCTGGTGGGCACCCCTTTCCAGCGCAGCGCCTGGCAGGCCCTGCTCGCCATCCCCTATGGGCAGACGCGCAGCTACGCAAGCCAAGCCCGCGCCATCGCCCGCCCCAGCGCCACGCGCGCCGTGGCGGCGGCCAACGGGCAGAACAAGGTCTCCATCATCGTTCCCTGCCACCGCGTGATCGGCAGCGACGGCAGCCTCACCGGCTTTGGCGGTGGCCTGCCGCGCAAGCGGGCGCTGCTGGCGCTGGAAGGCACTGCGGCACAGCGCGATTGGGTGGCCGAGGGTTTTGAATGAAATGGGCCTCCAGCGCCCAATAAATAAGCGCAAATAGCTATCAAATAGATAGCAATCTGTGCTTGCCGAGTTTCAGCTTCCCCGTATCTGGCTCAACGACCTGGTGGGCGTGATCGCCTCCGGGTCGATCAGGCAGTGCAGCAGCACCGGTAGGCGCGTGGCCTGGGCCTGTGCGCGCAGGCGGGCCAGGGCGGGGGCGAATTCCTCCGTGCGTTCCACGCGCGCGCCGTGGCCGCCGAAGGCCTGGGCGTAGGCGGCGAAATCAGGGTTCTGCAAGGCCGTGCCGCTGATGCGGCGCGGGTACTCGCGCTCCTGGTGCATGCGGATCGTGCCGTACATGCCGTTGTCCAGCAGCACCACGATGAGGGGCAGCTGGTACTGCACGGCGGTGGCGAATTCCTGGCCGTGCATGAGGAAGTCGCCGTCGCCCGCAAACACCACCACCGTGCGCTCGGGCCACAGGCGCTGCGCGCCCACGCCGGCGGGCAGGCCGTAGCCCATGCTCCCGCTGGTGGGCGCGAGCTGCGTGCCGAACTGGCGGAACGGCCAGAAGCGGTGCACCCAGGTGGCGAAGTTGCCCGCGCCGTTGCAGAACACCGTGTCTTGCGGCAGCGCCTCGCGCAGGTGCTGCATCACCGCGCCCATCTGCAGGTCGCCGGGGATGCGGATGGGGGCCGGGTCGCTCCAGGCCAGGTAGGCAGCGTGCGCTGCCTGCACGGCCTGCTGGCGTTCGGCACTGGGCGCTTGCGCGGCCTGTGTGGGCAGCGCGGCGCAGAAGGCCGTGGGAGTTGCGTTCACGGGGAACTGCGCCTGGTACACGCGGCCGAGCTCATCGGGGTCGGGGTGCACATGCACCAGCGGGATCTGCGGCGTGGGGATGTCGAGCAGGGTGTAGCCCTGCGAGGGCACTTCCGACAGGCGCCCGCCCACGAGCAGCAGCAGGTCGGCCGCGCGGATGCGCGCGAGCAGCGCAGGGTTCACGCCCAGGCCCAGGTCGCCCGCGTAGCAGGGGTGCTGGTGGTCGAACAGCATCTGGCGGCGGAACGAGCAGGCCACGGGCAGGGCGTGGGCAGCGGCGAAATCCTGGAAGCGGGCCACGGCCTCGGCGTTCCAGCGGCTGCCGCCGACGATGGCCACCGGGTTGCGCGCCTGGCGCAGACGTTCGAGCAGTTGCGCCATCTGCGCCGGGCTGGGCGCGCTCTCGATGGGCTGGAGCGCTCGCGCGTCGGAAACTTCGGCACGCTCGGTCAGCATGTCCTCTGGCAAGGCCACCACCACCGGGCCGGGGCGCCCGCTGCAGGCCACGCTGAAGGCGCGCGCGACGATCTCGGGCAGGCGGCGCGCGTCATCCACTTCGGTGGCCCACTTGGCCAGCGGCCCGAAGGCGGCGCGGTAGTCCACTTCCTGGAAGGCCTCGCGCCCGCGTGCGCCGCGCTCGATCTGGCCGACGAACAGCACCATGGGCGTGGAGTCCTGCATGGCGATGTGCACGCCGGCCGCCGCGTTGGTGGCACCGGGGCCGCGCGTGACGAAGCACACGCCGGGCCGTCCGGTGAGCTTGCCGTGGGCCTCGGCCATCATGGCCGCGCCGCCCTCCTGGCGGCAGACGGTGAGGGCTATGGGTGCGTCGTGCAGCGCGTCGAGCACGGCGAGGTAGCTCTCGCCGGGCACGCAGAAGATGTGCTGCACGCCGTGCAGCACCAGCTGATCGACAAGGATCTGGCCGCCGGTGCGTGGCGTGGAGGGGGTGGGGGTATCAGATGACATTGCGTTCGAGCAGGGGGCGGTTATCGAGAAGGCGCTGGAAGGCCAGCGGCTCGAGGTCCAGCGTTTGCCAGTCGCCGGTGAGGAGGAGCTCGGCAACGCCGCGTCCGATGGCGGGGCATTGCTGCAGGCCGTGGCCCGAGAAGCCGTTGGCGAAATACAGGTTGTCGCAGGCCGGGTGGCGGCCGACGATGCCGTTGTGGTCGAAGCGATTCATCTCGTAATACCCGGCCCAGGTGCTGCGCAGGCGCAGCGCCTCGAAGGCCGGTATCCGCTGCGCCAGCAGAGGCCAGACGTGGTTTTCGAACGCCGCATGGTCGGGTTCGAGCGGCAGGTCGTCCAGGTCTTCTTCTTCAGACGGGCTGAAGCCCGCGATGAAGCCCGCGCCTTCGGGCCGCAGCCAGATGCCCGAGGTGTCAATGAGCAGCGGACAGTGCGGCAGCGCCTCGGGGCAGGTGAAGTGAAACACCGTGCGGCGCCGTGCATGCACCGGCAAATCGATACCCAGCCACTGAGCCACCACGCGAGCCCAGGGGCCTGCGGCGTTGACCACAGCGCTGCACTCCAGCCGCTCGCCATCCGCCAGGCGCAGCGCGGTGACGTGCTGCACGCCTGCGTGGGCCTGGGTGTCCACGCCCACCGCCTCGCCCTGCACATATCGCACGCCCTGGGCCAGTGCCTTGCGGCGCAGGGCCTGCAGCAGGCTGTAGCCGTCGAACCAGCCTTCGCTGGACAGACCCAGCGAGCCAAGCGCGATGCCGTCCGTGGCGAGCCAGGGGAAGCGATCGCGGAGCTGCCCGGGCGTCAGCAAGGCCACGTCGGCGTTCATGCCGCGCTGCACGGCGTGGTTGGCGCGCAGCACGGCCTCGCCCGCCGGGCTGGCCAGATAGAGGTAGCCTGCTTCGACCAGACCGATGTCCGGGCGTTCGCCGCCCACCTGCAGCCGCGCGCCAATGTCGCGCAGGAATTCAATGCCGAACTGCGAAATGGCGATGTTGATCGGGCTGGAGAACTGCTGCCGGATCGAGCCGGCCGACAGTGCCGACGAGGCCCGTGCATAGCTCGGGTCGCGCTCGACCACAACCACGCTCTGCCCTGGCGCCTGCTGTGTGAGAAAGCAGGCGATGGCGCTGCCGATCGCCCCGCCGCCGATGATGGCGATGGGCGCGTGCGAGAGGGGAGAAGTCATGGGCTGCCCATCTTTGGATGACTGGGGCGCCGCGCCAGACCAGGGCACCCGTGGAGCGGGCTTTGCCCGGCCACCGGGTGCGTCCCCTCCTGCAGGAGAGGGGGGAAAGGCGCGAAGCGACTCAGGGGGTGTTCGCCTCTACACGTCGAAGCGCACGCCCTGCGCCAGGGGCAGGGCATCGCTGTAGTTGATGGTGTTGGTCGCGCGGCGCATGTAGCCCTTCCAGGCGTCGGAGCCCGATTCGCGGCCGCCGCCCGTTTCCTTCTCGCCGCCGAAGGCGCCGCCGATCTCGGCGCCCGAGGTGCCGATGTTCACGTTGGCAATGCCGCAGTCGCTGCCCGTGCTGGCGAGGAAGCGCTCGGCCTCGCGCAGGTCGGTGGTGAAGATGGCGGACGACAGGCCCTGGGGCACGCCGTTCTGCAAGGCGATGGCTTCTTCCAGGCTGGTGCAGGTCAGCACATAGAGGATGGGCGCGAAGGTCTCGTGCTGCACCACGGCGCTTTGCGCGGGCATGCGCACCAGGGCCGGGCGGGCGTACCAGGCGTCCTCGCCCAGGGTCTGGCATTCGCGCTCGCCGCCCTGCACGGTGCCGCCCTGTTCACGCGCCTGTGCCAGGGCGCTCTGCATCTGCTCGAACGATGCGCGGTCCACCAGCGGGCCGACGAGCACCCCGTCCTCCAGTGGGTCGCCCACGCGCACGCTGGCGTAGATCTTCTCCAGCCGTGCCAGCAGCGGCGCGGCCACGTCGCGGTGCACGATGAGGCGGCGCAGCGTGGTGCAGCGCTGGCCCGCCGTGCCCACGGCGGCGAAGGTGATGGCGCGCGCGGCCAGCTCCAGGTCGGCGCTGGGCATCACCACCATCGCGTTGTTGCCGCCCAGTTCCAGAATGCTGCGGCCAAAGCGCTGTGCCACGTCCACCGCCACGGCCCGGCCCATGCGCGTGCTGCCGGTGGCGCTGAGCACGGGCACGCGCGGCGAGCGCGCCAGCAGCTCGCCCATCTCGCGCCCGCCCAGCAGCAGCGTGGCCAAACCGTTGGGGGCGGCCACGCCTTGTTCGGCGGCAAATTCATCCAGCGTCTGCTGCAGCAGGTGGTGGCAGGCAATGGCGCACAGCGGGGTTTTTTCCGACGGCTTCCAGGCCACCGCGTTGCCGCACACCAGGGCCAGCGCGGCGTTCCAGGCCCACACGGCCACGGGGAAGTTGAAGGCCGAGATCACGCCGACTACACCCACCGGGTGCCAGGTTTCCATCATGCGGTGGCCGGGGCGTTCGCTGGCAATCGTCAGGCCATGCAACTGGCGCGACAGGCCCACGGCGAAGTCGCAGATGTCGATCATCTCCTGCACCTCGCCCAGCCCTTCGGAGCGCACCTTGCCGGCCTCCAGCGACACCAGCAGGCCCAGCGCCTCCTTGTGCTGGCGCAGCTTCTGGCCCAGGCGGCGCACCAGTTCACCGCGCACGGGTGCGGGCGTGGCGCGCCACTGCAGGAAGGCGGCGTGCGCGCCCTCGATGAGCGCCTGGGCCTGCGCGCTGGTGTGGCTGGCGAGCTGGGCGTACACGGCGCCGTCGCGGGGTGCGCGCACGTTCAGGCCCTGGCCTTGCCAAGGGGCCAGATCCAGGCCCAGTTGCTGCAAAACGGTGTCGAAAAGAGTGCGGGAGGAAACGGTCATGGACGGCCAGAAAGGTGAGACGAAGAAGATCCCTGCGGTTCGCCACGCACGGCGAAGGCAGGGAATGGCTTGCATGGTAATTGCGTTCAGTGCACGCAACAACTGCTTTATCCTCCATGGTTGTTGAGTTTTACGAATACTAAAAACCATGCGCAAGGACATCCCCAGCCTCGGGGTACTGCAGGCCTTTGAGGCGTCCGCACGGCTGCAGAGCTTTTCGCGTGCGGCCGAGGAACTGGCGCTCACCCCCAGCGCGGTGAGCCGCCATGTGGCAGCGCTCGAAGAGCGCCTGGGCGTGACGCTGTTTCTGCGCGCGCGTCGCCGCCTGCTGTTGACCGACACCGGCCGCAGCTACGCGGCGCGCATCCGCCTGCACCTGGAGCAGATCGAGCGTGACACGCAGGAAATTCGGGTCGGCCGCGAGGAGGGCTATGTGCTGCACCTGGCGGTGGTGTCCACCTTCTGCACGCAGTGGCTCATTCCGCGCCTGCCGCAGTTTGCGGCGCTACACCCGCGCATCACACTCAATCTGTCGGTGCGCTCGGAGGTTTTCGCCTTTGACGAGAGCGGCTTCGACGCCGCCATTTACTACGGTGACCGGCTCTGGCCCGATACCCAGGGCTGCATGGTGGTGCCCGAGGGGCCGTGCGTGCCCGTGTGCAGCCCGCAGTACGCCGCCGCGCACGCCCTGCACGACGAGGCCGCGTGGCTGCACTGCCCGCACCTCACGCTGGCCTCGCGCGCGCATGCCTGGCGCGACTGGTATGCCGAGCGTGGCTGGCACTACACGCTGCACGCCTCGCGCGGACCGCGCTACGAGCTGTTCTCCATGGTCATCGCCGCAGCCGCTGCGGGCCTGGGTGTGGGCCTGGTGCCGCTGCTGCTCGCGCAGGAAGCCTTGGCACTGGGGCAGGTGGTGCAGGCGCACCCGCAGGAGCTGCCTGGCACGCAGGGCTACTGGTTCGTGCGGCCCCAGCACAGGCCGGGGTCGGAGGCCTTGCAGCTTTTTCGCGACTGGCTTGTGGTTCAGGCCCGCCCGAGTGCGCCCTGAACCGCCTTCATCATCCCCATGTCCCCGCAGCGGTTGGGCGTGGGGATGACCTTGCCGGGATTGAGCAGGCCCTGCGGGTCGAAGGCGAGCTTGAGGCCCTGCATCTGTTCCAGTTCCGCGTCGGTGAACTGCACACGCATGCTGGCGAGCTTTTCGACGCCCACGCCGTGCTCGCCGGTGATGGCGCCGCCCATGGCCACGCTGGTGTCCATGATGTCGGCGCCAAACGCTTCGGCGCGGCGCAGCTGGTCGGCGTCGTTGGCATCGAACAGAATCAGCGGGTGCAGGTTGCCGTCGCCCGCATGGAACACGTTGGCGCAGCGCAGGCCGTATTTTTTCTCCATGTCCTGGATGGCGAGCAGGATGTCGGCCAGGCGCTTGCGCGGGATGGTCGAGTCCATGCACATGTAGTCGGGGCTGATGCGGCCGCTGGCCGGGAAGGCGTTCTTGCGCCCGCTCCAGAAGCGCAGGCGCTCGGCCTCGCTGGTGCTCACCGACAGCGCGGTCGCGCCCGCGTGGCTGAGCACGGCGCTCATGCGCGCAATCTCTTCCTCCACCTCCTCGGGCGTGCCGTCGCTCTCGCACAGCAAAATAGCTTCGGCCGTGAGGTCGTAGCCGGCGTGCACGAAGTCTTCCACGGCGGCGGTCATGGGCTTGTCCATCATCTCCAGCCCGGCCGGGATGATGCCCGCCGCGATCACGGCAGCCACGGCGTCACCGGCTTTGCGCACGTCGTCGAAGCTGGCCATGATGCAGCGCGCCAGCTGTGGCTTGGGCACGAGCTTGACGGTCACCTCCAGCGCCACGGCCAGCATGCCTTCGCTGCCGATCACGGCGGCCAGCAGGTCGTAGCCTGGCGCGTCAAGCGCCTCACTGCCGAAGGTGACTTCTTCGCCCTCGGCCGTGAAGCCGCGCACGCGCAGCACGTTGTGCACCGTCAGGCCGTACTTCAGGCAGTGCACGCCGCCCGAGTTCTCGGCGATGTTGCCGCCGATGGTGCAGGCGATCTGGCTGCTCGGGTCGGGCGCGTAGTACAGGCCGTACGGCGCGGCGGCCTCGCTGATGGCGAGGTTGCGCACGCCGCACTGCACGCGCGCGGTGCGGCTCACGGGGTCGAGTGACAGGATCTGGTTGAACTTGGCCAGCGAGAGCGTCACGCCCAGCGTGTGCGGCAGCGCGCCGCCCGACAGGCCCGTGCCCGCGCCGCGCGCCACCACGGGCACGCCCAGGTGGTGGCAGGCGCGCAACACGGCCTGCACCTGCGCCTCGGTCTCGGGCAGCGCCACCACCAGCGGGCGCTGGCGGTAGGCGGTGAGGCCGTCGCATTCATAGGGCGTGGTGTCTTCGGTGTGCCACAGCAGCGCGTGCGCGGGCAGGTGCTGCAGCAGAGCCTGCACCACCTCGGCCTGGCGCGTGGCGCGTTCGGTGGACGGTGCGGTGGTTCCGGGGGCGGTGCTGGCGGTGTTCATGAACACCACTGTAGCGCCATGCGCGCCTGCGCGGGGCTGATGTTTATTGCAATGCGGCGTGAATTGCGCTGCAGGTCGGCCAGTAAATTGCTATTGAATGTATAGCTGTTTGCGCTTTATAGGTAAGCGTTTGAGGCCAATTTCATTCAAAAAATGGTTTTGCGCAACCATTCGGCGAAGGCCGCGCATTCCCAGCGGTCCATGGTGCCGGTGCGCCAGCACAGGTAGTGGGCGTGGGGGCTGGGGGCGTCGTGGTCGAAGAGGCGCACCAGGGTACCGTTTTCGATCCAGGGGGCGCCCAGCTTCAGGCGTACCAGCGCCACGCCCATGCCGGCAGAGGCGGCGTCGCACATCAGGCCGACATCGTTGAACTGCGAGCCTTCGCGCGGCTCGGGCCAGTCCAGCCCCTCGGCCGCGAACCAGGTGCGCCAGGGCTCCAGCGGGCTGCGCAGCAGGGTGGTGGGGTCGAGTTCGTCGGTGCGTTCGAACGGGCCGTGCTCGCGCAGCCAGGCGGGCGAGGCCAGAGGCGTGACCACGTCGCGGGCGATTTCGGTGTGCTCGACGTCGGCGTAGTGCCCGGTGCCAAAGCGCACCATCAGGTCGGCGTCCTCGGCCACCACGTCCAGCAGCGGGATGGAGATCTGCAGCGCCAGGTCGATCTCGGGATACACCTCGGTGAACTGGCGCAGGCGCGGGATCAGGATCACGCGTGCAAAGGTGGGCGTCACGGCCAGCTTCAGGCGGCGCTTGCCGGGTGTGCTGGAGAGGCCCGGAAAACGCTGCAGGGCCGAGAGGCCCTCGCGCACATGGGCCAGGTAGGCAATGCCGTCGGTGGTGAGGGAAAAGTCGGCCCGGCCAAACAGCTGCGTGCCCAGGATCTGTTCGAGCTGCTTGACGCGGTGGCTCACGGCGCTGGGCGTGACGCACAGTTCGTCGGCCGTGAGCGTGACGCTGCGCAGCCGCGCCAGCGCCTCGAAGGTCAGCAGGCACTGGATGGGCGGGATGCGCCGCGCCCCCGAGCTGGGGGTGGGGTCCGGAACGCGTTCCGTGGCCATGCCGGGCGCCCTGGTCAGCGAAAGACCACCGTGCGGTGGCCGTTGAGTAGCACGCGGTGCTCGCTGTGCCACTTCACGGCGCGCGCCAGCACCTGGCTCTCGGTGTCGCGGCCGCGCGCGGTGAGGTCTTCCACGGTGTCGGTGTGGTCGGCACGGGCCACGTCCTGCTCGATGATCGGGCCTTCGTCGAGGTCGGCCGTCACGTAGTGCGCCGTGGCGCCGATGAGCTTCACGCCCCGGTCGTGCGCCTGGTAATAGGGCTTGGCGCCTTTGAAGCTGGGCAGAAAGCTGTGGTGGATGTTGATGGCGCGGCCGGCCAGCTTGCTGCACAGGTCGTTCGACAGCACCTGCATGTAGCGCGCCAGCACCACGAGTTCGGCGCCCTCCTGTTCGATGATCTCGAACTGGCGCGCCTCGGCCTGGGCCTTGGTGGCGGCCGTCACCGGGATGTGGTGGAACGGCACGTTGTAGCTGGCCGCAAGCTGGTAGAAGTCGCGGTGGTTGCTGATGATGGCGGCAATCTCCACCGGCAGCAGGCCCGATTTCCAGCGGAACAGCAGGTCGTTGAGGCAGTGGCCCTCGCGGCTGACCATGATGACGGTGCGCATGGGCGCGGCCAGGGCGTGCAGGCTCCAGCGCATCTGGTGCGGCTCGGCGAAGGCCTGCAGGTGCTCGCGCAGCGTGGCATGGTCGTGGCGTTCACAGGCGAACTGCACGCGCATGAAGAACAGGCCGGTGCCGTGGTCGTTGAACTGGGCGGCTTCCTCGATGTTGCCGCCGTGTTCCAGCAGAAAGCCGGAAACGGCGTGCACCAGCCCCAGTCGGTCGGGGCAGGAGAGGGTGAGAACGTAAGCATGGGGTTTCATAACAGCGCCATTGTGGCAGCAGCCACCCTCGGTCTTCGCCCGGGGGCGCGCGCCGGGTGTCAGCGTGCCGGTGCGGCCTGCCAGCGCTGGCGCAGCGGGGCGCAGGCGTCGTCGGGCGGCAGATCGGGCGTCTGGAACAGCAAGTTTGCTTCTGATTTGATAGCTTCTTCCGCAATGCCGGTGTGTGCTATCACCACTTTTTGCGTCATATTTTCGGGCAGATGCACCGGCACGCCCAGGCTGCGCTTGACGTGGGCAGCGCCCGCCACCACCAGCACCACCTTGCCGGGGCGTTGCGCGGCTGCTGCGGTCTGGGCCATGCTCAGGTCGCGCGCCACTTGCACGCGGGCCATGCCGGGCACGCGCGGCTCGGGCAGCAGGCCGCAATGGCCGTCGCGCACGGCCTGGCGCTGGCGCTCCAGCGCGGCGGGGCTCAGCAGGGCGTCGAGGGTGGAGTCGGTCAGCGCGGTGCGCAGCTCGCGCCGGGGCAGGTTGCCGCCGTGCACCGGCACGCCTGCGCGCACGGCCGCCATGGCCACCGGCCCGTACTGCAGCCAGGGCCAGGCGCCATCGTTCCATGCCAGTGCGGCCTGCACGGAGGCCTCGCTGGCGTCCGGCGGCAGGCCCTGGGTGCTGTGGCCCTGCTCGGCCATCTCCAGCACCAGCGCGGCGAGCAGGCCCTGGCGGGTCAGCCATTCGACCGCTTCGCGCTGCATCTGCTGGTGCTGCGGCGCGTCGTGTCGCTCGCCCAGCAGCAGCATGTCGGATGGCAGCAGCGTGTGCAGCACGCCGGGCCAGGATACGTGTGTCGGGGCGATCTGGGCGCACCCGGAAAGCGCCAGAAAAAGGGCCACCAGGGTGGCGGGAAGGAGCAGGTGCAAGCGTCGGTACATAGGCTGCCATGCTACTGCTTTGCGAGCATTCCGGCGCGGCTCTGCAATGGCCTGCGATGGATCGGATGGGGAATGTAGGCTAGGGAAAACCCTGGTGTCAAGATTGCGTCAGAAAAATCGCAACAAAAAATTACAACCCTTTTAAATCAATGCGTTACGCGCGTCCGGCGGCATTGGCAGGAAAATCCCGGGGGGCCGCAGGGGCCCGAAACGCTACACTGCCCGGTTACTGGCGCACGGTCCGTACCGGCGCTCCAAGCCCCTCCGCATGTACTGCCGGAAGGGGGTTGTCCGCAGGAAAAATCAACGGGATTGCTACCATGAAGAGAGAAAACCTGGGCCGCGCCCACGACGTGACGGCCACCCAGCCCATCAGCCTCGATGTGCTGAAGGAAAAATACCTCAAGGCGGGCGAAACCAGTGCCGAGGACCTGTTCCGGCGCGTGGCCAAGGCGCTGGCGTCGGTGGAAAAACCGGAAGAACGCGAAAAATACGAAGCCCTGTTCCTGGCCAACATGCACGCGGGCGCCATTGGCGCCGGGCGCATCATGAGCGCGGCCGGCACCGACATCCAGGCCACGCTGATCAATTGTTTCGTCCAGCCCGTGGGCGACTGCATCCAGGGCGTGGACGACGAAGGCTTCCCCGGCATCTACGAAGCCCTGCGCGAAGCCGCCGAGACCATGCGCCGCGGCGGCGGCGTGGGCTATGACTTCTCGCGCATCCGCCCGCGCGGCGCCGAGGTCAAGGGTACGCACTCCATGGCCTCGGGCCCGTGCAGCTATATCAATGTGTTCGACCAGTCGTGTTCCACGGTCGAGAGCGCCGGCGCGCGCCGCGGTGCGCAGATGGGCGTGCTGCGCATCGACCACCCCGACGTGCACGATTTCATCACCGCCAAGCGCACCCCGGGCCGCTGGAACAACTTCAACGTCTCGGTGGGCGTGAGCGACGCTTTCATCCAGGCCGTGGTGGACGACCAGCCCTGGGAGCTGGTGCACAAGGCCCGCCCCGGTGCCACCGTGATGGAGCAGGGCGCCTACCAGCGTGCCGACGGTCTGTGGGTCTATCAGAGCCTGCCTGCGCGCGAGCTGTGGGACACCATCATGAAGTCGACCTACGACTTCGCCGAACCCGGCATTCTGTTCCTGGACCACATCAACCAGGACAACAACCTGCGCTACTGCGAGCAGATCGCCGCCACCAACCCCTGCGGCGAGCAGCCCCTGCCGTCCTACGGCTGCTGCGACCTCGGCCCCATCATCCTGACACGCTTCGTGCGCAACCCCTTCGGCTTCGATGGCGTGGCGTCGTTTGACTTCGAGTCGTTTGCCAAGTCGGTGGCCCTGCAGGTGCGCGCACTCGACAACGTGCTCGACGTCACCTTCTGGCCGCTGACGCAGCAGGACGCCGAAGCCAAGGCCAAGCGCCGCATTGGCGTGGGCTTCACCGGCATGGGCAACACCCTGGCCATGCTGTGCCTGCGCTATGACAGCGCCGAGGGCCGCGCCATGGCCGCGCGCATCGCCGAGCACATGCGTGACAGCGCCTACGGTGCCTCGGTAGAGCTGGCGCGCGAGAAGGGGGCCTTCCCCCAGTTCAATGCCGACGGCTACCTGGCCGACGGCACCTTCGCCAGCCGCCTGCCCGCCGCGCTGAAGAAGCAGATCCGCCAGCACGGCATCCGCAACAGCCACCTGCTGTCGATTGCGCCCACCGGCACCGTCAGCCTGGCGTTCGCCGACAACGCCTCCAACGGCATCGAGCCGCCGTTCTCCTGGATGTACAAGCGCAAGAAGCGCGAGGCCGACGGCAGCATGGCCGAGTACGCCGTGGAAGACCATTCCTGGCGCCTCTACCGCGAGCTGGGCGGCGATGTGTCGAATCTGCCCGAGTACTTTGTCTCGGCGCTGGAGATGTCGGCGCAGGACCACATCGCCATGATGGAGACGGTGCAGCCCTTCGTGGACACGGCCATCTCCAAGACCGTCAACATCCCGGCCGACTACCCCTACGACGACTTCAAGGGCCTGTATCTGCAGGCCTGGCGCGCCCGCCTCAAGGGCCTGGCCACCTACCGCCCGAACAACATCCTGGGTTCGGTGCTCGAAGTGCACGCCGCGCCCGAGGCCGACAAGCAGGCCCCCGCCGCGCCCGAAGCCCCGCCCGTGGACCCGATGCGCACCGTGATCGAAAGCCGCCCCAAGGGCGCCCTCTCGGCCGTGGCCGAAAAGGTGGATTACTGGACGCAGGAAGGCCAGAAGCGTCTGTACCTCATCGTCTCGTTCCTCCCGGTGCCCAATGCCGAAGGCACGGGCATGGTGGACCGCGCCATCGAATTCTTCATGCCCGTGGGCCAGAGCGGCGAATCGCAGCAGTGGGTCACGTCGAGCATGCGCCTGCTGTCGCTCGCCGCGCGCGGCGGCTTCCTGGAGCGCGCCTTGTCCGACATGCGCAAGGTCGCCTGGGACCGGGGCCCCGTGCGCCTGGGCACCCACCAGAAGGACGACGGCACGCAGGTGCCCAAGTGGCATGACTCCGAAGTGGCGGCGATTGCCTACGCCATCCAGAACATCCTGGCACGCCGTGCCCGCCAGCAGGCACCTGCCCTGGTGCAGGACACCGCGCACGGCGATGCCCCGCTGGCGGCTGCGCCGCCCGTGATGGCCGGCAAGAAGTGCCCTGAATGCGGCGCGCACGCCATGATCCGCAAGGATGGCTGCGACTACTGCACCCAGTGCGGGCACATGGGAACCTGCGGGTGATCCCATTTCGGCCTCACCCGTGCCTCGTGGCTCTGCCGTGTCGCGCCCCGGCATGGGTGATCTGGAAACCGAATGAGTGACCGGCCGGTCATTCCCCTGAAGGTGAAATCGGGCAAGCCCTCGCCCGAGGTTCTGGCCCAACTGGACCGCCACTGGCGGTCCCGCTATCTGATGCTGGCGCCGCACCGGCTGGGTTTCTTCCTGGCCATGGTGCTGCTGGTTGCCTCGGGCGCCTGGTGGGCGCTGGTGCAGGTGTCGCGGATCAGTGACGGGGCGCTGTCCATGCACTTCGGGCTGTCGCCCTCGCTCCTGCATGCGGCGGTCATGGTGTTCGGCTTCATCCCGCTCTTCTTTTCGGGTTTTCTGTTCACGGCGGGCCCCAAGTGGCTCGGCGTTGAACCCTGGGAGACTACCGCCCTGCGGCCCGCTCTGGTGCTGCAGGCGGCCGGCTGGCTCGTCTGGCTGGCGGGTGGGCATATCGATTCTGTCCTGGCGTTGCTGGGGGGCTGTGTGGCCTGGGTGGGGCTGGCGTGGATGGCCTCTTTGTTCTGGCGGCTGGTGCTGTGCAGCCAGGCCCCGGATCAGGTGCATGCGCACGCCATTGGCGTCGCCCTGGGCGTGGGGGTGCTCAGCCTGCTGGGCATGTGTCTCAGTCTGGTCTGTGGTGCGCAGGACATTGCCCGCGTCTTTGTGCTCACGGCGCTGTGGGGCTTCGTGCTGGTGGTGTACGCCACGGTGGCGCACCGCATGATTCCCTTCTTTACATCCAGCGCCATGCCGTTCATCCAGGTCTGGCGCCCGTTCTGGCTGCTCTGGCTCATGCTGGGCGCGGCCATGTTCGAAGCGGCTGCCGTCTGGGTGGAATATGACGGCCCGCTGCGCGGGCCGGTGGCGCCCGTGTGGCTGCTGGTGCGCGGCGTGCTGGAGATCGGTGTGGGCGCGGTGCTGCTGTGGCTGGCAGGGGTGTGGGGGCTGGTGCAAAGCCTCAAGAACCGCTTGCTGGCCATGCTGCACATCGGGTTCTTCTGGCTGGGTCTGTCGTTCGTACTGGGCGGGATCTCTCAGTTTCTGACGCTGTTCTTCGAATCGCCCCACATGGGGCTGGGGGCGCTGCATGCGCTCACCATGGGGTGCCTGGGGTCGCTGATGCTGGCCATGGTCACGCGGGTGTCGTGCGGCCACAGCGGGCGGGCCCTGGTGGCCGACCGCATTGCGTGGTCCCTGTTCTGGGTGCTGCAGGTCGCCACGGTCTTGCGCATTGCTGCGGCCTTTCCCACGGGGCAGGAGCAGCGGCTGCTGGTGACGGCGTCCCTGCTCTGGGCCGGGTGCATGGCGGTCTGGGGTGTCCGGCTGGGGGCCTGGTATGGCCGCTTGCGCGCCGACGGCCGCCCGGGTTGAAGATGGTCGCCATGCAAGACAACGCCCCGCTGCCGTCTGGCGGTGACTTTGCAGCCATGGCGGCCCAGCTCATGCAGGCGCGCCAGACCATCCTGCCCAAGCGGCTGGGTGCGCCGGGGCCGGATGCGCAGCAGCTCCAGGCCATCGTCGCCGCCGCCGCCCATGCCCCCGACCACGGCCAGCTTTTGCCCTGGCGCTTCGTGCGGGTGCCACAGGCGCAGCGCGCACGCCTGGCCGAAGTGTTTGCCGTGGCCCTGCGGGAACGCGATGCCGCTGCCCTTCCCGAACAGGTGGAGCAGGCGCGCGAAAAGGCGTACCGCTCGCCCGAGCTGCTGCTCTTGGTGGTGGACGGACAGCGTGGCGACCCTGCCGTGGATTTGAACGAGCGAATTCTGTCGGCCGGTTGCGCTGTGCAGAACCTGCTGCTGATGGCCACGGCCCTGGGCTTTGGCTCGGCCCTGACCAGCGGCAAGGCACTCCAGTCGGAGCTTTTGCGCACCCTGTTTGGCCTGCAGCGCGGCGAACATGCGCTGTGCTTTGTCAGCCTGGGTACCGTGCTCTCGCGCAAGGCCGCGCGGGCGCGGCCCGTGCCGGCCGACTACCTGACTTCACTGGAGTGACATGACTGCTTCCCATGCATTGCCCGGTTTCGGCGACCCCGCCGTGGGCTTCGACACGCCGTTTGACATGCTGGAGGCCTGCCACGAGCGCGTGCTGCGCTCGCTGGCACTGCTGCAGAAACTGCAGGACTACCTGCACGATCACCCCTGTGACGACTCTGCTCGCCAGGCAGCGCGCGATGTGCTGCGCTACTTCGATATGGCGGCGCCCCTGCACCATGAGGACGAGGAACTGCATGTGTTCCCGCCCCTGCTGGAGCGGGGCGGCGCCGATACGGTGGCCGCCGTGCGCGAGCTGCAGCAGGACCACGAGGCCATGTCGGCGAACTGGCAGGCAGCGCGCGCGCTGTTGCAGGCGCTGGCCGAGGGGACGAAGGAGTCCTTCAGCGCCCCGGATGAGGCCGTGCTGGCGCGCTTTGCCGGCGTCTATGCAGAGCACATCCGCCTGGAGGAAGACCTGGTGTACCCGGCGGCCCGCGCCCTGCTGGCGCCCGAGGCGGTGCAGGCCATGGGCGCGGAAATGCGCCGTCGGCGCGGGGCTTCGGGCTGAATGCGGTTTTGAATTGCTATTGAATCAATAGCTGCTGGCGCCCGTAAAATAAGCGCCAGAGCCCAAAAATACCTGATTAGCGACATGCCTCAGATATGGACACCAGCCTCTGAGCAAATAGCGGCGCTCGGGATTAGCGCCCTCTCCCCTTGCGGGAGAGGGCGGGGGAGAGGGGTGTTTGGGCGCGGCGTGCTTGCTCCCCCTCTCCCCAACCCTCTCCCGCAGGGGGAGAGGGAGTCTGAGATATGCACCTACTCAGGCAAAAATACTAGTGCACCACCACCGGGTTCTGTGCCAGTCCGGTGTAGCGGTCGAGCGTGTCTTCGACCTCTTCCTGCGTGGGGGCGTCGCGCTGCCAGGCCAGGATCTGCTGCTGGAACATCTCGGCCCAGGAGCCGTCAAGGTAGACCTCCTTGCCCGAGCGCTTGTCCACGATCTCGAAACCGTGGCGTGCCAGTTGCGGAACGGGCGGCACGGCATCGTTCAGTGCCGGGTTGTCCGCAGCAATGGCATCGGGCAGCATGTGGACCACCACGAAGGAGTCCGAGTCGTAGAGCATGTGCATGGTGTTCTCCCTGATCTTTGTCCTTGTCAGATGGCAACGGCGTCGTCAAGTTCAAGTCTGAACCACGAATCCAGTATTCCACGAAATCCGGGCCGTGTCAGAGAAGCATGCTATTGCCACTCCAGCAGCCCCAACAAAGAACGCGGCCCAGGCCAGCGGCCGCCGCGCAAGGGCCACAGGGGGGTGTCTCAAGGTGTTGCGCGGCTGCGCAGGCTCAGTTCGGCGAAGTCGCCGCTGGTCTGGGTGATGCGGATGCGCACGGGCAGGTAGCCTAGCTCCGGTGCCAGCCAGACCTGCGCCTTCTGGTCATAGTCGCGGCGGGGCAGGCGTTGCAGCTGCACGGCCTGCACCGTGCCGATGGGCAGCTCCAGGGTTTCCTCGCCCTCGACGGTGAAAGTCCAGGTGTCGGCGGCGCGTGCGCTCACGGTCGGAATGCTGATGCGCGTGCCCACCGCAAAGCGCTCCGGTGCCGCCGAGAGCAGGGCACCGAGCTGCAGAAAAACGCTGAGCCGGTCCTGTGCCCCCGGCGCGACCGTGGCGGGCGGCGTGTTGGCGCTGAAACTCACGCGCCCCAGGGCGAAATCGAAGTGCGCCGCCTGCTCGCTGCGCGAGCGGTCGCCAAAGCGCCGGGGTTGCAGGCCCAGGGGCGTGATCTCGCCCACGCTGGTCTGCGAGCGCGAGCCGAGGAACAGCACGCTGATTTCCTGCCGTGCCTGGTATTGCTGGCCGTCGTGCTGCCACAGCAATTCGGCCCGGGCGCTGTACTGGAAGCCTTTGGCCTGGCCCGTGACGTCAAAGCCCAGGCGCACGGGTGCCGGAATGCGCACGGCGGGCGGCTGCGGGCTTCCCGTGCCCTCGGCGGTGCCGGGGGGCGTGATGGCGATGGCACTGCCCTGGGTGGCCGGGGTGTCGCTGGGCTCGGGGTTGGCGGGGGGCGGTGCCCCGGTTTCTGCCACTGTTGTCAAAGGGGGGGGCTCTGGGGCGCTGGCGTCGCCGGAGGGCGTCGCAGGCTCGGGGGGCGGCTCTGCCTCGCTGGCGGAGGCCGGGAACAGGGGGCTGGCGGCCACGGTGGGGCCCTCCTGCATGGCGGGTTTCGGGCGGGGTTTTTTGCGCGGCGCGGGCTGTGCTGGGGGGGGCGATTCTGCCTCGGCCTTGCGCGGGGAGGGTGCGGGCGGTGGCGCGGCGATGGTGCGCGTGGCAAAGGCCAGGGGCGCCTCGGCCGCTGGGGCCGACCCGTGCGGCAGGGCACCGCCCAGCACCAGGGCGTGCAGGGCCAGCACCAGGGCGGTGATCAGCAGCAGGGGGCGGGGGGGAATCATGCAATCGGCCAGAGAATCAGGCACGAGGGTAACCGACGGCGCGTTGCGGCCGCTTGGAGCTGCCCTAGAATCCCGCGTGCCGTGGCATCTCCTCCTGCCGCGTTGCCGAGCCCTTCACCCCCACAACGCACCCACGCCATGAAATTTGCCACCCTCAAGGATGGTTCCCGCGACGGCCAACTGGTGGTAGTCTCGCGCGACCTGGGTACGGCCCACTACGCTACCGGCATCGCGCACCGCCTGCAGCAGGTGCTCGACGACTGGGGCTTTCTTTCGCCCCAGTTGCAGGACTTGTACGACAGCCTCAATGCCGGCCGCGCGCGCCATGCGTTTCCCTTCGATCCCCGCCAGTGCCTGGCGCCGCTGCCGCGCGCCTACCAGTGCCTGGAGGGCCGGGCCTCTCTGCACCATGCCGAGCGGGAATGCCAGGCGCGCGGTGCCGGGTTGCCCGAGGCCCAGCGCCGCACGCCGCTGCTGCACCAGGCAGCCAGCGATGGTTGTGCGGGGCCCTGCGACGACATCGTGGCGCCCAGCGAGGCCATGGGCATCGACTTTGGCGCCGGGCTGGCCGTGGTCACGGGCGACGTGCTGCGCGGCAGCACACCGGCGCAGGCGCTTGACGGCGTGCGCCTGGTGATGCTGGCCAACACCGTGGCGCTGCGCAGCCTTGAACCCCTGGAGCGCGAACGCGGCCAAGGCCCGCTGCAAAGCCGCCCGGCCACTGCCTTCAGCCCCGTGGCCGTGACGCTCGACGAACTGGGCGCTGCCTGGGAACCGGGCCGCGTGCTGCTCACGCTGCAGACGACCTGGAACGGCCGAAAGGTCGGCCTGTGCGATGCCGGCGAAGGCATGGACTTCCACTTCGGCCAGCTCATCGCGCAGGCCTGCCAGACGCGCCACCTGCGTGCCGGCAGCATCGTCTGCAGCGGCCCGGTGGGCCAGAAGGACGGCGCCAAGGGCTACGCCAGCATTGCCGAGAAGCGCTGCCTGGAGACGCTGCAGGACGGCCAACCCTCCACCGGCTACCTGCAGGCCGGCGACACCGTGCGCATCGAGATGAGGGGCCGCGATGGGCTCAGCCTGTGCGGCGCCATCGACCAGACAGTGGCTGTCCTGGCCGAAAGTACGGAGTAGCGCCCGCCGGTGCACTTTTGAGAGAAATACGGCTCCAGGCTAGGATGGTAATGCGCATCAAGCTATATATTCAATAGCGTTCAGCCGGCTTCCACTTCCACCAGGCAGTCATAAAACGTCGGCCCGCGCCCCAGGTCGGTCAGCGCCTGACTGGTCAGCTCGTTCACATTGCTGCCGTCCATGCCGAGCTTGCGCCACCAGATGCCCAGGCCATTCACCACGCCGGGCCGGGCGCGCTCGCTCACATGGGCGTGGCAGCGGTAGCTGCCCCGGCCGTTGAACACGCGCACCACGCTGCCGTCCTGGATGCCGCGCGCGGCCGCGTCCTGCGGGTGGATCTCCAGCAGCGGGCGGCCCTCGATGTCGCGCAGGCTTTTGATGTTGACGAAGGTCGAGTTGAGGAAGTTACGCGCCGGCGGCGAGATCATGGCCAGCGGGTACTGTGCAGAGGTGCCGGCGGCCTCGTGGTTGGGCACATGGTCGGGCAGGCCGTCCAGGCCCTGCGCGGCCAGGCGCTCGCTGAAGAACTCGCACTTGCCTGAGGGTGTGGGAAAGCCCCCTTCGGCAAACGGCGCGTCCGGCCCGCCCAGCGGGGCAAAGCCCTGTTCCAGCAGTTGGTTGAAGTCCACCTTGGCGCCATAGGCCTGGCGGCAGAGCTGCTCGTCGCTGTCCTGGAAGCAGGACTCGGTGAAACCCATGCGTGCTGCCAGGTCGCGGAACACCTGGGTGTTGCTGCGCGCCTGGCCCAGCGGGGCCACGGCGGGCTGGTTCAGCAGCACGTCGGTGTGGCCGTAAGCCAGGTGCACGTCCCAGTGTTCGAGTTGCGTGGTGGCGGGCAAAACGTAATCAGCGTAGTCGGCGGTGTCGGTCTGGAAATGCTCCAGCACCACGGTGAACAGGTCCTCGCGCGCGAAGCCCTGCACCACCTTGCCCGATTCGGGCGCCACGGCCACGGGGTTGCTGTTGTAGACCACCAGGGCCTCGATCTTGGGGCCGAAGGCGGGCGAGGATTCGCGCAACAGGTCGTCGCCAATCGTCACCATGTTGATGGTGCGCGGGCTGCGGCCGGCCAGCAGGTCCGGGCGCTGCAGCGCGGCGCGGTCCACCGGGAAGCTGCCCGAGCTGGACAGCAGCACGCCGCCCGCGCGGTGCCGCCAGGCGCCCGTGAGGGCGGGCAGGCAGGCGACGGCGCGCACCGCGTTGGCGCCGCCGTGCACGCGCTGCATGCCGTAGTTCAGGCGGATGGCGGCGGGCTGGGTGGTGCCGTAATCGCGCGCGAGCTGGCGGATCTGCTCCACCGGCACGCCGCACACCTGCGCGGCGCGCTCGGGCGGCCATTGCAGGGCACGCTCGCGCAGTTTTTCCCAGCCCACTGTGTGGCGCGCGATGTAATCGTGGTCCAGCCAGCCGTGGGTGATGAGTTCGTGCATCAGCGCCAGTGCCAGCGCGCTATCGGTGCCGGGCAGGAGCTGGATGTGCTCGTGGCATTTCTCGGCGGTTTCGCTCTTGCGCGGGTCGATGCACACGAGCTTGGCGCCGTCTCGCTTGGCCTGCTGGGCGATGCGCCAGAAATGCAGGTTGCTGCCAATCGAGTTGCTGCCCCAGATGAGGATGAGCTTGGATTCGGCAAAGAACTCCACCTTCATGCCCACCTTGCCGCCCAGCGTGTGCACCAGGCCCTCGCCGCCCGCCGTGGCGCAGATGGTGCGGTCCAGGAAGGAGGCCCCCAGGCGGTGGAAGAAGCGCCGGTCCATGCTCTCGCCCTGCACCAGGCCCATGGTGCCGGCGTAGCTGTAGGGCTGGATGGCCTGCGGGTCGCGCGCGGCGATCGCGCCCAGGCGCGCGGCGATGTCGGAAAGTGCCTCGTCCCAGCTCACGGGTGTGAACTGCCCGCTGCCCTTGGGGCCGCTGCGCTTGAGGGGCGTGAGGATGCGCTCGGCGTGGTAAGTGCGCTCGGGGTATTTGGACACCTTAGCGCAGAGCACGCCGCCGGTCTGCGCGTGCGCCGGATTGCCCTGCACGCGCGTGGCCACGCCGTTCTCCACGGTGGTGAGCAGGGCGCAGGTGTCGGGGCAGTCGTGCGGGCAGGCGCCGCGCACCTGGCGGGTGGTCGGGGGGATGCCGGCCTGAGATTCAGAGGGCAGGGTATGCACAGGGATCATCCGTCGATGGTACTGACAATGCCAAGCGCCGTTGGCCAGTGCAGGTATTTCTGGTGCGGCTGATGCAGGACAAACCGGCCACGGCATGGCAGCGCGCACGCGGCCCTAGAATGCGATCCGACGGCTTCCCTGCAGGCCGTGCGATCCGTACACCCCACCCGGCCCATGCCTTTGCAAACCCCCCTCGCTGTGCTGCGCAACGCCCGATGGATCTGGCTGGCCTTGCTGCTGGCCGTGTTCGGTGCCGTCACGCCGGTGGTGTCGCGTGCGATGGAGGGAGGCACTTCCGGTGCCTTGGAGGTGTGCACCAGCACCGGCATGGCCTGGGTGGATGCGCATGGCACGGCAGCGCAGGACACGGAGACGGGCACCGGGGTGCCGATGGCGGAATGTCTCTGGTGCCTGCTGGCCAATGCCCCCGCCGCCCCGGTGCGGGCCGATGCGGACGTTTTTCGGTGGGCGCCCGATCGGCATCCGGTGCCCGTGGGGCGTGCGCCTGTGGCCCGGCCTGCGATCGCCGCACTGGCACCCCGGCCCCGGGGGCCACCTGCGGTTCATGAGCTATTGATTTTGTAGCATCTGGCGCTTTGATCATAAGCGTTTGATGCCGATTTAATGCTTATGGAGTTGTTGTGCAAAACCACCGTTATTTGTCGGGCGCGGCCTCGCGTCTGCGCCCCTTGTCGGCCGCTCTGGCCCTGATGCCTGCTGTCGTTCTGGCCCAGGGCGTCGCCACCGAGTCCCAGCTGCAAACCATCAGCGTGACCGAGACACGCTCGCAGCTCGATCCCCACCTGCCCAACAGCACCGCCAGCAAGACCGCACGCGATCTGGAAGAGCAGAATATTTTCAATCCCGAGGACGCTGCAGCCTTGCTGCCCAGCACCACCGTCCGCAAGCGCTACCTGGGCGACCGCAATGCCAACGTGGGCGGACGCAGCTTTGGCACCCTGCAGCCGGGCCGCGCGCTGGTGTATCTGGATGGCTACCTGATCTCGAACTTCCTGGGCCGTTTCGATGCGCCGCGCTGGAACATGATCAATGTCGAGGCCATCGAGCGGGTCGATGCCCTGTATGGCCCGTATTCTGCTATCTATCCGGGCAACTCCATCGGCACCACCATGGTCGTGACCGAGCGCAAGCCCAAGGGGTTCGAGGCCTCGGCCAGCGTCAAATACAACCACCAGAGTTTTGACGAATACGGCACGAGCGAGGGCTATGGCAGCAGGCAGTTGTCGGCGCGCATGGCCTCGCGGCTGGACTCTGGGCTGTGGTACGTGCTGGGCGTGCAGCACCAGGACAGCGCGGGCCACGCCATGGGGTATGCCAATGCCGTGCGTGGCGCGACGGCCGGAGCCTTTGCCGCACCCACCTCCGGGGTGCGGGTCACGGGCCTCCAGTATGACCGCGACCCGCAGGGCCGCGAGCGCGCGATCTTCGGCCCCACGGGAATCGACCGCAGCCGGCAGGACACCCTCAATCTGCGGCTGGGTTACGACATCTCGGCCATCCAGGAGATCGAGGGCCGCATCTCCGTCTGGCGCAGCAACAGCACCGTGCGCACCATGACCTATCTGCGTGATGCAGCAGGCCAGCCGGTCTGGAGCGGCGTGGTCAACGATGGCGTCAACCGCTTCAACCTGGGCGCCAGCGCCTTTGCTCCGAGCCAGCGTGACGAACTGCACCGCCAGCTGGGAGCCACCTGGAAGACGCGCAACGCTACCGGCTGGAATGCGTCGGCGATGCTCACCCAGTACCAGATGCTCAAGGATGCGCTGCGCGAGGCCGGTGCGCCGCCGCCGCTGGCCAACCTGGGGGGGGCGGGCACCGTCACGCGGCGCGACGGCACCGGCTGGAACACGATGGAGCTGCAATCGACCTACACCCCGACCGCCGGGGACTGGGGAGGTGGCCGCCATGCCCTGGTGTTCGGCCTGCACCGCAACCAGTACCAGCTGGACAATGTGGTGAACAACGCCAGCGACTGGCGCCATACTGAAACCACGCTGAACCAGAGCTACGCCGGAACCACCACCATCACTGCGCTCTATGGCCAGGACGCCTGGAAGATCACGCCCGATTGGGTGTTGACCTCGGGGGTGCGCTTTGAAAGCTTCGAGGCCTACAACGGCGCGCAGTATTTTGCCGGCCCACCGGTGGCCCAGGTGGGGTTCGCCCGGCGCACCCTGCACGCCACCAGTCCCAAGCTGTCTCTGGCCTGGACGGCGGCCGACGATCTGCTGCTGCGTGCCAGCTGGGGGCGTGGCGTGCGTTTCCCCAATGTGGACGAATTGTTCAACGGAACCAAGACCGGCAGCAACATCACCACCAGCGACCCGAACCTGCGCCCCGAAGTGTCGCGCTCGTTCGAACTGGCCGCCGAGAAATTCTGGGGCGAGCACTGGCTGCGCACGAGCTACTTCCGTGATGACGTGAAAGACACCATCCTGCGCCAGACCGACAGCACCGTCACGCCCTCGGTGACCCGCGTGAGCAATGTCGACCGCGTGCTGACCCAGGGGATCGAAATGGTCTGGCAGGCCCGTGATGTCGGTGTCCGGGGACTCGATATGGGCGGCAGCGCCACCTGGACCGACGCCGTGGTCAAGGCCAATGCGGCCAACCCGGCGCAGGTGGGCAAGCAGTGGCTGCGCATCCCGAGGCAGCGGTATGCCGTGCAGGCCAGCTACCGGCCCAACGCCCAGTGGCTGTTCGGTGCGGCCTGGCGCTGGAGCGGCCCGGCGTACAACACCGAACTGAACATCGACAGCAATCCCGATACCTATGGGGGTGTCTCGCGTGTGAACCAGCTCGACCTCAAGGCCGTCTGGAAGTTTGCTCCGCATTGGGAATGGGCTCTGGGCGTCAACAATGTCACCAACCAGAAGTCCTGGCAGGCGCACACCCTGCCCCAGCGCTCCGTGCAGACCGAATTGCGCTACAGCATGAAGTGAAACCCCGTGCGGCACCCGTGCCGAACCGGATGTAAAGGAGCCCTATGTCGTTTCCCTCGATCAACTTCCGCGCACGCAGCGTGTTGGCGCTGGGCGCCGCGCTGCTGGTGTGGTGCGGCGCCGGCGTGGCACAGCCTGTGCCCGCCGCGCCACCGGCAACGATGTCCGCGGCCCCGGCCCCGGCGGCGGCCAGGCCTGCCGTGCGCGCACCCCGCCCGCAACTCGGCGTGGGTGCCGCAGTGGCGCCGGACGGTACTTTGTGGCTGGTCGCCCTGAATGCACAGGGGCGCCTGTATCTTCAGACGGCGCCCATGCCCGCCGGCAAGGGCACCACTCCATGGAGTGCACCGCGCCTGCTGGACACGGCGGACGATGTGATCTCCGCCGATGGCGAGAACCGGCCGAAACTGCTGTTCGGGCCTCGGGGCACGGTGCTGATCGCCTACACACAGGTGCTGTCCAAGCCCTTCACCGGCCATGTGCGCATGCTGCGCTCGGTGGATGCCGGCAAGACGTTTGCGCCACCGTTCACCGTGCACGCCGACCGCCAGGTCATCACCCACCGTTTCGAGTCGGTGGCTTTTGATCGCCAGGGCGTCCTGCACACGGTCTGGATCGACAAGCGGGACCAGGAGCTGGCGCCCCGGGTGGGCCAAAAATCCACCTACCGGGGGGCTGCCATCTACCGCAACACCTCCACCGATGGGGGGGCAACCTTCGGCCCGGACATCAAGGTGGCTGACCACTCCTGCGAGTGCTGCCGCATTGCCCTGGGGCTGGGTGCCGATGGTGTGATGCGGGCCATGTGGCGGCATGTGTTTGCGCCCAATGTGCGCGATCACGCGTTTGCCGTGCTGCGGGGCGACACCACGGCCCCCATCGTGCGGGCGACATACGATGAGTGGCGCGTGGATGCCTGCCCCCACCACGGCCCGGGTCTGGCAGCGGCGCAGGAGGGTTTTCATGCCGTCTGGTTCGGCATTCGCCCGCAAGGGGGCGAGAATGTGGCGGCGGTACGCTATGCCAGGCTGGAGCCCGATGGCACCCCCCGGGCCGATACGGTGCGGCAGATCCCGGATGAACGCGCAGAGCATGCCGATGTCGCAGCGCACGGACAGCGGGTGGCGGTGGTCTGGCGCAGTACCGATGGAAAGCTCAGCACGCTCAAGGCTTGGCTGTCCGAGGACGGCGGGCAGACGTTCCGGGAGCAGGTGCTGGGCCAGACGGAAGGCCATAATGATTTTCCGCGCCTGGTGCAGAACGGTCTGCGCATGGTGGTGGTGTGGCGCAATGCAGTAGAGGTGAAGGTGTATGAAATCACGTTTTAAACCGGTGCAGCTCCTCGGGCGGCGCACCGTGATGGTGGCTTCGGCAGCCATGGTGCTGTCGGCATGGGCAACCCCGCTGATGGCGCAATCGGGCAGGAAGAACCGTGTTACGCTCAATTCCGTCCTGCGTTTCGACGAGACGACCTGGGCGCGGCTCGTGGAGAAGGGCCCCCGTCCGGCGGCCTATATTTTCACGACCACGTATTGCCCCAGCTGTCCGGATGCTTTTGAAAAGGTGATGGCCTTTGTCATGCAGGCACGCCGGCCCGTGGAACTGGTGGTGGTGCTGATGGATGTGCAGGGCAAAGCGGCTCTGGAGCATGCAAGCCATTACGTCGGGGCCACCCGGCTCTACACCTTCGAGGGCTTCGAATCGGCCATTCGCCAGAGCGTGGACCCGAAATGGCCGAATGTCACGCCCTACATCGTTTTGCTCGGGCGTGACGGAGGGATCCAGCGCAGCATCGGAGTACCCGAGGAAGCGGCGTTGAAGCGATGGCTGCCCTGACGAGGGGGGGTGCTTGGGTGGCCATGCCCATCCGTGCCGACTGCAGGACGGGGTCTTTGGCGCTGCGGGGCAGGGCAGCGGAGTAAAGTGTCGTCACGGGTGCGTGACCTTTGCGCTCCGTGTCATTTCTTCCTTCGGAGTAGCCCGCATGTTTCCTGAATTTCGCGACCTGATCACCCAACTCAAAACCTCCGACCGCCATTTCCTGCGTCTGTTCGACCAGCACAACGAACTGGATCAGAAAATCAAGAACATGGAGGCCAGCATCTCGCCCGGAACGCACGAGGAAATCGAGACGCTGAAAAAGGAAAAGCTGCACCTCAAGGACCAGATTTTCACCATCCTGAAAAACGCGGGCTGATCCGAGCCGTGTCGGGGGCTACCCCACAGCCTTCTAGGGATGGCCTGCATAACTCCCTGCGGTTTGTGGCAGCGCGGCCTCGGGCGATCCGCTGCGTTGCTTTTCTTGCCCATAAAGGGGCTATCGGCTGCAAAAAGACGCCTTGTGGCCCGTCCCGATCCGCACTACCACCGACACGCGAGGGTTATACAGGTCATCCCTAAGGAGTGAGGGGGGCTGGTTGGGTCAGGGGCCCGGACTCGCTCGTGAGCTTGCGGCGCGGCATCATGCCGGAGTCGAGCAGGTTCTCGATCCGGGCGAATATTTCGAAACGCGAAAACGGTTTTTTCATGAAATCGTCAGCGCCAATCCGGTTGGCGTAAAACTGTTCGGTCGCGTGCTCATTGCCGCTGATCATGATCACCGGAATGTGCTGGCTCGCCGGATTCTTGCGGATCAGCCGAAGCGCATTGAAGCCGTTCATGCCGGGCAGAATGATGTCGAGAAACACCAGATCGGGCGGATCCTGTTCAATCAGGGCCAGACCTTGCTCGGCGCTCAGGGCTTCGCTGGTGTTGTAGCCTGCAGAGCGCAAAACCTTGCGCAGGGCGGCAATCACAGTGGGCGAATCGTCAATGATCAGTGCCTTGATGCCTTTGCGGGCGTCTTTGCGCGGGCGATGGCGGCGCTCCACGGTGCCCGATGACTCAGGGCCTTCCACACTGAGTGCTGCGGGGGTGGTCGCTGGAGGCTGGGGGGCTGTCTTGCGCCCACCGCCCCACAGCCGGTCAAAGATACTCATGGTGCTGCCTCATCTTCATGCCGGTTCGTCCGGGTACAGGGGGGCCAGTATCCCAGATCGGAGGGCGCACGGATTGTCTGTCGTCATATGAAACAAAAGGAAAGCGGGCACCCGGTCAGGGCGTCCGGGGGCGCTTCAGCCAAGGGCGTCGTTCACCTGGTCGTTGAATTCCGCCAGGCTCACGGCATCTCCGATTTCACGCGGCAGGGCGTCGCGTACCGAAAACACACCGAGGATCTTGTTCGCCGAGGTGACGATGGGCAGATGCCGGAAGCCGCGCTCGATCATGATGAGGACTGCCTCCGACACCTTCATGTGGGGCTCCACGCAGTGCGGGTTGGGGGTCATCACCTCGGACGTCTGGGTTGTTTGTGGATTGAGTGCCTTGGCCAGCACGCGCGTCATCAGGTCACGCTCGGTCAGGATGCCCAGGAGCTGGCCCGACGTGTCCAGGATGAGCACGCTGCCGCAGTTGGCCCGGGTCATCACGCAGGCGGCCTCCCAGACGCTGGCCTGGGGGCCCAGACTGACCACATGGCGCTGGGAGAGTGACTGGAAAACGGTGCGTTCAGCCATGAAGGGGCTCCTCGTGCAAATGGGCTATCAGGCTCAGCGCAGCGATGCGTTGATTTTTTCCAGGGCCTTGGCGCCTGGGCATAGCTGCGCAACGCCGAGGGCGTTGAGCGGTGTGTCGCTGGTGTTGAGCGAGAGGTGCAGGTCGGTGGCCACGGGGTCGAGGTAGAGCAGTCCGGTCACCACCTCGCCGCGCGCATGGTGGGCGTTCATGTAGCTCAGCGCGGCATAGCGGTCGGTGGGGTCATAGTCTTCGTGGAGCTTGCGCAGGCGCAGTGTGCTGCCGTCGTGCTGCTGCACGTCAATCACTTCGCCGGGGGCGTACTGCGCGGTGATCTCGCTGTGCAGCGGCATGAAGTCGATGCGGCTCACGGCTTCGTTGTGCTGGCGCACGTAGTCATAGCTCTTGGTACTGCCTGCGTGGTTGTTGAAGGTCACGCAGGGGCTGATGACGTCGATGAACGCCGCGCCGCCGTGGCCCAGAGCGCCCTTGATGAGTGGCACGAGCTGCTCCTTGTCGCCCGAGAAGCTGCGCGCCACGTAGGTCGCACCCAGTTGCAGCGCCAGGCCGACGAGGTCCACCGGGCTGTCGTTGTTGGTCACGCCTTTCTTGCTGCGCGAACCCCGGTCTGCCGTGGCGGAGAACTGGCCCTTGGTGAGACCGTAGACACCGTTGTTCTCGACGATGTAGGCCATGCGCACGCCCCGGCGCATGGCATTGGCGAACTGGCCGAGGCCGATCGAGGCCGAATCGCCGTCGCCGGATACGCCCAGGTAGAGCAGGTCGCGGTTGGCCAGGTTGGCGCCGGTCAGCACCGAGGGCATGCGCCCGTGCACGGTGTTGAAGCCGTGCGAGGCACCGAGAAAGTAGTCCGGTGTCTTGGAGCTGCAGCCGATGCCCGAGAGCTTGGCCACGCGGTGCGGCTCGATGTCGAGCTCCCAGCAGGCCTGGATGATTGCGGCCGAAATGGAGTCGTGCCCGCAGCCTGCGCACAGGGTGGAAATACGCCCTTCGTAGTCGCGGCGCGTGTACCCCACCTTGTTTCGGGTCAGCGAGGGGTGGTGCAGACGGGGCTTGGTCAGGTAGGTCATGCGGCCTCCTTGAGCGACGCCTGGTCGCCATGCAGGTGGTTCTGGATCGCCTGGGTGATGAAGCGGGCCGTGATGGGGGTGCCGTCGTAGTGCAGCACCTTCACGAGACGTGCAGGGTCCATGCCGAGTTCGTTGACCAGCATGGCGTGCATCTGGGCATCGCGGTTTTGCTCGACGACGAAAACCTGTTCGTGCGTTGCGATGAAGCGGTCCACTGCGTCTGGGAAGGGGAAGGCGCGCAGGCGCATCGCATCGATATCGGTGCCTGCAGCCGTCAGAACGTCCAGCGCCTCCTGCATGGCCGGGCTGGTGGAGCCGAAGTAGATCACGCCATGCGGCGTGGGGCGTGCTGCGCCGCGCAGCACCGGCTGGGGCACCAGGTCGGCCGCAGTGCGGAACTTGCGCAGCAGGCGCTCCATGTTGTAGATGTAGTCCGGCCCGCGCTCGGAGTAGCGTGCGTAGGGGTCGCGCGTGGTGCCGCGCGTGAAAAAGCTTCCCTTCGTGGGGTGCGTGCCAGGATAGGTGCGCCAGGGAATGCCGTCGCCGTCCACGTCCTTGTAGCGGCCGAAATCCTTGCCGGCCTCCAGTTCTTCGGCGGTCATGACCTTGCCCCGGTCGTACTGGCGCGCGTCGTCCCAGGCAAAGGGTTTGCACAGACGCTGGTTCATGCCGATGTCCAGGTCGGTCATCACGAAGATGGGCGTCTGCAGCCGGTCCGCCAGGTCGAGTGCGGCGGCGGCGTGCTCGAAGCATTCGTGCGGGTCTTCCGGAAACAACAGCACGTGCTTGGTGTCACCGTGCGAGGCATAGGCGCAACTGAACAGGTCGGATTGCTGCGTGCGCGTGGGCATGCCCGTGGACGGCCCGCCGCGCTGCACGTTGATGATGGTGACCGGGATCTCGGCGAAGTAGGCCAGGCCGATGAACTCTGTCATCAGCGAGATGCCCGGCCCCGAAGTGGCCGTGAAAGCGCGTGCACCGTTCCAGCCGGCACCCACCACCATGCCGATGGAGGCCAGCTCGTCCTCGGCCTGCACGATGGCGACGCTGCTGCGTCCGGTGGCAGGGTCCACGCGGTATTTGTCGCAGTATTTCTGGAACGCTTCGGGTACCGAGGACGACGGTGTGATCGGATACCAGGCCGCAACAGTGGCGCCGCCGTACACGCAGCCCAGCGCTGCGGCGCTGTTGCCGTCGGTGAAGATGCGGTCACCCACCTGGTCGGCGCGCCGCACACGAATGCCCAGCGGTGCCTGCAGGTGCTGGTGGGCGTAATCGCGCCCCAGGTGCAGTGCGCGCACGTTGGAGTCGAGCAACATCTCCTTGCCCCGGTACTGCTCGGCAAAGAGCTTCTCGAAAACCTCAGCCTCCACGTCGAGCAAGACCGACAGCGCGCCCACGTAGATGATGTTCTTGAACAGCTGGCGCTGGCGGGGCTCGGAATAGGTGTTGTTGCTGATCTCGGTCAGCGGCATGCCGATGACCTCGATGTCGGTGCGGAACTTCGCTGCCGGGATCGGGCGCGTACTGTCGTAGAAGAGGTATCCGCCCGGTGCAATCTCGGCCACGTCGGCATCCCAGGTCTGCGGGTTCATGGCCACCATCATGTCCACGCCGCCGCGCCGCCCCAGGTAGCCCTGCTCGCACACCCGGGCTTCGTACCAGGTGGGCATGCCCTGGATGTTGCTCGGGAAGATGTTGCGCGGGCTCACCGGCACGCCCATGCGCAGGATGGCCTTGGCGAACAGTTCATTGGCCGAGGCCGAGCCCGAGCCGTTGACGTTGGCGAACTTGATGACAAAGTCGTTGAGGGCTTCGATGCGCTTCATGCGGCCTCCAGCGTGCGTCGGGTTGCGTTGGCATCACGGCACAGTGGCCCGGCCTGCGGGGTGTCGAGCCGGAACTTCTGCATGTCCCAGGCGCCGGTGGGGCAGCGTTCGGCGCACAGACCGCAGTGCAGGCAGACGTCCTCGTCCTTAACCATCACGCGCCCGGTCTTGAGCGGCGCCGACACCAGCAGGTCCTGCGCCAGGTTGTGCGCTGGCGCCCTGAGCCGGGTACGCAGGTCGGCTTCGTCGCCGTTGCTCGTGAAGGTGATGCTGTCCATGGGGCAGATGTCGGCGCAGGCGTCGCACTCGATGCAGGTGGTGCGGTTGAACACCGTTTGCACATCGCAGTTCAGGCAGCGGCTGGCCTCCTTGAAGGCGGTGGCGGCGTCGAAGCCGAGTTCGACCTCGACCCGGATGCTGGCCAGGGCCACCTCGGCCCGGGCCCAGGGCACCTTGAAGCGGTGGTCGTTGGAAACGTCGTTGTCGTAGCTCCACTCATGGATGCCCATCTTGGTGGACACCAGGTTGGTGCGTGGCGCCGGGCGCTGGCGCACATCCTCGCCGTGCAGAAAGCGGTCGATTGACACCGCGGCCTCGTGCCCCTGGGCTACGGCGGTGATGATGTTCTTCGGGCCATAGGCCGCATCACCGCCGAAGAACAACAGGGGCAGTGTGGACTGGAATGTGCCTTCCTGGAGTTGCGGCAGGCCCCAGCGGTCGAACGCAATGCCCAAGTCGGGTTCGATCCAGGGAAAGGCGTTTTCTTGCCCCACGGCGATCAGCACCACATCGCAGGGCACGCGCACGTCGGGTTCGCCCGTGGGCACCAGACTGCGCCGGCCCTGTCCATCGTAGTGGGCCTGAACCACCTCGAAGGTCATGGCGGTGAGCTGGCCGTTGTCGTGCTCGAACGACTTGGGCACATGGAAGTTCAGGATCGGGATGCCCTCGTGCAGGGCATCTTCCTTTTCCCAGGGAGAGGCCTTCATTTCATCGAAACCACTGCGCACGATGACCTTGACGTCGGTGCCGCCCAGGCGCCGCGCGGAGCGGCAGCAGTCCATGGCGGTATTGCCGCCGCCCAGCACGATGACACGGGGTGCGATGCGGGTGACATGCCCAAACGACACCGAGGCCAGCCAGTCGATGCCGATGTGGATGTTGTCCTGGATCTCGCGGCGCCCGGGAATGTCGAGATCGCGCCCGCGCGGTGCGCCGCAGCCCACGAACACGGCGTCGTAGCCCCGCGAGAGCAGCTCGCGCAGAGAGTCCACGCGCTGACGGCTGCGGAACTGCACACCCATGTCGAGGATGTAGCCGGTTTCCTCGTCGATCACCGATTCGGGCAGGCGAAAGCGCGGGATCTGGCTGCGGATGAAGCCGCCCGCCCGGTCTTCGCCATCGAAGACCGTGACCTCGTAGCCCAGTGGCGCGAGGTCGCGCGCCACGGTCAGGGAGGACGGCCCGGCGCCCACGCAGGCCACGCGCTTGTCATTGGGTGGCGCGATGGCGGGCATGCGCTCTTTGACGCCGGTCTTGTGGTCCGCGGCCACGCGCTTCAACCGGCAGATGGCCACGGGCTCTGGAGGGGCCCCATTGCTTTCCTCGACCCGTCCGCGCCGGCAGGCGGGTTCACAGGGGCGGTCGCAGGTGCGTCCAAGAATGCCGGGGAACACGTTGGAAACCCAGTTGACCATGTAGGCGTCGTCGTAACGGCCCTGGCCGATCAGGCGGATGTATTCCGGCACCGGGGTGTGGGCGGGACAGGCCCACTGGCAATCGACGACTTTGTGGAAGTAGTCCGGGTGGTCCGTGTGGGTAGGCTGCAAGGCAAGCTCCTGTCCTCGGGCCTGCAGCCACCGTGGCGCAGGAATCCACAGTCTATGACCGCCAGGTGCGACCGCCGCCTCAGGTGAATCCCTCGGATGGGGCGCTTTGTGCGATGGATGTTGATCGTTGTCAGTGCGCTGCGGGTTCGCACGATGGGTGCGCGCGCCACAGCACGGGCGAGCGACCCCGGATGGACGCATCGCGGGCGTATTATGTGACGCAGTGCAAGCGGTGTCGCGGCATGTTGCTGCAGTCGCCCGTGGAGGTCATGTCATGCCCCGTCAGTTGCTGGTGCTTGGTGTATGGAGCGTCCTCCGCTGCGGGTGGCGGTATGCCGGTTTCTGTCTTTTGCTATGCGCTCTGGGATTGGGGTCCGCCTGGGGGGCGCAAAAAGTCCGCGTGGGGGTTTACCAGAACAGCCCCAAGGTGGCCCTGTCGGAAGCAGGGCGGCCCGAGGGGATCTTCATTGATCTGATCGAGGGGATTGCGGAACGGGAAGGATGGGAGATCGAGTACGTGCCGGGCACCTGGGCCGACGGACTGGAGCGACTGGCCGGGGGCGAAATTGACCTGATGCCCGATGTGGCGCGCAACCAGGAGCGAGAAGCCCTGTACGCGTTTCACCAGGAGCCGGTTCTCGCAAGCTGGAATCAGGTGTACACCCGACAGGGCAGCGGCTTGCGCTCGATGATGGATCTGGAGGGCAAGCGTGTGGCCGTGCTGTCCGGGTCCGTGCAGGAGCGCCAGTTCGAGCAGATGGCAGAGAGTTTCAGCCTGGTGGTCGAATGGGTTTCGCTGCCCGATTTCGATGCCGCCTTTGCCGCCGTGTCCCAGGGGCGAGCCGATGCGGTGGTCACCAACCGGTTTTTCGGGGTGCGCAACGCCGCCCGTTATGGACTGGAAGATACGGCCATCATCTTTAGCCCGTCGAAGCTGTACTTCGCGGCCCCGCTTCAGAGCGCCCCTGCGTTGCTGCAGACGCTGGACCGTCATTTGCGTGCTTACAAGCAGGATTCCGGTTCGCTCTATTACAGCTCCTTGCGGCGTTGGACCGTGGACGAGGTGCGCACTGCCATGCCGTCCTGGCTGGTCCCCGTGGTTTCGGGCGCCGGTGCCCTGCTGCTCGCCAGCGTGACGGGCCTGTGGGTGCTTCGCAGGCAGGTGGCGGTCCGCACGGCGCAGCTTCGGAGGAACAACGAGGATATCCAGGCCCTGGCCACGGAAAACGCCCGGCTCTACGAGGAGGCCCAAGCCCATGCCAAGGGGCTGGAACTGCGCGTGCAAGAGCGCACTGCAGAGCTCGCCGCGTTGGGGGCGTTCTTGCAAGCCATCATCGATCACATTCCCAATCCCATTTTTTACAAAGGGCCCGACCTGCGCTTTCGCGGCTGCAACAAGGCCTACGAGGAAGCTTTTGGCGTGCAGCGGGCATCGTTTGTAGGAAAGACCGTGCTGGAGCTTGACTACCTGCCTTTTTCCGATCGGCAGGCCTATCAGGTGGAGGATGCACAGGTTCTGGTCGAAGGCAGCCGTATGGCGCGCGAGGCCGCCATGCCATTTGCAGACGGGCAGGTGCACCAGACCTTGTACGCCGTGAGCGGATTCCGGGGTGCAGACGGCCAGCCCTCGGGCATGGTGGGGGTGATTGTGGACATCACCCCGATCCGGGACGCGCAGGCGGCTCTCAAGGCTGCGCACGATGAGCAGGAGGCCATATTTGAGGCTGTCCATTCGGGCATCGTGCTGTTGCAGGACCGGGTGGTGCGCCGCTGCAATGGCAAGTTGGAGCACATGCTGGGCTATGGTCCTGGCGAGTTGCTGGGCACGACTCCTCAGAATTGGTACACGTCCGAAGAGGCCTACCAGCAGGCGGGAGGCATCATCTATTCGCTGGCGGGTCACGGGGCTACACACCAACGCGAGGAGCAGATGCGTCGCAAGGACGGAAGCCTTTTTTGGAGCCGCATTCATGTACGTGCGCTGGATCCTTCGGACATTTCGCGTGGACTGGTGGGCGTGTTGGAAGACGTGACGACTGAACGCGCCGCCAAGGAAGCGTTGCGTCAGGCCAAGGAGGCGGCCGAAGCGGCAGACCGTATCAAATCATCCTTTCTGGCCACCATGAGCCACGAACTGCGCACGCCGCTCAACTCCATCATTGGCTTCACCGGTATCCTGCTGCAGGGGCTGGCGGGACCGCTCAATCTCGAGCAGGCCAAGCAGATGGGCATGGTCCGGGACAGCGCGCGCCACTTGTTGGCGCTGATCAACGACGTGCTGGATATCTCCAAAATCGAGGCGGGTGAGTTGCGGGTGGCGTGCGAACCTTTCAATATGGCACGCTCGATTCAGAAGGTGGCCGCCATCATCCAGCCACTGACGGAAAAAAAGGAACTCGCCCTCCATGTGCAGGTGGATCCGGGTCTCGATGCCATGGTGAGCGATGAGCGACGCATCGAGCAGGTGCTGCTCAATTTACTGAGCAACGCCGTGAAGTTCACCGAAAGCGGGACAGTGACGTTGCAGGCGCAGCGCCTGGAGGATTTTCGAGTCGACGCGCAATCCGAACGCGCCCCAGCCGTGCAGGTGAGTGTGACCGATACCGGGATGGGCATCAAGGAAGAAGACATGGCACTATTGTTCACACCGTTCCGTCAAATCGACTCGACCCTGGCACGCAAGCACGAGGGCACGGGTCTGGGCCTGGCCATCAGCCGACGTATGGTGGAATTGATGGGCGGGCGGATTGAAGCGCGCAGCACCTGGGGGCAGGGAAGCACCTTCACAGTCACCTTGCCCCTGCACGCCCAGCCCAATCCGGAGGCCGCATGAACAAGCGCATCTTGCTGATCGAGGACAACGCCCAGAATCGTTATCTGGCCAACTTTTTGCTGGAAGCCAGGGGCTGGGAAATGGTGCATGCTGAAGATGGTCCTACCGGCGTGGCGCTGGCGGGACAGATCGATCCGGTGCTGATTCTGCTGGACATCCAGTTGCCCGGCATGGACGGCTATGCGGTGGCACAGGCGCTGCGATCCGACCCGAAGCTGCAGGCCATTCCCATCGTGGCCGTCACCTCGTATGCCATGGCGGGAGACCGGGAGCGCTGCCTCGCGGCGGGCTGCAACGGCTACATTGAGAAACCCATCGATCCACAGACGTTTGCCGAAGAGGTCGAGCGTTTCATCAAGGGAGTGGCCTGATGCGTGTGCTGATCGTCGATGACCGGGAGGACAACCGCTACCTGTTGCGCATGCTGATGCAGGGGCATGGCTTTGAGGTGGAAGAGGCGGTGCAGGGTCAGCAGGCGCTGGAGCGTGCGCGCGTACGTGCGCCGGACCTGGTGATCAGTGACCTGCTGATGCCGGTGATGGACGGATATACCCTGTTGCGTGAATGGAAGGCTGACGCGGCGTTGCATGGCATTCCGTTCATGGTTTACACCGCGACCTACACCGAAGCCAAGGACGCGAAACTGGCGCTGGACATGGGAGCGGATGCCTTTCTGGTGAAACCGGCCGAGCCTGAGGTGTTCATTGAGCGGGTGCACGCCATGCTGGCCAAGGCCGCGCAACAGCCGGCGGATGTCCGCACGCCGGTGGTGTCAGGTGCGTCGATGCTCAAGATGTACAACGAGGTGCTGGTACACAAGCTGGAGCAGCGCAGCCTGGAACTCGAGCAGCGACTGCTGGAGCTTGACGCAGCCCACCAGCAGATCCTGCGCCTGAACCGGCTCTATGCCGCCTTGAGTGAAACCAACCAGGCCATCGTGCATACCCGGAACCGGGAAGAACTGCTGGAGCGACTGTGCACCATCGCTGTCGAGCGTGGAGGGCTGCGCATGGCCTGGGTGGGTTTGCTGAATCCGCAAACCGGCGAGGTGGTGCCTGCGGCGCGCTGCGGCGTGGCGCCAGACTGGTTTGTGCGCTTGGCACCCATAGGAACACAGGGGCCGCCCCGGGTCCCGGCAGAGCTGGCGTTGTCTCTGGGCAAGCCCTACATCTGCAACGATTTGCTCGCCGATCCCCGGCTTCGCCTCATTCACGCCGATTTGCTGCAGAACGGATTTCTTTCCGGTGCCTGCTTTTTGCTGACGGTGGACGACGAGGTGGCGGGGAGTTTCACGCTGTTTGCGGCAGAAAAAGACTTCTTCGATGCGGAGCGGCTGAATCTGCTCACCGAAATGGTGAGTGATGTCTGCTTTGCGCTTTCCAACTTCGAGAAGGAGGCGCGTCGCCGCCAGGCGGAAGAGCGCCTGCGTGTCAGCGAAGAGGCGATCCGCCTCAACAGCAGTGCCGTCGAGGCGTCTGCCAATGGCATTGTGATCTTTGCGCACACGGCCCAGGGCTGGGGAATCATTCATGCCAACCCGGCTTTTGAGCGCATCACGGGCTACAGTCTCCAGGAGGCCACGGGGCAAAGCCCTGACCTGCTGGTGCAGACCGATCGCGAGCAAATGGGCGTGCAGGAAATCACGGCGGCCCTGCGAGAGCAGCGCGAGGGCAACGCCATCTTGCGCAACTACCGCAAGGACGGAACCTTGTTCTGGAATGACCTGTCGATTGCGCCGGTGCGCAACGACCAGGGCGAAGTGACGCATTTTGTCGGGATCCTCAACGACATCACCGACCGCAAGCAATACGAGGAACAACTGGAGCGGCAAAACAATCACGACGAGTTGACGGGGTTGGCCAACCGCAACCGGCTCAAGGAGCGCACCGAACTGGCGATCGCCTTTGCGCAGCGTCACCGGGGCGCTGTGGCCGTTCTCTACCTCGATCTGGACCATTTCAAGCGCATCAATGACAGCCTGGGACACGCCTTCGGGGACTCCATTCTGTGTGCTGTGGCCGAGCGCATCGGCCAGCAGTTGCGTGAGCGTGACACGGCGGCACGCATCGGTGGCGACGACTTTGTGATTGTTCTGTCGGACCTGTCCAGTCCGCAGGAGGTGATGCTGGTGGCGGACCGGATCCGCCAGAACATTGCGCGGCCGATCACGCTGCAGAACCATGAGCTGAGTCTGGCCGTCAGCATTGGTGTGAGCATGTACCCACAGGACGGAGACGACTACGACACCTTGCTGCGCAATGCCGATGCCGCGATGTACCGCGCCAAGGAGGCCGGGCGCAACGGTTTGTACTTCTACACCGCCGACTTGAACACGCAGGCTCTGCGCAAGCTGGAACTGGAGGCGAGCCTGCGCTACGCGCTGGAGCGCGACGAGCTGTTGCTGCATTACCAGCCCTTGCTCAATCTCAGCACCAACGCGTTGACGGATGTCGAGGCCCTGATCCGCTGGCGCTCGGACGATGGAACGCTGATTTCTCCCCTCGATTTCATTCCGCTGGCAGAAGAAACCGGGCTGATCGTGCCGATCGGGCAATGGGTGCTGCGCACGGCCTGCCAGCAGGTTCGGCAGTGGCAGAAGGAAGGAGTCGCGCTTCGGGTCGCCGTCAATTTGTCTGCGCGCCAGTTTCGGGACGACCAGCTGGTGCACATCGTGCAGCAGGCGCTGGAGGAATCGGGACTTCCGCCGCGCCTGCTCAAGCTGGAGATCACCGAGAGCACGGTGATGCAGAACGCCGAGCAGGCTGCACGCACGTTGGCAGAGCTCAAGGCCCTGGGCGTGAGCCTGTCGGTGGATGACTTCGGGACGGGATACTCCTCGCTCGCCTATCTGCGCCGTTTCCCGATTGACCAACTCAAAATCGACCGCTCTTTCGTGCAGGACATCATGCTGCACCCGGACAGCGCGGCTATCGTGCGCAGCATCATCGGTCTGGCGCGCAACCTGCGTATGCAGACCGTGGGGGAAGGGGTGGAGACCGTCGAGCAGCGCGAGTTTCTGCGGGTCGCGGGGTGCGACCTGATGCAGGGTTATCTGTTCAGCCGTCCGCTATCGGCCACCGATCTGATTGCGCTGGTACGCAAGCACCAGGCCAGCCAGCCGGGCTGACGGACGGAGTGAGGCAGGCAGCAGCGCGTTGCGTTGCAATCCAGTCCAGCAGCATTTCGAAGGCCTGTTCCAGGTGCTGCTGCGCCAAGGGACTGAGGCCTTCCGCCAGGGCAAAGCACTCGCCTTCCACGGCCAGCTGCCAGGCGGGGGGCGCGCATCCTGCCAGTTGCGTGGCCACCTGCAGAACGGCCGGAGCCGACAGGGCGTGGCTGACGGGGACCAGACGCGTCTCGGCTTGAATCGCCGTGAGTCCCACACCTTCCACCACACCGGGCCGGGCCGCATCAATGAACAGCACGGCGCGCCGTCCTTCAAGGTCGAGCGCGTGCTCTATCTGCAGCTGAAAGTCGGTCAGCAGCTCCACATCCCCAGCGGCCTCCGTGCCGATGGCCGCCAGCTGTTCCAGCAGCAACGGGCCGAGCGCATCATCCCCCCGGCTCGGGTTGCCGATCGCCAGCACCAGCAGTGGAGGTCGCATCACGGCGCCTGAAGTGCTGCGTTGGAACGCTCCATGCGACCATCGCTGTAGCGCAGCACACTGTCTATGGGCAGGCCATCGGGGCCGACCACCTGTACCTGCAGCGGCATGTTGCCCAGGGCGTGGGTGGCACAGCTCAGGCAGGGGTCGTAGGCGCGAATCGCCACCTCGATGCGGTTGAGCAACCCCTCGCTGATTTCGCGACCGTCGAAGTATTCGCGCGCCACGGCACGCACCGATTCATTCATGGCCTGGTTGTTGTGCGTGGTGCTGACGATGAGGTTGCACCACTGCACCAGATCGTCATCGCCAATCGCGTAGTGGTGGATCAAGGTGCCGCGCGGGGCCTCGATCACACCCACACCTGCGCGGTGGGCGGGGCGCTGCGAAGGCAGCGCTGCCGTGAGTTCGCCGCCCAGCAGCGCGTCATCCTGCAGCAGCTCGGCGATCACTTCCATGGCATGCAGCATCTCGATCATGCGCGCCCAGTGGTAGGCCAGTGTGGCGTGCACCGGGCCGTCGGCCAGAAAGCGCTGGCGCGCACCTTCTGCGCGCGGGCTGGGGATATGGCTGCAGTTGTGCACGCGCGCGAGCGGGCCGACCCGGTACCAGCCTGCCTCGCGCCCGAGCGCGCGCAGGTAGGGAAATTTCATGTAGGTCCAGGGTTCTGTGGCCTCTTCGATCAGCCCCATGTAGCCCTGCACGTCGACCCCATCGTGCAGGATGCGGCCTTCGGCATCGCTCACGCGCAGCACTCCGTCGTAAAGCTCCATGGCGCCATCGGCGCTCACGAGCGACATCCAGCCCGAGCGGATGCTGCCGAAGTGCGCGTAGAGCACCGGGTTCTGGGCGTGCAGGCGGGCCACCAGCTCCACGGCCTGCTCGCACCAGTCCAGCATTTGCGGCACCTGGGCGGACAGCTCGTCGCGTTCGGCGCGCGTGAGGTGGCGGTTCACACCCCCGGGCACCGAACCGGTGCCGTGCACGCGCTTGCCCGCCGTAAGGCGGATCACCTCTTGCCCGAACTTGCGCAGCAGGACGCCCTGGCGTGCGATGTCGGGGTGCGCGGCGGCGACGCCGAGGATGTTGCGCCGCGTGGCGTCGCTGTCAAAACCGAAAAGCAGGTCGGGCGAGGACAGGTGAAAGAAATGCAGTGCATGCGACTGCATCACCTGCCCGTAGTGCATCAGGCGGCGCATGGCCTCAGCGGTGCGCGGTATGGCCGCCATGCCCAGCGCCACGTCGATGGCCTTGCTGGCAGCCAGATGGTGTGAGACCGGACAGATGCCGCACAGGCGTTGCACCATCACAGGCACTTCCCAGTAGGGGCGGCCGACGATGAAGCTCTCGAAGCCACGGAACTCGACGATGTGCAGGCGAGCCTGTTGCACCCGGTTGTGCTCGTCCAGCAGCAGCGTGACCTTGCCGTGGCCTTCGACGCGTGAAACGGGGTCGATCACCACCCGCCGGGGGGTGGAGGGAGCGGTGGAGAGGGGAGGAGAAGCCATCAGTCGAACCGGATGAGGGAGGGGTCGTTGGGTGGCATGCGGCCCTCGGTCAGCGCCGACAGCAGCGCCCAGATCGCATCAGCGCTGGGGGGGCAGCCGGGCAGGAAATGGTCCACGCGCACCACCTCATGAATGGGGTGTACGCGTGCCAGCGGCAGCGGCAGTTCAGGGTCGTTGGGCACGGCGCTGCCGGCGGCCAGGCCGGGACGGGCGTGGTAGACGTCAACCAGGATCTGGCCGATGTCCAGCGCATTGCGCTGTGCCGGCAGCCCGCCGTTGATGGCGCAGGCGCCCACTGCCACGAGTATCTTGCAGCGGGCGCGGAAGTTGCGCAGCACCTCGACGTTCTCGCTGTTGCACAGGCCGCCCTCGATCAGCCCGATGTCGCAGTCTCCCAGGTTCTTGATGTCGGTCAGCGGCGATCGGTCAAACTCCACCCGCTGCGCCAGCGTGAACAGGCGCTCGTCGATGTCGAGCAGCGACATGTGGCAGCCAAAGCATCCCGCGAGCGAGACCGTAGCCACGCGCAGCTTCGGGGGTGTGGATTCACGTTGGGTCATTGCCGTTGTCCGGAGGGTCGAACCGGCGCTTGCCGATGGGTACGGCGAAGCCACGCCGCTTGGGAAGGATGGCGCCCACGGGGCAGATACATGCGGCAAGGTCGTCGGTCGACAGGGCGCTGTCGCCCAGCAGGCCGGTGGGCGAGTTCACCAGGAGGTGCGTGCCGGTGCCGTGGCCGCCGATGGCGAACACGTCCTTGCCGTCGGTTTCGTGGCTGGCGCGCACGCACAGCTTGCACAGGATGCAGCGGTTCAGCTCCAGCCAGAGATCGGGGTGGCTGGCATCCACGGGGCGTGACGGCGCCATCATGTCGTAGTGCATGTCCGTCATGCCCAGGTCATAGGCCGTGGCCTGGAGCAGGCACTCGCCGCTCTTTTCGCAACCGGGGCAGAAGTGGTTGCCCTCCACGAACAGCATCTGCGTGAGCCGCAGGCGCCGGGCGTCAAGCTCGGGGGTACGGTTTTCCACCACCTGCCCGCCTTGGGCGCGGGTGGTGCAGGCGGCGGCCAGGCGTCCGTCGATGCGCACCGTGCACAGCCGGCAGGCGCCGCTCTGACCCAGGCGGGCATCCCAGCACAGGTGCGCGATGGCGTGGCCCGCGCGCTGGGCGGCGTCCATCAGTGTGTCGCCCTCGGTGAAGGGTACTTCGGCGCCGTCGAGCAGGAAGTGGTTCATCCCTTTTGCTCCAGGTGGGCATGGGGGTCGTCACGCCCGGTTGCGCGCCGCGCCGGCTCCAACTCGCCGTCCAGATCGAAGCCCGGTGTGAAGCGGGGCTGGCGCAGGCGCTTGTCGTAGGCTGCGCCGAAACGCTCCAGCGTGTCGCGCAGCGCATGGGTACTGCTGGCGCCCAGGCCGCAATGGGTGGTGCCTTGCATCAGGGTGTCGAGGTCGTCCAGATCGGTGCGATCCCAGCCCGAGCCAAGTCCGGCCGCAAGCTTGTCCATGCGCTGCAGCACCAGGGCCGTGCCGACGCGGCACGGCGTGCAGAAGCCGCAGCTCTCGTGGGCGAAGAACTGCGCAAAGGCGTGCGCCACCTCGAACATGTCGCGCGAACGGTCGAACACCATGAAGGCGCCCGCCGTGGGCAGGTCCTCGAAACCCATGCGCCGCTGAAATTCGTGGTCCGCCAGACACCGGCCAGAGGGCCCGCCGACCTGCACGGCCTGGGTGTCGCGGGCGCCACAGTCGTGCAGCACCTGGGCCACGGTCACGCCGAAGGGGTATTCGTAGACGCCGGGGCGCTCGCAGTCGCCGCTGACCGCATGCAGTTTGGTTCCGCTGCTGTCCGGGGTGCCGATGGCGGACCACCAGGTGCCGCCATGCCAGGCGATCTGCGCCGCCGCGCAGAAGGTTTCCACGTTGTTGACGACGGTCGGCTGACCCAGGTAGCCCCGCTCGACCGGGAAGGGTGGGCGGATGCGCGGCGTGCCGCGCTTGCCTTCGAGCGACTCGATCAGCGCGCTTTCCTCGCCGCAGACGTAGGCCCCCGCGCCCACGTGGATGGCGATGTCGAAATCAAAGCCTTCCACGCCCAGGATGTTGCGACCCAGCAGGCCCCGCGCACGCCGTCGGGCGAGCACGGATTCCAGTGGGTCGAGCAGGTAGCGGTATTCGCCGCGCAGGTACAGCAGCCCGGTGCGCGCGTCTAGCAGCCGTGCCGCCACGGTCATGCCCTCGAAGACGGCATCGGCCTGGCGGCTGAGCAGCACGCGGTCCTTGAAGGTACCGGGCTCGCCCTCGTCGGCGTTGCATACCACCACGCGGGTGCCACCTTCGGGCACGGGGGCCGCAAGGCACAGCGCCCACTTGCGCGCGGTGGAAAACCCTGCGCCACCCCGTCCGCGCAGCCGGGATGCGGACAGCTCGGACATGGTGGCCTGTGCGCCCCGTGCCTGGGTGGCCTGCAGGGCCTGACCTTGCAGGGAGGGGGCGTCCAGCAGAACGTCGCTGCGGCGCACCTGATCGTCCACCTGCATCCAGTGCGCAGGCCAGTCGGCCAGAGGCACCTGGTTGCGCACCATGTCGGCCAGATCATGTACGCGCTGGCTGTCCATCCGCGTGACCACATGCTGCTGGTTGACCAGCAGCGCGGGGCCTTGGTCCCCCAGGCCGGTGCACGAGGCAAAGCCCACACTGGCCCGTCCGTCGGCACTGAGCCCCCCCGCGGGCACTGCCAGCAAGCGGCGCAGTTCCTGTGCCAGAGCATGGCTTCCCTGCATGCGGTCTGTGACGTTGTCGCTCCACAGCAGATGGAAGTGACCCACCGGCTGCAGGTGCAAGAAGCGATAGAAACTGGCCACACCCTCGACGATGGCGGGTGTCAGCCCGACCCCGGCGGCCACGAGGGCCAGTGCCGAACGCGGGAGCCAGCCGGTGCGCTCCTGGACTTCACGCAGGATCTGCACCAGGGCTTCACGGCGTGCGCCGTGGCGGCGCAGTACACCGGTCACGGTGGCGCTCAGGCGGGCTTCATCGGTGCAGTGGATGGGCATGGGGTAATGGCCGACATCGGGGCTCAAGAGGCCCAGTGTAGGGTGAACCCGAAAGGGCAGGTGCGAACGGTTGCGAAAACCGCCATGTTGCTCCCCATTGGGGTATGCGTGGAGGCTTTTTGGTGTTCAGGCGCTGCGGTGCACGGACCCAGGCCGCATAATGGCCAGCACATGGAGATCGCGGCAGTCGCGAAACGACCCCCGCCAACCATCCTGACCAAGCCGTGATGCAAGTCCGACTGCAGAATATCCCGATAGGCCAGCGCATGGCGCTGGCGCTGGCCTTGCCGATCGCAGGGTTTCTGTTCTTTGTTCTGTGGGTACTGGCGGGCCAGCAGCGCATTGCCACGGACATGCGCAACTTGCGCGAGTTGGCCGAGCTGGCCACCACGGTCAGTGAACTGGTGCATGAAATCCAGCGCGAACGGGGTATGGCAGCGGCGTTTCTGGGCTCTGAGGGCAGAGACTTTGCCGACGCGCAGACGGAGCGCCATTCCCGTACTGATGCCCAGATTGCGGGTTTTCAGCAGGCCCTGGACCGCCTGGTGACCGAGCGGTTTGACCGGCGCCTGCACTGGCGTATCGCAGACGCCCGTGCGCAGCTGGATCAGCTGGCCTCGTGGCGGCGGGAGGCCGTGCAACTGCAGGTGACGCCCGAGGTGCAGTCGGCCCGCTACAGCGCGGCCATCTACACACTGATTGGCATCGTCCAGGAGATGCACCTTCTCGGCAGCGGTTCCGAGATGTCGCGCGCCATCTATGCCTATGTCAATCTGATGCAGGCCAAGGAGCTGGCCGGTATGGAACGGGCGCTGGGGGCCACGTATTTCTCGTCTCCCCGGATCGACGCCGTGAGCCGACAGGTTTTTGTGGGCCTGACAGATCGGCAGGCCCATTTCATGGAGCAGTTCCGGTTTTTCGCAGCCAGGGCGCAGGTGGACTTTCTGGAGCAGGCGCTGTCGGACATCAAGGCGGCTGAAATCGAGCGGATGCGCAATGCCGTCTTTTTGCGCCTGCCTGGTAGCCAGGCTGTCCCTGCCAAAAATACGGCCCACTGGTTTGAGGTGATGTCCTGGAAGATCGATCAGATCAAACGGGTCGAAGACCGGATGTCGCAAGACCTGATAGAAGCCACGCACGGCGCCGAAATGGCAGCAAAGCAGACCTTGCTTTGGAGCGGCGGCGCCGCACTGGTAGCGTTGGCATTGACCTTGTTGTTTGCGGGCGCACTGGCGCGCGGCATCATCTATCCGATACGGCGCATTACGGACGCGATGAACCGGCTCGCCGCGCCGGAGGCCAGCGTGGGGACGGTGGAGATTGCCGACCATGGGCGTGGTGACGAAATCGGTGAAATGGCGCGCGCCACCCTTGTCTTTCGAGACAACCTGATCCGCATTGCCCAGGCCGAGGAGCGGCTCAAGAGTGCCGTCATCCTGCGCTTGCACCACAAGGCCCTGGGATCGATTTCGCAGGGGGTCCTGATTGTCGATGCCCAAGGCAACGCCACGTTTGTCAACGAGGCTTTGTGCACCATCACCGGGTATCCGGAAAGCGAAATCCTCGGCCGTCCGCCGGATTTCTTGTGGACCGATGCCGACGGACGCGCCACGCTCTGGGACAGTGCGGGTGCACCCTGCACCTTGCCGGGCAAACGCCGCGACGGCGAGCCCTTCTGGTTTGAAGCCACGGTCAGCCCGGTACTCGATGGCCAGGGTGAGGCGACGCACCGCGTGGTGGTGTTGCGCGACATCACCGAGAACCGGCGTATCGAGCAGGAGATGCGCATTGCTGCCACCGCCTTTGAATCGCTGCACGGCATGATCGTGACCGACGCCAATGGCATCATTTTGCGTGTCAACCGCGCTTTCACACGGATGACAGGCTACTCACCCGACGAGGTGATCGGGCACACGCCTGCCATGTTCAAGTCCGGGCGGCATGACGCCGAGTTCTACGTCCGGCTGTGGCAGTCACTGGCCGACCGGGGCGCCTGGTTTGGCGAGATCTGGGACCGGCGCAAGAACGGTGAGGTCTATCCCCTTTTGCAGAGCATTTCCGCCGTGCGCGGCGACGACGGGCAGGTCACGCACTATGTCGCGGCGTTTTCAGACATCAGCGAGCGCAAGGAGGCCGAGGAAAAGATCCGCCATCTGGCGTTCTACGACCCGCTCACCCGCCTGCCCAACCGGCGTCTGCTGCTCGACCGCCTGCAACAGGCCATGGTGCTGGGCGAGCGCACCGGCAACCATGGGGCGCTGCTGTTCATCGATCTCGACCAGTTCAAGTCGCTCAACGACACCCTGGGCCACGATGTCGGCGATCTGCTGCTGATCGAGGTGGCCCGCCGTCTCCAGGAGGCCGTCCGGGCCAGTGACACGGCGGCCCGCCTGGGCGGCGACGAATTTGTGGTCATGCTCGAAGAGTTGGACAAGGACGCCAGTGAGGCCGCCGAGCAGGCGCGCCTGGTGGGCGAGAAAGTGCTTTCCACCCTCAACCAGCCCTATCACTTGGCGGGCCATGAGCTGCGCAGCACGCCCAGCATTGGCCTGACGCTGTTCGAAGGGCGGCGCGCAACCATCGACGAACTGATGCGCCAGGCCGATCTGGCGATGTACCAGTCCAAATCTGCCGGACGCAATGCGCTGCACTTTTTTGACCCGCAGATGCAGGCGGCCGTGCTGCAGCGCGTGCAGCTGGATACCGATCTGCGCAACAGCCTGGAGCAGGGCGACTTCCGTCTACATTACCAGCCGCAGGTCGATGCAAACGGCAAGGTCATCGGTGCCGAGGCCCTGCTACGCTGGCAGCACCCGCGGCGAGGCACCGTGTTGCCGGGAGAATTCATACCGCTGTCCGAGGAAACCGGCTTCATCCTTCCACTGGGTCAATGGGTGTTGCAGGCGGCGTGCGAACAATTGGCGCAATGGGCAGGCGACGAGGCCATGGCCGGTCTGACCCTGGCGGTCAATGTCAGCGCCCGCCAGTTCCACCAGCCCGAATTTGCCGAGTCGGTCCTGGAGGTGCTGCGCACCACCGGGGCCAACCCGGCGCGCCTGCGGCTGGAGCTGACGGAAAGCCTGCTGCTCGATGATGTCGAGAGCGTAATCGCCAAGATGGTGCAGCTCAAGGCACACGGCATCGGCTTTGCGCTGGATGACTTTGGCACCGGCTACTCGTCTCTGACCTATCTGCGCCGTTTGCCGCTCGATCTGCTCAAGATCGACCGCTCCTTCGTGCGCGACATCCTGACCGATCCGAACGTCGCAGCCATCGCCCGTACCATCGTGGCCCTGGCCCACAGTCTGGGGCTGACGGTGGTGGCCGAAGGGGTCGAGCAGCCGGGGCAGTTTGAGTTCCTGGTTGATCAGGGCTGCGGCGGTTACCAGGGCTACCTGTTCGGCCGGCCGGTACCTGCCCAGGAGCTGCAGGCGTCGCGACAGTCCTGACCGGGGACATCGGGCGCAGGCCTTATCCTTGGGGGCTGCATATGAACCAACTTCAAATCTTCCTGCCCTGCGCCGCCGGCGTGGAGGGCTTCCTGGCCGACGAAGTGCACCGGATCACCGGCCTTACCGACAACGACTTGCTCACCGGGCGCGGCGGCGCGCTGCTGCGCGCCTCCTGGCGCGACGCACTGCTGCTCAACCTGCACAGCCGCCTGGCGCAGCGCGTGCTGGTGCAGTTGGCGCACCGGCCCTACCGCAGCGAGAACGACCTGTACGAACTGGCCAGCAGCGTGGCCTGGGAAATCTGGTTCACCCCGCGCCAGACCTTCAAGGTCGAGGTAACGGCGCAGCACAGCCCGCTGACCAGCCTGAACTTCGCCGGCCTGCGCGTGAAGGATGCCGTGGCCGACCGCTTTCGCGCCAAGAGCGGTGTGCGCCCCGACGTGAACACCCAGTGGCCCGACGTGCGCATCCACCTGCACCTGACCACCGACGAGGCCACCATCTACATCGACACCTCGGGCGAGCCGCTGTTCAAGCGCGGCTGGCGCGAGGACAAGGGCGACGCTCCGCTCAAGGAAACGCTGGCCGCTGCCATGATCGCCGCCAGCGGCTGGGATCCGCATGGCGATGCGCCGGTGCCTTTGTACGACCCCTGCTGCGGCAGCGGCACCGTGGTCATCGAGGCGGCGCAGATCGCCTGCCGCATCGCGCCGGGCCAGCGCCGACGCTTTGCCTTCGAGAAGCTTCTGCCCTTCCAGGCGCATGTCTGGAGCGCTATAAAAAACGAAGCTGCAAGCGCAGAACAGGAGAGCCCTGTAGCCATTTTTGGTAGTGATGTTTCGCACCGCATGGTGGATTTTGCCGAGCGCAACGCCGAGCGCGCCGGTGTGGCCGCCAGCCTGCAGCTGCGCGGTGGTGACGCGCTGCAGCGCATGCCGCCGTGCGAAACGCCGGGCGTGATGCTGCTCAACCCGCCCTACGGCGAGCGCATCGCCGCGGCCGGCACGGCAGGGCAGAACGCCACCGAGCGCGCGGTCCTGCGCGCCCAAGGCGATGCCGTGGGCCGGGAGGCTGCGCACACCGACGACGGTGGCGAGTTTTTCAGCCAGCTGGCCGCGCACTGGAAGAAGAACTACGCGGGCTGGCAGGCCTGGATGCTCACGCCGGACCTCAAGCTGCCCGGCAAGATGCGCCTCAAAGAATCGCGCCGCGTGCCCATGTGGAACGGCCCCATTGAATGCCGCTTGTTCCGCTTTGACATGATCAAGGGCGCTGTGCGTGATCGCGCGCCGAAGGCTGTGCCAGACGCCGCCGACCCACGCCATGCAGGTTGAACTGCGCCTGTCGGCCGAGGCCGCAGCGGGCGAGCCCGTGCGCCCCGTGGTGGTGGACACCAACGTCACCCTCGATCTGCTGATCTTCAGCGACCCGCGCACCGCCCCGTTGCGAACGCTGCTGGCCGAGGGGCGCCTGGCCTGGATAGCGACCCCGGTCATGCGAGACGAACTGGAGCGCGTGCTGGCCTATCCGCACATCGTTTCGCGCATGGACTACTACCGTGTGGATGCTTCGAAGGTGCTGGCCGCGTTTGATGCGCAGGTGCGGCTGGTGGAGATTGCCCCGCGCGTGCCGTATGTCTGCAAGGATGCAGACGACCAGAAATTCATCGACCTGGCGGGTGCGCACCACGCCATCTTGCTGAGCAAGGACAAGGCCGTGATCTGCATGCGCAAGCGGCTGATCGCGCTGGGTGCACAAGTGGCGACGGCCCTGGTGCTGGAACCTGCGGACGAACCAGAGCCTTCTGAGGCCTGAACCCGCCGCGCTCAGCCGTCGAATGAGAAGTCGGCCGCAGCGTGCAGCTGCCAAGCCCCTTCGCTCTGAAGCTCCAGTACATGCGTGTGGTGCTTGAGCACCGCCGGGCGGTGGGCAATGCTGATCAGCGTGGTACCGCTGGCGCGCAGTCGCTCGTATAAAGCATTCTCGTTGGCGCTGTCCAGCGCGCTGGTGGCCTCGTCCAGGATGACGATGCCCGGTTCGCACGCCAGCACGCGGGCAAAGGCCAGACGTTGCTGCTCGCCGATGGACAAGTGCTTCTCCCAGTCCTGCGAGGCATCGAGCCCGCCCACGCGCTCGGCCAGCGACTCCAGGCGCACCTCCTGCAGCAGCTCCAGCAGGCGTTCGTCGCTCAGCGTGGTCTGTGTGCTTGGGTAGATGATCTGGCTGCGCAGCGTGTCGATCTGCATGTAGGGGCGCTGGGGCAGGAAGAATACGTCCTCGAGCGGCGGGTGCTGCACAGTACCGCTGCCGGTGCGCCACAGCCCGGCCATTGCGCGCAGCAGCGAGCTTTTGCCGCAGCCGCTGGGGCCGGTGATCAGCAGCGCATCGCCGGGCTGCAACTGCAGCGACAGGTCGCGCACGAGCAGGCGGCCATATTTCGGCGTGTACAGCGACAGTCCTTCGATGGCCAACCCGTCGCCAATGCGCGTGGCGATCTCGGTCGGGGGATCGATGGGTGCCGTCGCTGCTCCGGCGGCTGGGGCGGTGTTGGCAGTGGTGCCCGCTGCTGCCTCGGGTTCCGCCCACGGTTTGGGGGCGGCCGGGGTCTTGAGCACCACCTGTGACAGCGTATGGAGCCGGTCGATGCCCGCCACGAAACGGCTCAGGCTCTCGAAGTTGTCCACGATCAACGATATGGCGCCGAGCACCACGGCGAATGCACCGGCCGCCTGGATGGCCCGTCCCACCTCCAGTTCGCCCGCCAGGACGGCGTTGGCCAGGATGATGCTGGGCAGGATCAGTGTGAGCTGGCTGAATGAGCGCTGGAACAGATTGAGGGACAGCTGCTTCTTGATGAGGCGAGCGTAGTTGGTGAATGCCGCCTCGAACCGGTGATTGATCTGGGCGCGCTCCTGGGGCTCGCCCCGGTAGAAGGCGATGGATTCCGCGTTTTCGCGCAGCCGCATCAGTCCGAAGCGGAAATCCGCCTCGCGGCGGATCTGCCAGAAGTTCAGCCGGATCAGCGGCGCTCCAAAAAAGTAAAGCGCTCCGAAGGTGCCCAGCAGTGCATACACCGCCAGAAACGCCACCAGCATCTTGGAGATGGACCACAGTACCGCGCTGAACGCCACCAGCTGCATCAGCGAGCCGATAAAGATCAACAGGAAGTGTGTGGACCGGCCGGTGAAAGTGTTGATGTCCTCGCTGATGCGCTGGTCGGGGTTGTCGATGTCCCCACCCGCACCGATCTCGTAGTACTTGCGCTCGCTCAGGTAGCCGTCGAGGAAGCGGTGGGTCAACCAGCGCCGCCAATGGTTGGAGAACGCATCGCGCATGTAGTAATAAAACGCGTACACCGGCACGGCAAACGCCAGCACGATGAGGCTGGTGCGCACTGCGGCCCAGAAGCGGTCGGCCTGCCTGGCCGCCAGCGCCGAGGTCATCTCGCCCGTCTTGTCGATCAGCATCACGGCCAGCTGGGTCTCGCACACCATCAGCGCGATCAGCAGCGCGAGCAGGCCCCAGGCCGTGCGCTTTTTGTCTCCGGACCAGAAGGGCCGGGCCACGCCCATGAACTGCTTCCAGGCAGCCCGCGAGAGCGTGGGCGGGCGGCTGCGCGGAGACTTGTTGGACACGGGAGGCAAAGACTCGGGTGCGGGGGTGGGCGCAGCAGCAGCGGCAGCAGAAGTGGGCATGAAAAGAAAGGGATGGGGTATGAAAGCTCCGCCTCAACGATAGGCGCCCCGCAGACCATCCACTGTCAGCGGATGACTACAAGCGACTAAGGACTTTTGCGCTTGTCAGCGTGTCGGCATCCGCACCTGCCCCTGGGTTGAAATCTCCGGCCCGGGGCGAGACACTGTGCGTTTCAATGCCAGGAGACTGCGATGCGCATCGGACTGCCCCGGGAAATCAAGAACCACGAGTACCGTGTCGGCCTCACCCCGGCCAGCGTGCGCGAGCTGACCGCCCAGGGTCACCCGGTGCTGGTGCAGGCCGGCGCTGGCGCCGCCATCGGGCTGGACGACGCGCAGTACCTGGCCGCTGGCGCCACCCTGGCGCAGGACGCCGCCGAGGTGTTCGCCCAGGCCGAGATGATCGTCAAGGTCAAGGAGCCCCAGCCCGTGGAATGCGCCATGCTGCGCCCGGGGCAGATCCTCTACACCTATCTGCATCTGGCACCAGACCCGGCGCAGACCGCTGCGCTGGTGCGCTCGGGCGCGGTCTGCATCGCCTACGAAACCATTACCGGCCCCGGCGGTGGCCTGCCGCTGCTGGCGCCCATGAGCGAGGTGGCGGGGCGCATGGCGGTCCAGGCCGGGGCCGTGTACCTAGAGAAATCCAAGGGCGGCATGGGCGTGCTGCTCGGCGGCGTACCGGGCGTGCCCGCGGCGCATGTGGTGATCCTGGGCGCGGGCGTGGTCGGCACCAACGCGCTGCAGATGGCCGTGGGCCTGGGTGCGCGCGTGACCGTGCTGGACAAGAACGTGGACCGCCTGCGCCAGCTCGACCTGGTCTTCGGCAATCGCATCCACACCGTCTTCTCCACCGCGCACAGCGTGGAGGCGGCGGTGCTCGACGCCGACCTGGTGGTGGGCGGCGTGCTCATTCCCGGCGCCGCCGCGCCCAAGCTGGTGACGCGGGACATGATCGCCCGCATGAAGCAGGGCGCCGTGGTGGTGGACGTGGCCATCGACCAGGGCGGCTGCTTCGAGACCTCGCGCCCCACCACCCATGCCGACCCGACCTTCGTCGTCGATGGCGTGGTGCACTACTGCGTGGCCAACATGCCGGGCGCCGTGGCGCGCACCAGCACCTTCGCGCTGAACAACGCCACCATCGGCCATGCCCTGGCCCTGGCCGGCAAGGGCTGGACGCAGGCGCTGCGGGACAACGCCCACCTGCGCAACGGCCTCAACGTGGCCGAGGGCCAGGTCACGTTCGAGGCCGTGGCGCGCGACCTGGGCTATGCCTACGTCAGCGCGGACAGCTTGCTTTGATCAGAATCCGCGCATCTCGGCCCAGCTGTCGAACGGGTCGCGTTCGGTGCGCCACTGGTTGATGGGCGCGCTATCGTCGCGCCAGCCCAGGGCGATGCCGGCGAACAGCATGCGCTCGGGGGGCAGCTCCAGGAAACGCGCCACGGGCTGGGAGCGGAAGGCCCAGAACTCCTGCGGGCAGGTGTCCAGGCCCTGCTCCACGGCCAGCAGCATCACGGTCTGCAGGTAGATGCCCAGGTCGGCCCATTGCGGCGGTCCCATGCGGCGGTCCACGCTCAGGAAGATGCCCACGGGCGCGCCGAAGAAGCTGGCGTTCTTCGCCATCTGGCGCAGGCGCGCGGCCTTGTCCTCGCGCGGGATGCCGATGGAGGCGTAGAGCTGTTCTGCATTGCGAAAGCGCCGCGTGCGGTAGGGTTCCCACAGGTCGGGTGGGTAAACGGCGTATTCGGGCTCCTCCTGCAACGGGGCGCTCTCCACGGCACGCAGCAGCTGGGCCAGCGGCTCGCCCGCGAGCGCGTGCACATGCCAGGGCTGCAGGTTGCCGCCCGAGGGCGCGCGCGCCGCGCCCTCCAGGATGGCGCGCACCACGGCGGCGGGAGGGGTGTCGGGTTTGAAGGCGCGGACCGACATGCGCCGCTGCACGGCTTCGGAGACATCCATGTTCAGGAAACCTTTCGGGGTGGCGGATCAGATCTGGGCGGTTGCGCCGGGTGCGGCCAGCACGGCGTGCTGCGGCGCGGTGTTGACGGCGAGCTGGAACACATCGGGGCGCGCATAGTGCCCCACAGGGTCGAAGTCCATCTGCGCGCGCGCAATGTCGTCGAGGTCGATCTCGGCGGTGAGCAGCACGTCCTCGCCATACACCGGCCCGGCCAGCACCTGGCCCAGCGGGCCGATGATGCAGCTGCCGCCGCGCATCAGCACCGTGTCGGGCGCCTCGGGCAGGCGGTTGTGCATCGCGTCCATGGGGAACTGTGCGCGGCGCAGGTGCTGGCAGCTCGACAGCACGAAACAGCGGCCTTCCATGGCGATGTGCTGCAGGGTGCTGATCCAGGTGTCACGGTCGTCGGCTGTGGGCGCGCAGTACAGCGCCACGCGCTGCTGGTACATGGCCATGCGCAGCGCGGGCATGTAGTTTTCCCAGCAGATCACGGCGCCGAGCTTGCCGTAGGGCGTGTCCACGGCGCGCAGCGTGGAGCCGTCGCCCTGGCCCCAGACCAGGCGTTCGAGTGCCGTGGGCATGAGCTTGCGGTGGTGGCCCAGCACGCTGCCGTCAGGCCCCAGGTAGACGGCCGTGCAGTACAGCGTGCCGCCGTCGCGCTCGATGATGCCGATGCAGACATGCAACTGGTACTGCCCGGCGGCCTGGGCAAGCTGCGCGATCTCGGGGCCGTCGAGCGTGACGGCCGCGTCGTAATACTTCTTGAAGTCCTGCCGGCCCTCGGGCGTGCGCGCGCCGATGAAGATGTGGAAGTCCGCCCCCTTGGGGTAGCCGCCGATGAAGGCCTCGGGGAACACCAGTACCCGGGCGCCGCGCGCGGCGGCCTGCTGCATCAGCGCCTCGGCACGGGCCAGGGTGGCGGGGGTATCGAACAGCACGGTGGCGGTCTGGGCGACGGCGACGGTCAGTTTCATGGGGGCTCCTGTCGGTGGTGCGAAGAATCAGGCGGGGGTCAGCACATCATGCGCCGCCCGGGCGCGCTGCAGGTCGCGCCCCAGGCGTCGGCTGGCGGGCAGGTGGCGCAGCCAGGCCATGCGCTCGATGCTGGTAGCCAGCACGCGGCGCACGGCGGGGCTGTGCTGCGCCAGCCAGGCGGTCCAGAGCGGCCGGGCGGCGTCCAGCGCACCGCTCTCGCGCAGGTACAGCGCGGTGGAATGAACGTAGCACAGCACGTCGCGTGCCTGGCATTGCGCCAGCGGCAGGCTGGCGGCCGGGTCGTCCTCGAAGTCGATGTAGCCCACGATGCCATCTGGGCAGCGCACCAGGTTGCGCGCAAAGGCCTGGCTCAGGCTGGTTCCGGTGGCATGCACATGGTCCAGCGCCAGCAGGCCCTGCAGCCACAGCGCCTGCACGGCGGCCGGGCCCCGGGCCACGGCGGCCTGCATCTCGTCGGCCAGCGAGGGCGTGGGCTCGCCCGGGCGACCCAGGTGGCGCAGCAGCAGACCGTCGGCTTGCTGGGCCAGCACCAGCGGCACGCGCAGGCCGCGCGCCTTGAGGTCGCGCAGGCGCCGCGCCTCGGTGGCGATGGCCTCCTCGCCGCCCAGGTTGGGCACGGGGCGCAGCACGTCCAGCCGCGCAAGATTCGCCAGCGCACCAAGCACGCGGTAGCGTCCCATGCCGTGGCGCGCTCCTGCTTTCTTGAGCCAGACCTGTTCGTCCCCCAGCGTATAGCTGGCCACGTTCGACAGTTGTCCGGGCAAGTGCTCGTGCAGGAAGGCGGCGTAGTCGGGGGCCAGGGCCTGGCCGGACGGGGAGGGAGCGTCGGTCATGGGCGCACGGCTCTGAGTGGCCTGCTGTGCGACGGCGCGGGGGGCGGAGGGGCGGTGAAGGGGCTCTGGGGCTGCATGGGCAAGGGAGTGGAAGTTCCGGGGGCTGTCAGGGGCCATGGGGCGGGCTACACTTGCCGCCACGCCCGCAGGCCGCCACAAGGCGCCTGGGGGCATCATAAAAGCCTTTGCACCGATGAACGGAGCCCCCATGAACCACCCCGCCCCCTCCGACGCCGGCGCACCGGCCCTCGGCCCCGACGAACTGGACGAGCTCGACACCCTGCTCGACGACCTGCGCACGCGCGGCGAGGAAATTCCGCAGTGGGAGTTCTGCGACGGCTTCCTGGCCGCGCTGGCCTGCACGCGCCGTTCCATCGCCCCCGCCGAATACCTGCCCATGCTGCTGGGCGACGGTGAGGCGCTGGAAGTGGCCGAGGGCGAACCGTTGCCGCTGCTGCCCGCGTTCACCGATGCCGCGCAGCAGGCGCGCTTCATCGAGTTATGGATGCGCCGCTGGAACGAAGTGGTGCGCCAGCTCGACGCCGAGGTCAAATCCCTCGACGAAGACGAAGCCTATGCCCCCGAGGCCATGGACATGCGCGGCGCCGTCGCCAGCCTGCCCGAGCAGGAGCGCGCCGAACTGGAAGGCCAGGAGGTTCCGTCGTTCGGCCAGGTCTGGGCGCTGGGCTTCATGTTTGCCGTGGAGAACTGGCCCGACGAATGGGCCACGCCGCGCGACAAGGAGGCCGCGCAGTGGCTCGACGACGCGCTGGAGCGCATCGTCGCGCTGACCGAGGACGACACCGGCAAGCCCGAGGTCTGCATGTACAGCGAGGACGGTGCGCCCAGCACCAGCAAGGCGCGCGTTGAGGCCTTCGGCGAGGCCATCTGGGCGGTGTATGACCTGCGCCAGCTCTGGAAGAGCATGGGCCCGCGCGTCGAGACCCTGCGCAAGCCGCCCGAGCCGGGCCGCAACGACCCCTGCTGGTGCGGCAGCGGCAAAAAGTTCAAGAAATGCCACGGCGCCTGACTTGGAGGGGCCGCAGGCCCCGGGCATCGCGCGGGAATCAACCCAGAACGACCCGGTTGCGCCCGGCGGCCTTGGCCTGGTAGAGCGCCGCGTCGGCGCGTTCGATCACGCCGCTCGCATCGGGGTCGGCAGGCTGCCACAGGCTGGCGCCGATGCTGACCGTCAACCGCCCAGGCCCCGGGAAGGTGGCGTCGGCGATGGCCGTGCGGATTTTTTCGGCTGCTGCCATGGCGTGCCCGGCGTCCGCGGTGTGCGGCAGCAGAACGACGAATTCTTCGCCGCCGTAGCGTGCCACGAAATCAACGGCCCGGGTCGTCTCGCTCAGCACCCGCGCCAGTGTCTGCAGCACCGCGTCCCCCGCAGGATGGCCATAGGTGTCGTTCACCTTTTTGAAGTGGTCGGCATCGATCAGCAGCACGGCAAAGCCCTGCGCGGTGCGCTGGGCGACCTCCAGGCATTCGTTCAGCTTGTCGTCAAAGCGCCGCCGGTTGTGCACGCCGGTCAGTGCGTCGCGCGTGGCCAGTTGTTCCAGTTCGCGGTTGGCGGCTGCTAGCGCCTCGGTGCGTTGCAGCACCTGGGCTTCGAGCGACTGGTTGATCTCCTCCAGTTCGCGCTCGTGGGCCAGCAGCGCCCGGGTCATCGAGCGCAGGGATTGGCCCAGTTGCTCCACTTCGGTCAGTTGCCCTTTTTCAGGAAAATCCGCCTGGCTGTCGCCGCGCTCGATGCGGCGCGCGGCCTCGGCCAGCTGCTCGATGGGGCGGCTGAACAAACGGCCCAGGTGCAGAGCCACCGCGCCAAAGACCAGGGCTGCCAGCAGGCCCAGTGTCAGCAGCCGGTCGCGCATGGCATGGGCGGGTTGGAGGGCCTGCTCCAGCGGCTGGCGCACCACGATGCTCCAGCCCAGGTGCTGGGAGGTGCGTGAATTCACCGCGACCACGCTGGTGAGGTAGTCCTGGTCATCGTCCCATCGGACCTGGGTGTAGCGCCGGCCCGGGCCGGAGCTGCGCAGTTCGGCCGGAAGCAGAAACCGTTGCGCCAGTTTCTGCGGGTACAGCACCACACCTTCCTTGTTGATGATCAGGATTTCGGCGCCGTTGTCCTGCGTGCTCTGGTCAAACGCCAACTGCACGGTCTGGGCCACCCAGCGCCAATGGATGTGGGCACCCACCACACCGACCAAGTCGCCGCGGAGGTTACGGATCGGAGCGGCAAAATCAATGAAACGCAGTGGTTCCCCGTCGGGCGGCTTGGGAAGCATCTTTTCCAGCAGCAGGGCTTTGTGCAAGTCACCCGCATAGACCCCCGAACGTGCGGCGATGAACCAGGGCTGCTGGGCCACGGACTGCCCTTGCAGCAGGCCGTCGACGGCCTGGACGACCTTGCCCTGCGGGTCGACTACCCCCATCCAGGCGAATTCCTGGCGCACGGCCCGCCGCCGCTGGAGCGACAGCAGCAGGTCGGGGTGCGTCAGGTCGCCGCGTGTGAAGTGCGGCGCCTGGCTGAGCAGCACGATGTCCAGTTCGCGTTCGCGCAGGCCGGCGCCCAGCAGGTCGGCGGCCGTCAGGGCCATGGCGTGGACGGAGGCCCCGGCCGAGGCGGCCATTTGCTGCGTGGCCAGCCGTCCGACATAGAGCCCGACGCACAGCAGCGTCAGCAGCGTCAGGCCGCTGAACCAGAGGGTGAGCTGGCCCCGCAGGCTGCGGAGGGTGAACGTGCGCGACGGTGCCATGGTGGACTGGACAATCTCAGTGCCGGAAGGGTGTGGCGCTGAAGCGCATCCTGCGGGGTGGATGGCGCTGCGTCAAGTCCCCAGCAGGCGCGCCAGACGGGCCAGCGCATGCCGCACCGTGGCCATGCGCACGGCGGCGCGGTCGCCCGCAAACTGCCGCAGTTCGCTGTGCGTGCGGCCGTCCACATGCCACGCCAGCCAGACCGTGCCCACGGGTTTTTCGGCGCTACCGCCCGTGGGGCCGGCCACGCCGGTCACGGCCACGCCGGCCTGGGCGTGGGAGCGGGCGATGGCGCCTTCGGCCATGGCACGGGCCACGGATTCGCTCACGGCGCCATGCTGCGCGATCAGGGCCGCGTCCACGCCCAGCAGTTCGGTCTTGGCGGCGTTGGAGTACGTCACAAAGCCACGCTCGAACCACTGGCTCGATCCGGCGAGATCGGTGCAGGCGGCGGCGATCAGGCCACCGGTGCAGCTTTCTGCCGTGGCCAGCATCTCACCGCGCGCCAGCAACCGACCGGAAATATCAGTCAAAATGGCATCCAGCGCTTTACCATCAAGCGTAGGTAGCTCCTTATTTGATAGTGAATTGTCAGGGGTGGATGGGCTCACCAGAACCTCCACAGCGCAATCACCAGCAGCGTGCAGAAGGCCGCCACGAAGTCGTCAAACAGGATACCCCAGCCGCCGCGCCAGCCAAAGCCTTTGAACAGGCTGTCGGCCCAGCCCACCGGGCCGGGCTTGGCGGCGTCGAAGAAGCGGAACAGCGCGAAAGCGGCGAGTTGCCCCCAGAAGCCCATGGGCATGGCCAGCCACAGCACCAGCCAGAAGGCCACCACTTCGTCCCAGACGATGCTGCCGGGGTCGGCGACGCCCATGTGGCGTGCGGTCACGGTGCAGGCCCACCAGCCGCCCAGGGTGCTGGCGGCGATCACGAGGCCCATCTGCAGCGGCGTGGCGAACCACTGCTGCAGCACCAGAAAGGCGAGCCAGGCCCAGAGCGTGCCCATGGTGCCGGGCGCGGCGCGCGAAAGGCCCGAACCGAAGCCCAGGGCCATGAAATGGGCCGGGTGGGCCAGAAGGAAGCGGACGGTGGGCCGCAGGGAAGGGCTGGCGGGGGTTGTCATCGCGAGGGCGGTTCAGGCGCTGGGGGTGGCCGAGGCCGCAGGAGGGGCGGGCCGCCGCACCAGCAGCACGGGCACGGAGGCGTGGCGGGCGATCTGTTCGGCGTCGCTGCCCATCAGCATGCGCTCGATGCCGCGCCGCCCCTGGGTGCCCAGCACGATCACCGAGGCACCCCACTGGCTGGCGTGCTCGACCACCAGGCGCGCCACACTGGCGTCGCGGCTCTCGATCAGCTCGGCTTCGGTGGCCACGCCTGCGTCCGTGAGCTGGCCGCGTGCCTTGTCGAGCAGCGCCTGAGCGTTCTGGCGGGCCAGGGGCAAGATGTCCTGGCGGTAGGTTTCGGGGCGCTCGAAGCCGCTGACATGTGCGACCGGGTCCATGATGTGCAGCAGCCGCACCTGCGCGCCGGTGAGCCGGGCGAGCTGCCCGGCCTCTGCCAGGGCATGGTCGGAGGTGGGGCTGCCGTCGATCGGGACGAGGATGCGGGAATACATGGCGGTGTCTGTAGCGTCGTGGAGAAGGCCCGGATTGTCATCCACTGCGTGCGGCCCGGGCCGTATGACCCGGTGCGCCGGTGCGGCATCAGGGCCGCTCGAGCAGCTCGATGTCCTTGGGGTAGCGCAGGGTGTGTTCGGCGTTGAATTGCGCCGTGGCGCCAGCGGCCAGGCTCTGCCGCCAGGCGATGGTGCCGCTCTGGCGGTTCCAGGCCAGGTCGGAGGGCGCGGGCTGGTAGTGGGACTCCACCTCGATCTTTTCGTGGCGCGAGACCGGTGCGGCATGCAGCACCTGCAGGTCGATGGCGTTCCGGTGGCGGTTCTCCACCTGGTAGGCGCGGCGCGTCTTGCGTTCGGTGCGCGCGCCGGTCAGGCCGGTGCTGCCGGTCACATCTTGCGGCGCATCGGCGCGCACCAGCACCAGTTCGTCGCGCCCGAACGAGAGACTGGCCACGGGCGCGGCGCCCGAGGTGGTGGCCGTGGCGGTGGCAAAGTCGAGCCGCCCCGTGCCCACAAAGGCGCCGTCGCGGTACAGACCCACGCTGCCAGCTGGCCACACGCCGGGGGGCGGTGCAATCTCGGCCACGAGGTAGGCAGCTTCTTCCACCCCCGGCGCGGTGCGGGTGATGAGCTGGGCGGGGGTGTTGTGCGTGCCCAGCGCCAGCGTGATGCGCTGGCCGTTGGAGGGCACGGTGATGCGCTGGGGCACTGCGAATTCGGTGGCGAAACCCTTGTCCACCGTGCTCACGTCGAAGCTCGGCATGGCTTCCTGCACCCCATTGCTGCGCTCGCGCATGAGGGGGGCTGCCGCAGGGGCGGGCGCCATGGCCATGGCAGGTGCGGGCGGGCGGGGCTGGGGCGGCGGCGCCACGTCCAGTGTCCAGGGGCGCGGCAGGCGGCCCTGCGTCGCGCGGTTCGGCTGGCCGGTGGACAACGTCAGCTGCACGTTGCTCCAGTCCTCGCCGCTGATTTGCGCCACCAGCGCCAGGCGTTCGAGGAGTACGCCGGGCTTGGCGGCGTCGAGCGTGGCACGGTAGCTGGGCTGCCAGCCGGGGCCGCGCACCTGGTAGGCCAGGCGCAGTTCGCCCTCGCGCTCGGCGGCCAGATTCACGGTGACCGAGACCACGCGTGCGCGCTGGCTGGCCACGCGGTCGCGCTCGGTGGTGAGCGGCTTGAGGGCGAGTTCCAGCGCCTCCTGCCGGCGCTTGAGCTGGTGGGCACGCGTCTGGGTGTCCTGGCCGGACTTGCGCAGCGCCTCGGCCATGGCGTCGAGCTGTGCGGGCGTGACGGCGGGGCCGCGCGCTGCGGTGGCATCGTCGCCTGCGGGGCCGCTCGCCACGGCCTTGAGGTAGCCGTCCACCAGTTGCAGCGCGCCCGCCTCGGCTTTCACCCCCGCGATCTGGTCCTCCAGCTCGCGGATGCGGCCGTCGAGCGGGCTGGCGCAGGCGCTGGCCACGTCGCGGTCCTCGGTGAGCACGCTGAACTCGCCCACGCGCACGGCGGCGTCGGCCTGGATCTGCAGGCTTTGCGTGTCCAGCGAGGCGGGCAGGCAGGTCAGCGTGAGGCTGCGCGCGCCGGCCGGTACCTTGGCCACGCGTTCGACCGTGGCCACGCCGGGGTAGACCGTGACGCGGGCGATGCGGGAGGTGTCCTGCGCCGCTGCGCTGGCTGCGGCGCACAGCAGGGCGGCTGCGGCGAGGGTCGGCCCGAAGGGCCGCTGCAAAGAGGGGGCGAGGGTCACGGGGCACTCCTTGGCGGTGCGAAAGAAAGGTGCACCACCGCAGATGCTAGCAGTTGGGTGTGCCTGCCACCGGTGTCTGCTCACCCCGATGAAACGGCCCTGCAAGCAGGGCCGTTCGAGCGGCTTACTTGGCCGCAGCGCGTGCGGCTTCTGCCTTGGCCTTGGCTTCGTCGGCCTTGCGTTGCAGCTCCTTGGCTTCCTTCTCGGCGGCCTGGGCTTCGGCTTCCTTGGCCGTCACTTCCTTGTTGGGGGAGGCCATGGCATTGCCGACCATGGAGCCCGCCACGGCGCCGACGGCGGCAGCACCCATGGTGCCCATCATGCCGGGACCGCGGGCTGCGGGTGCTGCGGCAGCCGCAGGGGCTGGCGCTGCTGCCGCCGCAGGAGCGGCGGGGGCACTGGGTGCTGCAGGGGCCGCCGGAGCCGCCGGCTTTGCAGGCGCCTTGCCGATGCTGGTCGGTGGAATGCTGCGCGAGCCGCCGCCCATCCGCTTGGCGTGTGCTGCAGTGGGCAGGGTGAAGGCGGCTACGCTCAGGGCGATGACGGCAGCGGCAGTACGGGAAATGGTGGTCATGGTGCTTCCTTGTAGAAAAGAATAATCAGTCGTTGGTGCTGAAGCCGAACAGGCTCAGCAGGCTGGTGAACAGGTTGAACAGCGAAACAAACAGGCCCACGGTGGCGAGCACATAGTTGGTTTCGCCGCCGTTGACGATGCGGCTGGTCTCGAACAGGATCAGGCCCGCCGACAGCAGTGCCACCATGGCAGAAACCGCCAGACCCAGCGCAGGCATCTGGAAGAACATGGCCGCGAGCCCGGCGAGGATGGCAATCACCATGCCCGCAAACAGGAAACCGCCCATGAAGCTGAAGTCGCGCCGGGTGGCCAGCACATAGCCCGACAGCGCCAGGAAGGTGGCACCGGTGGCGCCCAGCGCCAGGGCAATGGTCTGCCCGCCGCCGGGCAGCGCCAGATGGGCCGACAGCACCGGGCCCAGGGTGTAGCCCATGAAGCCGGTGAGCGCGAAGACCGCACCCACGGCCCAGCCGCTGTTCTGCACCTTGTGGATCAGGAACAGCAGGCCGAAGTATCCCGCCAGCGTGAGGATGAGCCCCGGTGCGGGCAGGCGCAGGGCCACGGCCGTGCCTGCCACGGCCGCGCTGAACAGCAAGGTCATGGACAGCAGCGCGTAGGTGTTGCGCAGCACCCGGTGGGTCGAGAGGGTGGTGCCCAGTCCGGAATGGGTGGTGTCAGCCCGGTAAACAGCGGGGTGATTCATGGTGGTCTCCAAGAGTCTGAGGAAAGGAGACCACGGTAGTGCCAAAGTGAAATCGAAAAAAGCAGACAATCAGTGACTATAGTTTCTGTAAATACTGAATATGAGCCGGCTGTTCAACTATCGCCATCTGTATTACTTCTGGATGGTGGCCAAGGAAGGAAGCATGTCGAATGCGGCCGCCCGGCTGGACATGGCCATACAGACGGTGAGCACCCAGGTGCGCGAGCTGGAGCGCGACCTGGGCTGCCAGTTGCTGCGGCCCGCCGGGCGCGGGCTTGAACTGACGGATGCCGGCGTGGTGGCATTGCGGCAGGCCGAGCATATCTTCCAGCTGGGCGAGGCCTTGCCCGACATGGTGCGCAGTGCTGCCGAGGTTCAGGCCGTGCGCCTGGTGGTGGGCATTGCCGATGGCCTGCCCAAGCTGGAAGTGCAGCGCCTGCTGCAGCCCGTGCTCAAGGTCGCTCATTTGCGGCTGGTGTGCAACGAGGGCGAGATGGCCGACCTGCTGGCCGAACTGGCGGTGCACAAGCTGGACGTGGTGTTGTCAGACCACCCGGCGCCCTTCAATGCGCGCCTGAAGGTGCACAACCACCCCCTGGGAACCTCGCCCATGGGCTGGTACGGCACACCGCACTGGTGGGAGAAAACCGTCCCCGGGTTTCCGGCCAGCTTGCAGCAGGTGCCCGTGCTGCTGCCCACCACACACTCCATTGTGCGCAGCCATATCGACCAGTGGCTGGCGCAGAACGGACTGCACCCCAGCGTGGCGGGTGAGTTCGAGGACAACGCGCTGCTGGAAGCGTTCGGTGGAACCGGCCTCGGCGTGTTCCCCGGGGCCGTGGCTGCGCAGGAGGAACTGCTGCAGCGCAGCCAGGTGCGGCTGATCGGCGCCTGCGAAGGGGTGCAGGAGCACTACTACGCCATCAGCACCGAGCGCAAGGTGGCCCATCCGCTGGTGCAGTTGCTGTTGCAGCAGGCGAAAGGGTGAGCATCGCGGGCCCCGGAGCGGGTGCGCCGCACTGCGGGATTTCCATCGTTGACCCTGCCAGCCGGACATCGGATACTGGCCAGCAAGTGCCATGCCTTCCAGGGAGGCTTCGGGCACGGGCACCACTCCCATGTGTTGCGCTGTTTATCGACGGCTCCACGCATCCCGCATCCAAAAGATCATGGCCCTATCGCTGCATCTCGACCTCACCGGTTTTCGCAGGCGCCGAATCGTCTGTGCGATGGCCCTGCTCTGGCTGGGCGGGCCCACGGGGGCCATGGCCGATGGGCCGATGCGCATCCTCACCGAAGAATTTCCGCCCTACAACTACACCGCGCAAGGCAAGATCACCGGAATGGCGACCGAGGTGGTCGAGGCGGTGCTGAAAGAGCTGGGGGTGGAGGGCCAGATCCAGTCCATGCCCTGGGCGCGGGCCTACGAAACCGCGCGCAACACCCCGGGTGTGCTGATCTACAGCATCGGCCGCACCCCCGAGCGGGACAAGTACTTCAAGTGGGTGGGGGTGATCGCGCCCACCGTCTATTACCTGTACGGCCAGCCCGGCAGGGCGTACCGGGTGGATTCACTGGAGGCGGCAAAAACGTACCAGATCGGCACCGTCAACGAAGATGTCGGCGAGCAGTTTCTGGTGGGGCAGGGTTTTGTGAAGGGGCACAACCTGCAGTCCAGTGTGAAGTATGAGCACAACTACGAAAAGCTCAAGGCCGGACGGATCGACCTCTGGATCATGAGCGAGCTGACCGCCAACCACCTGGCGCGCCAGGCGGGCGACGATCCGGCGCGGACCCTGGCCAAGGTGTACCGTATCCCCGAACTGAGCAGCGACGGCTATTACATGGCTTTTGGCATGCACACGCCCGACGCCACCGTGACCCGGTTCCGCACCGGGCTCGAAGCCATCAAGCGCAATGGCACTTTGGACAGGCTGCAGCGCAAATGGCTGTAGCCCCGGATGCCTTGCCGCAAGCCCTGCCCGAAGGGGTTGCTGAGCGCGTGGTGGCCCCCCGGCACTCGCTGGGCACACGGCTGGTGCTGGCCACGCTGGGCTTTTGTGTGCTGTTCATCGTGGTGGCGGTCGGTGTGCTGACGCTCTCGGCCTGGAATGCGGGCCGTGAGCGCATGGATGCCGAGCTGGCACAGATCGAGCAGGTGTACCGCGGCACCCTGGCCAAGGCCATCTGGGAGCTGGACCGTGATGCCCTCCAGGCCCATGTGCGCAGTGCCGCCGGAGTACCGTCGGTCGGGCGTGTGGAGTTGAAAGTGACGCTGGCCCACAGTGCGCCCGAAAAGTTTGAAGGCTCGCGGGCGGGCTGGGCCGGGCCCGGCAGAGCGCCCACCCGCCAGCTGGTGCTGGAGTACGAGCCCTATCCCGGCGCGCGAGAAACCGTGGGAGAGTTGCTGCTGCAAGGCGATGAGCGGGTGCTTTGGCAACGCCTGCGCAGCGAGCTGGCGACCATTGTCATTGCGCAGTTGCTGCAGTCCATGGTGCTGGCGGGGCTGATCATGCTGATGTTCAACCGCATGGTCACGGTGCACGTGCAGCGCATTGCTGCGCACCTGGCCACGGTGCGCCCGGGCAACCTGGGCGTGGCCCTCGGTCTGCAGCGCAGCGAGCGCAGCCAGGACGAGCTGACCCAGCTGGTCTCGGGTGTGAACCACCTGCAGGGTAGCCTGGCGACTTACCTGGAGCAGCAGCAGCGCTATGAGCGCGAGCTGGCAGAGCACCGCGACCGGCTGGCCCATCTGGTCGATGAGCGCACGGCGGAGCTGCAGGCGGCCAACGAGCGTCTGCAAAGCCTAGCACGCACCGATCCCCTGACCGGTCTGCCCAATCGCCGCCATTTCGACGAGGTCAAGTCCCACGAATGGCGCCGCGCCCAGCGCAGTGGCCAGTCTCTGGCCTTGCTGATCTGCGACATCGATTGCTTCAAGGATTACAACGACCACTACGGCCATGCCATGGGCGACCATTGCCTGAGTGCCGTGGCCCATACCTTGCGCGCCCACCTCGGGCGCGCTGGCGATCTGGTCGCCCGCATCGGAGGCGAAGAGTTCGGCGTGCTGCTGCCGGCCACCAGCGAGGCGGTCGCCTTCATGCTGGCCGACCGCTTGCGTGCGGCCGTGGCGGCCTGCGGCATCGAGCACCGGCACTCGCAGGCGGCCGATGTGGTGACCATCAGCGTCGGTCTGGCTGTGCTGCAGCCGGGTGCGATGGAAGACTTCGAGGCCTTGTTTCTGCAAGCCGATCAGGCCCTGTACCGGGCCAAGGCGGCGGGGCGCAACCAGGTGGCGGGCTCCATTGCGGAGCCGGGCCAGGGCATGGAAGGAGACGCGTCATGACACGCTGGAGCCTGTGTGGGTGGATCTTCTGGCTGGCGCTGGCCCCTGCGGGGGCGCAAAGCATCCGGGTGGTGACCGAAACCACGCCGTACACCTTTGTGGCGGGTGGCAAGGTGGTGGGCACAGCCACCGAGGTGGTCGAGCTGACCCTGCAGCGCGCTGGGCTGACAGACTACACGGTGCACCTGTATCCCTGGGCCCGGGCCTACGACATGGCGCTCAAGGAACCGCAGGTGCTGATCTTTCTGATTGCCCGCACGGCCGCGCGCGAGCCGCAGTTTCACTGGGCAGGCGAGATCATGCAGATTCAGTACCACCTGTACCGGCTCAAGCGCCGGCCCCTCGATGTGACCGATCTGGCGTCGGCGCGGGCGTACACCATCGGTGTGATGCGGGACGACGTGCGCCAGCAGTACCTGCGCTCCAAGGGGTTTGAGAAACTGGTGGTGTCGGCACAACCCCTCGACAACTTCCGCAAGCTGCTCAGCGGCCAGGTGGACCTGGTGCCGCTGACCACCGACGACGCCGCCATGCTGTGCAAGGAGACGGGGTTTGACTGTGCGGATCTGCAGCGGGTGCTCACGCTTGACGAGGCAAGCACCGGGCTCTACATGGCCTACAGCCGGCAGACGCCGCTGGAGGTGGTGCAGCGCACGCGGCAGGCGTTTGAACGGCTGAAGGCTGAAGGGATCGTCAAGCGCACCATGGAGCGCGGCTCCTGAGGGGCCGAGGTGCGATCGCGCACGGGTCAGGCAAAGTGGTCGAACGAGGCGTAGCGTGGTGCAAGCGCTTCGCCTTGCGGGCCCATCAGGCGCAGTCCGGGCGCAGCTTCAATCTGGCCGATGCGCGTGACCGGCGTGGCGCTGGCTTGCGATGCCCGGGCCACGGCGTCGCGGGCGGTGGTGGGGGCGGTGAAGACCAGTTCGTAGTCGTCCCCGCCGGCCAGGGTGCATTGCTGCAAAAATTCTTCATCAAAATCGGCTCCAGCGCTTTCCAGATAAGCGCGGGCAGCTATCAAATGAGTAGTATTTTCGGTATTCACCCGGGCGCCCACCCGGGAGGCCTCCAGGAGGTGTCCCAGGTCGCCCAGCAAGCCGTCGCTCACATCGAGCGCGGCACTCGCTACGCCGCGCAGGGCCATGCCCAGCGCGACGCGGGGGGTGGGCTGCTCCAGGCGCAGTTGCGCAGCGTGCAGCAGGGCCGCGGGTAAGGCGGTCTGCCCCTGCAGCGCGGACAGGGCCAGCCGGGCGTCGCCCAGCGTGCCGCTGACATAGATGTCGTCGCCCGGGCGGGCGCCGCTGCGCAGCAAGGCCTGGCCGGGGGGCACTTCGCCAAACACCGTGATGCAGATGTTCAGTGGCCCCCGCGTGGTGTCACCCCCCACCAGGGGGCAGCCGTGCAGGTCGGCCAGTTGCAGCAGGCCGCGCGAGAAGGCATCGAGCCAGGCCTCGTCGGCCTGCGGTAGCGCCAGCGCCAGCGTGAAGCCCGCAGGCCGGGCGCCACAGGCGGCCAGGTCCGAGAGGTTCACCGCCAGGGCTTTGTGGCCGAGGCGGGCGGCATCGGTGCCGGCAAAAAAGTGCCGCCCCTCGACCAGCATGTCGCTGGAGACGGCCCACTGCATGCCCGGGGCGGGCTGCAGCAGTGCGCAGTCATCGCCCACGCCCAGCACCACATGGGGCGCATGCCCGGGCGGGCGAGTGAAGTAGCGGCGGATCAGGTCGAATTCACCCATGGCGGCTCGGGCAGGGGCACCCACTCAGGCGGGCGTTCCGCGAAAGCGTTGCGCCGCCTGGCGGCTGACCTCGGCCAGCAGCTGCTCTTCGCGCTGGCGATCGCGCAGCCAGCGGGCGTCGTTCTGGCTGGCGCTGGCTTCGCTGCGCAGCAGGTGCAGCGCCCCCGATGCGCCGTGCGCGGCGGCGTGGCCGGCAATCTTGTCCATGGTCTGCAGGATGTGCTCGCGCAGCGGCATGTGCTCGCCGCTGGCGGGGTCCACATACACCGCATCAATGCCGAAGCGGCAGGCCTGGAAGCGGTTGTAGGTGTAGACGAGGTAGTCGTCCTCCTGGGGCATGAAGGGCTGCTCGGCCAGAAACCACGCGCCGAGCGACTGCACGAAGCCAGCCAGCGCGGCGGCGCGCTCGATGGTCAGCGGGGTGTCGAACACGCGGATCTCGATGGTGCCGAACTCGGGCTTGGGGCGGATGTCCCAGTAGAAGTCCTTCATGCTTTTGACCACGCCGGTGCGCGTCATCTTGTTGAAGTACGTCTCGAAGTCCTGCCAGGTCAGTGCCATGGGGGCGCGGCCGGACAGCGGAAAGGCGAAGACCGAGTTCAGCCGGGCCGAGTCGAACGCCGTGTCCTGCCCCTGCACGTAGGGGCTGGACGCCGACAGCGCAATGAAGTGCGGGATGTAGCGGCTCATGCGGTGCAGCATGAGCAGTGCCGCGTCGGCGTTGGGGCAGCCGATGTGCACATGCTGGCCGAAGATGGTGAACTGCTTCGAGAGATACCCGTACAGCTGCGACAGCTCCTGGAAGCGCGGCTTGTCGTAGATGCGCCGCTCGTGCCATTGCTGGAACGGGTGCGTGCCACCCCCCACCACGGCGATGTTGAGCTTGTCGGCGCTTTTCACCAGTGCGTCGCGGATCTGGCTGAGCTGGCCCAGCACCTCGCTGCTGGAGTGGCAGATGCCGGTGGAGACCTCGATCATGCTGTTGGTCATCTCGGGCACCACGCTGCCGGGCAGGGGCACCTTGCGCATCAGGCGCAGCATGTCCTCGGCGTAGGGGGCCAGGTCGTAGTCGTGGGTGTTGACGAGCTGCAGTTCCAGCTCGACGCCCAGCGTCAGCGGTTCGGAATGGTGGAAGGCTTCAAGACTCACGGCTGTCTCCGTTGTTGCCTCGGGCCAGGGGCGCCCAGGGCTTGGAACTCTCTCCCGCACGGTAGATGGCGATGGTGGCAATCACCGCGCCGAGCACCTCCATCAGCAAAATGGCGGGCAGGGCGACGCGGGCAATCAGATGGCCCGTGGAGGGCGAGGCCAGCACGAACTGCGAGGCGATCAGGAGCGCGATGGACGACATCGGCGTCATCGCGCAGCCCACCCACAGGGCCTGCTGCCAGCTGGTGCCGCTGCCCACATTGCCCAGCGCCACGCCCAGGGCCTTGGCCACGAGGCGCACCGCGATCAGGGCCAGCACCACGCCGGCCACGGGGCCACTCCAGTCGGCCTGGGCGGCCACGGTGGACACCAGCACGAACATCAGCATGGTCAGCATCGACGAGGCATTGCCCAGCTGGCGTGGCCAGGCCCAGGGGCGGGGGTTGAGCTGCTTGAGCAGCATGCCCGCAAGCAGCGCCGCCAGCGGCGCCGAGCCGCCCATGTGCGCCGCCACGGCGGTGGCAGCCGCCACCAGCGCCAGCAGCAGCATGGAGGTGTTCTCGCTTGTCGGGCTCATGACACGCAATGCCATGCGCAGCACCAATGCCAGCACCGCCGCCACAATGATGGAGACGCCCAGAACCACCATCACCGGATAGACCGTGTCCATGAAGGTGATGGTGCTGCGGTTGATGAGTTCGGCGCGCGCGCTGCCCAGCGTCAGCGCGTACAGCGTCGAGAGGGTGGCCAGCACGATGGCGCGCTCGGTCACCGGTCCGGCCGCGCGGGTGTCGGCCACCACGCGCGTAAGCACGGCGGGCGAGGCCGCCAGCGCCACCAGAGCCAGCGGACCGGCGGCGCGCTCGGGAACGTCGAGCCACAGCAGCACCCAGAACACCGCGAAATAGGTCAGCGCCGACTCGGCAATGCTCTGCACCAGCACCATGGGGTTGTGGCGGAACCAGCGCAGCGGGATGCGCCCGCCGCACTCGAACAGCACGATGGCAATACCCAGCTCCAGCAGAAACAGCCCAATGCCCTGCAGCGGCCAGACCACGCCGCTGAAACCCGCCAGACCGGCCACGGTGCCCACCAGCGAATAACCCACCACCTTGGGCAGACCAATATGGCGTTGAAACAGGTAACCGGTGATGGCGGCCACGGCCAGCAGCAGCGACCATTGCACCGTGGGCAGTCCGGCCGAGGGTCGCAGCCATTGCGCCCAGAAGCTCAGAATTTCGTTCATGTCATGTGTCCTCTCCGTCGTTCGGGTGTGGCCCGGGGGGGCGGACAGGCGGGTGGGCTGTGCGTCCTGCGGTAGCAGGGCATGGGCCACAACGCCTGGGCGGTGCCTTAATTTACACGCGGAAACACGGTGTCCCTGTAGGACCAGGGGATATCCTTGCATCGCATGCGCCGTGCGCCTTCCCGTTCAGGAGGCCCGGCGTACCGGCATGAAAAAGCTCAATGGAGCCGTGCGCAGGCGCGCACGGATGGCAGTGTAAATGCGTGAGCGGTAGCTGCCACTCACATTGCGGGCGCGCAGGGCCAGCCCGAAGGCCAGGTAAAAGCTCACCGCCACATTCAGGGCGCCGAGCAGCGGAATCGTTGCCGCGGCCCACCAGAACGCGGGCAGATGAAGCACCTCCAGGCCGAGTGTGGCACTGGCGGCCCCGATCTGGCCCGAGGACAGAGTGACATGGCGGACATCCAGGCCCAGTCCGAAAAAGTGGGCAAAAACCGGAATCAGTCCGAGCATGAAGCCCAGCGAAATGTTGGCGGCAAAGCCCGAGATGTTTTCGCGCAGAAAACCCGCCCAGCGCGCGGCACGTTCGCCGCCCAGCCAGTGCGTGATGCGTGGGTTGTAGCGCATGGCCGAATCGAGCCGGTGCAGTACGAACCAGTTTTCGGTCCAGCCCGCGATGATGCTGGATGCAAACAGCAGGACGCCGGTGAAGGCGGCAAACAGTACCGAGGGCCCGAGCAGGTGCAGTGATTCGAAGACCTGCATGGCTTTGTCCGCGCTGAGGGTGGGGCCTCCACTGACCAGGGCCCAGAGCGTGCACAGCCCCAGCACGGCCGGAAAGACCACGAGCACGTTCCCCAGCACCGCAGCCACCTGTGAGCGCACCAGGTGGCTGACTTCGTCCACAAAGGCCTGCACGGAGTCAGCGGAATCGAGTTCCTGAAGCTTGGCCGCCATCGCGGGTGCCGTCATGGCTGGCTGTTTGGTGGCCACCGTGAAATGCAGCAGCTGGATGAGCACAAAGCTTGCGGCGTAATTCACCCCCGCCCAGAACCCGCCCCAGAACGCCGACAGGGCCAGCGCATAGAGCCCGAACTTGATCAGGGTGGTGAATGCCATCACGGCGCCGCCGCCAGCGGCCTTGCCCAGCATGGCCCGGTATTCGGCCGGGGTGCGTGTGATGTAGTGTTCACCCGTTTCGGCACTGCGCTCGGCCACCTTGGCCGCCAGGAGGGATGAATTGCTGGCCAGCAGCGCGCGCAGGCTGCGCCGCTCCTGACCGACCTGCACCAGGTGGGCCAGAAGCCGGGTGGCACTGATGGCAGGGGTGGGCGAGAGCAGGCAATCAAGCAGTGCGCGCACGCGAAGAATGCGCGCGCGCAACTGGCGCAGGCGAAAGACCAGACCCACCGAGATGCCGTTGTCCTCCAAATGCTGGTACACCGTGGCCGTGGCTGCGCGGCAGGCTTCGAGCCGCTCGCGCAGGCGCTGCGCGGCTGCGTCGCGCCGGTCGCTTGTGCGCAGGCCGTGCAGCACCTCGACGCGCAGGCTTTCCACATCGCGGATCAGTGCGTGAAACGGCTGGGTCGCGCGGGCTTGCTCGCTCATGCGCAGGCGCAATTCGGGCGCGAAGCCGGTCGACAGGATCTGCCCCGCGCAGTAGGTGATGGCGTCGAGCAGCACCTTCTGCCAGCGCGAGTCATGCCCCGGGCCGTCCGACAGCAGCGCCACGAGCCGGAGCAGGTTTGCCTCGGGCAAGGCGCCCAGCCATTGCGCATCAAAGGCACTGGGCAGGGCCAGGCTGAAAAGCTCGGCGGCATCGATGGTCTCCGGGCTGCCAGGCAGGAGCTTGCAGCGCAGGCGTTCGGCCACTTCACTCACCAGGGCCGTGCGGGGAGCAAACCCGAAATCGGCGAGCAGCGGGGTCATGTCCACCGTGTCCACCAGCGTGACCCACCAGGCGCGCAGCCGGCTCTGCAGTTCGGGTTCGGCCTCCAGCGCATCCAGAAAGAGCTGGACCCGGCCCAATGCGGCGGGTACCGACTCTTGTGGCCCCCGGATCCATGTCAGCAGGTTCACCAGCCAAAGGTGGCGCTGCGCCAGACCGGCCCCGGCGTCCAATGTCGACAGCAGGGAGGTCAGGTTGGTGGGTGCGCGGTTCAATGCAGCACCCGGCCGCCCAGCGGTTGACCCGCCCCACCGGTGTCCACCGCTTCGAGCAGGAACATTGCAATCGGTGCGGTGAAGGCTTCGCCATCTTCGGCCACGCAGTGGTAGCTGCCGTGCATGGTGCCCGTGGGCGTGCGCAAACGGCAGCCACTGGAATACTGGAAGGATTCGCCAGGCTTGAGCAGCGGTTGTTGCCCCACCACGCCCAGGCCCTTGACTTCCTCGGTGTGCCCCTGGGCGTCAGAGATGACCCAGTGGCGTGAAATCAGTTGCGCCGGCACGTCGCCCGCGTTCGTGATGGTGATGGTGTAGGCAAAGCTGAATACGCCTGCATCGGGACTGGATTGCCCGGGCAGGTATTGCGGCTGCACCTCGACGTCGAACTGGTACTTGGACATGATGGGGCGCATGGTAACTGCGACAATGGCGGTATGAGCCGTACCTTCCGCATTGCCCCTTCGATCCTGTCCGCCGATTTCGCCCGTCTGGGCGAAGAGGTGCAGAGCGTCATCGCCGCCGGTGCCGACTGGATCCATTTCGACGTGATGGACAACCATTACGTGCCCAACCTCACCTTCGGACCCATGGTGTGCCAGGCGCTCAAGCCGCACGCCAAGACGCCCGCCGGCCTGGCCGTGCCGATCGACGTGCACCTGATGATCCAGCCCGTGGACGCGCTTGCTGCGGCCTTTGCCGAGGCGGGTGCCGACTACATCAGCTTCCACCCGGACGCCTCAGGCCATGTGCATCGCAGCATCCAGGCGATTCGCGCCAAGGGCGTCAAGCCCGGCCTGGTTTTCAATCCCGCCGAGCCGCTGGATGTGCTCGACTGGGTGATCGACGACATCGACCTCATTCTCATCATGAGCGTCAACCCGGGTTTTGGCGGCCAGAGCTTCATCGACTCGGCCCTGCGCAAGATCGAGGCCGTGCGCAAACGCATCGACGCCTGCGGCAAGGACATCCGCCTCGAAGTCGATGGCGGCATCAAGCAAGACAACATCCGCCGCGTGGCTGATGCCGGAGCCGACACCTTCGTGGCGGGCAGCGCGATTTTTGGCAAGCCCGACTACCGGGGTGTGATCGATGCCATGCGGGGGCAGCTGGGCGCCTGACGTAGCCTCCCATTCTGTGCCTCCATGAAAAAGGGCCGACGATCCGTCGGCCCTTGTCGTTGGCATCTGGCCCAAGCTTAGCGGGCATTCTCCTGGTACCAGTAACGGCGCTTGCGTGGCGTGCTCAGGGCGCCCGTGGACTTTCCAGTTTCAATGGCTGACTTCTTCGTGTTGGGTGCGCCAATGATGAAGTCTTTTTGTGTGGTCACCGATTCACTGCTGCCTGGGGGCGTATAGGTGATTTCCACGAACCCCGCCACCGGGCTAGGAGGTAGGCCTCCGCCCTTCAACTCCTCGGAGTAAGGGTTACGGCAGAACAGGGGGGCTGCATAACTCTTGGCCGTTCCAAGATCAGCGGTGCATGTCAGCTTAGGCTTGTCGGGATTCGGGTTCGGATTGTGTGTTCCAAAGTAGGTTACGCCTCGGAAGGTTGTCGCTGCGTTCACCACCTTTTCACCGGAGGCCAGCTCGATGTAGCAGCCCGCATCCATGTTCTGGGTCGTGCCCACCTTGCCTACCGAGGTGATCGTGGTGGACGAGGCTGGCGTTCCCTTGGCCATGCGGTCGTCGTATACCGTGAAGAACGCGTCCGAGCCATCCGGTTTCAGGGGCTTTTCGCGATCACCCGAACCCACCAGGATCGCCGTGAATGTCGGGGTGGGAACCACATCGGGCGCGAAGAAGAATTTGCGCTGGGCGCCTCCGCCCAGTTCGGCCAGTTTGTAGATGTCCCAGACACTTTTGTCGGTCGATGAACTGGTTTCGAAATCGATGCGGTAGATATTGCCACCGGTATCCACCGCATAGGCGCGATCGGTAAAGCCATCCAGATCGGAGTCCATTAGGCCAACGTCGGCTGGAACGCTTCGGGTGGTATCGAAGCGTTTGATCAGTGTTCCATCGAAGGCGTCGAGCACGAAAACGGCGTTGCCCATCGTGGTGGTGCCCGGTGTGGCCAAGTCTTCTGCAGCAGCATCGTAGCCGCCGCCCATCACGATCACTGGATCAGTCCTGCCCTTCAGCTTGGCCACACGTGGTTCAGACCATGTCTGGCCCAGCTTGGCAAAGTCGGTTTCGGTGTGCGAACGACGCCACAGGTACTTGGGTTCGGCAGGGTTGGTGACATCCAGTGCGTAGAGGAAACGCCCGCCCCGACGCATGGTGAAATAGAGGTAGACCTTCGTGTTGTTGCCGTCCTTGTCCACTTTTTGGTAGACGGAGATTGAGCCGTCAACGAAATAATCCTTCAGCAAAGGCGGCTTGGGATCTGCCGCGTTGATTGTGGTGGTGGATATGCGGACCTCGGGGCTGTTATCCCGCAGGCGCTTGAGTTTGCCGAAGTGTTCCTCTGGAACGAAGCCCCACAGTTCCTGGCCAGCACCGGTCCCCGTTTTGTTGCCATTCACCGCACGGAGCAAACCGTCGTTGGCACCGTAGAAAACTACAATATTAGGAGCTTTTGCGGTGCCGTAGTTGACCACTGCGGGGCGTGAGTGCAGCACATCCCCATGAACGCTGGGGCGAATGGTGGTAGGAGCGCCCGGGCCTTTTTCGTCACCCGCGTTGTCCGTACCGCGTACCCAGCCGATGATCAGATCGCGTTCGGTGCTGTCCGCAGCAATCGTGACCATGCTGTTGCTGTTGGCGGTAGAGAATTGCGCGGTGGAAGAGGTTGCCAGATTAGTGTCTTTGGCACAGCTGAGGCAGGTGTATATTTTTCGTGCGGACTGGCTCGTAGCATAAGCCGTGCGAATTTGTTGGGCTGCCCCGCCTTTTTCAACGACCTCTCCATCGGGTGAGTCCGATGGGCTTGGAGGGGTTCCCATTTCTTGGTTGGACCAGAAAGTGCTGGTTTCGGTCCAAAATGAAATTGCGGTAGGAGAAATAAATCCGGTGGCACTATTGATCGCTGATTGGGGAGTGGCTGAGGAGTCTGCCAAAAATAGCGAATCATTGATGGCGTCATAGCCAAACTGATATTGCTTGAGGTTGCCGCGCCAGCGGGGGTTTGAGTCTCCATCGGGGCGAAACATGCCCATGAAAACCTGATTCAGATACGTGCCGCGTGAATTCACGCTAACCGGCAGGCTTGCGGAAGAAAATACGCTGTTTTGGGCCTGTAATTGGCTAAATATATTGCCTAGCGCGATGGTTAGTGCGAGAGAATTCTTGGCTTCATAAAAATCTCCACCCCCAGCATTCGCAACGCCTTGGAAAATATTCGGATAACTAGCCTTATCGCTTGAGGCTCCCGTGACCGCGATGGCATAGGTGGTAGCGAGAGCTGATGTGGCTGTGCTGCTGCGGAGGTTTCCATTGAGGAAGCGCGCGTACTCATCAGTCCAGTTGGCGGCATCCTTGGGGTCTACAGTGCCTGCAGGGTAGGTGATCGGCGCGGTACTGCCGCCCGACGCGGCAAGCATGGCCTGCATGACTTCGTTTTTGGTTTGATCCCCCTGTGGTGGGCCATTGGCGATCATAATGATGTAATTTTTCCCACAATCCGACCCGAAGGGGAGTGCATATTTGCCACCATTGAACGCATTCCGGTCGTATGGCAATACACCGACCCGTTGGCCCGAGAATGGCGATTCTTGTGAAAAATACAGGCCCGCCTCATGCATTGCCAACGCATACGATGTGGGCGCCGGCGACTGGTTTTGATCAAGTTTTTTGATAAACGTCTTCAACGTTTCCTTGCCAGTGGAAGTGAGAGGGGTCAGTGCTTGAATGACACGTGCCCCTGTATCTACATTGGTCTCATTGAAAACCATGAAACCGATATTGAAAGGCGCAGAACCATCGGCATTTGGTTGGAGGGAATTTATGACGTTATACAGCGCACATTGCTCCATCCCGCCTTTGGTTGGACCTTTGCTGGGTGCTCCACTGCCATCGGCATAGACGCAGTCATGCTTCAAGTTCGCATTCCAATTGGCGGAGCTATCGAGAACGAAAAGCACGTTCGACACCGAGCCAGAGCCGGCACTCGTGTAGACGTCTATGTCGCTGGTAAATTGCGAGAAAGCAGGAAACGACAGCGCAAGGCCGAACGTCAGAGTGGCCCATGAACGCATGCTGAAAGAATGAGTGTGTGACATATTGCGGTCCTCGCTTTTATTTGGTGCAGTAAGTCGAAACTTCATTGCCGAAGACAATCACGGCCACGCCCTGGTTCACCGAGACCTGTGTTTGCGTGGCTGCGTCAGTGACTTCGGCACGGACATTCCATTCGCTGTTGGCGCAACTCTCCGGATCCGTGCTCGTTACCGGGGCTTCGGAGTCGATAAACGTTCCGCCCGACCGGACGGGCGGCCTGCAGGGTGCCCAGATGTCAGCCGTTGCGGCGTTTTTGGGAGCGGCCGGTAGTTCGCTGGGCAGGATGGGTTTGGCGCGGTAGCAGTTGGGGGCCGGTTTGATCGACGCTGTGTATTCCGGTGTTCCATCACCGTTCATGTCCACATTGATCGGTACTGCGGCGACGCCCAAGGGGTTCTTGTGGAACTCTGGGGTGCTGATGGTGGACTCCACCGCCATCTGGGCCGCAGAGAGACTTTCCTGAGTCGCCTGGCTGTTGCCCACAATGCGCAGGTTGCTGCTGGAACTATTGAACGCGCTGATGGCAAAAAGGCTCATCAGAACCAAAAAGATCAATGCCACCACCAAAGTGGCGCCACGTTGGGATGCGTTGGTTTTCATGATGAAGCCGCTGGAGCTGGTGGAGGCGTCTCACGTCGGCCAGCGACGTTGATGATGCGCACGGTGCTGGTATATACCCGGCGTTTGAAGCCGCTGGTATCGCCATTGATGGTGACTGGGCCGAGGACATAGTCCTTCCCTGTGTCGTTGTAGCCCCTGGACTGCTCGGTTGTGCGCGATAGCAGATGCACACGTGCAGCGACGACATTGGCCCAGTTGTTATCGCGAGCACCCACGGTGCCACTGAGGGCAGTCAGGAAGGTGTCTGGCACCCCTTTGCTGGCATTGGTAGCGGGGTCAGGATCCAGCGGGTCTGTGGTGTCGAATCCGTATTCGAGAACCATGTTCTCAATACCCTCGGCCAGCGGAATAACATCCATCTTGCTGTCACGCAACTCCGCCATTTTCAGCGTGGGCACTGTATCTGCGCCTGTGCCGCATTCGCTGCAACTTGCGATGTAGTAAATGCGCGAGATGTATTTGCGAGCGGAGCTCAGTGTGGCGCAGTCCTTTTCTTTAAGTGTCAGTGCGTTGGGGTCAGCGGATGCAATGAAGGGGGATGTTGCCGGATCGGACACGCAGCGGGATGTCTGCACATACAAAACATCGGTTGTCTTGATGGAGTCGGGTGCCACGGTATCCGTGTCCAGTCTACGAACCGCAAACGCACGGGTGCCAGCCAGTCGGTTGGGAAGGCATGTGAGTGCCGAGGCCTCGCTGTCGGATAGGCCCACGATGGGTGGTGGAACCTGCGGTGTGCTTGGGATTGTGGTGTCCCAGCCGAGGGTGATTGCGCCACTTGTCGCACACAGGTCGGGGCTGGATGTGGCCAGACTGTCTGACGGGACTTCACCATAGTAGCCAGCCAGCATCAGATCGTCGTGCAGCAGGTCCATGGCGTAGCGACCGTTCTCGATTTGCCGAATGCTCTTGTTCAGTTCATTGCCCGACTGGCTGGTGTTGGCGAAAAGCAGGGACAGGCCGGCGATCAGCACCAGACCGATGGCCATGCCCACCATAAGCTCGACCAGCGAAAAACCCCGCACTCGGGCGGAAGCCCGGAGCAGAGACGCATGGCGATAGGAGGAAGTGTTGAGTTTCATGGTGCAGCCGGAGGAGACAGGTTGGCGATCTGTACGACCACTGTGACAACGCGGCGCATGTCTTCGCTGCTGTAGGCGTCCTTGCCGCAAGTGTTCACGGGTGCCCCGCTGGCCTGGACTCCTTGCCAAGCCAGCGCGAGGAGATACTGGTTGGCGGCTGGGTTCGTGATGCAACCGCGCGCATTGAGCATGGCACCGACCTGGGTAGATCCCTGCGTTTCGGCGGCGCCCCGAATGAGCGCTGCCCATTCGCAAAGGTCTTTTTGAGCTGCGGTCAGGGCAGAACCGCTGCAGTTGCCGGGATCGGTGGCGCCGATGTTATTGCTCACGTACGACATCGCATTGGCCCGGTTGAGGTTCATGCGCTCGGCCATGTCGTTGACCAAAATCAGTGCCTGCGAGCGCTGGTAGCCCTCCAGATTCGCCACGGTGGTCCGGGCCTGCAGACCGACAAAGCCCAGCACGCCAAATGCCACGATCAGCATGGCGATCAATGCCTCGATCAGGGCGACACCTTGTTGGGTTGCATTCTGCGTCGTCATGCCGGGCACTCCGTGGTCGAACTCTTGGGGCGGCCAGAGGGGTCTAGAGAGATGCAGCGCTTGCGCTTGCCGCTGGTGTTGGTCAGGGAGAACCTTGTCACATCGGTGGTGTTGGAAACGCGTCCGTTGCGGTCGAAGGTGAGAGTGGCGGGGCCGATCAGCGTCACGCCCGACCCCACCTTGTTTCTCTGGCTGAGAACTTCCGTGCCGACGGTCATGCTCCAGCCCTCTACCCAGTTGGCAGATGCGGGGGTCAGAGTCACTGGCGCGGGGATGTTGCCGCGCTTCAGCGCTTCGTTACGTGCCAATGTCAGGTCCGCCATGAGGTCGAAAGCAGCAGCACGCATACGCTGTGATTCCAGGATCTCCCGGAAAGACGGCGCAGCGATGGCCACCAGCACGGCGAGCACCGCCACGGTGATCATCAACTCAATCAACGTGAAGCCTCGGCTGACATGGCGCGTGCGTGAAAGGTGGGCATGCATGGCCTTGCTCCTGTCACCAACAGCCACTGGCCGGGGTCTTGGCTCCAGCGTTATTCAGGGTCAACGTTCCGCACTTGTCTTTGTCTTGACCGGGCTTTGGAGTGGCCGTGACGGTGAAAGAGGGAGGGGTGCTCGCAGGCGCCACCATAGTGATGGTGTAGTGCGGCCTCACAGACGATGGCATGTTGACGTTCAACTCAGCTGTCGATGCCGCGTAGCTGCGTACATCCAGCAGGCGCTGCTGTTGGCGGGTTCCGATGTCCATCAGCAAGGATTGCGCTTCTGCGCGACGGGACTTGCGAACCTGATCCTGATAAGAGGGGTATGCAATGGCCGCCAATATGCTGAGCACTGCGACCGTGATCAGCATTTCAATGAGAGTGAAGCCAGCGTTTCGCTGCATTTGGATCCTCCTGGGATGTGAATGGCTACGTGCCTATCACTCCTGTGTTTTGCAAAATGTACATGGGAAAAAATCACATATCAATGAAGTGTAGTCCCAACAAGGATGAGCGGCGCAATTCGGTAGATAAACGGAATTGCCTGATTTCATGTGTTCGGGCAATTAGTGTTGCTTTTGTGTGCAACGGTAAGCGGAATGGGCTCCACATACGTAAAACCACGCACAATCCGCTTTTTCCCGAACTTTCATGCACGAGCGTTTGTCCTGGACCCAGTCAGCCATTGCCCGGATACTGCGGCCAGCGGTACGGTTGGCGTTGGCCATGGGGCTCAAGCACGTGCAGTTAGAGGATGTGCTGCGCCAGCTGTTGCTAGAGGAGGCCCGTCACCTCTGGAATGCCAAGGGGGTAGGGCATCCCAACCTGAGTCAGCTATCCATGACAACGGGTCTGAACCGCAAGGAAGTCACGGCGCGGGTGCGTGAAACGCGCGATACCTTGCCGCATACGGAAGGTTCTGCTGTCACCAAGGCCTATACGGCGTGGTTGCAACTGGTCACTGATGATCCGGAGCGCCGTCGCTTGCCCATCATGGATTGCGGTGATGGCCCCTCATTTGAGTTGCTGGCCCGCTTGGCGGCGCGGGGTGATGTCCACCACCGGGCCGTTCTGGAGGAGCTGGTGCGCTTGGGCATGGTCGATGTGCAAGGCGAATCGGTCGAACTTCGGGGTGATTCTTTTGTTCCGGTGGACAGCCTGCGCGACATGCTGGCCTTTGTGGGCGACAATGCCAGGGATCATCTACTGGCGGCGGTGGGCAACACCCTTGGTCGGGAGCCTCGCATGTTGGAGCGAGCCGTATTTGCAACAGGAATCCCGTTGCAGGAGTGTGAGCGCATTCATCGTTTGGCCCGTGAGCACTGGGATGCCGTGCATTACAAGTTGGTCAAGGAGATGACGCAGGCTTATCAGCATGCGGAGGGCTCTGGCACCGCGCGCATCCGAGTCGGGGTGTACACGTACTATGAAGACGAGAGCGGGCGTGGCTTGATCGCTGATACGCCTTCCCTAGGGAGCGATGAACTGGCGACTCATCAGGAAAGCACATGAAAGTCTGGCTGAATTCTGTTTTATTGTCGATTGCCTTGGGGCTCACCGGATGTGGTGGTAGCGGCGCCTCTGTGAGTGCTCCAGATGGCGGCGGTGCTAGCGCTGGTGTAGGTACTGGTGCTGGAACAGGTGCAGATGTCGGGGATGGCACAGGCACAGGCACAGGCACAGGCACAGGCACAGGC
>Ga0156178_121_pt2 | contig 116555 bp, 116 predicted proteins | sample RifCSPlowO2_12_FD_107831 | JGI IMG/M metagenome (GOLD analysis project Ga0156178, IMG submission 107831) | Burkholderiales bacterium RIFCSPLOWO2_12_FULL_65_40 | reverse complement strand
CGCGACGACGCGAGCAAAACGGCTGCAATTGCGTCATCTGAAAACATCAGCCTTGTAGCACTTACGAATCCGAGTTGTTCAGGACATCCTTAACGATGCTCAATGCGGCGGGCGTTGGGCCGTTTTGCGGGCGAGAGGTCAGAGGGACAAAAACAAACCTGCGAAAACCAGCGGATGCGGGGTTTGCGGGGTTTGATAGAGGCTTTTCAACTTGTCACCGCTCAGAAAAGAATATTAGAAATTTGTTTTTGAACACATCAGGTGGCAAAACCCCGTTTCAAACCCCGCTAACCCCGCACTCACGCGAGTGAAACGCGATACACGGTCACACCATCTCTGTTTTGCGATCCCTGCAGCTTCACCGCACGCCCGTCAACCATGGCGGGGCGGTCGATCTGAGCGGCTAGCACCCGCCCGACTGATTTGCTTTTTTGCGGATCACGACAACCCAGCGCTTCCAGTGCGTCGGTTACGTCGGCTAAGCTCAAGACCAGTCGGTTTATGACATCGCGCACAGAAAACCTCTCGGACTCGAACTCGGTGTGCAGGCAGCGCAGTAGGCAGCGCAGAGCCCCAATGTGTTCGGCGTTGTCGGCGTTCCGTTCGAACACTTCCGCAACGTCGTAGCCCCCCGCCCAAATCAGCGATTGGCGCACGGCCACATCCCACCTGGCGAAACGTGTGCGGGTCGGATAATCCGAACCACTGCGCAGATATCCAGCGACGATCCCAACCACATGGGTCAGCACCTGCCACCGGATACCCTGAGCGTGGCTCACCACATCGGCGTTTATAAACTGCCGCGCCTCAGGTCGGACGGTGGCCGGTGCCAAGCGCGTGATTAGCGTCCGGCTGGTTTCGTCGGCACCCAAGCGCAGGTTGTTGCCTGTGATCACAACAGCACTCGCAGTGCTTGCCCGCGCGATCTGTGTGGCACCCAAAATACGGCCCTCAAGTACGGGCGCGGTCAGCATGGCGTTGAGCGGCCCCAAGGACAACGCCATACCGTCGGGCACGTTGTCGAAGGTGATCTGTGCAGGCGCGGTCAGCAGCAGCGCCAGCAGTCGCTTTTCTAGTTCCTCATCATTCCCGAGCGGTAGGTTTGAAAGTGGCGCGTCCCGCCCGGTCAAAACCAAATGCTGCCGGCGCGCGAGGGTGGTTTTGCCGCTTGATTGCGCAGATGCCAGGATCGCGAGGGCTGGCGCCATGTCCAGTACCGGACGCTGCACTGCTGTAAACAACCCGGCCAGCGCAGCGTCGGCATCCAGGGGACTGGCGAACTCGAAGCCGTCCAGGTAGTGAAGGCGCAACCACGCGAGGGCGGCCGCCGCTTCGGTCTTAGTGTAGGCATTCAGTGCAACTCCTTCGGGACACCCATGCACCACAAGGCCGGTGCTTTGGTGCAGTCCGTTTATCGACAGGACCTCACCCGCACCCGTCACCAACGGCCAAGACACGACACCACTGATATCGGGTACTAGGCCGGCGTCGCAGGTGATCAAGTGATCAATCACGGCATGGGGAATGCAAGTGGGGCGTGGCCCACCTTTCGTAGTCACCGTGAATAGCGCAACATCCTCAGCAGCGGCCACCAGCGTCGGGCGAGAGTGCGCGGACACCAGCACCTGTTCGGGAGCTTCGTCGCCGGTGGCACCGTGGCTGTAGAGCGGGGTCACAGAGGCGATGCGGACGGGGCGACCGGCGTGGCGCACAAGCCCAAGCGGGTTCCGTGTTCGGATCAACTCGGCCACCTCTTGGGCCTGTGTTGCGGACATCTCAGGCCGGTGTCGGATGGTCCGTCTGCCGCACGCGTTTGACTGCAGCAGCATGGCGGAATGGTGCTGTCTGGCCTCTCTGAGTTCGGTGCTCAGCACGCGCAAGCCTTGACCCGTACGGCGGTGCACCTCTTCCAACACCGCCCGGCCCTCGGTCTCGGTCAGCTCCGCAGCGCGAGGCGCCCACTCCAAGGAGATGCGCTCGGGGTCCATGTTGCGCAGGTCTTTCATCAGTTCTGCGCACAGGTCCACGTCAGTGAAACCGTCCGCAGTGTTGGCGGGGGCAGGAACCAGATTAAAAACCGCTCGCCAATGCGAGCGTGGGGTCTCTTTGGCCCACTTCCGCTCCCACTCCTTTTTCTTGTTCTCCGTGCCGTACTCCAACACTTTGGACTCGAAGATACCCCGTGCGGTTGGGTGTCCGCACATCTCAGCATGTAGGCTGCACATCAGCAGCGGAAAGAACCGTTCAAGGTAGGAACCTTTCTTGAAAAACTCTGCCCCAGCGGCCTGCAGGCGTTCGGTGAAGCCGTGCACATCGTCAGGGGTCATGGGCTCGGTCGGTGGTGGCTCGCTACGGGGTTCGGGTGTGGATGAAAACACCGGTTCGAGGAACAGCCCCGCCATGTCCATGGTTTGTCCGGCGACATGCGCAGCGTGGAATTCAACCCCGGCTAGGCGGCCAAAATAAAAAGACTGTGACGCTCTGAACGATTCGGAGGCCAGGATGCCACCTAGCGCAGCGTTCAACACACCTACGTGCCCACGTCGGGCGCTGGGCTCGCAAGGTGCAGACAGTGGCGCAACGACGCGCCAGCGCGGTTCGTTGGACGTGTGGCGGGCGGTTGTGTAAAGCACGGCCTCGATATCGGCAGCGCGCAGCATGGCGGCCGCTTCATCCAAGGTCACGATGCCTGCATCGTAGTCGCCTTCGACCGCGTACACCGCGAGCATGTTCGCATCGCTTCGAAGTGAGTCGTTATCGCTGCGAAGGTTACCGAACGTCGCGCACTTGAACAGCGGCATGACCGTCTTGTGAGGGTATTTGGGCGGGATCGTTAGCATCTCGCACAGTTCGGCCCACGTGCCTGCGTGTGCCATTTTCTGTTCCGCCAACACGTTTTGAAACTCAGTCCACTGCATCGGGATATCGGCTACGCGGAGCCCAATGTTGGGCAAGACGAGCGCGCCGCCATCACGGTAATGGCTGCGCGAGCCGGTCAGGGCGTCGCCATGGGCTAGGGCCTGTTCCATGTCGAAGCCTGCCGTGGCGTCCGGTTGGACATCCGACGCGCAAGAGTGCAAACTTGCGTTGGTCATTTTTTCATCCTTTTTTGGCCGCCTTTGTGCGGCCTTTTCTTTGGGTTTTTTGAGTAAACGGCGGGAAAAGTCGGCCGTTTTTTTAGAGTTTTCGACGAAACGAAAGGGGGAAGTCGGCCGCTGTGTCATGGCCCAAGGGCTTGGCGCAGACCCCGGTCGGCTCTTTCCAGGGCGACCACCTCTATCGCCATGTCGTCCAGCTCGCTCCGCCCGTGGCGTACCCCTCGCGCGGGGTCGTGCAGGACGTAAAACCCCCCGCCCCCGTTGGTGTTGCGAGCAACCCATGAAAGGGTGCAGTTCATTTTTTGTGCACGGTCGCGAAGGGTTGCAAACCTGTGCGGATCGCTCATCGGGGGGCCTCCACTAACATGTACACACCCGGCTCTCCATCCCGGCCACAGTGCGCCACACGAGTGCCCAAGTAGGCGGGGCGTTCGCCGTCACCGGCTCCATGTGTGTGGCGTTTTCCACAGATGGGGCACGTGGCAACCACCCAAGACCAAGCACCCGTGCGCCCACGCTTTGGCGTGACGTAAGCAACCGGCTGCGCGCTCACTCGTCACCCCGATTCTTTCGAGTTGCGCGCTCCATGCGTCGGCGTTCGCTACGGCCGTCAAACTTGTTGACGAGCACGCCTTGACCACTCAGTACGCCGATGTTCAATTGGCGCGCGCGTGTGATTCCATTGCCCTTACCGTGGGGCAGGCTGTTGAAGAGAAACGCACCCATGATTATTTGGGCGGCCTTAATTTCACGGGAGCATTTGGCGTTCATGCCGCACCCCCGTTCGCGCCAGTACCTGCCAGCCACGCACGAACAGCGCCGGCCTGCCAGGCGGTCACGCGCTCGCTAAGTTTGATCGGCCGGGGGAAGGTGCCCGCTGCTACTTTCCTCCACACGGTAGCTCCGCTGATTGGTAGAGGGGCTGTGGGATTTGCAGCACTTCGGACCAGCTGCGCCAGCCGAAGCATTGCGGTATCTGGGAGTTGATCGAACGCCGATGGGTGCAGATTTACTGCCGCGCGCGCGGCAATGGTTTTCGTGAGCATTCCGTTTTCCTTGAAAAACAGTAACGCCACCCACGCATGAGATGGAAAGCAAGGGCAGCGAAAGCGCCCTGCAAGAATCTGGAAATTCCCTCTGCAGCAGTTGCCGCTAGGTCGAATACCGGTATGGACTTCTACACCTGTTGGGCTTCGGTGGACCACTCTCCATAACGGCGGCGCGCATTGCACGCGCCTATTGCCGCACAGAGTATCACACCATGCTAGATCAACGCAAGGCGTGAGGCTGTTCTCCGCCGCACCACTCGGTGGTTGAGAGGTGCTGGTGCATCAGCAGCGGTTAGGCAGCCTTGAAGTGAATCACGTCCGCGCCCAAGCGCAACCTGTCGAGATAGTCCGCCCAGCGTTGCAGCATTTCGCGCCGTGCTGGTAGGTGCGCCGTGCGGTTGTAGGCTCGCCCGTTTGCATCCTTCACCGCATGGGCCAGTTGGTGCTCGATCAGGTCCACACGCTCGCCCAACACTTCATCCATGATGGTCCGCGCCGTGGCCCTGAACCCGTGGGCGCTGTGTACTTCCTTGGCATACCCCATACCTCGAAGCGCAGCGTTGATCGTGTTCTCACTCATAGGACGTTCGCCAGTGCGCAGGCTGGGGAAAACAAACTTTCCGTGCCCTGTAGCCGGGTGCATGCTGCGCAGCAGCGCCAGCGCTTGGGTGGACAAGGGGACGATGTGGTCTGCCTTCATCTTCATCTTGGTGCCGGGAATGCGCCACTCTGCCCCCTCCAGGTCAATTTCGGCCCATTCTGCGGTGCGTAGTTCGCCAGGGCGGAGGAACACCAGCGGGGACAGTTTCAACGCGGCCACGCAGTAAGGGTGGCCCGTGTATGCGTCGATGGACCGCAGGAGGGCACCCAGCTTTACCGGGTCGGTGATGGCTGCGTAGTGCTTTTTCTCTGCGTGCTGGAATGCGCCTCGCAGGTCGGTGGTTACGTCCCGCTCTGCCGTTCCCTCAGCCACCGCGTACCGAAATACCTGCCCGCAAATTTGGCCGATGCGCTTTGCGCTGTCGAACACACCCCGGGATTCCATCTTGCGCACCACGGCCAGCACATCGCGCGGCCCGATGGTGGTGATGGGCATCTTGCCGATGTAGGGAAACACGTCCTTTCGCAGCCATGTCGTTACCTTGTCCTGCGTGATGGCGGCCCGCTTCGCACGGGTGGCCTTCAGCCATTGCTCTGCAATCGCCTCGAAGGTGTTGCCTGCCGCCACCGCCTTGGCTTGTTTCTCCTCTCGCTTGGCGGTGCTTGGGTCTATGCCATCCGCCAGCAGTTCCCGCGCCTTGTCGCGCTTCTGACGAGCTTTAGCAAGTGGCACATCGGGGTACACACCGAGCGCCAGCGTCTTGCGCTTACCGGCGAGTGCGTAGTCCCAGCGCCAGTATTTGCCGCTGGCCTTCACCAACAAGTACATACCCCCGCCGTCTGTGTACTTGGCACCGGCGGGTTTGCCGGTGTCTTTCACTTGTTTAACAAAGGTGTCGGTCAGTGCCATGTGGGCCTCTTTACGGTATCTGGCTGGGCGGTATGTCTCGTGTACCGTAGGAAGTACCGTAAAAATACCGTGTTGGCATATTACGTTGTGATGTTTTATGAGACAAGAAAAAACCCGCCATGCTAGGGGGCATGCGGGTTTTTAAGGTGTTGTGACGTGCCGCGAGACAATCTCATGGTCCCCTCGACAGGAATCGAACCTGTATCTAGCGCTTAGGAGGCACTCGTTCTATCCATTGAACTACGAGGAGCGGCAGGCCAGGATTGTACGTGTTCTTTCGCTTCTGTTTTGATAGCTGCTTGCGCCTGATGGTCGGGCGCTAGAGGCCGATTTTCCTTAAAAACCCGTGGTGTGGCCGGTGGCGGCTCAGTCGTAGCGCAGGGTGTGGATCAGGTCCACCGCGCTGGTGCTGCCGGTCTGGCCGCGCAGGGTGAGCTGGCGCGAGAGGTCGTAGAAGATGTAGAGCGTGCCCAGCGTGCCCGAGAGGCTGCGCTCGTAGGTCACGTACAGGTCTTTCGACAGGCGCTTGCCCAGGGTGAGGGCGGCGCTGGTGGCGTCCTCGCCCGTGCCGGGGCCTTTGAAGCCGATTTCGTCCAGGCCCAGGCGGCTGGCGATCTGGGTGCTGGCGCTGTCGCGTTTGCCGCCCAGCAGGGCCAGGGCGGCCTGCTGCAGCACGGCGGCTTCGGCGCCGCCGGTGGCTGCGCTGCGGCCCAGCACCACCCAGGCGAGCTTTTCGGCATCGGGCAGGTCGGGCTCGGAGTACAACCGCACGCGCGGCGCCAGGGCGGTGCCCTGCACCTGCACGCCGGCGCGCACGCTGATATGCGGGCGCAGCGCCAGGATGTCGAGCGAGGGGTTGTTGTAGGGGCCGTTGAAGCGGATCAGGCCCGTTTCCACGTCCAGCATCTGGCCCCAGGCGCGGTAGCGGCCTTGCACTGTGCGGATTTCGCCCACCACACGCGGCGGCGCGGTGGGGCTGGCCGCGCTGCGGATTTCCAGCACGCCTTCGAGCCGCGTGGTGATGCCCTGGCCTTGCAGGGCGAAGTCGGTGCCCAGGTCGATGGTGACGGCAATGTCGGGCGGGCGCGCCGTTTGCGCGCGGGTGGCGCTGCGGGCGGCGGCCTGGGCATTCTGCTGCGCGGCGGCGTCGCGCGCCGCCGAGCGCACCACCACGTCGGTGCCCAGGCGGGGCGCGGTCTCGTCGGGCAGCAGCAGGGTGGCGCGGTCCACCGTGAGCTGGCCGCGCAGGGTGAACAGGCCCTCGGCCAGGGTGCCGCGCAGGGTGCCCGACACACTGGCCTGGCGGTCGGCGCGCACCTGCACCTGCAGCGCGCGCGCCTCGGCCGTGAACTGCATGCCTATGCCAGACCCTGCGGGGGCGTCGTCTGCGGGCGGATTCCAGCTGATGCTGCCGCTGCCTTGCAGGCGGCCGCCGTCGCGCGGTGCGGCGGTGCGGTTGCCGCTGTAGCCGGCAATGCGCGCGCTGCTGCCGCTGCCGCCGTGCAGGGTGAATTCGGTGATGTCGAGGCGGTTGCCGCGCAGCACGCCGCGCAGGCGGCCGTCTTGCAGGTCCACGCCATCGGCCAGCGAGCGCACGGCAAGCTGGTCGGCTCCCAGCGTGCCTTGCCATTGGGGCTGGCGGCGGGTGCCCGAGAGCGTGGCGTCGGCATTGAGCGTGCCCTGCACGCGCCAGCCCGGCGGGGCCAGGGCCGACCACACGCCCAGGTCGGGCAGGCGGGCCTGCACGCGGGCCGCCACAGGGGCGTCGGGCGGCCAATGCCAGGCGTTTGGTGTAGAGGCGCTGCCCGGCGCCAGCGTGGTGCGGGCGTCGGCCTGCAGGGTGCCCGCGCTTTCGCTGTCCCAGTCGATGCGGGCGCGGATGTCGCCGCCCTGCGCATCGAGCTGCACCGACGCCTGGCGCACACCGGCCCAGGTGCCGGGGCCGTCGGCGCTGGCCGGGGTCGGCAGGGGCGTGCCGTCGGGGCCGCTGCGCTGCGTGGCCGGAGCGGTGGCGGCGCTGCGGTCGCCGGCGTTCACGCGCAGGTCGCCGCTGCTGCGCTGCAGGCGTGCGCTGGCGCGCAGGGTGTCGGCCAGTTGCACGTCCCACTCACCCTGCAGCACCAGGTTGCCGCCCAGGCCGAGGTCGGCCAGGCTCTGGCCCTTGCCTGCCAGGGCGTCGGCCCAGGCCAGCGGCAGCTGGGCGAGGGTGCCACGGGTTTGCAGTTGCAGCGCGCCGCTGGCCGTGGTGCCCAGTTGCGTGGGCTGCCAGCGCAGGGCCATGCGGCCGGGCAGGGGGCCGCTGAGGGTGGCCTGGCCTTCGGCGGCCTGCAGGGTGCTGCGGGCGGTGCCAGCGGCTGCGGCGGGGGGCTGGCGCAGGGTCAGGGCCAGGGGCTGGTCGAGCTGCAGCACCCAGGGGCCGGGGCGCTCGGGGACCTGCAGCTGCAGGCGCAGCGCGGCCACGTCGGCGCGCCAGGGTGCGGTGGCGGTGGGGCGGGTGCCCAGGCCACCGCTGAGCCGCGTGCTCAGGTCGGCGCGGACGCCGTCCATCTGCGCCTGGCCATCCAGCGCCAGGGTGGCCTGCGCCAGCGAGCCGTCCAGCCGGGCCTGCAGGTTGCGCAGTTGCACGCGGGTGGGCACGGAACTCTGGGCGGGCGGGGGCAGGGTGATGTCGAGCCGGGGGGCGGCCAGCGTGGCGTCCAGCCGGAAGTCGCCTTGGGGCGCAGGCGCGGCTGGGGCCTGCCCGGTGGCGGCCTGCCAGGGGTGGCGCAGCGCGTTCCAGCCGCCTTGCCAGCGGGCATCGAGCCGGGCCTGGCCTTGCAGTTGCCGCCCGCCCAGCGCCTGGGCAAGGCCGGGCAGGGCCTGCAGCCAGGCCTGGGTGCGTTCGGCCTGTTCCAGCACCAGCTGGGCCTGGCCGGCACCGGCGTCCTGCCCCAGCTGGCCGTTGGCGCTGGCCGTCGCGCCGGGCAGGGTCAGCGAGAGCGTACCGCGCGCCGATGGCGCGGCCCCCAGCGTGACGGCAATGGCCTGGCCCTGCAGCCGGGCCTGCAGGGCCTGAACGTCCACGGTCTGCAGTGACAGCAGGCCCTGGCGCCAGGTGCCGCTGGCACGGGCGCTTTGCAGGCGCAGCCGAATCGGGGCGGTGGCGAATGCCGCGGGCGATGGCGCCTTGGCTGCGGCGCGGGCCGCGGCCTGCACATCCAGGTGGAAGTGCACCGTGCCCCCCTCGGTGCGGGCGCGCACCTGGCCGCCCAGCGGGCTGGCGTCGAGCTGGCTGTGCACGGCGGCGGGGCTCAGGCCCTGCACTTGCGCGCTGCCTTCGATGGTGGTGTCGGCCACCGCGTAACGGCCTTGCAAGGTGATGCTGCCGCTGCCCACCTGCAGGCGGGCTTCGGGCACGTTCCAGCGCGTGCCGTCGTACAGGGTGCTGGCGTTCAGGGCGCTGAGCGGCAGTTTCTGCTGGTCCCACGGGCCGGGTGCCCCGTTTTGCAGTGCGGCGGTGATGCTCCAGCCCTCCGGGCGCGGGCCGGCCTGCACCGTGCCCTGCAGTGCGGTGGCGGGGGCCTGCGGCCACAGGGCGGCCAGGTTGACGGCGTGCAGTGTGGCCTGGGCCTGGCGCAGGGGCTGGGCAGCCCAGGGGGCGATATCGGCCGTCACCTCGGCCTGCATGGCGTGGGCGGCGGAGGGTGTAGCGCCGGTGCCGGGGCGCAGTTGCGCTGCCAGTTGCAACTGGGCAGCGGCACCGGCCAGGGGGCCTTGCAGCGTGGCGTGGGCCGACAGCGCCAGGGGCTGGTTGGAGCCGGGCGGGGTGGTGTGCACCTCGCCGTCGATGGTGGCCTCCAGCTGCATCGGGGCGTGGGCCTGCAGCGTGGCCTGGGCGCGGTAGTGGCCCTGGGCTAGCTCGACGCCGCTGATCTCCAGCTGGTGCTGCGTGCGGTCGTGGCGGTAGCGGCCTGCCAAGGCTTGCGCGGCAGTGGCGCCGTGCCATTGCAGCAGGCCGATCTGGAACGGAACGTCCACGCGCACGGGCAGCACCAGCTGCTCCAGCGGTTGCGGGGGCGTGGCCTCACCCGGCTGCGGTGTGGGGGTGATGTCCACGCGGGCCGCCTGCACCTCGCCCAGTTGCACGCTGCGCTGCAGCAACGGTGCCAGGCTCCAGCCAATGCGGATGTCGTGCGCCTCCACCGTCAGCGTGGGGCTGCGCCAGCGTAGCCAGCCGATGTGCCCGCCGCTGCGCAGCGTGCCCGATACCTCGCGGCTTTCCAGCTGTTGCCCGGCTGGAAGGCGGGCGGCGGCCTGCGCCATCGCCGTGGCCAGCGATTGCGGGCTGCCCAGCCACCACCACAGGGCGGCCGCCGCCACCAGCACCAGCGTCACCACACTGGTGAGCAAGCCGCCCATCCAGCCCAGGGCCCGCCAGGGGTGGCGCGGCGCGGTGCGGGTGGTGGGGGCGCTGCTGGCACCGGCTGTAAAGGGGTTGGGTGCGGGCGGGCGGCTGGAACCGGCGGCAAACACTTCGGGGCCGGGGCGGGGGCCAGGGCGCGGGGGTGTGGGTGTGCGCTCGGACATCGGTCAGAAAGAGAAGCCCAGGCGCAGGTGCAGGCGCAATTCCTTGGCCTGCACGCCCCAGGCCAGGTCGGCCTGCACCGGTCCCACGGGGCTGCGCCAGCGCAGTCCGGCGCCCACGCCCACGCGGGCGTGCAGGTCGCCGGGCTGGTCGGCCACGGCGCCGGCGTCCACGAACAGGGTGCTTTCCCAGTCGGTCATCTCGCCCTTCCAGACGATGGGGCGCTGCCATTCGGCGCTGCCCACGGCCAAATAGCGGCCGCCAAACAGCTGGCCGTTGTCAGTGCGCGCGCCGATGGCGCGGTAGCCATAGCCGCGCACGGTGGTGTCGCCGCCGGTCAGAAAGAGCTGGGTCACCGGCAACTGGGCGCTGCTGCGCGCCAGCACCGCGCCGGCTTCGGCGCGCCAGGCCAGGCGGCTCTGGCGCGCGGGGCCTTGTGCGGCTTCCACCCGGCCCAGGGGCTGGTAGTGCAGCCAGCGCGCCAGCAGGCGCACAAAGGGGTCGCGCTGGGGGCGCAGCGTGGTGCCCACGCCCAGCTCCCAGGCCACGCCGTGGCCGCGCGTGGGGTGGGTGGGGTTGTTGAAGTAGCGGCCGGTCCAGCCGAACTGGGCGCTGAGCGCGGTGCTCGATGGCGGGGCATTCACGCCCTGGCTGCGGGCGGTGTCGATCTGCAGGGCGTAGTTGCGGTCGATGTGGTCGGTGGATTGGCTGCGCCCGGCGCGCAGGCGCGTGCTGTTGACTTCGTAGTCGCCCGTGGTTTCGCGCTGCAGCTGTGCGCCGCTGAACCAGCGCCAGCCGCTGTCGTCGGGCAGCGCCATCCAGTCGGTGCCCAGGCGCTTGGTGTTGCGGTCGAGCGAGAGCTTGCTCAGCGCCCGCCAGCCAATCACCGGCAGGCGGTTGTGCGTGTGGTCCAGCGACAGCCGGGCGCCGCTGTCGGTGGACAGGCCCACGCCCGACACCAGCTTTTGCAGCGGCGCCTCGCGCACCTGGGCCACCACAGGGGCGGCCAGCGGGTCGGTGCCTTCGGTGTCGAGGGTGAGGAACACCGCGTCGTAATAACCGCTGCTGGCCAGGCGCAACTGGGCGTCGAGCAGCTGGGCTTCGTCGTATTCGGCGCCCGTGGGCAGGCGGGCCAGGCGGCGTGCGCCGTCGGGGTCGTAGCGCTGGTTGCCCTCCACGCGCAGCGGTCCAAAGCGGACCAGCGGGCCGGGGTCGTAGGTGACGGCCAGGCGGGCCTGCTGCTGGTCGGCATCGATGTCAGCGCGGCTCTGGGCGATGCGGGCGGTGGGGTGGCGCCGGGTTTGCAGCTGGCGCAGGCCCTGGCTCTTGGCGTTGTCCCAGCCGGTCTGGGTGAAGGGCTGGCCGGGCGGCAGCAGCCAGCTGCTGCGGATGCGTGCGTGCTGGCGCCGCGCCTGGGCGTTGTCGGGCGGCGGGCCGGCAAAGTCCACCTCGGCTTCCACCACCTGGGTCTGCGGACCGGGCTCCACGCGCACGGTGATGGTGGGCGGGGCGGTGCTGCCGGGCGGCGTGGGCACCAGGTCCACCGTCAGCGTGGGGCTGAAATAGCCCAGCGTGGCCAGCAGTTCGCGCGCGTTGTCGTCGGCGGCGCCGAGCAGGCGCGTCAGTTCGCGCGGATGCAGGTCGGGCTGGGTGCGAAAGCGTTGCAGGTCGAGATGGCGCTCCAGGGTGGGGCGGATGGCAGGCGGCGCCAGCACCACCAGCGTGAAGGCGTCCGGCGCGGGCTGCCCTGCCGTGGCGGTGGCTTGCGCATCGGCCTCCTGATGCGGGAGCAGGCTGCAGCCCTGCAGAAAAAGCAGGCTTGAAAACAGCAACGCCGGCCAGAAGGCCGGCGTTGGGGAGTGGCGCGACATGGAGCCTATTTTGACAGCAGGCGCATGGCTTCTTCGAGCCCCTTCAGTGACAAAGGGTACATACGGTTGCCGATGAGCTGCTGCACGATGCTGATGCTCTGGCGGTACTGCCACACGCCCTGCGGCTCGGGGTTGATCCAGGCAAACTTGGGAAAGGCGTGCGTGAGGCGCTGGATCCATTCGGCGCCCGGTTCCTCGTTGTTGTATTCGACGCTGCCGCCGGGCTGCAATATCTCGTAGGGGCTCATGGTGGCGTCGCCCACGAAGATCAGTTTGTAGTCCTTGTTGTACTTGCGGATGATGTCCCAGGTGGGGAATTTTTCGGCAAAGCGGCGCCGGTTGTTCTTCCACATGAAGTCGTACACGCAGTTGTGGAAGTAATAGAACTCCAGGTGCTTGAACTCGGTCTTGACGGCGCTGAACAGTTCTTCGACGCGCTGGATGTGCTCGTCCATGGTGCCGCCCACGTCCATGAGCAACAGCACCTTTACGTTGTTGTGCCGCTCGGGCACCATCTTGATGTCCAGATACCCGGCGTTGGCCGCCGTGCTGCGGATGGTGTCGGGCAGGTCGAGTTCCAGCTCATGCCCTTCGCGCGCAAACTTGCGCAGGCGGCGCAGCGCCACCTTGATGTTGCGCGTGCCCAGCTCCTGCTGGTCGTCGTAGTCTTTGTAGGCGCGCTGCTCCCACACCTTGACGGCGCTCTTGTTCTTGCCCGCGCCGCCGATGCGAATGCCCTGCGGGTTGTAGCCGCCGTGGCCGAACGGGCTGGTGCCGCCGGTGCCGATCCACTTGTTGCCGCCTTCGTGGCGCTCTTTCTGTTCTTCGAGGCGTTTTTTTAGCGTCTCCATGAGTTCGTCCCAGCCCATCTTCTCGATGGCGGCTTTCTGCTCGGGCGTGAGCTCGTTCTCCAGGATCTTGCGCAGCCAGTCGGCCGGGATCTCTTTGGTGAAATCGGCCACCAGCTCCACTCCCTTGAAGTAGGCGCCAAAGGCCCGGTCGAACTTGTCGTAGTGCTTCTCGTCCTTCACAAGCGTGAGGCGCGAGAGGTTGTAGAAGTCGTCCAGGCTCCATGCGTCGTCCGACTTGGGGCCGACCACACCGGCCTGCAGGGCTTCGAGCAGGGTGAGGTATTCCTTGACCGAGACCGGCAGCTTGGCGGCGCGCAGGGTGTAAAAAAAGTCGATTAACATGATTTTGGCCTCCAGCGCCCGTCAGTCCTGCGCATGGCGCTCCAAAAGATATAGCAATTGAGCGCGCGCCTCGGGCCATTCGCCCGCGCGCATGCTGTACATCACCGTGTCGCGGATGGTGCCGTCGCGCCGCAGCGCGTGGCCCCGGATGACGCCGTCCTTTTGTGCGCCCAGGCGCTCGATGGCGCGCTGCGAGGCGAAGTTGTAGTTGTCGGTGCGCCAGCCCACGACGTTGCAGCCGAGCTGGTCAAAGGCGTGGCCCATCATCAGCAGTTTGCAGGTGGTGTTGACGTGGCTGCGCTGCACGCTTTTGCGGTACCAGGTGTAGCCAATCTCCACCCGTTTCACGGCGGGCAGGATGTCGTGAAAGCTGGTGCTGCCCAGCACTTCGCCCGTGGCGTCATCGCGCACTGCAAAGGCAAAGCGGTGGCCGTCTGCGCGCATCTGCAGCGCGGTTTCGATGTAGGCGCGCGTGTCCTGCGGCTCGGGCACCGAGGTGATGCGCAGCGTCCACAGTGCGCCGTCGGCGGCTGCGGCGCGCAGGCCGTCTTCGTGCTCCAGAGCGAGGGGCTCAAGGCGCACGCCGCGTACTCGCAAAGTGACCGGTTCTACAAAAGCCATGGATATTCGCTCTGCGTCAGTCCCTGGAGGCATCGCTGCGGCGGCTGCTTTTCCAGCGCCGCGCGGCGTGCAGGCCCAGGCCGCCCCCCAGACCGACCAGGACAATGCCCACCAGCGACTGGTTGCCGTAGCCCGGTGCGAAGATGTCCATGCCCAGCCACTGGCCCAGCCAGAAACCGGCGAGGGCGCCGCCGACAAAGCCGACCGCGTCGGCAATGCCGTCCGTCAGGGAAGGAGGGGTGGGTATGCTCATCGCTCGGCCTCAGCGGTTGCGCTGGTTCATGAACACCAGCTTTTCGAACAGGCTCACGTCCTGCTCGTTCTTCAGCAGCGCGCCCACCAGCGGCGGCACCGACACTTTGTTGTCGGCACTTTGCAGTGCGGTGAGCGGAATGTCTTCGGCCACCAGCAGTTTGAGCCAGTCGAGCAGCTCGGAGGTGGAGGGCTTTTTCTTCAGGCCGGGCAGGTTGCGCACGTCGTAAAACGTTTTCATCGCCACGGTGAGCAGCTCGCTCTTGAGCGTGGGAAAGTGCACGCCGATGATCTGCCGCATGGTGTCGGCTTCGGGGAACTTGATGAAGTGAAAGAAGCAGCGGCGCAGGAAGGCGTCGGGCAGTTCCTTTTCGTTGTTCGAGGTGATGAACACCAGCGGGCGGTGCTTGGCCTTGATGAGCTCGCGCGTCTCGTAGCAGTAGAACTCCATGCGGTCGATTTCGCGCAGCAGGTCGTTCGGGAATTCGATGTCGGCCTTGTCGATCTCGTCAATCAGCAGCGCCACCGGGCGGTCTGCCGTGAAGGCCTGCCACAGCACGCCCTGGATGATGTAGTTGCGGATGTTCTTGACGCGCTCGGCGCTGTCACCGTCGTTGAGCTGGCTGTCGCGCAGGCGGCTCACGGCGTCGTATTCATACAGGCCCTGCTGCGCCTTGGTGGTGGACTTGATGTGCCATTGCAGCAGCGGCATGTCGAGCGCCTGCGCCACTTCTTCGGCCAGCATGGTCTTGCCGGTGCCGGGCTCGCCCTTGATGAGCAGCGGGCGTTGCAGCGTGATGGCCGCATTGACGGCGAGCATCAGATCCTGGGTGGCGACGTAATTCTCGGAGCCTTGGAATTTCATGGGGTTTGAATGCAGAATCGTTGACAAATGGGCTTGACATGCGCTGGCTATAATCGCCAGCAAAATCCGGGCCCCTGGTTTTCACTTCACAAGATTGTGCGCGCAAAATGAACAAGACGTTGACCACGCTATTTGCATTGGCTGTCGCTTCCGCGACCGCTGCCACCCATGCCCAGGAGATCAAGGGCGATGTGAAGGCAGGAGAGCAGAAAACAGCCATGTGCATTGGCTGCCACGGTATTGCAGGGTACCAGTCGAGCTTTCCGGAAGTGCACAAGGTGCCGATGATCTCGGGCCAGAGCGCGGGCTACATCGCCAGCGCACTGCAGGCGTACCAGAAGGGCGACCGCAAGCACCCCACCATGCGCGGCGTGGCCATCTCGCTGAGCGAGCAGGACATTGCCGACCTGTCGGCCTATTACGCGCAGCATGGCAAGGCCGGCGCTGCGCTGCCCGCAACGCCCCAGCGTGCCCCCGCCGCTCCGGTGGCCGAGCTGCTGAAGAAAGGCGCCTGCGTTTCGTGCCACGGCGACAACTTCGCCAAGCCCATCGACCCGTCCTATCCCAAGATCGCGGGCCAGCACGCCGACTACCTGTTCGTGGCACTCAAGTCCTACAAGGAAACCGGCAAGAACGCCTATGTGGGCCGCAGCAACGGCGTGATGGCCGGCATTGCGGGCCAGTTCACCAACGCCGAACTCAAGGCGCTGTCGCAGTACATCGGCAAGGTCGATGGTGAACTGCAGGTGGTTCCGCAGCCGCGCTTCCGCTGACCCTCCCGGGGGCTTGCTGCCCCCCCGTCAATACTGGCACGCCCAGGTGCGACATGCTTGCGGCAGCACCCTGCTGCTCATAAAATAGGCAGCGCATGAACCCGCTGCTTTTCACCCTTGTCTCACCCGCACACCTGGCCCGCCGGCCCGGCTGGATCATGCGGGTGCGCCCCAGGCAGGGTGGTGCCGAGCCCGCTGCGTCGGACGCAGATTTCTAGGCCCGGCGGTTCCTCTCTCTCCCAGACGTCATCCAGCAACCGCCGGGCATTTCTCCGCCCGGTGGTGCGGCGCGCGCTTTCCGTCCCGGCTCCTGGTGCCGGGCAAGCCAGCTCCACGGTCGGAGCCGGGTGACGCTGACGACGACGGTGACCCCGTCCCTGCACCCTGCCCGAGAGGAACCCCATGCGCATCCAGAACATCCTGGCCTTGACCGATTTTTCCATCCAGGCCGAGCACGGCCTCGATCGCGCCGCCGCGCTGGCCGCCGCCCATGGCGCGCGGCTGCGCATCCTGTATGCCTGCGAGACCCCGCCCTTGCAGCTGTCGGACCCGATGGCGCGGCTGGACCAGCGTGCGCGCCAGCTCGCACGGCGCCATGGTGTGGAGGTGAGCACCATCGCCGGCACGGGGCGGCTGCTGGAGGACGGCCTGACCGAGGCGGCGCGTGCCGACCTGATGGTGGCCCATGGCCGCATGTACCGGGACGGGGTCGTTCTGCCGAGGCGGCAGCTGCTGTACCCGCTGCTGCGGCGCAGCCCCTGTCCGGTGCTGGTGGTGCAGCGGCCGTGGCAGGGGGCGTATGCACGGGTGCTGGTGTCGGTGGATTTTTGTGCGGCGTCCCGTCCGCTGGTGCGCTATGCCGGCGACCTGGAGGCCGGTGCCGCCCTGGAGCTGTTCCACGCTATCGACACCCACAACGAAGCCCGGCTGCGCAGCGCCGAGGCCTCGACGGCAGCCGTGCAGGCCTACCGCCGCGAAGTGCAGCAGTATGCGCAGCAGCAGCTCTACCGCTTGTCTGATGTGTTCGAGGCCCGGCGCAACCGCGTGGGCACCCTGATCGGCCGGGGCGACGCGGTGCGCCACCTGACGGTGCAGCAGGAGCGCATCGGTGCCGATCTGGTGGTGCTTGGCCAGGAACGTCGCTCATGGCTGATGGACTGGGTGCGCGGCAGCGTGCCCCGCAAGCTGCTGGCGGGCGGCATGAAGAGCGACCTGCTGGTGGTGCCGCACGACTGCCTGGGGGTGTGGCATGAAGGCAGGCAGCCCGCCTGCCCCACCGGGCGGCTCCCGGCCTGAACCTCAGTCGCCCTCAGTCGCGCGTGGCGCGCCGCTGCACGGCGGCGACATAGGCGTCCCCATCGGGTGGGCGGCCCGAGCGCTGGCTCTCCCACAGCATCTGGCCGAGGCATTCCATGGTGGCGTGGTGGGCGTCGTGCAGCGAGTCGAGGCGCTTGCCCAGCAGTTCGACCGCCTGGCGGATGCCGCGCGGCTGGTCGATGCTGCACTGCTCGCTGATCGACAGGTGCATCGACAGGTGCAGGAAGGGGTTGGTGCGGTCGGGCGTTTCGTCGTAATTGCGCGCCACGGCCGCATCGGCATCCTGCAGGTCGGCGAGGTACTCGGGGTGCTCGGCGATCCACAGGCTGGCCAGGGTTTCTATGGCTTCCATGGGTGCACCGGCCTGCGCCTTGGCATGGGCGGCGCAGAAAAAGCGGCGAACGTCGGCTTGGGAGGGATTGAACATGGCGCCAGAGCGTAGCACGCGCCCTGCCATGCCATGCGGTGGCGTCCTACGCGGCAGGGCAGTACGGCGCTCTACAGTGGCTGCCAGAGGGTGAGAGGGCGCTGTGTCCTGGATGGCACCCCGTTGTCACAAGGAGATTTTTCATGACTGCCATGCGTTTGATCGGAGCCGTTTTGCTGGTACTGGGCCTGGCCGGTTTGCTGACAGGCGGGTTTAGCTTCACCAAGGACACCACGCAGGCCAAGCTGGGCCCGCTGGAGCTGACCGTGAAGGAGAAGGAGTCTGTCAACATTCCCCAGTGGCTGAGCCTGGGCGCCATGCTGATCGGTGGCGTGGTGCTGGTGATGGGTTTTCGCAAACCCTGACCTCGCACAACCCGGCCAGGAGCCTGTCGGACTTGGAAATCGTCGGCTGCAAATCGACCGCAGCGGTCCATTTTTCACCGTCTTTTAGCCCCATAGCCGTGCTATGGGGCTGCAAATCCGGCAAAAACTGTCCTCGCTGGGGCCGATTTTCGCTTTCGACGCTCCAAGTCCGACAGGCTCCTAGACCCGTGCCCCCAGCAGGCGCGAGATGGCCCGTGTGGCCTGCAGCAGCGCCGGCAGGAACTGCTCCTGCATCATCTGTGCGCTGGTGCGGTTGGCCTGGCCACTGATATTGAGGGCCGCCACCGTCTGGCCCGCGCGGTTCTTCAGCGGCGCGGCGATGGAAATCAGACCTTCCTCCAGTTCCTGGTTCACCAGACTCCAGCCCTGTTCGCGCGTCTGCCGAATGCTGGCGAGCAGGCCCTCGTCGTCCAGCAGCGTGTGCTGCGTGAAGCGCTGGCGTGGCGCGGTCTGCTGCAGGCGGCGCAGCACTTCGTCCTCGGGCAGGGCGGCCAGCAGCACGCGGCCCATCGATGTCCAGAACGCGGGCAGGCGCGAGCCCACGCCGAGGTTGGTGCTCATGATCTTGTGCGTGTGCACGCGCAGCACATACACCACATCCAGCCCGTCGAGCACGGCGGCCGAGCAGGACTCGTGCACCTGGTCCGCCAGTGCTTCCATCGCCGGTTCTGCCAGGTTCCAGATGGGCAGCGACGAGAGGTAGGCAAACCCCAGATCCAGGATGCGCGGCGTGAGGCGGAACAGCCGCCCGTCGCTCTCCACATAACCCAGCGTCTGCAGCGTCAGCAGGATGCGGCGTGCGCCAGCGCGGCTCAAGCCCGTGTTCGCGGCCACCTCGCTGAGCGTCTGCTGCGACACCGACGCATTGAACGAGCGGATGACTTCAAGCCCGCGCGCGAACGACTGCACGTAGCTGTCGCCGGGCTTGGGGTCGGATTTTTTTGGGGGGTGGCGTTCATTTGTGAACTAAGTATAATTCGTCTAGCGAACAATTGTTCTTTATACGAACAATTGGAGGAATTTTTTCTTCACGACGCAAGCCATTCCATTCATTCCCTGAGAACTTTCCGGATGATCAACAAACTGGCAGATTCAGTCGCGCAGGCGCTGGAAGGCGTGCAGGACGGCGCCACCGTCCTCATTGGCGGCTTTGGCACGGCGGGCATTCCCGGTGAACTCATCGACGGCCTGATCGCCCAGGGCGCGCGCGATCTCACCGTGGTGAACAACAACGCCGGCAATGGCGAGCAGGGCCTGGCTGCGCTGCTCAAGGCCGGCCGCGTGCGCAAGATCATCTGCAGCTTCCCGCGCCAGGTGGACAGCCATGTGTTCGACGGCCTCTACCGCGCGGGCCAGCTGGAACTCGAACTGGTGCCCCAGGGCACGCTGGCCGAGCGCCTGCGCGCAGCCGGTGCCGGCATCGGCGCCTTCTTCTGCCCGACGGCCTATGGCACCGAGCTGGCCGCCGGCAAGGAGACGCGCGAGATCAATGGCAAGCAACACGTGCTTGAGCTCCCGATCCACGGCGACGTGGCGCTCATCAAGGCCGAACGCGGCGACCGCTGGGGCAACCTGACCTACCGCATGTCGGCGCGCAACTTCGGCCCGGTGATGGCCACCGCTGCGAAAAAGACCGTGGCCACCGTGCACGAAGTCGTGGAACTGGGCGCGCTCGACCCCGAGGCCATCGTCACCCCCGGCATCTACGTCAGCCAGATCGTCCAGATCGAGCGCGTGGCCACGCAGGGCGGCGGTTTCAAGAAATAAGCATGAAATTGCCATCTGACGCAAAAGGATCAAGCGTGAGCAGCTATCAAAAACGAAGCAAAGAAGAGTTGGCCCGCCGCGTGGCGCAAGACATCCACGACGGTGCCTACGTCAACCTGGGCATCGGCATGCCCACCCAGGTGGCCAACCACATCCCCGAGGGCCGCGAGGTCATCCTGCAGAGCGAAAACGGCATTCTGGGCATGGGCCCGGCACCGGCCGCCGGCAGCGAGGACTACGACCTCATCAACGCCGGCAAACAGCCCGTCACGCTGTTGCCGGGCGGCGCGTACTTCCACCACGCCGACAGCTTTGCCATGATGCGCGGCGGCCACCTGGACATCTGCGTGCTCGGCGCCTTCCAGGTCAGTGCCACGGGCGACCTGGCCAACTGGAGCACGGGCGAGCCCGGGTCCATCCCGGCCGTGGGCGGTGCCATGGACCTGGCCATTGGTGCCAAGCAGACCTGGGTGATGATGGACCTGCTGAGCAAGCAGGGCGAGAGCAAGGTGGTCGAGCGCTGCACCTACCCGCTCACCGGCATCGCCTGCGTCAAGCGCATCTACACCGACCTGTGCACGCTGGCCTGCACGCCGGACGGCCTTCAGCTCATCGACACCGTGCCGGGCCTGGCCCACGCCGAACTCGAACGCCTGGTGGGCCTGCCCATCCGGCCCGCCGCCTGAACCCGGCGCACCCCACCATTCCATTTAACCCACCGCGATCTCTGGAGACAGCCATGACCCAAGCCTTCATCTGCGACGCCATCCGCACCCCCATCGGCCGCTACGGCGGCGCCCTCAGCTCGGTGCGCACCGACGACCTCGGTGCCATCCCCCTCAAGGCGCTGATGGAGCGCAACCCCGGCGTGGACTGGGCCAGCGTCACCGACGTGCTCTATGGCTGTGCCAACCAGGCCGGCGAAGACAACCGCAACGTCGCCCACATGGCCAGCCTGCTCGCCGGCCTGCCCGTGGAAGTGCCCGGCGCCACCATCAACCGCCTGTGCGGCTCGGGCCTGGACGCCGTGGGCACGGCCGCGCGCGCCATCAAGGCCGGTGAAGCCGGATTGATGATCGCCGGCGGCGTGGAAAGCATGAGCCGCGCACCCTTCGTCATGCCCAAGGCAGAAAGCGCCTTCTCGCGCGCCAACGCGGTGTACGACACCACGATCGGCTGGCGCTTTGTCAACAAGCTGATGAAGGAAAAGTACGGCGTCGATTCCATGCCCGAAACGGCCGAGAACGTCGCCATCGAGTTCAAGATCGAACGCGAAGCCCAGGACCGCATGGCGCTGCGCAGCCAGTTGAACGCCGTGGCCGCCATCCAGGCCGGCCACCTGGCGCGCGAGATCGTGCCCGTGCACATCCCGCAGAAGAAGGGCGACGCCCTCATCGTCAGCCAGGACGAGCACCCGCGCGAGACCAGCCTGGAAGCCCTGGCCAAGCTCAAGGGCGTGGTGCGGCAGGACGGCAGCGTCACCGCCGGCAACGCCTCGGGCGTGAACGACGGCGCCTGCGCCCTGCTGCTGGCCAACGAAGCCAGCGCCGCGAAGAACGGCCTGACCCCGCGCGCCCGCGTGGTCGGCATGGCCACGGCCGGCGTGGCGCCGCGCATCATGGGCTTTGGCCCCACGCCCGCCACGCTCAAGGTGCTGGCGCAGACGGGATTGAGCATCGACCACATGGACGTGATCGAACTCAACGAAGCCTTCGCAGCCCAGGGCTTGGCCGTGCTGCGCGCACTGGGCCTGAAAGACGACGACGCCCGCGTCAACGCCTGGGGCGGCGCCATTGCGCTGGGCCACCCGCTGGGGGCCAGCGGCGCCCGTCTGGCGACCACGGCCGTCAACCGCCTGCACGCCACGGGCGGCAAGTACGCGCTGTGCACCATGTGCATTGGCGTGGGGCAGGGCATTGCCGTGATTCTGGAGCGCGTGTGAGCGTGCCCGCCTGATCTTCACCACCCCCTTCCACCCTTGAAAGCAGGAGCCACCATGTCCCACGTCACCCGCACCACCCGCCGCGCCGTTCTGGGCGCCATCGCACTGGCCGCAACGGCCACGCTGCCCCTGGGCGCTGCTGCGCAGAACTACCCCACCAAGCCCATCACCATCGTCGTGCCGTTTGCGGCGGGCGGCACCACCGACATCCTGGCGCGCCTGGTGGGCCAGTACCTCTCCACCGAGCTGGGCCAGCCCGTGGTGGTGGAGAACAAGGCCGGCGCGGGGGGCAACATCGGCGCCGCCTTCGCCGCCAAGGCTGCGGCCGACGGCCATACCCTGTTCATGGGCACGGTGGGCACGCACGCCATCAACGCCGCGCTGTACAAGAAGCTGCCCTACGACCCGATCAAGGACTTTGCCCCGCTGACGCGCGTGGCCATGGTGCCCAACCTGCTCGTGGCACACCCCTCGCAGCCGTTCAAGACGGTGCAGGAAATGATTGCCTACGCCAAGGCCAACCCCGGCAAGATCAACTTCGGCTCGCCGGGCAACGGCGCCTCGCCCCACCTGTCGGGCGAGCTGTTCAAGAGCATGACCAAGGTGGACATGGTGCATGTCCCCTACAAGGGCAGCGCTCCGGCCGTGAGCGACCTGCTGGGCGGCCAGATCTCGATCATGTTCGACAACCTGCCCTCGGTGATTCCGCATGTGCGCGGCGGCAAGCTGCGCGCCATCGCCATCTCCACCGCCAAGCGCTCGGCCGACCTGCCCGACGTGCCGACCATCGCCGAGGCCGGCGTGCCCGGCTACGAGGCCACGTCGTGGTTCGGCCTGTTTGCCCCGGCCGCCACCCCTGCGCCGGTGCTGGCCAAGATCAGCACGGCCCTGTCCAAGGTGCTGGCCAATGCCGAGGTGAAGAAGAAGATCGACGACCAGGGCGGTGAACCCGCCAACGAGACACCCGCCCAGTTTGCCGACTTCATCCAGAAGGAAAGCCTGAAGTGGGGCAAGGTGGTCAAGGAGTCGGGCGCCAGCCTCGACTGAACCGTTAGCTACTGAAATCAGAGCTGCCGACGCCCTGTGAGTGGGCGCTGGCAGCTCTTTTTGCTTCAAACTGCGGTGGAAGTCTTCCCTTCGCCGCTGCGGCTTGCCCGTGCCGCACAGCCCATGGGACAGACCCTGTGCCTGCGGCACTCGGCGTAGCGGGGGCGCACCGGCGCGGTGCGGTCGGCGTTGCTAAGATGCCAGCCCTCGTGTGTTTTTCGGATGGTGCGTTTCATGGACTTGCAGACCTGGCTGGCTTTCTTTGCGGCATCGTGCCTGATCGCGGTGTCGCCCGGTTCGGGCGCCGTGCTGTCCATGAGCCATGGCCTGTCGTATGGCGTGCGCAAAACCGGCGCCACCATTCTGGGTCTGCAGCTGGGCCTGCTGCTCATTCTGCTGATCGCGGGCGCGGGCGTGGGTTCGTTGCTGCTGGCTTCCGAGCTGGCCTTCAGCATCGTGAAGGTGCTGGGCGCCTGCTACCTCATCTATGTGGGCTTTTCGCAGTGGCGCGCGGGCGATGCCTCCCCCCTGCAGGGCGACGAGCAGGCTCCTGCCGGCCCTTGGCAGAAGCGCTGCCTGACCGGGTTTCTGACCAACGCCACCAACCCCAAGGGCATCATCTTCATGGTGGCCGTGCTGCCCCAGTTCATGACCGAGTCCCGCCCGCTGTGGACGCAGCTGGCGGTGATGGCTGCCACCACGGTGACGGTGGACGTGGTGGTGATGCACGGCTACGCTGCGGGCGCCAGCGCCTTGCGCCGCCTGATGCGCAGCGCCCGTGCCGTGCGTATGCAGAATCGGGTGTTTGGCGGCTTGCTGATGGCGGTGGGAGCCGGGCTGTTTTTCGTCAAACGCGGCGGCCAGCACGCCTGATGGATGGTGTGTTGCTATTGTTCATATAGCTGTTAGCGCTTTTATTCAGGGCGTTAGAGGCATATTTTGTTGATAATTTTCCGCGACTGATTGCAAGGAGGTCCCCATGCCAGTGGTTGTAGTGGCCAATCCGAAGGGCGGCGTGGGCAAGTCCACGCTGGCGACGAATATCGCGGGCTACTGGGCGCGCCAGGGCCATGCGGTGGTGCTGGGCGACGTGGATCGCCAGCAGTCCGCGCGGCTCTGGCTGGGCCTGCGCCCGCCGGCGGCGCGGCCCATCGGGCTGTGGGATGCAACCTCCGACATGATTTCGCGCCCGCCCCGCGAGGCCAGCCATGCGGTGCTTGACACGCCCGCAGGCTTGCACGGCTGGCGCCTGGGCGATGTGCTCAAGCAGGCCGACAAGATCATCGTGCCCCTGCAGCCCAGCGTGTTCGACATCTTCGCCACGCGCGAATTTCTCGACCAGCTGGCCGCGCACCGCCGCGCCGGGCGGGCCGAGGTGGGCATCGTGGGCATGCGTGTGGACCAGCGCACGCGCGCGGCCGAGCAGCTGCACCACTTTGTCGACAGCCTGGGCTTTCCCGTGCTGGGCTATCTGCGCGACACACAGAACTACATCCACCTCGCGGCGCATGGCATCACGTTGTTCGACGTGGCACCGGGCCGCGTGGCGCGCGACCTGGAGCAATGGCAGGGCATCTGCGCATGGCTGGACGCGTGAGCGGCCCGGGGGCCACCGGCTGTCGCCCGGCAGACATCGCGCATGCGGGCGCGGCGCTACATTGCGGCCATGAAAACCTTTCATTCGTATTCCGAAGTGAGCGCCTGCGTGGGCCAGGAAGTCGCCGTGACCGACTGGATCACCATCACGCAGGAGCAGGTCAACCTGTTCGCCCAGGCCACGGGCGACCACCAGTGGATCCATGTGGACCCGGAGCGCGCCAAGGCGGGGCCGTTCGGCGCGCCAATCGCGCACGGCTTTCTCACGCTGTCGCTGATTCCGCGCTTTTTCGAGCTGGCAATCCACATCGAAGGCGCCCGCATGGGCGTGAACTATGGTCTCAACCGCGTGCGCTTCACCTCGCCGGTGCCCGTGGGCAGCCGCGTGCGCGCCCGCATGACGCTGCAGGCCACCGAGGCGTTGCAGCCCGACGGCATGCAGATGACCTGGCTGGTGACCGTGGAGCGCGAGGGGGGCGACAAGCCGGCCTGCGTGGCCGAGTCGCTTTCGCGCAGCTACGGCGCAGCGGTATAGGGTGCCAACCCCCTGAGCGGCTGCGCCGCTTCCCCCTTCTCTCTCGCATCGCTGCGCGATGCGGGGAAGGGGGACGCCACCAGCGCGGCGGGGCGGCCCTTGCGCGGTGGCTGCTGGCCTGGACCGTGCCCAATGCAGAGTGGGGGGACTGAACCATGGACCGCCTGCAAGCCATGAAGGTGTTCGCTCGTGTCGTGGACGAGGGCGGATTTGCCGCTGCCGCGCGCGCCATGGACATGTCGCCCCCGGTGGTCACGCGCATGGTGGCCGAGCTGGAGCAGCATCTGAACACTCGGCTGCTGCAGCGCACCACACGCAAGGTCGCGCTCACCGCTGCAGGGCAGGCCTATTTGCTGCGCGTGCGCGCCATCCTGTACGAGATCGAGGATGCCGAGGCGGCCGCCGCCGCCAGCACGCGCGACCTGCAGGGCACGGTGCATGTGCTGGCACCCCCGGTGCTGGCCACGTACTTTCTCGCTCCGCTGATGGCGCCCTGGCGTGCACGCCACCCCCGGCTGCTGCTCGACATCGCGACCGACAACTCGGTCTCCACCCGGGTGGAGGCGTTCGACCTGACCCTGATGGTGGTGCCGGAGGACTACGACGGCAACATCGTGGCCCGCACCCTGCTGCACGGAGAAGCCATCGTGGTGGCCGCGCCCGGCTATCTGCAGCGCATGGGGGTGCCCCGGCAACCCGAGGATCTGGTGCGGCACGAGTACCTGCGTGACAACGGCCAGCTGGCGGGTGCGCAGGCGGGGCGGCGTCTGCGCCTGCAGTCCGTGCAGGGCGACGCCCGCGCGCAGGAGGTGGACGTGCCGGTGGCCCTGCAGTCGGTCAGCACCGACCTGCTGCTGCGCGCCGCACTCGACGGCCTGGGCGTGGCCGTGATGGCGCGCCTGCTGGCAGCGCCCTACCTGGCCAGTGGTGCGCTGGTGCATGTGCTGCCCGACTGGCTGCACTCGCGCTACACCGTGTATGCCGCGCTGCCCACGCGGCGCCTGATGCCTGCGCGCACCAAGGCATTTCTCGATTTCGTGATCGAGCAGACACCCCAGGCCGTGGCCCAGCGCGAGGGCGGTCCGGCGGTCTGAGGCTCAGACTGCCGGTGCGAGGGTCTGGGGAGAGGTCAGCGCAAAGCTGTTTTGCCGCCAGGCTTCGAACACCGTCACGGCCACCGCGTTCGACAGGTTCAGGCTGCGCTGGCCCGGCACCATGGGCAGCCGCAGTTGCTGGGCCGGTGCGAAGGTTTCACGCAGCTCGGGCGGCAGGCCGCGCGTCTCGGCGCCGAACACCAGCCAGTCGCCCGGAAGGAAGCAGTTGTCGAACACCGTCTGGGTGCCGTGGGTGGTGAGCGCAAACATGCGCGTGGCATCGGGCTGGGCGGCCCGCAGGAACGCCGTCCAGCCGGGGTGGCGCAGCACCTGTGCGTATTCGTGGTAATCCAGCCCCGCGCGGCGCATGAGCCGGTCTTCCATCGAAAAACCCAGCGGTTCGATCAGATGCAGGGTGCAGCCCGTGTTGGCAGCCAGCCGGATCACGTTACCCGTGTTGGGGGGGATTTCAGGCTCGACCAGAACGATATGAAACATGGCGCCTATTGTCGGTTCGGTGCGTGGGCCGTGGGGGCCGGCATCGTAAGAAGGCGTATCAGGCATGCGCTTCGGTCCGCGCCACCACCAGGGCCGCCACATGGTGTGCGCCCGCGTGCCGCAGGGCCATGGCTGCAGCGTCCAGCGTGGCGCCGGTGGTCATCACGTCGTCCACCAGCACGATGCGTCGGCCCTGCACCCGGGCTGCGCGCAGCGGTTCGACGGCAAACACACCTTGCAGGTTGCGCAGGCGCTGTGAGCGCGAAAGACCGCTTTGGGCGGGGGTGTCGCGCAGGCGCAGCAGCAGGTTGGCATCGGTCTTGCGCGGCGCCAGGTGGCGGGCCAGCAGCAGCGACTGGTTGAATCCGCGCTCGCGCAGGCGCTCGCGCGACAGCGGCACGGGCAGGACCAGGTCTGCGGATTCGAGCAGCGGCTCGGCCCAGGGCGTGCTGCGCAGCAGTGTGGCCAGGGTGGCGGCCCAGCCGGGGTCGCCCTGGAACTTGAATTGCGCCAGCAGGTCGGCCCAGGGGTAGCCGTAGTCCACCGCCGCCACGCAGGCCGCCAGGGCGGGCGGGTGGCGCAGGCAGGCCCCGCAGCGCCGTGTGCCGGACGCGAGGGGCAAGGCACAGGTCTCGCAACGGGTGCGGGGCTGGGCGAAGCGGGCCGCGCAGGCGTCGCACACCCGCTGCGCGGGCCAGGCGTGGCAGACCGCGCACTGGCTCGGCAGGCGAGCCGCCAAGGCGTGCAGGCGCGTGGATATCCCTGTGGCAATCGGGCCCAACATGATGGTGTCCAATATAGGCGCTTTCCATTCGTTTCCCCACACCATGCCGTCAGAGCGCCCCCCCACGATCGATCCCGTTGCCGCCAGCCGCTGGCATGCCGCCGCTCCTGCCCATTCGCCCTGGCTGCACGAGGAAGTGGCTCGGCGCATGGAGTCGCGTCTGCAATGGATTCGCGAGGCGCCGGCCGCCTGGTGCCACTGGGATGCCGTGCGAGGCGGTTTGCAGGGCCATGCGCTGGTACGCCAGCGGTACCCGGACGCCGTTTGCTATGTTGTCGAAACCTCGGCGCCGATGCGGCCCCATGCCGCCAGCGCGCTGACAGCCCCCTGGTGGAACGCCGCCCGCTGGAAGGGCGGGCGAGTGCATTTCGAGCAACCCGCCCCGGCAGGGGTGCAGATGCTCTGGGCCAACATGGCGCTGCACATGGCGCCCGACCCGCAGGCATTGATCGCGCAGTGGAACCAGGCGCTGGCGGTCGATGGCTATCTGATGTTCTCCTGCCTCGGGCCCGACTCGCTGCGCGAGTTGCGTGCTGTTTACGCTGCGTTGGGCTGGCCCGCCCCGGGCCATGCGTTCACCGACATGCACGATTGGGGTGACATGCTGATCGAGGCGGGTTTTGCCGAACCGGTGATGGACATGGAGCGCATCACGCTGACCTTCCCCACGGCTGAACGCCTGCTGCAGGAGTTGCGTGAACTCGGGGTCAACCTGCATCCGCAGCGTTTTCCTGCGCTGCGTGGGCGGGGCTGGCATGGGCGGCTGTTGCAAGCGCTCACCGAGCACCTGGCTGATCCCGCGCAGGACGGGCATCTGGCGCTGACCTTCGAGATTGTGTACGGCCATGCGTTCAAACCCGCGCGCCGGGTTCCGGTGGCCGAGCACAGCGCCGTTTCGCTGCAGGACATGCGCGCCATGCTGCGGGGCGCGGGACGCAAAGGCGAAACATCTTAGAGCAAGTCGGCGTGTTTTTGTCAATGACATGTCGCAAATTGGCAAGCAAGTGCCGAATGATTTGCAGCGTTCCATGATTTAAAACAAGCCGCGCTACAATCGCCCCGAATGCCAGCAGGGGGGATTGGTGGAAGGCGCCGTCAACAGGCGCGGCAATGCAGGGCGATGCGGCTTCCGGTCAACGGGAAGCGGCGTGCCCGGCATGACATGGGCCGAGTTGCCCGGACACACACGAACACCTGTTGGGTCACGCCATCCCGGCGCGGACCGCTGAACGCTTGCCGTCTGTTTTCTGCGCTGGTGGTGCGATGTGTTCCAGAGGCCTGGTCCTGCGCCGTCGGGGCCAATGGTTTCGATTTATGAGGCTGAAACAAGTGAGAACCATGAAGAGCATTCCCCGCAAGCTGGCCTCTGTCCTGTGGTTGGCGGGCGCCTGGATAGGGAGCGTGGCCCATGCCGTGTCCGACCTGCCGGGCGGTCCTGCCGTCAACCAGCTGAATCTCCATCCGCCAGCCACCCGCATCGCCGAGGAGCAGCACTTTCTGCACTGGATGATGCTCATCATCTGCACCGTCATCTTTGTGGCGGTGTTTGCGGTGATGTTCTATTCCATCTGGAAGCACCGCAAGTCGCAGGGCGCCAAGTCTGCCAACTTCCACGAATCGGTCACGGTGGAAGTGGTCTGGACGGTGATCCCCTTCCTCATCGTGATCGGCATGGCTTTGCCGGCCACCAAGGTGCTGGTGGCCCAGAAAGACACCACCAATGCCGACCTCACGATCAAGACCACGGGCTACCAGTGGAAGTGGGGTTATGACTACCTCAAGGGCGAAGGCGAGGGGCTGTCCTATATCTCGACGATCGACAGCAGCCACCGCGCCATGTCCAACAGCGGCGACGTGGCCAACGCCCCGAACGACTATTTGCTGAAGGTGGACAACCCGCTGGTCGTGCCCGTGGGCAAGAAGATCCGCATCATCACCACCGCCAACGACGTGATCCATGCCTTCATGGTGCCGGCCTTCGGCATCAAGCAGGACGCCATTCCCGGCTTCGTGCGCGACACCTGGTTCCGCGCCGAAAAGGTGGGCGACTACTACGGCCAGTGCGCCGAGCTGTGCGGCAAGGAGCATGCCTACATGCCCATCCATGTGAAGGTGCTGTCGGCCCCCGATTACAGCCTGTGGGTCGAAGCCGAGCTGAAGAAGGCCGCCGCCAAGCTGGATGACCCGGCCAAGGTCTGGGCGCTCGACGACATCCTGAAGCGTGGCGAGAAGGTCTATGCCGCCAACTGCGCCGCCTGCCACCAGGCCAGCGGCAAGGGAGCGGGCCCGATCAAGCCGCTCGACGGATCGGCCATCGTCAAGGATGCCGACCATGCCAAGCAGATCCAGGTGCTGTTGCAGGGGGCGGCCAACGGTGCCATGCCGGCCTGGAAGCAGCTCAGCGACACCGATCTGGCCGCCGTGGTCAGCTACACCAAGAACGCCTGGTCGAACAAGACCGGTCAACTGGTTCAGCCGTCTGAAATCGTGGCACAGCGCGCCAAGTAAAAGAGCATTGAGGAATCCAACATGAGCGCAGTTCTCGATCACCCCGCGCACGCGGGCGGCCACGCCCACGACGCACACGACCACCACCATGGCCCCAGCGGCTGGCGCCGCTGGCTGTTTGCCACCAACCACAAGGACATCGGTACGCTGTACCTGCTGTTCTCGTTCACCATGCTGATGGTGGGCGGCGTGCTGGCGCTGCTGATCCGTGCCGAGCTGTTCCAGCCCGGCCTGCAGCTGGTCAATCCCGAGCTGTTCAACCAGCTCACCACCATGCACGGCCTGATCATGGTGTTCGGCGCCATCATGCCGGCCTTCGTGGGCTTTGCGAACTGGATGGTGCCGCTGCAGATCGGCGCCTCCGACATGGCCTTTGCGCGCATGAACAACTTCAGCTTCTGGCTGATGATCCCGGCCGCGCTGCTGCTGGTGGGCTCGTTCTTCATGCCCGGCGGCGCGCCCGCCGCAGGCTGGACGCTGTACGCACCGCTGACGCTGCAGATGGGCCCCTCGATGGATGCCGGCATCTTCGCCATGCACATCCTGGGCGCCTCGTCCATCATGGGCTCGATCAACATCATCGTGACCATCCTGAACATGCGCGCTCCCGGCATGACGCTGATGAAGATGCCCATGTTCTGCTGGACCTGGCTCATCACCGCCTACCTGCTGATCGCCGTCATGCCCGTGCTGGCCGGTGCCATCACCATGACGCTGACCGACCGCCACTTCGGCACCAGCTTCTTCAACCCCGCAGGCGGCGGCGACCCGGTGATGTACCAGCATATCTTCTGGTTCTTCGGTCACCCCGAGGTCTACATCATGATCCTGCCGGCTTTCGGCATCATCAGCCAGATCGTCCCTGCCTTCGCGCGCAAGAAGCTGTTCGGCTACGCCTCCATGGTGTACGCCACCTCGTCGATCGCCATCCTGTCGTTCATCGTCTGGGCGCACCACATGTTCACCACCGGCATGCCGGTGACGGGCCAGCTGTTCTTCATGTACGCCACCATGCTGATCTCGGTGCCCACGGCCGTGAAGATCTTCAACTGGGTGGCCACCATGTGGCGCGGCTCGATGACCTTCGAGACGCCGATGCTGTTTGCGGTGGGCTTCATCTTCGTGTTCACCATCGGCGGCTTCACCGGCCTGATCCTGGCCATGGCGCCGATCGACATCCAGCTGCAGGACACCTACTACGTGGTGGCGCACTTCCACTACGTGCTGGTGGCAGGCTCGCTGTTCGCGCTGTTTGCCGGCGTGTACTACTGGCTGCCCAAGTGGACCGGCGTGATGTATTCCGAGGTGCGCGGCAAGATCCATTTCTGGGCGTCGCTGATCTTCTTCAACATCACCTTCTTCCCGATGCACTTCCTGGGGCTGGCCGGCATGCCGCGCCGCTACGCCGACTACCCCATGCAGTTCGCTGACTTCAACGCCATTGCATCCATTGGCGCTTTCGGTTTCGGTCTGGCGCAGGTGTATTTCTTCGTGGCAGTCGTCTTGCCGTGCATGCGTGGCAACGGTGCCAAGGCGCCCCAGAAGCCCTGGGATGGCGCGGAAGGCCTGGAATGGGAAGTGCCGTCGCCGGCCCCCTTCCACACGTTTGAAACCCCGCCCAAGCTGGACGCTACGGCCACCCGTGTGATCGGCTGAAGGAGCTACGCCATGACAGCGGAACAGAAAAAATCCAACCTGCGCATGGCGCTGGTGCTGGCTTCGGTGGCTGCGACGTTCTTCGTCGGCTTCATGGCCAAGATCATCCTGCTGAACCATTGATCGACACGCCATGAACCGCAGCCGCGAAAACGCCAGAATGGTGGGAAAGCTGACCGTAATCGCGGTGGGCATGTTTGCCTTTGGCTATGCGCTGATCCCGATCTACCAGCGGATCTGCGAGATGACCGGCATCAACATCCTGTCGTTGTCCGAGCGCCAGGTGCCGGGCAACGGCCAGGCCGGGCGTGATGTGAAGCTGCCCGGCAACACCCAGGTGGACAAGAGCCGCACCATCACGGTGGAATTCGATGCCAACGCGCGCGGCCCCTGGGAGTTCAAGCCTGCGCAACGGTCTGTCCAGGTGCATCCGGGCGAGCTGACCACGGTGCTGTACGAATTCCAGAACGTGCAGAACCGGCGCATGGCAGCGCAGGCCATTCCCAGTTACGCGCCCAGCCAGGCGGCTGCGCACTTCACCAAGCTTGAATGCTTTTGCTTCAACCAGTACACGCTGGAGCCCGGTGAAAAGCGCGAGTGGCCCGTGGCGTTCGTGATCGACCCGCGCCTGTCCAAGGATGTCACCACCATCACGCTGTCGTACACCTTCTTCGAGGTGGGCGGCAAGACACCCGCCGCACCGACTGCGGCGGTCACGGTGCCACAGGGCGCCGCGAAGGTGGGTACATGAACCAGGATGCGATGCGTCCCGAGCCGGCCCACCACCGCAAGGCTTCCGTGCTGCGCACTGTCAAGGCCGTGGCGTGGTCCTTCATCGGCCTGCGCAAGGGCAGTGAATACCGGGAAGACCTGGAGAAGGTCAATCCGCTGCATGTGATTGGCGTCGGGCTGGCAGGTATTTTTGCGCTGGTGGTCGGTTTGATCGCACTGGTCAACTGGATTGTCTGACCCCCTGTGGCGCATGGAACGTACAACAAAGATATCGAGATTGAGGAGCTGAAATGAGTGCATCAACCCACGGCACAACCCCGTACTACTACGTTCCCGCCGAGTCCCGCCATCCCATCATGGCGGCTGCCGGGCTGTTTTTCGTGATCCTGGGCGCCAGCCAGTGGATCAACGGGCACGACTGGGGCCAGTATTCGCTGGCACTGGGCCTGGTCTGGTGGCTGTTTGTGTTGTACCAGTGGTTCCGCGATGCGGCGCAGGAGAGCGAAGGCGGGCTGTACAGCCGCAAGATCGACCTGTCCTACCGCTGGAGCATGAGCTGGTTCATCTTCTCGGAGGTGATGTTCTTCGGTGCCTTCTTCACGGCGCTGTGGTGGGCGCGGTCGCATTCGGTGCCTGCGCTGGGAAGTCTGGACAACGCCCTCCTGTGGCCCGATTTCAAGGCCGTCTGGCCCAGCGTGGCGGCCGGTGCCACGGCCTCGCCCGCCGGCATCGTCGAGCCCTTCACCACCGTGGGCCCGTTCTGGCTGCCGACCATCAATACCGCGCTGCTGCTGACCTCGGGTGTCACGCTGACCATCGCCCACCATGCGCTGCGTGAAAACCAGCGCGGCAAAACCATTGCCTTCATGTGGATCACGGTGCTGCTGGGCATCACCTTCCTGTGCGTGCAGGGGTACGAGTACTACCACCTGTATACCGATCTGAACCTCAAGCTCAATTCGGGTGTGTTCGGCTCGACCTTCTTCATGCTCACGGGCTTCCACGGTTTTCACGTGTTCCTGGGCATGATCATGCTGCTGGTCATCACGCTGCGCTTGCAGAAGGGCCATTTCAGTGCCGAACGGCATTTCGGCTTTGAAGGGGCCGCGTGGTACTGGCACTTCGTCGATGTGGTCTGGCTCGGCCTGTACGTGCTGGTTTACTGGATGTGAACGGGGCAGTGCCCGACAAGCAAAAAGGCGCCGCAAGGCGCCTTTTTCGCTGGATTGGGGTGGGCGTCACCGCGTGGCGGGCAGCCCGGTGGGCTGGATGTAGCCGAGCTTCCAGGCCAGCAGGAGGCAGACGAACAACACCACCGAAAGACCCACACGCCAGGCCAGGGCGCGCGCCATGCGCTTGCCGCTGGCGGCATCATCCCGCTGGGTGCGCAGCATGAAGAACAAGGCAGAGCCCAAACTGGCCACAATGGCCAGGAAACCGAGAAGAACCAGAATTTTCATGAAAGGCATTATCCCGTGACACCGCGCCGCGTGCCGATGGACTGGCGTTTCTGGCTGGTGACCCTGGCTGCCGTGGCCTCGGTGGCTGCGACGGCTTCACTGGGGCGCTGGCAACTCGACCGCGCCGCGCAAAAGCAGGCATGGCAGGCGGCCATCGATGAGCGCCTGCGTCTGCCTGCCCTTGATGGCCGGGCATTGACGGCACTCGACGGTGCCGACGCACGCGAGGCGATCCTGCACCGCCCGGTGGCGCTGCGCGGCCAGTGGCTGGCGCAACACACGGTCTATCTGGACAACCGGCAGATGCGCGGACGGCAGGGCTTCCTGGTGGTGACGCCCCTGCAACTGGAGGGCAGCCCGGTGGTCGTACTGGTGCAGCGGGGCTGGGCGCCACGCAATTTCCAGGACCGCACCGCCCTGCCACCCCTGGAAACCCCGCCGGGCACCGTGGAACTGGCGGGGCGCGTGGCAGCAACCCCGGCCCGACTGATGGAACTCGAAGGCGGCGACAATGCCCCCGGGGCATCGCGTATCCGGCAAAATCTCGACCTGGCAGCGTTCCGTGCCGAAACGGGCTTGCCGCTGGCCGATGTGACGGTGCTGCAGACCGGTGCGGACGGCGATGGGCTGTTGCGCCAGTGGCCGGCCGTCAGCGCCGGCGTGGATAAGCACCACGGCTACGCATTCCAATGGTTCGGGCTCAGTGGCCTGATTGCTACTCTTTATGTCTGGTTTCAACTTGTCCGACGCTTCCTCCGTCCCCGCAGCACTGCCCCCTGACACCGCCATGCACCGGGCGGGTGAACGGGGCGGTGCTGCACAGCCCCCCAAGGCGCGCCACGCCCGCTGGAAACTGCTGCTGCTGTTGCTCGTCTGCGTCTCGCCCGTGGTGGCGTCGTATTTCACCTATTACGTGGTGCGGCCCGAAGGGCGGCGCAATTTTGGCGAACTGGTGCAACCCCAGCGACCCATGCCCGACCTGGCCGTGACGGCCCTCGATGGTCGGCCTGAACGCCTCCAGGCCCTGCGCGGGCAGTGGCTGCTGGTGAGTGTGGCGTCCGGCGCCTGCGACGCTGCCTGCCAGAACCACCTGTACCTGCAGCGCCAGATGCGCGAGAGCCTGGGCAAGGACAAGGAGCGGCTGGACTGGGTCTGGCTGGTGACGGATGACCAGGCGCCGCCGGCATCCATCCTGCCGGGCCTGCAGCAGGCCACCGTGTTGCGCGTGGACGCCGCAGCCCTGGCGCAGTGGCTGGAGCCGCAGGGTGGGCATGCGCTGACCGAGCACCTGTATGTGGTGGACCCCATGGGGAACTGGATGATGCGCTTTGCGCCCGCCCTCGATACAGCGGCGGCTGCCAAAGCCAAACGGGACCTGGAGCGCCTGCTGCGCGCTTCCGCTTCCTGGGATACTGCCGGCCGTCTGGAAAAACAATGAACAACCCCCTGTGGCGCTGCGCGCCTTCCCCCTTCTCTCGCCTCGCTGCGCGACGCGGGAAGGGGGACGCTACCAGCGCCCACACAGTGGAATACTGGCGGCCCTTGCGCGGTGGCCGCTGGCCAGGGCCGTGCGCTGCATGGGCTGCGCGTAGCGTGAAGCGCAATGGATAACCGACATGACTGATACCCAACCTTTGTACGACCTTGCCCCGCTTCTGCGCCTGATGCTGCTGGGCACCGTGATCGCCCTGGGCCCGCTGCTGTGGGTCTGGTGGCGCAGCCGGGGTGCCACCCAGGGCCGCCGTTTGCAGGCGCTGACGGTGCTCACGCTGTTCCTGACCTTCGATCTGGTGATGTTCGGCGCCTTCACGCGCCTCACCGATTCGGGGCTGGGCTGCCCTGACTGGCCAGGGTGCTATGGCAATGCCAGCCCGCTGGGCGCGCGGACCGAAATCTCGGCGGCGCAGGAGGCCATGCCCACCGGGCCGGTGACCCATGGCAAGGCGTGGGTCGAGATGATCCACCGCTATCTGGCCACCGGCGTCGGGGTTCTGATCATTGTTCTCACCGTGGCCGCCTGGCGCGAGCGCCGCCTGCGCGCACGTGATGCCGCCCACGCCCGGCAATCGGCCGAGCCGATCAGCCCCTGGTGGCCCACGGTTACCCTGGTATGGGTGTGCCTGCAGGGGGCCTTTGGCGCCTGGACGGTCACGATGAAGCTCTTCCCGGCCATCGTCACGCTGCACCTGATCGGTGGCCTGGTGCTGCTGGCGCTGTTGTGCGTGCAGGCCGTGCGTTACGCGCGGGCCACCTCGGGTGCCGTGCCGGTGCCGGTGGCCCCGGGCCTGCGCACCCTGCTGGTGCTGGCCATGGTGCTGGTATCGGTACAGGTGGTTCTGGGAGGCTGGGTCAGCACCAATTACGCCGTGCTGGCCTGTACCACCTTCCCCACCTGCCAGGGAAGCTGGTGGCCTGCGATGGATTTTGCCCAGGGCTTCCAGATCTGGCGTCCGCTGGGGGTGCTCAAGGATGGCAGCCACATCGATTTTGCGGCACTCACTGCCATCCATTATGTGCACCGCCTTTTTGCCTACGCGGTGCTGCTGGTGCTTTTGCTGCTGGCCTGGCGTCTGCGTGGCGGTGCCGCTGCCCTGCGTGCCGCAGCACCGGCGCAGGCGCGGCAACTGAGCGTGCAGGCCCGCTGGCTGCTGGGCTTGTCGGCACTGCAACTGGCCACCGGCCTGAGCAACGTCATTCTGGACTGGCCGCTGGTCGCTGCCGTGCTGCACACCGGGGGCGCTGCAGCGCTGGTGGTGGTGCTGACCTGGGCGCTGGACTCCAGCACAGCCCAGGGTCAGGGCGCCGGGGTGGCGCAAGGCCGCGCTGCAGGCGCATCGGGAGTTCGTGCATGAGCGTCGCAGCCACTTTTTCCGTTCCCTCGCGGCTGGCCCAGTACTACGCGCTGACCAAGCCGCGCGTGGTGCAGCTCATCGTGTTTTGTGCCCTCATCGGCATGGTGCTGGCCGTGCCCGGCTGGCCTTCGGGGGGGCAATTGCGCCAGATGCTCGTGGCCTGCCTGGGCATCTGGCTGGTGGCCGGTGCGGCGGCGGCGTTCAACTGCCTGGTCGAGAAAACCATCGACGCCAAAATGAAGCGCACTGCCTGGCGCCCCACCGCCAAGGGCCAGTTGTCCGATGTGCAGGCGCTGCTGTTCTCGTCGGTGCTGTGCCTGGCGGGCTCTGCCGTGCTTTACGCATGGATCAATCCGCTGACCATGTGGCTCACTTTTGCCACGTTCGTGGGCTATGCGGTCATCTACACCCTGCTGCTCAAGCCGCGCACGCCGCAGAACATCGTGATTGGCGGCGCCTCGGGTGCCATGCCGCCGGTGCTGGGCTGGGCCGCCATGACGGGCGATGTCGGCCCCGAGGCGCTGATCCTGTTCCTCATCATCTTCCTGTGGACGCCCCCGCATTTCTGGGCGCTGGCGCTGTACCGCGTCGAGGAATATCGCAAGTCGGGCCTGCCCATGCTCCCGGTGACGCACGGCAACGCCTACACGCGCCTGCAGGTGTTCCTCTACACCCTGATTCTTTTTGCCGGTTGTCTGATGCCGTTCGTCTATGGCATGAGTTCGTGGATTTACCTGGCCGCCGCCGTGGTGCTGGGCGCCGGGTTCTGTGGCTATGGCTATGCGCTGTGGCGCAACTATTCGGATGCGCTGGCGCGCAAGACCTTCCGCTTTTCCCTCATCCACCTGAGCGTGCTGTTTGCGGCGCTGCTGGTGGACCACTATGTTTTCATGTGAGATGCCATGCTGAAACGAAATGCTCTTAAAACAATAGCTACTTGCGCAATATTGGTGGGCGCTGGGGTCTTTTTGACGGCTTGTTCCAAAGGCAAGCCCGAATTCCGGGGCGTGGATATCTCCGAGGTCGAATATGCCCGCGACATTCCGCTGCCCGACCACAACGGGCAGCAACGCAGCCTCAAGGACTTTCGTGGCAAGGTGGTCGTGGTGTTCTTCGGCTACACGCAATGCCCCGACGTCTGTCCCACCACCATGCAGGAAATGGCCGAGGTCAAGAAGATGCTGGGCCCGGACGGCGACCGCCTGCAGTCGATCTTCGTCACCGTGGACCCCGAGCGGGACACCCCGGACATGCTCAAGGCCTACATGGGCAACTTCGACCCGAGCTTCCTGGCGCTGCGCGGCACCCCCGAGCAGACGGCTGCCGTGGCCAAGGACTTCAAGATCTATTTCAAGAAGGTCGATGGCAAGACGCCCACCAGCTACACCATGGACCATTCGGCCGGCAGCTACATCTATGACACCCAGGGGCGCCTGCGCGTGTATTACCGCTATGGCAGCGGTGCGGAGGCCCTGGCGGCCGACGTGCGCACCCTGCTCAAAGAAGCGAGTTGATGGGCGCGTCCTGTCGGCTGCGCCAATGCGCAACCGGCAGGACGCTATTCGGCCGTGATGCCGACGCTGCGGATCACACCGCCGAGCAGTTGTGTATCTGCCGCAATGCGGTTGGCCAGGCCCTCGGCCGAGGTGCCCGCCACCTGCCAGCCCTGGGCAAACAGCTTGGCGCGCACCTCGGGGCTGCGCGCAATCTCGCTCAGCAAGCCGGAGAGGCGCGCCACCACCGGTGCGGGCATGGAGCGCGGCGCGGCGGCGGCGTTCCAGATTTCCAGGTGAAAGTCCTTCACACCCCCTTCTGCCAGGCTCGGGAACTCGGGCACCAGCGTGCTGCGGTTGCTGGAGGTGAGGCCGATCACGCGCAGTTTGCCCGCTCGTGCCTGGGCTGCCGCCATGGCCGGCGGTAGCAGCGCCAGCTGAATCTGCCCCGACATCAGTGCGTTGATGACCTGCGGGTTGCCGGGGTAGGGCACATGCACCGGCTGCAGCCTGGCCTTGGTCTTGAGCAGTTCCATGCCGATATGGGCCACCGTGCCCACGCCGGGCGTGCCATAGCTCCAGCGGTCGCCGCTGGCACGGGCCGCCGCCAGAAACTCCTGCGCTGTGGCACCCGGTGCCTGGGCCGGGGCCGTGAGTGCAAGGGGCGCCGTGCCGATGAGGCTGATGGGAGCCAGGTCCTTCAGAGGGTCGTAGGCCACCTTGGGATTGAGGATGCGCGCAATCGTCATGTTGCCGTTGATCATCACGCCGATGGTGTGGCCGTCGGTGGCGCTGGCCACCGCCTGGGCAGCAATGTTGCCCCCGGCGCCCACCTTGTTCTCCACCACCACCGGCTGGCCCAGGGCCAGGGCCAGCGGTTCGGCCAGGGTGCGCGCGACCAGGTCGGGAGATGAGCCCCCCGGAAAGCCGACGATGATCTTCAGGGGTTTGCTGGGCCAGCCCGCGGTGGGTGCCTGGGCGAAGGCGCTGTCGCAGAGGGCGGCGAGGGCGAGAACGAGGGTGGCACGGCGAAGCGGGCGTGTGGGCATGGAGTTTCCTCGGAGCGGGCCGTGCCGCCGCAGGAAAGGCGGCACCGCAAAAGAAAAAGCGCGCAGCCTGGGGGTTGCGCGCTTTTGATTATCGCCAGCGCCGTGCGGTGGGCACGGCGCCGCGTCGAAAGCCTCAGGCGTATTCGGCCAGCGACTTCTTCATCTTTTTCATGGCCGCCACCTCAATCTGGCGAATGCGCTCGGCGCTCACGCCGTACACGGCCGCGAGCTCGTGCAGCGTCATTCCGCCAGAGCCATCGTCGTTCACCTTGAGCCAGCGTTCCTCAACGATGCGGCGGCTGCGTTCGTCCAGGCTGGAGAGGGCCGAGGCGATGCCGTCGGACGCCAGCACATCGCGCTGGCGCGATTCGATCATGGCCGTGGGCTCGTGCGCGGCGTCGGACAGGTAGGCGATGGGGCCGAAGGCCTGCTCACCGTCGTCGGACGGGGCCGGGTCCAGCAGCACGTCGCCGCCCGACATGCGCGTTTCCATCTCCATGACTTCTTCGCGCTTGACGTTGAGCTGCTCGGCCACGCGGTCGATTTCCAGGTCGGTCAGCGTGTTGCGGTGCGTGTCGTTGGCTTCGGCATCGGTCTTGAAGCCCTGCTTCATCGAGCGCAGGTTGAAGAACAGCTTGCGCTGGGCCTTGGTGGTGGCCACCTTGACCATGCGCCAGTTCTTCAGGATGTATTCGTGGATCTCGGCCTTGATCCAGTGCATGGCGTAGCTCACCAGGCGCACGCCCTGGTCGGGGTCGAAGCGCTTGACCGCCTTCATCAGGCCCACGTTGCCTTCCTGGATCAGGTCGCCATGGGGCAGGCCGTAACCCAGGTACTGGCGAGAAATCGCGACGACCAGGCGCAGGTGCGACATCACCAGACGCCCTGCGGCGTCCAGATCGTTGTCGTTGCGCAAGGCCCGCGCCGCAGCCTGCTCTTCTTCCGGGGTGAGCAGAGGCAGGCGGTTGACGGCCGAAATATAGGCGTCCAGGTTGCCCAGCGGGGGCACCAGCGCCCACGGGTTGGCAGGGGCCAGGGCCGTCGTCGCGGATCCAGATTGAAGTGCCATTCCAGAAATCCTTTCCTCTTGAACCACCATGTTAGCACTCTCTTGGAGGGACTGCTAATCCCGAAGTTCCCATCAGGTTGTCGATTTCACCGAATGACAAAAATTGAACGAAAATGGCACTTTGCCCTTTGTTCATAAGCGCTGGCAGCTATCAAATAGATAGTTCATTGCCCGTATATCAGCATGTTGCATGGCAGACTGAGCGCCTCTGAAAGGACACCATGACCCCATTGGACACCCCCATGGAGCTGAGCGCCGTGGTCACCACGGTCGGTACGCCAGACGACGCCCGCCGTCTGGTGCACGCGGTGCTGGAGCAGCGGCTGGCCGCCTGTGTGCAGGTAGAGCCCATCACCTCGCATTACCGCTGGCAGGGGGCGTTGCACGAAGAGAGCGAACTGCGGCTCGTGTGCAAGACGCTGCCCGCCGTGGTCCCGACGCTGCTGGCCTTGCTGCGCGCGCAGCACCCCTACCAGCTGCCCCAACTGGTGGTGCAGGCGCTGGCGGCGACCCAGGACTACGCCGACTGGGTGCGGCAGGAGACGCGGGGCGCCTGAGCGTGGCTCAGACGGCCAGGTCGATCTGCTGCACCGTGCCGGCGCGGCCGTCCTCGTGCAGGTAGGCGCTGGTTGCGCGGATGGCTCCCAGGGGGCTGTTGTCGGCGCTGCGCAAGGAGAAGGGGGTATCGACCGACCCCAGATGCACGGCGCCCACGCCCGCCTCCTGCAAGGTGCGCAGCGTGCCGATGCCGTCGGCGGCGGGGGTCCAGATGCGCAACTGGTGGAAGGCCGCATCGTTTTCGTCGATCCAGCCGTTGCCATCGCCGTCGTGCGTGGCCAGTTCGGTGAAGCCGTTGCCGGTGGCCGGGCCGAACAGTTCCAGGCCGTTGTCGATGCGCTCGTTCTGGTTGCGGTCGAGCGCCAGGTAGCCGCGTGCGCCCGCCAGCATGGGCACGGCCTCGTTCTGGCCGTCGCCGTTCAGGTCGAAATCAAAACGCAGATCCTGCAACTGGGCCGCTGTGCCGTCAAAATTGACGACCAGCGGGTCCACCGGAACGGCGGCATCGCCCAGGCGCAGACTGGTGCGGGATTCTTCGCGGTGGTAGCGCTGCATCTCCAGTTGCAGGGAAAAGCGGATCTCCTGCCCGTCGCGGGTGCGCACCACCCCTTCGGCACTGAACTGCGTGTGCTCCGACTCCTCCAGCACTTCGTGGGTTTCATAGACCAGGCCAAATCCCGCGCTGCGGGCAGGCTCCGGCGCGTTGGGTTGGCTGGCGGGTGGGTGGGGCAGGCTGATCGGCTCTGCAGAGGCCTCCGGCCTGACCGCCACCTGGGCGGCCACGCCGGTCAGGCGTTCGATCAGATCGCGGACCATGATCAGGTGGGGTGTCAGGTGCGCATCGTCGTCTGCACGCGCGGGTTCGCCGTTCGCCGGCACCGGCGCTGGCGCCAGAGCGGCCGCCTGCCGGGCCGCGCCGGAAATGTGCAGGGATGCGGGGCGTGCAAGGGGCGCCTGCGGCGTTTGCGCCCCGCCGGAGGGTGCGGGACGCTGGCCCACCCACATTTCCAGCCGGCTCGATTGCGCATGCACCCGGCTGGCGCTGTGCTGTGCCTGCAGTTGCAGGGCCGAAGAAGCAATTTTCATGGGCAACCCTCCAAGGCATCCAAGGAGGGATATCGGCCGAAGTGCCGGGGAACTTGAGCGACCTCAGCCCGGCGGGTGGGCGCCACCGTCCCGTACGCGCTGCTCGAATGCCTCCAGCGGCTCGGGGCGGCCAAAAAGGTAGCCCTGGAAGGCGCGGCAGCCGTGTTCCAGCAAAAACTGGTAATGGGCGGTGGTCTCCACCCCTTCGGCGATCACGGCCAGTCCCAGCATGTTGGCCAGCGCGATGATGGTGTGGGCGATGGCGGCGTCCTTGGGGTCGAGCATCACGTCGCGCACGAAGCCCTGGTCGATCTTGATCTGGTCCAGCGGCAGGCGCTTGAGGTAGCTCAGGCTGGAGTAGCCGGTGCCGAAGTCGTCCAGCGAGAAGCCCACGCCGTGTGCCTTGAGGGCCCGCATGGTGGCGATGACCCCGTCCACATCTTCCAGCAACAGGCTTTCGGTCAGCTCCAGCTTGATGCGGGCGGGGTCGGCACTGGTGCGTTCCAGCAGTTCGAGCACCTGCGTGACGAAGTCACTCTGGTGAAACTGGCGTGCGCTGACGTTGATGGCCAGGGTCAGGTGTGCCAGCCGGGGGTCGCCGCGCCAGCGCGCCTGCTGGAACATGGCGGTTTCCAGCGCCCATTGGCCCAGGGGCAGGATGAGCCCGGTTTCTTCCGCCAGCGGGATGAAAAGGGCGGGGGACACCAGGCCATGGTCTGGCCGTTGCCAGCGCAGCAGCGCTTCGGCCCCGGTCACGCGGCCGGTGCTGTCCACCTGGGGCTGGTACAGCAGCAGGAATTGCTCCAGGCGCAGGCCTTCGTGCATCTCGGTCTCCAGCTGGGCGCGCTGGTTGATGGCTTCCTGCATGTCGGGGTCGAAAAAGCGCAGGGTGTTGCGCCCGGCGTCCTTGGCGCGGTACATGGCCAGATCGGCCTGTTTGAGCACCTCGTCGGTCGTCGGCTGGGGCTGGCGCAGCAGGGTGGCCCCGATGCTGGCCGTGAAATGGTGCTCCTGGCCCGAAAGATGGCAGGGCAGGCGCACCTGCGCCAGAATCAGTTCGCCAATGGAGCGGACCTGCGCGGCCGCCTCGGTGGCTTCCTCGCTGAGGTTTTGCAGCACCAGCACGAATTCGTCGCCGCCCAGGCGGGCCACGGTATCTTGCTCGCGCAGGCTGGCGCGCAGGCGCTGGCCGATTTCCACCAGCAGCTGGTCGCCCACTTCGTGGCCCCGGGTGTCGTTCAGGGTCTTGAAGTTGTCGATGTCCACGAACAGCACGGCCGCGTGGTGCCCCGTGCGGGCGCTGCTGGCCATCACCTGCTGCAGGCGGTCCGCCAGCAGGCGCCGGTTGGGCAGGCCGGTGAGGGCGTCATAAAAGGCCAGATAACGGGCCTCCTTCTCGGCGGCCTTGCGGGCGGAGATGTCGATGTCGATACAGAACATCTCGGGGGCCTGCCCAGGCACATCGATGCGCGTGTGGCTGGAGAACACATCCACCGGAGAGCCGTCTTTGTGCCGCAGGCGCAGCTCGCCCGCCGGGATGGGCTTGCCGGTGGCGAACATGGCCGCGATGTCCTGGCGCACCGGCTCGCGCATGTCGGCCGGAATGATCAGGTCCAGCAGGTTGCGGCCCAGGGCCTCCTGCTCGGTGTAGCCGTACAGCGTTTCGGATGCCTTGTTCCAGTAGGTGGTGGTGCCGTCGGCGCCGTAGCCCTGCACCGAGATGGCGGGGATGTCGCGCAGCAGCGAGCGAAAACGCAGCTCGGATTCGCGCAGGGCTTCTTCTGCCTGCGTGCGCTGGGTGATGTCCCGGGCGATGAAGACCACCGCGGCATGGCCATGCACCCGCGCGCCCAGCGGGCGGGCGCGGCCCTCGAACTGGCGCATGCCCGAAAGCGTTGCCATCTCGTACTCGAAGCTGCAGGTGTCGCCCTGTTGCAGTGTCAGTCGGATCAAATCCAGAAAGCGGTCGGCCTCGGGCTTGGGCATCACCTCGTGGAGTGTTTTGCCCAGCAAGGCGTGGGCCGGGGCCAGCAGGGATTGGTCGGTGGAAGACAGCACCTCCACATAGCGACCCTGGTCATCCATCACCAGCAGCACATCGGGGAGGGCGGCCGCAATGGCCTGCAGCCGGGCGGCGCTGTCGGCCAGGGCATGCTCGGTGGCCATGCGGTCTTGCACATCGCGCAGCAGCAGGCCCACCAGGGCGGTGGTGGGCAGCGAGAGCAGAAACAGCGGCAGGGTCAGCGTCTGGTTCATCTGCTGTGCCAGCCCGCCGGGCAAAAGCTGGGCCAGCGCCAGCAACAGGGTATGCAGCAACAGTCCGAATGCCAGCAGCGGCACCAGCCTGATATCCAGATGGCCGCGTTCATGGGCATGTCGGTAGGCCAGCCCCAGGAGGGTTGCCAGGGCGATGGTGCCCAGCCCGACTGCGGTGCCCGCACCGCCGATCCACAGCCGGGCGGCGCCAGCCATTGCTGCTGCAATGGCGGCCACGACGGGCCCGCCAAACAAGCCCGCCATGCTCAGCACCACGGAGCGCACGTCAAAAATCGCCCCCTGCATCTCTAGCACCGGACTGAAGATGCTGATGGCGGCAATACCGCCAAACAGCAGGCCGGAGGTGATGCGTCCGGCCGTGGGCTGCTGACGCCACAGGCGGATATGGACCCCGTGCAGGAAGCACAGGGTCAGCAGCAGGGCAAGGGCCTTGACCAGTTCAGTGAACATGGGGCGCACGGACCTGTCCGCAGGTGTTGCGGGCAGATGGAGAAAGTCAACGACGTGCCATCATCCGGGAATTACCGCTGGCCGTAAATGAGGGCGTGCGCCCCCGCGCGGGAGCGTCAGCCCAACAGGGCCTGCGCGAATTCGCGCGCGTTGAAGGTTTCCAGGTCTTCGAGCTTCTCACCCACACCGATGAAATACACCGGGATCGGTCGCTCCTGCGCAATGGCGGCCAGCACGCCACCCTTGGCCGTGCCGTCCAGTTTGGTGACGACCAGGCCAGTGAGCTGCAGCGCGTCGTCGAAGGAGCGCACCTGCGCCAGCGCGTTCTGGCCGGTGTTGCCGTCGATCACCAGCAGCACCTCGTGCGGCGCCGTGGCGTCGGCCTTGGTGACCACGCGGCGGATTTTCTTCAGCTCTTCCATCAGGTGCAGCTGCGTGGGCAGGCGGCCGGCGGTGTCCACCAGCACCACGTCCTTGCCGCGCGCCTTGCCGGCGGTCACGGCGTCAAAGCTCACGGCGGCGGGGTCGCCGCCTTCCTGGCTGACGATCTCCACGGTGTTGCGATCCGCCCACACACCGAGCTGCTCGCGCGCGGCGGCGCGGAAGGTGTCGGCCGCCGCCAGCAGCACGCTGGCCCCCTCGTTGGCCAGATGCCGGGTGAGTTTGCCAATGGACGTGGTCTTGCCCGCGCCGTTCACGCCCGCCACCATGATGACGGTGGGTGTGTGCTCGCCAATCACCAGGGCCTTTTCCAGCGGGCGCAGCAGTTCGGCCAGCGCGTCGGCTAGCAGGCCCTTGACGGCGGCGGGGTCGGTGGTCTTGGTGTCCTTCACACGGCGTTTGAGATCCTGCAATAGCCACTGCGTGGCTTTCACGCCGGTGTCGGCGAGCAGCAGGGCTTCTTCCAGTTCCTCGTACAGCGCATCGTCGATGCGCGTGCCGGTAAAAACGGTGGTGATGCTGCTGCCCGTCTTGCGCAGCCCGGACTTGAGGCGGTCCAGCCAACCCTTGCGCTGGAGTTCGGGCGCCGGCACGGGCTCTGGGACTGGCGCAGGCGCAGCGGTCGGAGCTGGAGCTGGAGCTGGAGCTGGAGCTGGAGCTGGAGCTGGAGCTGGAGCTGGAGCTGGAGCTGGAGCTGGAGCTGGAGCTGGAGCTGGAGCTGGAGCTGGAGCTGGAGCTGGAGCTGGAGCTGGAGCTGGAGCGGCGGGCACTGGCTGCTGCTGCGGCGTTGGCGTTGGTGTGGGCAGGGCGTCTGCGGCGGGACTTGGCGCAGCAGGTGCAGCAGGCGGTGCGGCCCCCGGTGCCATGGCACCCGGGTTCAGCGGTGTGATGGGGCTGTTCAGCCAGCCGAAGAGGCCGCCACCGCCCGATTCGCTGGGCGCAGGGGCGGCGGCAGGCTCGGCGGAGGGCGTGGGCGCAGCGGTCGGCTGAGCGGGCGCGGGGCCCTCGGGCGACGGCGCAGGAGTGGGTTTCTTCTTGAAAAAACTGAACATTGGCGGGTTCGTAGAATCACTGCATTCTATGAAACGCGCATTCCCCCTTCTGGGCCTCCTGGCCTGCCTCGTTGCGGGGGCTGCCACCGCGCAGCCTGCCCGCGCCCCTCAACCCTCCGCCAAGGGCGCCTCTGCGGCCCCGGCTGCGGCCCTGCCCGCGCCGGTAGCCGCCACCGGGGTGCAGCAATTCACGCTCTCCAACGGCATGCAGTTGATCGTGCAGCCCGACCGGCGGGCGCCCACGGCGGTGCACATGGTGTGGCTGCGTGTGGGGGCGATGGACGAGGTCGATGGCACCTCGGGCGTGGCCCATGTACTGGAGCACATGATGTTCAAGGGCTCCCAGGTCGTGCCGCCGGGCGAGTTTTCGCGCCGTGTGGCGGCACTGGGCGGCACCGAGAACGCCTTCACAAGCCGTGACTACACCGGCTACTACCAGCAGATTCCCGCGCACCGGCTCGAAGACGTGATGCGCCTGGAGGCCGACCGCTTCGCCCACAACCAGTGGCCCGACGCCGAGTTTCGCAAGGAGATCGAGGTGGTCAAGGAAGAGCGCCGCCTGCGCACCGAAGACCAGCCGCGCGCCTTGCTGTGGGAGCAGCTCAGCGCCGCCGCCTTCACCGCCTCGCCCTACCGCCGTCCGATCGTCGGCTGGATGAGCGACCTGGACGCCATGACGCCCGAGGATGTGCGCCAGTTCCACCGCCAGTGGTATGTGCCGGGCAACGCAGCCGTGGTGGTGGCGGGCGATGTCGATGTGCAGCAGGTGCGCGCGCTGGCCGAAAAGTACTACGGCAGCATCCCGGCGCGTGCCCTGCCCGAGCGCAAGCCGCGTACCGAGCCGCCGCAGCGCGGCCTGCGGCGCATTGCCGTCAAGGCGCCCGCCGAGCAGGCCTATGTGGCACTGTCGTTTCGCGTGCCGGGCCTGTCTTCGGCCGATGCACCGACGGCCGACGACCGGGATGCGCTGGCGCTGGTGGTGCTCTCGGCCGTGCTCAGCGGCTACGACGGAGCGCGGCTGGAGCGCGCGCTCAGCCAGGGGCCGCAGCGCGTGGCCGACAGCGCGGACAGCTCGGCCTCGGTGGTGGGCCGGGGGCCGGCGCAGTTCGTGCTGACGGGCGTGCCCGCCAAAGGCAAGACCGCACAGCAGGTGGAAGACGCCCTGCGCGCCGAAGTGGGGCGCATCGCCCGCGATGGCGTGACCCCGGCCGAGCTGGAACGCGTGAAAACCCAGTGGGTGGCCAGCAAGGTGTATGGCCGCGATTCGCTGCACAGCCAGGCCAGCGAGTTGGGTAGCTACTGGGTGCAGGGCTTTGCGCTGGACGCCGAAGACCGCATCCTTGCGCAGTTGCGCACCGTGACGCCCCCGCAGGTGCAGGCGGTGGCGCAGCGCTATTTTGGCGACGACCAGCTCACCGTGGCCACCTTGCTGCCGCAGCCGCTGGCCGCTGCCGCGCCGCGCACCCCTGCGGCGTCGGCGGCCACCAGCCCCCGCCATTGAAACCGAACCACGGTCCAACGATATGAATGCTATTAAATGGATAGCTGCTCGCGCTTTACTGGTAAGCGCTGGAGTGGTTTTTTATTCACAATCTGCCTGGGCGCTGCTGCCCATCCAGCACTGGACAGAGCCCAGCGGGGCGCGGGTCTGGCTGGTGCAAAGCCCGGCCATTCCGATGGTGGATGTGCAGATCGACTTTGACGCCGGCAGTCGCCGCGACCCGGCCGCGCAGGCCGGGCTGGCCCATGCCGTGGCAGGAATGGTGTCGAAGGGTGTGCGCGCCGGGCGCGGTTCGCCCGCGCTCGATGAAAACGCCCTGGGCGAGGCCTGGGCCGACCTGGGTGCGCAGTTTGACGCCAGCGCTGGCAACGATGCCCTGAGCTTCTCGCTGCGTTCGCTCACCGACCCCGATCTGCTCGACAAGGCGGTGCACCTGGCTGCACGCCAGATGGCCGAACCCTCCTGGCCGCAGGACGTGTGGGAGCGCGAGCGTGCGCGCTGGAGTGCCGCGCTGAGCGAGGCCGACACGCGCCCCGGCACGGTGGCGGGCAAGGCCTTTGCCGCAGCGGTGTATGGCACCCACCCGTACGGGCAGCGCGCCACCGAGGCGTCCCTGGCGCGCATCCAGGTGGCCGACATGCAGAAGTTCCATGCCCGTTACCTGGACGTGTGCCGTGCGCGCGTGCACATCGTGGGCGCGGTCGAGCGCGCACAGGCCCGCCTGCTGGTGGCGGCCTTGCTCTCGCGGCTGCCCGCTGCCAGTCGCTGCGAGCCTCTGCCCGCCGTGCCCGAGGTGGAACCCCTGACCGCCCCTGTGCAGAAAGACATTGCCTTCACGGCCGCGCAGTCGCATGTGCTCATCGGCCAGCCCGGCTTCAAGCGCAGCGACCCGGATTTTCTCGCGCTGCTGGTGGGCAACCACATCCTGGGTGGCGGTGGCTTTGTCTCACGCCTGACGGAAGAGGTGCGCGAGAAGCGCGGCCTGAGCTACAGCGTGTACAGCGGCTTCGCCCCCGGGCTGCACGCGGGCGCCTTCACCATCGGCCTGCAAACCCGGCCCGACCAGGCCGCGCAGGCCGTGCAGGTGGCGCGCGAGGTGCTCGAGCGCTTTGTCGCTGAAGGGCCGACCGAGGAAGAGCTGCGCGCCGCCAAGGACAACCTGGTCGGCGGCTTTGCGCTGCGCATCGACAGCAACCGCAAATGGCTGGGCCAGGTGGTGAACATTGCCACCAACGGCCTGCCGCTCGATTACCTGGAAGGCTGGACGAAGCGCGTCGAAGCCCTCACCGTGGCCGACATCCGCGCCGCCATGGGGCGCAAGCTCCAGCCCGCGCGCATGGTCACCGTGGTGCTGGGGGCGCAGCCATGAGCCGGCGCCTCACGCCCGCACAGGCGGCCGCCGCCATGCGCCAACCGCCTGCGGCCGCTGCTGCTTTGGCCCCCAAGACAGCCAAGAAGTCGCCGGCGCCGCAGGGCACGGGCGAGGTGCGCATCATCGGCGGCCAGTGGAAGCGCACGCGCTTGCCCGTGCCGCAACTGCCCGGCCTGCGCCCCACGCCTGACCGTGTGCGCGAGACGCTGTTCAACTGGCTGGGCCAGGACCTGACCGGCTGGCGCTGCCTGGATGCCTTTGCCGGCACCGGCGCGCTGGGCCTGGAGGCGGCCTCGCGCGGTGCGGCCAGCGTGCAGCTGGTGGAGCAGGACGCAGGCCTGGTCGCCCGGCTGGGCCAGCTGTGCCAGCGCCTGCAGGCCAGAGCCGTGCAGGTGCGGCGCGGCGACGGCATGGCGGCGCTGCAGCAGTGCGCGCCGGCCAGCCAGGACCTGATTTTTCTCGACCCGCCGTTCGAAAGCCCGCTGTTCCAGCCCGCGCTGCAGGTTGCCGCCCGTGCGCTGGCACCCAAGGGCTTTGTCTATCTGGAGGCGCCCACGCAGTGGAATGCCGAGGCGCTGGCGCCGCTGGGCTTGGCGCCGCACCGCCACCTGAAGGCCGGCGCGGTGCATGCGCACCTGCTGCAGCCGCTGGCCTGAATTGCTATTGATTGAATAGCTGTTGGCGCTTATAAGCAGGGCATTAGAGCCGATTTTTGCATTATTTTCGTTCCACAGGAATCCGTCCATGACCCAGAACGTGCTTGCCGTCTACCCCGGAACCTTCGATCCGATCACGCTGGGCCATGAAGACCTGGTGCGCCGCACGGCGCAACTGTTCGACCGGGTGATCGTGGCCGTGGCCATCGCGCACCACAAGAAAGCCCTGTTCACCCTGGACGAGCGCATGGACATGGCCCGCGAGGCGCTGCGCGACTGCCCGCAGGTGAGCGTGGAACCCTTCGAGGGTCTGGTGACCGAGTTCACCGCCGCGCGCGGTGGCACGGCCATGGTGCGTGGCCTGCGCTCGGGCACCGACTTCGACTACGAATTCCAGCTCGCGGGCATGAACCGCGCGCTGATGCCACGCATCGAGACGGTGTTCCTCACGCCCAGCAGCCAGTACCAGTTCATCAGCAGCACGCTGGTGCGCGAAATCGCCACGCTGGGGGGGCACGTGACACAGTTCGTCTCGCCCGTGGTGCACCAGCACTTGATGCGTAAACTGGGCCGCACGGCATCGGCCTGAGCAGGCCCTATCGTCTCAGTCGGCGGTGGCCTGCGCCACCAGGTCGTGCACGAAGCGCAGTTTGCGCAGCGCGCCCGGTGACAGGGCGAACGGGTAGGCGTCCTGCTGGCCCAGGCTGCGGTTCAGGCTGTTGAGCAGCAGGGTCAGCGGCACCCACTGGCGCACCATGGTGTCAAAGCCCGGTGCGGGGGCGCCGAACGGGTCGGCCACATGTTCGCGCGGGGGCGCCGGGGTGCGTGTTTCGGGCACGCTCAGTCCCGTGGCATAGGCAGCAGCGGTTTCCAGCAAATCCACCATGTGCAGGTAGTGTGCCCAGGTTTCGGCCCAGTCTTCCCAGGGGTGTGCGGCAGCGTAGGCGCTCACATGCTGCAGGCTCCAGTCGGCGCGGGCGGGCAGGGTGTAGTGCGCCTGCAGTGCGGTGGCGTAATCCTGCCGCTCGTCGCCGAACACGGCGCGAAACGCATCGAGCCGCCCGCCATCCTGCACCAGCCGGTCCCAGTAAAAGTGCCCCGATTCGTGCCGCAGGTGGCCGATCAGCGTGCGGTAGGGTTCGTGCAGGGCCACGCGCAGGCGGGCGCGCTCGTCGTCGTCGGCCTCGGCCACGTTGAGCGTGATGGTGCCACTGTGGTGGCCGGTCACGATGGAGGGCCCACCGGGCATGTCGGCCAGAAAGGCGTATGCCGGGCCGGCACTGGCGGGCGCCAGCTCGTCCGTGGACTGCAGGCCGAGCCGCGCCAGGGTGTAGAAGAGCTGCCGCTTGGCGCCCTCGATGCGTGCCCACCGCAGGCGGTGCAGGGGTTCGGAGAGGTCGGGCAGCCGCTGCGTCTGGCGGCAGGCCACGCACAGCAGGTGCGGACTGCCGGCCGGCACGGCAAAGTTGCAGGCCCCCCAGGTGGTGTGGTTGTAGCACGGGCGATACAGCGCGCCGCGCGCCCCCGTGTTCCCGCTGTCCAGCCGCCGCCACAGTCCGTGGCCGGCCTCGGGGGCCGGGGCGAGTGCGCCCAGCGTGAGCCGGTCGGGCAGGAATGCCAGCGTGCTGCCGCACTGCATGCACTGCACGCTGTCAAAGAACACGAGGTGACCGCAATGGTCGCAGTTGTAGACCCGCATGGGCAGAGCTTACCTGTTACGAGCAACCCAAAGGCAGCGGCCCGCACCAGGGCGGGCCGCTGCAAGGGATTGGGCGAAGTTTACGGGCGCACCACGATGCTGTTGCGCACCTCGCGCACATGGCGGGTGGTACGGGCAATGTTCTCGGCGCGCTCGCGTTCGGCTTGCGACTTGGCAAAGCCCGATAGCTGCACGGTGCCGTTGAGCGTTTCCACGCTGATGGCGCCTGCCGAGACCGTCTTGTCCTCGGCCATCTTGGCTTTCACGGCGGTGGTGATCGTGGCGTCATCGACGTAGGAGCCCACGGTCTGCTGGTTGCGGGCCACCGAGCAGCCGGTGGACACGATGGTGGCGCCGGCCAGCAGGGCAAAGGCAATGGAACGTGCGAATTTCATGGGATTTCCCTTCTTGGTTGGTGATCGATTCTGCAGCAGGACCAGCCTGCTGCGCGCCCCTGGGGCTTCATCAGGCGTGGCGACGGCGCGACACCAGCAGGGCGGCGGTGGCCAGGGCGGCACCGGTGGCCAGGGCCATCAGAACGGACCGACCGGGGTTGTGCACCACATAGTGTGTGGTGGCGCCACGGTAGGTGTCGACTTGCTGGCGCAGGCGTTCGCCGGTGCGGGCACAGTAGTGGATGCTCTGGTTGGCCAGTGCCTGCGCCTTGGCGGCCAGGTCATGGATCGCCGGGTCCACTTGCTGGCGCAGCCCATCGACTGCGTGCTCGGCCCGGTCCAGCGTGGCGTCGGCGGCGTTGCGGGTGACCTGCACGGCGTGTTGCGCGCCCTGCAGTGCGCTCTGGGCGGCCTGGCGTGCCGATTCGGCGGCGTGGTGGGTGGCGTCAGACACTTTGTCGGTGGCGTTCTGGGTATTCATGGGGGGTTCCTTGGATGTAGAAAGAAGAGGGAACGGGGGCTCAGCCCCGCTTGATCAGACCGAAGACAAAGGTCAGCACGGCCATGATGATGAAGACGAAAAAGAGGATCTTGGCTATGCCGACGGCCCCTGCGGCAATGCCGCCAAAGCCGAAGATCGCTGCAATCAGAGCGATGACCAGAAAAACCACTGCGTAATGCAACATGTCCTGCTCCTTGGTTGTGTCGGCCCATGGCCGACCGTTCGGGGAGGCCGACAAAGCTGTCGCGCCATGGACTTCACTGTAGGGCCAGGGGATACCCATGGCTGCCGGTGGCGGGCGCCTGACCCTGTCGGCGCAGCGGCGGGGCGACCGTAGGAGCGGGACTACGCTGCGGGCGCTGTCGGCTGCGCCCGGGGTGCCGTGGGCACGGACGGAAGAGTGGCCGACACATGGGTGCCTTCGCCAGGACGGGAGCTCACCGTCAGGCGCCCGCCTGCGGCTTCCACGCGCTGGCGCATGCCGACCAGGCCATGGGAGCTGCGGCTGATGCCGGCCGGGTCGAAGCCGACGCCGTCGTCGCGGATCTGCACCGCCACATGGGTCGGGTACTGATGGACGGTGACCAGCACCTTGCGCGCCTGGGCGTATTTGCCGATGTTCGTGAGGGACTCCTGCACCATGCGGTACACCGTGAGCTGCGTGGCCTCGGGGAGCTCCACGGTTTCCAGGTTGGTCTGCACGTCGATGTCGGCACGATCGGAGAATTCATGCGCCAGGATGTCGATGGCCGCCGTGAGCCCGAGGTTCGATAGCGAGGAAGGCCGCAGGTCTTCGATGATGCGCCGTTTGAGTGCGATCACGCCGTTGAGCGCCTCGGTGAGGTGCTTGAGGCGCTCGGCCACTTCGGGCGCTTCCGAGGTGATGCGCGATTTCAGGCGTGCCACATCCAGCTTGGCGGCGGTCAGCAGGGCCCCCAGCTCGTCGTGCAGTTCGCGTGCCAGGTGGCCGCGCTCGTCCTCGCGCACCTGCTGCAGGTGATTGGCCAGTGCCGTCAGCGAGGCCGTGCGCTCGCGCACCAGGTCTTCCAGCCGGGCGCGTTCAAGCTCCAGCACCTCCTGCTCACGCTCGGTGGCGCGCTGCAGCGCACGGGTCTGGCGCAGGTACATGTAGAAGGCCAGCAGGCCGATGGCGGTGACCAGCGCAATGCCCATGCGCGACAGCACCAGCGACTGCCGGATATCCGCCTGGCTGACGCCGACCCGCTGGTTGCTGCGCTCGATGAGCGCGCGGGAATGCTGGCGGATGGCATCCATGTTTTCTTTGCCCACATCGGTGGACATGACGAACTTCCAGGCGTCCTCCTGGCCCTTGCGGCGCAAGTGCAGGCTCAGCTCCATCTCGGAGAGCTTGCGCGAGATCTGTCCGGACAGCCGCGAAAAATCGGCCAGATCCTCGGCCGAGTCGGTCATCAGCATGCGCAGCTGCTCCAGATTGCTATGAACGGTGGTCACGGCGCCCTCGTAGGGCTCCAGGTAACGGTCGTCGCCCGTGAGCAGGTAGCCGCGGTGGCCCGTTTCCGCGTCGAGCATGCTTTGCAGGAGCCGGTTGACCGAGGCGTGCGTGGACTGGCTGTGCGCCAGATGCTCCAGCGCAGCATGCGAGCGGTAAAAGCCCGCTTCGTTGATGGCAACCAGCGAGAGTGCCGCCAGCACGGCCAGCGGCAGGCTGACGGCGATCTTGTGCAATGAGGTCCAGCGCATGGCATTTCCCGGTAGTCAGCGCGGAATGCGCAAATCAGCATAATGGGCCCATCCTGCCTCGGGGCCCCATGGGCTTGCCTGAGGCAAGGTGGCAACCAGACAACATCCATGCGGACAGCACGGCTGTACGCGGAGAGAATGCTCAATGATCAATGTCGGCATCGTGGATGACCATGCAATTGTGCGCTCGGGGCTGCGACAGTTCCTGTCCGAGCATGTGGATTTGCGCGTGGTCGGGGAGGCAGCCAACGGACGCGAGGCCATTGACCTGATCCGCAACGCCGAGGTCGATGTGCTGCTCATGGACCTGGCCATGCCCGGGCAGAGCGGGCTGGACGCGCTGGCCATGCTGCGCGCCAAGGCGCCGAAGATGGGCATCCTGATCCTCAGTGGTTACCCCGAGGAGCACTACGCCATCAGCATGATTCGCCAGGGTGCGAGCGGCTACCTGAACAAGGAGTGCGACCCTAAGGAAATCGTCGAGGCTATCCGCACCATCGCGCTGGGGCGGCGTTATGTCACACCCGGCGTGGCCGAGTTGCTGGCGCAGCAATTGAACCGCAAGGATGACGCGCCCGTGCATGAGCAGCTCTCCGAACGCGAGTTTCAGGTGTTCCTGAAACTGGCACGTGGGGAGACGGCGGGGGACATTGCCAAGTCGCTCTCGCTGAGCGTCAAGACCGTGAGCACCTACCGCACGCGCCTGATGGAGAAGATGGGCCTGGCGTCGAACAGCGACCTGACTTACTACGCCCTCAAGAACCGGCTGATCGACTGATCTGCGCCCCCGGCGATCGTGGGGGCAGGGGAGAACCCGCAGCGCCACAGAGGGGCGTTTCATCTCATGGCGTTTCGGACAGGCTGTTGCTCTGGGCGATGCAGTAGTCGATGAGCGCGTCGATCTCGTTGGATTTGTCAAAAACCGCATCAACGCCCAGTTGCGCGCAGCGCATGCGGACATCGGGCGTGGCGTAATTACTGAGCACCACCATGCGCTGGTGGGGCAGGCGCTTCTGGCAGGCCGCCAACACGCCCAGGCCGCTTCCCTGGCGCAGGAACAGATCGACGATGGCCAGGTCCCACTCTGCCGGATGCTCTGTCAGCCAGTGCTTGCCTCCATCCTCTGTGTCGGCCACGCCCACCGCTTCGATGAATGCAAGCTCCTCCAGCGTACCGATGAGGTTTTCGCGGATGGTGGCGTTGTCTTCAACGATGTAGGTTTTGAGCTTCACGGGAGGCATTCAGTGGGGGGCCGGACGGAGGGAGGGAGACCCTAAGCGTCCACTGTACGGAAGGTTCGACGCTGATTGTGCCAGCGCAGACACGCAGTGGCCGTAGGCCGATTCCTACCCGATGTGTCCGTGCGACAGTCCGCACACCGGGCAGGCCGGGTTGCGCGTGGTGCGCAGATTGCTCCATTCCATGCTGCGCCCGTCCAGCATCAGCAGGCGCCCCGCCAGCGAGTGCCCTACGCCTGTCACCAGCTTGAGCGCTTCGGCGGCCTGCAGGGCGCCCACCACGCCCACCAGGGGCGCGAACACGCCCATCGTGGAGCAGGCGACCTCATCGAACCGGGCCTGCGGGTCGAAGATGCAGGCATAGCAGGGAGACTGGGCGTCGCGCGGATCCACCACCGTGATCTGCGCGTCAAAGCGAATCACCGCGCCCGCCACCAGTGGTTTGCCATGGCGCACGCAGGCGGCATTGACGGCCTGGCGCGTGGTGTAGTTGTCGCTGCAGTCAAGCACCACGGTGGCGCGGGGCACCAGTGTGTCGAGCAGGGCCGTGTCAGCGCGTTCCTGGATGCAGGTGAGTTGAGCCTCGGGGTTGATGGCGCGCACCGCCTGGGCGGCCGATGCCACCTTGGGCTGGCCCACGCGGTCCTGGGTGTGGGCGATCTGGCGCTGCAGGTTGGTCAGGTCCACCACGTCATGGTCTACCAGCGTGAGGTGCCCCACGCCGGCCGATCCCAGGTACAGGGCAGCGGGCGAACCGAGCCCGCCTGCGCCAATGATGAGCGCGTGCGCGGCCAGAATGCGCTCCTGCCCTTCGATGCCCACTTCATTGAGCAGGATGTGGCGGGAGTAGCGCAGGAGCTGGTCGTCGGTCATGGTAGGGGCAGAAAAAAGGGCCGGTACGTAACCGGCCCTTGTGGGCGGGAGGAAGGCCGCAGCTTACGGCGTTTCTTTCTTCTCTTCCTTGCGCTCGGTCTGGGTCTTGCTGACCAGCACGGGCTTGCCGCGCAGGTGGTTTAGTGCCTGGGCGAGCTGGAAGTCCTTGTCGGTGCCGAACTCGGGCAGCTTGCGGTCGGCCACGGGCTTCTTGGCTTCTTCTTCCAGGCGCTTGCGGGCTTCCTCGCGGGCCTTCTCGCGTTCCGGGTCCTTCTTTTCCTCACTCTGGCCATTGCCCAGGTGCTTTTCGAGGTCGGCCTCGCGCATGCGCAGGGCCGCGAAGGGGCTGCCTTCGGCGGTTTCGTCCAGCATCACATCCGGAACGATGCCGCGCGCCTGGATCGATTTGCCGCTGGGCGTGTAGTAGCGCGCGGTGGTCAGCTTGATGCCGGTGTCGGGGCCGAGGGGGCGCACGGTCTGCACCGAGCCCTTGCCGAAGGTCTGGCTGCCCATGATGGTGGCGCGCTTGTGGTCCTGCAGTGCGCCGGCCACGATCTCGCTGGCCGAGGCCGAGCCTTCGTTCACCAACACCACCAGCGGGACGCTCTTGAGGGCGGCGGGCAGGCGCTTGAGCGGGTCGCCACTGCCCCGGCGGGCGTAGAAGTCGGGCGAGGCCTTGAACGTGGCCTTGCTTTCGGCCAGCTGGCCGTTGGTGGAAACCACGGTCACGTCGGGCGGAAGGAAGGCGGCGGAGATGGCCACGGCCGCATCGAGCAGGCCGCCCGGGTCGTTGCGCAGGTCGAGCACCAGGCCCTTGAGCTTGGGATCCTGCTTGTACAGCTCTTCGGCCTTGCGCACGAAATCGTCCACCGTGCGTTCCTGGAACTGCGAGAGGCGGATCCAGCCGTAGCCGGGCTCGATCATCTTGCCTTTGACGGACTGTGTCTTGATCTCTTCGCGCGTGATGGTCACGGCAAAGGTGCGGTTTTCATCCTTGCGGAAGATGGTCAGCGTGACCTTGGTGTTGGGCTCGCCGCGCATGCGCTTGACGGCTTCGCTCAGACTCAGGCCCTTGACGGCGGTGTCGTCAATCTTGGTGATGAGGTCGTTGGTCTTGAGGCCGGCGCGGAACGCGGGCGAACCCTCGATGGGCGAGACCACCTTGATGAGACCGTCTTCCTGGGTGATTTCGATGCCCACACCGACAAAACGGCCCGTGGTGCCTTCGCGGAATTCGGTGAAGGACTTCTTGTCGAAGTACTGCGAATGTGGATCGAGGCTGGCGACCATGCCGGAGATGGCGTCGGTGATCAGCTTCTTGTCGTCCACCGGCTCGACGTAATCGGTCTTGACCAGGCCGAAAACGGCCGAGAGCTGCTGGATTTCCTCCAGCGGCAGCGGCGTCATGGCGCCGCGCGCCACGGTCTGCAGCGACACGGTGGTCAGTGCCCCGGCCAGCGCGCCGACCGACACCCAACCTGCAATTTTCAGTTTCTGGCCCATACGAATCCCTTTAGCCAACTCAATATACACCTTGGAAGGGGCCGGGCCCGCGCAGGTTCCCGCGCGGGCGCTCACTTTTGGTCCACGGGGCCTTTTTCTGCGCTGCTTTACCGCAGCTTTACGCCTTGCCCTGCGATGCCACGGCGGCGGCAGCCCGGGCAGCCGCTTCCGCATCCCCCAGATAGTAGTGGCGGATGGGCTTGAGGTCGGCGTCCAGCTCATATACCAGCGGAATGCCGTTGGGAATGTTCAGGCCGACGATGTCGCCGTCGGAGATGTTGTCGAGGTACTTCACCAGCGCCCGGATCGAGTTGCCGTGCGCCGCCACCAAGATGCGCTGGCCCGAGCGGATGGCCGGGGCCATGGTGTCGTTCCAGAAGGGCAGCACGCGCGCCACAGTGTCCTTCAGGCACTCGGTCAGCGGCACCTGGGCCGGGTCGAGGTCGGCGTAGCGGCGGTCGCCACGCTCGCAGCGCGGGTCGCCTGCTTCGAGGGCCGGGGGCGGGGCGTCGTAGCTGCGGCGCCACACCAGCACCTGCTCGTCACCGTACTTCTGGGCGGTTTCACCCTTGTTCAAGCCCTGCAGTGCGCCGTAATGGCGCTCGTTCAGGCGCCAGCTCTTCTGCACCGGCAGCCAGGTGCGGTCCATTTCGTCCAGGGCATACCACAGGGTGTGGATGGCGCGCTTGAGCACGCTGGTGTAGCACAGGTCGAACTCGTAACCCTCGGCCTTGAGCAGCTTGCCGGCCGACATGGCCTGGGAGACTCCGGTGGGAGTGAGGTCCACATCGGTCCAGCCGGTGAAGCGGTTTTCCAGGTTCCAGGTGGATTCGCCGTGGCGGATCAGAACGAGTTTGTGCATGGTTTCCCTAGTGGCAGCGGGTCAAAACCCATCATTCTAAAATCGCGGTGTTTGCCAACCCAAGGAATAACGTGAAATTCTTCGTCGACAACTGGTATTTGTTTGTTCTCGCGCTCGCCTCGGGCTCCATGCTGCTGGTGCCCGCGCTGCGGGGGGCCAGCTTTGGCGGGCTGACGGCGGCCAATGCGGTCTTGCTGATCAACCGCGAAAAGGCCGTGCTGATCGACGTGTGCGGGGCCGATGAGTTCGCCGCCGGGCATGCAGGTGGCGCCAAGAATGTGCCGCTCGATGAACTCGAGGCGCGCTTGCCCAGCGTCGTGAAAAACAAGGCCGTGCCCGTGGTCATGGTGTGCGCCAGTGGCGGGCGCGCTGCCCGCGCGGCCGTCATCGCGCGCAAGCTGGGTTACGAAAAGGCCCAGGTGCTGGCCGGCGGCCTCAAGTCCTGGAAAGAGGCCGGCCTGCCGGTCGAGAAAGCCTGAAAAGGGTTCCCCATGCAAACCGTCAAGATGTACACCACCGCCGTCTGTCCCTACTGCACCCGCGCCAAGCAGGTGCTCAAGGCCCGGGGCGTGGAGCAGATCGAGGAAATCCGCATCGACACCGACCCCGCGGCCCGTACACACATGATGGAGATCACCGGCCGGCGCACCGTGCCGCAGATTTTCATCGGTGACACGCATGTGGGCGGCTGCGACGATCTGATGGCCCTCGATGCGCGGGGAGGCCTGACCCCTTTGCTGGGCGCTGCATAATCCTGCCCCATGTGCCTGCTGCGGGAACGGTTTTTCGCAGCGGGTTTTGTTTTGTGGACCCCGCACCGTGCGGGGCCCGGTTTGAGCTGAAAGACTTCACTACCATGGCCGATCAAGAAAATCCCGTGTTCCAGATCCAGCGCGTCTACCTCAAGGATCTGTCGCTCGAACAGCCCAATTCTCCCGCCATCCTGCTGGAAGCCGAACAGCCCAACGTGGACATCCAGATCGGCGTGGAAGCTGCCCCCGCCGCCGAAGGCATCTTTGAAATCGCCGTGACCGCCACCGTGCACACCAAGATCAAGGACAAGACCGTGTTCCTGGTCGAAGCCAAGCAGGCCGGCATTTTCGAGATCCGCAACGTCCCCGAAGATCAGATGGGCGCCGTCATCGGTATTGCCTGCCCGCAGATCGTCTACCCCTACCTGCGCGGCAACGTGGCCGACATCATCAACCGCGCCGGCTTCCCGCCCGTGCACCTGGCGGAGATCAACTTCCAGGCCATGTACGAGCAGCAGCAGGCCCAGGCCGCCGAGGCGCCCTCGTCGCAACTGCCTCAGTAAATTCCAGGTCATTTTGGCCTCCAGCGCTTGCTGGGTAAGCGCGAGAAGCTATGAAAATAGTAGTGATTGGTGCCGGTGCCTGGGGCACTGCCATCGCCATCAGCGCGGCCGCTCACCCTGCCGGCCATGCCGTCACCCTGTGGGCGCGTGATGCCGCGCAGGTGGGCGACATGCAGGCGGTGCGCAGCAATGCGCGTTACCTGCCCGGCATCGGCCTGCCGCCCTCCCTGACCGTGGCCGGTGGCGATGTGGCAGCGCTGGCGCAGGCCGCCGACCTGGTCATCGTCGCCACGCCCATGGCGGGCCTGCGCGGCATGCTGGCGCAACTGCGTGGCTGCACCGCTCCTGTGGCCTGGCTGTGCAAGGGCTTCGAGGCGGCTGCAGACAACCATGACTCTTTTGGCCTGCTGGCGCACGAGGTGCGTGCGCAGGTGGCTCCCGATTTGATAGCGGGCGTGCTCAGCGGCCCGAGCTTTGCGCTGGAGGTGGCCCGCGCCCAACCCACGGCGCTGGTCGCAGCCAGCGAGCACGCCAGCGTGCGCGACGCCCTGGTGCGTGCCTTTCACAGCCCCCGCCTGCGCGTGTACGCCAACGACGACATCGTGGGTGTGGAGGTCGGAGGCGCTGTCAAGAACGTGCTGGCCATCGCCACCGGGCTGTGCGACGGCCTGCAACTGGGCCTGAACGCCCGCGCGGCCCTCATCACGCGCGGCCTGGCCGAAATGACGCGCCTGGGCCTGGCCCTGGGCGCCCGCGTAGACACCTTCATGGGCCTGTCGGGCCTGGGCGATCTGGTGCTGACCGCGACCGGCGACCTCTCGCGCAACCGCCGTGTGGGCCTTCTGCTGGCGCAAGGGCAAACATTGGCGCAGGCCGTGGCCTCTCTGGGCCATGTGGCCGAGGGCGTGTACTGCGCCCGCACCGTGGTGCAGCGCGCGCGTCACCTGGGTGTGGAAATGCCCATCAGCGAAGGCGTGGTGGCCCTGCTCGACGGGGAAATGCGCCCTGCGGAGGCCGTTGCGGCACTGATGGAGCGCGAGCCCAAAGGCGAGGGCGGAGGCAGCGCTTCATAGCAACTGCTCCATGGCGCCGTGCGTCGCCCACGCCGCATGAAACTGGAGCAGCTTACGGCAGGGCTCCCGCGCAAGGGCCACCCCGCCGCGCTCGGAGCGTCTCCCTGACCGCAGCGCATGGCGCTGCGAGAGCGGGGGGAAGGCCTGCAGGGCCTCAGGGGGGGGGCGCCTGAATCTCGCGCCACTCCCCGGGTGCCAATCCCTCCAGTTCCCAGGGGCCGATGCGCACGCGCACCAGGCGCAGCGTGGGCAGGCCGACGGCGGCGGTCATGCGGCGCACCTGGCGGTTGCGGCCTTCGCGGATGGTCAGCTCCAGCCAGGCCGTGGGGATGCTTTGCCGAAAGCGCACCGGGGGGTGACGCTCCCACAGCGCGGGCGCTTCCAGCATTCGCGCCTGCGCGGGCAGGGTGGGGCCGTCCTTGAGTTGCACGCCCTCGCGCAGCTGATGCAGCTGCTCTTCGGTGGGCGTGCCTTCCACCTGCACCCAGTAGGTCTTGGCCAGCTTGTGGCGCGGGTCGGCAATGCGCGCCTGCAGGGCGCCGTCGTTGGTCAGCAGCAGCAGGCCCTCGCTGTCGCGGTCCAGGCGCCCGGCCGGGTACACACCGGGGACATCGACGAAATCCTTGAGCGTGGCGCGGCCTTCGCTGTCAGGGCTGAACTGGGTCAGCACGTCAAACGGCTTGTTCAGCAGCAGCAGGCGTGACACAGCCGGCGGCGCCTTGGACGCACGGCGTGCGAGGGGGCGGCGGGGCGGTGGCGCCATGGACCGCTTACCCGCGCAGCAAGGCGAGGTAGGCGCTGCGGGTCTCGGGGGCGACGGCGTCCAGCACCTGCTCGTGCGAGGTCTGGTGCCGCGCCAGCAGGCGGGCCGAGGCGATGGTCTTGGACTTGCAAAACCAGTGGCAGGTGTGCTGCATCAGGAACAGCTCGGCCGACAGGGTGAATGCCTTGTCGCGCAGCGAGCGGCCGGCGTCGTTGCGCACGGCGCGCTCGATGCCCTGGGCGTGGATTTGCAGGGCCTGGCGCATGTCGAATGTGGCGCCAGGCAGCCACTGCTCGGCAAAAGGCAGGGCCAATGCCAGCGTGCTGACGCGGGCCTGGGCCGGCTCCACACGGGCAAATTCGGCGGCAAAGCGGGTGAATTGTTCACTCAGTTGCAGTTCGGTGGTGCGCAGCAGACTCCAGACCTGCTCGCGTCGCTCGGGGTCGTTCTCGCCCAGGGCGCGCAGGTAGCCCTCGGTGAGGTTCTCCATGAGCTTCTCGATCTGGTAGTGCCCCAGGTAGCTGGCCAGCAGCACGATGCGCTGGCGCTGCTGTTTCGCGTTCAGCATGAAGATGCCGATGGCAATCAGGATGCCCAGAAAGAGGATGTCCATGGCGGCGGGTGCGTTCAGGCCTTCTCAGGCGAGCTTAGACCTCGAAATTGTCGATCAGCCGGGTGGTGCCCAGGCGCGCTGCGCCCAGCACCACCAACGCGTCGCCCGCCTGGGGCGGCTGCAGGTCGTTGCGGCGGCGCACCGTCAGGTAGTCGGGTTGCCAGCCGCGTGCGGCCAGGGCCTCCCGGGCGCGTTGTTCCAGCGCGGCCACCTGACCGGGCAGGGCATGTGCGGCGGCCACGGCCTCGCGGGCCAGGGCGCGCAGCGCCAGCGAGAGCTGCACCGCTTCTTGGCGCTCGGTTTCGCTGAGGTAGCCGTTGCGCGAGCTCAATGCCAGGCCGTCGTCAGCGCGCTGCGTGGGGCCGGCCACCAGCTCGATGGGCAGGGCGAACTGCTGCGCCATGCGCCGCAGCACCATGAGCTGCTGGTAGTCCTTCTGGCCGAACACGGCCGTGCCCTGGGCCTTGCCCGCGAACACGGCGCAAAACAGTTTCATCACCACGGTGCACACGCCGGTGAAGAAGCCGGGGCGGAACTGCCCTTCCAGAATGTCGGCCAGCAGCGGGTCGGGCTGCACCTTGAAGGTCTGCGGCTCGGGGTACAGGTCGGTCTCGCGCGGGGCGAACAGCACGTCGCAGCCGGCGGCCTGCAGCTTGGCGCAGTCGGCCTCCCAGGTGCGGGGGTAGCTGTCGAAGTCCTCGTGCGGCAGGAACTGCAGGCGGTTGACGAAAATGCTGGCCACCATGGCGTCGCCCAGCGGCTTGGCCTGGCGCACCAGGGCGAGGTGCCCGTCGTGCAGGTTGCCCATGGTGGGCACGAAGGCGGGCCGGGCGTGGGCGGCCAGGGCGGCGCGCAGGTCGGGAAGGGTGTGGACGATGTGCATGGCAGGGGGTCGGGAAAGGCAGGAATTCACCAGGCGTGCACGGCATTGTCGGGGAAATGCCCCTGTTTGACCGCCTGCACATACGCCTCCATGGCGCCGCGCACGCTGCCGGCATCCTGCATGAAGTTGTGCACGAACCGGGCCATCTTGCCCAGGTTCATGCCCAGCATGTCGTGCAGCACCAGCACCTGGCCGGCGGTGCCGTTGCCCGCGCCGATGCCGATGGTGTGGCAGTGCGGCAGCTCCAGGGTCAGTTCGGCCGAGAGCTGCGCGGGCACCATCTCCAGCACCAGCATGGAGGCACCGGCGTCCTGCAGCTCGTGCGCCTGGCGGCGCATGGTCAGCGCGGCCTCGTCGGTCTTGCCCTGCACGCGGTAGCCGCCCAGGGCGTGCACCGTCTGGGGCGTCAGGCCCAGGTGGGCGCAGACGGGAATGCCGCGCTCGACCAGGAAGCGCACGGTCTCGGTGGTCCAGCCACCGCCTTCGAGCTTGACCATGTGCGCGCCGGCCTGCATCAGGGCCGATGCGCTGCGCAGCGCCTGCTCGCGCGATTCGTGGTAGCTGCCAAACGGCAGGTCGGCAATCAGCCAGGCCGTGCCCTGCACGCGGTGCAGGCCGCGCGCCACGCTTTCGGTGTGGTAGACCATGGTCTCCAGCGTCACGCCCACGGTGCTGGGCAGACCCTGGCAGACCATGCCGAGCGAGTCGCCCACGAGCAGGCACTCCACCCCGGCGGCGTCGGCCACGGCGGCAAAGGTGGCGTCGTAGGCGGTCAGCATGGTGATTTTTTCGCCGCCCTCGCGCATCTGCTGCAGGCGCGGCAGGCTCACGGGGCGGCGCTGGGGCAGCGGCGACGCGGGTGGCAGCGTGCCATAGGGGGTGCCTGCGCTGGCGGAGGAGGGCTTGGTGGTATCTGTCATGGGGCCATCTTCTCAAAGTCCATGGGAGCCGGCAGTCTAGTCGAAGCCGCTATGCTTGCGCCCATGACCTATTTTGCTGACCCATCCGACGATTCGATGCATTCCCAGGTGCTGCTGGACGTGGCGCGTGCCCTGCAGGAAGACGTGGGCAGCGGTGACCTGACCGCTGGCCTGATCGATCCCGTGCGTCGCGCCCGCGCCCGCGTGCTCGCGCGCGAAAGCGCAGTGATCTGCGGCGCCCCCTGGGCCAACGCCGCGCTGCGCGCGCTTGACCCCGCTGCGCGCATCACCTGGCACGTGGCCGAGGGCCAGCGCTGCGCACCTGATCAGGTGGTACTGGAGGTCGAAGCCAGTGCCCGCGCGCTGCTGAGCGCGGAGCGCACGGCGCTGAATTTCCTGCAACTGCTCAGCGCCGTGGCCACCAAGACCGCCACCTACGTCGAGGCTGTGCAGGGCACGCGCGCCCACATCGTGGACACGCGCAAGACCCTGCCCGGCCTGCGCCTGGCGCAGAAATACGCCGTGCGCGTGGGCGGCGGCACCAACCACCGCATCGGCCTGCACGACGCGGTGCTCATCAAGGAAAACCACATCGCTGCGGCAGGCGGGGTGACGGCGGTGCTGCGCGCTGCAGAGAAGGTGGCAGCGCAGGCGAAGTTCATCGAGATCGAGGTGGAAACGCTGGCGCAACTGAGCGAGGCACTGGACGCCGGCGCCACCATGGTCCTGCTCGACAACATGCCCGTGCCCATGCTGCGCGAGGCCGTACGCATCAATGCAGGCCGTGCGATTCTGGAAATCTCGGGCGGCGTGACTTTGGCGGGCCTGCGCGCCCTTGCAGAAACCGGCGTGGACCGCATCTCCATCGGAACGCTGACCAAGGATGTGAAGGCGACCGATTTTTCCATGCGCCTGCAGGAGTTAGAGTGACCAACCCCCTGTGGCGCTGCGCGCCTTCCCCCTTCTCTCGCGCGCAGCGCGGGAAGGGGGGACGCCACCAGCGCGGCGGGGCGGCCCTTGCGCGGTGGCCACTGGCCTGGGCCGTGCCCGTTGTACGCGCCGAGACTGGCGCAACGCACCTTGAATGACTGATATGAACACTGTGATTACCCTCAAGGAAGTCGATTACGAGCAGCCCGAAGGCGGCGGGGTGTGCGCGACCAAGCACGCCTGGGCGCGCGTGCCCCCCGAGCTGTCGCGGGACGAGCGCACGGCGTTGAAAGACAAGATCCGCCGCCTGCTCAAGGAAAAGAACGCGGTGATGGTGTCGCACTACTACGTGCACCCCGACCTGCAGGACCTGGCCGAAGAAACCGGTGGCATCGTCAGTGATTCGCTGGAAATGGCCCGCTTTGGCCGCGACCATGCGGCGCAGACGCTGGTCGTCTCGGGCGTGCGTTTCATGGGCGAGACGGCCAAAATCCTCTCGCCCGAGAAGACCATCCTCATGCCCGACCTTGACGCCACCTGTTCGCTTGATCTGGGCTGTCCCATCGAGGAGTTTTCGGCGTTCTGCGACCAGCACCCCGACCGCACCGTGGTGGTCTACGCCAACACCAGCGCCGCCGTCAAAGCCCGCGCCGACTGGCTGGTCACGTCGAGCTGCGCGCTCGACATCGTGCGCGCGCTCAAGGACCAGGGCCACAAGATCTTGTGGGCGCCCGACCGCCACCTGGGCGACTACATCCGCCGCGAAACCGGTGCCGACATGGTGTTCTGGAACGGTGCCTGCATCGTGCACGACGAATTCAAGGCCTTTGAGCTGGAATCGTTGAAGAAGGACCATCCGAACGCCAAGGTGCTGGTGCACCCCGAAAGCCCGGCCGACGTGATCGCCCTGGCCGACGCTGTGGGCTCGACGTCCGCCATCCTCAAGGCCGCGCAGACGATGGACGCCCAGGAGTTCATCGTCGCCACCGACAACGGCATGATGCACAAGCTGCGCACGCTCAACCCCGGCAAGGTCTTCATTGAAGCCCCCACGGCAGGCAACAGCGCCACCTGCAAAAGCTGCGCCCACTGCCCCTGGATGGCGATGAACGGCCTGGCCGGTGTGGCGCAGGTGCTGGAGACGGGCAGCAACGCCATCGACGTGGACGCGCAGATCATCCCGCGCGCGCGCCTGCCGATTGACCGCATGCTCGCCTTCACCGCTGCACTGAAAAACGGCCAGCCCACCGCCGGACTGGTGCCGAACATCGGCGCCGCCTGAAACCACAGGTTTCAGCATAGATTTGCTTTGTTTTTGATAGCTAACGGCGCTTATCCATCAAGCGCTGGAGGCCAATTTGGCATATAAATCACTGATTGATTTCACCGATCCGCAGGACGCTGCGGGGCCGCGTCTGCGCGGGGCCTTCGGGGCGGCGCGCCAGGTGCTGGTGGCCCAGGCGCCGGGCGAGGTGCGCGCCGTGCTGGAGGCCGTGCAGGCGGCTGCGGAGCAGGGTGCCTGGTGCGTGGGCGGGCTGCGTTACGAAGCCGCCTCGGCCTTTGATACTGCCCTGCAGACGTACCCGGCGGACGGGCCGCTGGCCTGGTTCGCCGTGCACGACGCGCCCCGGCCCTGGCCCGTGTCGCCCCCGCCCGCTGATGCCCCTGCGCTGCAGTGGCATACGCTCCCCGAGCGAGCTGCCTTTGATGCCGCCCTGGAGACCATCCACCAGGACATTGCCAGCGGCGCGTACTACCAGGTCAACTACACCGCACCGCTGCAAGCCACGCTGCAGGGCGGCGGCCCGCAGGCGGTGCCGGCGCTGTTCGGCGCGCTGCAGCGCGCCCAGCCGGGTGGCTATGCGGCCTGCATCGACATGGGCGGCGAGCAGGTGCTGTCGGTCTCGCCCGAGCTGTTCTTCGACTGGCGCGCCGCACCCGATGTCAGTGGCGACATCCTCACCCGGCCCATGAAAGGAACGGCGCCGCGCGGTACCACGGCTGCGCAGGACGCCGCGCAGGCCGAGGGGCTGCGCCAGTCGCCCAAAGAGCGCGCCGAGAACGTGATGATCGTCGACCTGCTGCGCAACGACCTCTCGCGCATTGCCGCGCCGCACAGCGTGCAGGTGCCCCGGTTGTTCCACACCGAGCCGCTGCCCGCCGTGTGGCAGATGACGTCTGACGTGCAGGCGCGCACCCGGCCAGGCACCCGGCTCGTCGATGTGTTTGCCGCGCTGTTCCCTTGCGGCTCGGTCACCGGCGCGCCCAAGGCGCGCGCCATGCAGGCCATTTGCGCGCTCGAGGGCGGCCCGCGGGGTTTTTATTGCGGCGCAGTGGGCGTGGTCCGGCCCGATGGCGCGGGCGGCATCCGCGCCACCTTCAACGTACCCATCCGCACCGTGGTGCTGCGCGGGGCACAGGCTTCGTGCGGCATCGGCAGCGGCATCACCGCAGATGCCACGGCCGACGCCGAGTGGAATGAGTGGCGCCACAAGCGCGCCTTTGTGGAGCGAGCCAGCACGCCGTTCGACCTTCTGGAAACCCTGCGGCTCCAAAGCGGCCAGTTCCGCTATCTGGATGAGCACCTTGCGCGCATGCAGCAGGCGGCGGCGCATTTCAACCACCCCTGGGCCGGTGATGCTGTTCACCAGTGCCTGCAGGCCCTTGCCGCCCGGCATCCGCAGGGCGCCTGGCGTGTGCGCCTGCTGCTCGATCCGGCTGGTGTGCCGCGTGCGGAAGCCTTTGCTCTGCAGCCCACGCCCGAGCCCGTGCGGCTGCGGCTGGCCGACCGACCGCTGCGGGAGGCGCACGGCGAATTCGTGTGCTACAAAACCACGCGCCGTGCGCACTATGCGGCCTTCGCGCCGACCGAGCCGGGAGTGTTCGATACCGTGCTGTGGAATGAGGAGGGCGAGATCACCGAAGGCAGCTTTGGCAACATCGCCATGCTGCTGGACGGCCGCTGGGTCACGCCGCCGCTGGCCTGCGGCCTGCTGCCCGGCGTGGGCCGCGCCGTGGCGCTGCGCGAGGGGCGCGTGCAGGAAGCCGTGGTGCGGCTGAGCGATGTGCCGCGCGTACAGGGCTGGGCCTTCATCAACAGCCTGCGCGGCTGGCTGGCGGCCGAAATCGCCTGAACCCTCCGCCAGCGCGCGTAAGCATGGCAAGATTCAACCGAGATTGTTCATTAGGGTTTGGAGGGCAGGCGGATGCAGTGGCGCGCTGGTTTTGGCCTGACTGAGGCGTCCATAGCTTGGGCTATGGACAACGAAGAAGGACGAAAGCGGCCGCCAATGCGCCGCCTGCACCCAAACAGCACCGCAGGTGCGCCTAATGGACAATCTCGGTTCAAGGGTACAGTTTGAATCACTAGAGGGAGGACGCATGGCCCAGGATGACATCAGCTTCACGGACTTGATTGCCTCGTCCATCCATGACATGAAGAACTCGCTGAACGTGCAGATCAGCGAACTGGAAAAAATATCGGACCAGTGCAAGAAGGTCGGCGACCTGCAGGCCTATGAAGACCTGGGCGGTGTCATCTACCAGGCCAACCGGATGAACTCCAACCTGATCCAGTTGCTCAGCCTGTACAAGCTGGACAAGGCGATCTATCCCGTGGACATCGCCGAGTGTTCCATCGCCGAACTGATCGGCGACGTGCTGCTGCAGAACCGGTCGGTCATGGATTTCAAGAAGATCGAGCTGTCCATGGACTGCAGTGACGACTGCGTCTGGTACGTGGACCGCGATCTGGTCGCCGGCGTGCTGCTCAACGCCCTGAACAACGCCTACCAGTACACGCAGGACAAGATCCGGGTGACGGCGCAGATCAAGGATGGCTGGCTGGAGCTGCGCATCGAGGACAACGGAAAGGGTTATCCGCCGTTCATGCTGCGCGACGAGGCCGCGGCCGCCGCCAAGGGCGTGAGCTTCCTGACCGGAAGCACCGGTCTGGGCTTCTATTTCTCCTCGCAGGTGGCCCGCATGCACAAGAATGGCGATCGCCAGGGCATGCTGATCATTGAAAATGGTGGCGCCTATGGGGGTGGCTGTTTTGTGGTCCGGCTTCCCTGATAGCGTGAGGTGTTCTGCACATGTCCGTATCTCTTACCAAAGCACGCACCCTCGTCGTCGATGACTTCCAGGGCATGCGCACCATCCTGCGCGACATTGTCCGGGCCATGGGGGTCACGCACGTGGACACCGCAGCCAATGGCCGGGAAGCACTGAACCTGTTGCGAGGCAGCCGCTACGACGTGGTGATCTGCGACTTCAACCTCGGTCCCGGCCTCAATGGCCAGCAGGTGCTGGACGAGGCACGGCTGCACGACTACATCGGCGTCTCCACCATCTGGGTCATGGTCACGGCCGAAAAGACCGCCGAAATGGTGATGGGTGCGGCCGAGGTCAAACCCGACGAATACCTGCTCAAGCCCATCAACCAGAGCATCCTGGAAAGCCGGCTGGAGCGCCTGATCGTCAAGAAACAGGCCCTGCGCGGCATTGAGGAGGCCATCAAGGCCAAGGATTACGCGGCGGCGATCGACCGCTGTGATCAACTCCTCCACGCCGACGCCGCCAAGCACCCGGAGATCCTGCGCATCAAGAGCGATCTGCAGCTCAAGGTGGGCGACTACGACGGTGCCAAGGCGCTGTTCGAATCCATCCTGGCGGCGCGCAGCGTGCCCTGGGCGCGCACGGGCCTGGGCAAGGTCTACTTCCACAAGGGAGAATACGACAATGCCCGCAACACCTTCCAGCAGGTGCTGGACGAGAACCGGATGTTCATCGAGGCGTCCGACTGGCTCGCCAAGACCTTCGAAGCCCTGGGCGAGCGGGGGCGAGCCCAGCAGGTGTTGCTTGATGCGGTGAAGCTCTCGCCCAATTCGGCCAGCCGCCAGAAGGTGCTGGGCGAGACGGCGCACAAGAATGGCGATCTGGGCGTGGCGCAGGCCGCCTTCGAGCGCACCATCAAGATCAGCGAGTTCTCCTCGAACAAGAACCCCACGGCCTACGTCGCACTGGCCAAGGTGCTGTCGGAGAGCGATGCCCCCGACGAAGCCCTGAAGGTGCTGACACGCACCAAGGGGGTCTTCAAGGACAGCACCGACGTGGCGATCCAGGCGGCCGCAGTCGAAAGTGCGGTGTACCGCAAGACCGGGCAGCAAGACCTGTCCGACGCCGCCATGGCCCAGGCCGAGCAGTTGCTGGCCAGCCAGCCCGGCAAGCTCAGCCAGGACACCGCCATCGAGGTTGCCCAGGCGATGCTGGCGCTGGGGCGCAAGGACCAGGCGTTTGGCCTGATGCGTGATCTGGTGAAAAACCACCACGAAGACACCCAGCTGTCGAACAAGGTGGAGGAACTCTTTGAACAGGCGCAGATGGGCGCCGAGGGGCGCTCGCTCATTGCCGAGTCCCGCGAGGAGGTCATCCAGATCAACAACCAGGGCGTGATGCTGGCAAAGCAGGGCCAGTTTGCCGAGGGTGCGCGGCTGCTGCGCACGGCCCTGCAGAACCTCCCGGGCAGCGAGGTGGTGATGATGAACCTGTGCGGCCTGCTGATCGGTCAGATGCGGGCAGAGGGCAAGAGCGATGCCCTGATGACCGAGGTGATGGAGTTGCTCGAGCGCGTGCGTGAGCTCAATCCCATGAACGACAAGGCCCGTCAGTACATGAGCGCTCTGCACCCCTCAGGGGGGCGCGGCCCCGGGTGATGGCGATCCCCTCGGGGGGCGGCGTGACTCAGGTGGATTGCGCGTCACCGTCGCCGGGACCGTAGGCGACGTTGTGGGTGGCCAGGTAATCCCGGATCAGGCGCCGTACCACCTGGGAGGGAGTGATGTCCTGCTGGGCGCAGAGCTGCTCGAAAGCCCTCTTCTTGGCTGGGTCGATCAGCAGGGTCAGGCGTGCGGTTTTCAGTTCCATAAGTGTCTACATGTGAATCACATGTGCATTGCAGTGGTATCAAAAGCACATACTGTGTGCATTGAGGCGCCAAAAATGGGACAATCATACCCAGCTTGGCACCGGATCTGCCGCGCCTCTCAGGACTTGCCTTCATGGCTTGTCAAACCCGCAGGCGCAACGCCCACCCCACACAATGAAACCACCTTCCGGTTCGGTGCTTCTGACGCGCCCACGCCTGCTCGGTCTGCTGGGCGGCGTGGCGCTTGTGCTGTTGGTCTGTGCCATTTACTGGGCCCATCTGCTGGGGGACCAGTCGACCCGGCTGCGCACCACCGAGAACCAGACCCGCCTGCGCGCCGTGCAGATGTCGGCGACGCTGGCGTCCCAGGTCGGCACGCTGGTGGCCGGGCTGGAGTATCTGGCGCACAGCCTGGCCACCACCTACGAAGTGGATCCCGAGCGTGCCTTTCCGCTGGCCGTGCGCACGGCCCTGCAGACATTTCCGGGTGGCAGCATCGTGCAGGTGGCCGTGGCGGATGCATCGGGCCGCCTGACCTATTCCAGCCTGTCTGATCCTCGGCGCCCGGAAGTGCGCACGGTTTTCATTGCAGACCGGGCCCATTTCCAGGCGCATGCGCAAGGCGGCCCCGCGCGGCTGTTCATCAGCGCGCCGGTGCTGGGCCGGGTGTCGGGGCAATGGAGCATCCAGTTTTCGTACCCCGTGCAGCAACAGGGCCGCTTTGCCGGCGTGGTGGTGCTGTCCATCGCGCCCGACTACATCGCGGACGGGTTCCGTGCGCTTTTCGGCGCGGGCAGTGATGTGGCCCTGCTGGTGCGTGGCGACGGCAGCTATCTGGCGCGCTCGCATTTGCTGGGCAAGGTGCTGGGCCGGTCGGTGCCACCGGAGCGCGCGTTCCTGGCCGACCCGCAAACCTCGCAGGGCGAATACCGGGTGATCGACCCCGTCGATGGCGTGGAGCGCCATTACGCCTGGACACGGCTGGCGGACTATCCCCTGGTGGTCAGCGTGGGGCTGGACCGCGCACATGCCCTGGAGGCCACGCGCAGCTCCATCCAGGACAGCCGGTGGCGCAACGGCCTGGGCAGCGCCCTCATCGTGCTGGCGCTGTGCTGGATTGCCTGGCTCTTTTTCCGCGTGCAGCAGGACCGTGCCCTGCTGCACGAAAATCGCCAACGCTACATGCTGGCGCTGGAAGGCGGCTCTCTGGGGGTATGGGACTGGAGCCTGTCCAGCCAGCAGTTGGGCATTGACCAGCGTCTGGCCGAAATTCTCGGCCTGGACCCGGACGATGTGGCACCCCGCATCGAAGGCGTGCAACGCCTGGTGCACCCGGACGACTGGCCCGGCATGCAGGAGACCCGTGAGCAGCTCCGCGACGGCCGGATCGACAGCTTCGAGCAAGAGGTGCGCATGCGCCACCACGACGGCCACTGGTGCTGGGTGAACGTGCGTGGCAAGGTCAGTCTGCGCGGCGCCAACGGGCGTGCCACGCGCATTTTTGGAACGTTCGCCGACGTGACGGCGCGGCGCCAGAGCGAGGCCGCCCAGGCCGAGCTGCAGGCGCGCCTGGGCAAGCTGGTGGCGCAGGTGCCGGGCACCGTGTACCAGTACCGCCTGCATGCCGACGGCCACAGCAGCTTCCCCTACGCCAGCCCGGGGATCGGCAATATCTACGATGTATCGCCCGAGGTCGCCATGCAGGACGCGGCACCGGTGTTCGAGCGTATCCACCCCGAGGACCTGCCGCGCGTTCGCGACAGCATTGCCGCGTCGGCGCGCGAGCTCACGCGCTGGGTCTGCGAATACCGTTTCGTGCGCGCCAGCGGCGAGGTCCGCTGGCTGGCGGGCCACGCCAACCCCGAGCGCGAAGACGACGGCAGCACGCTGTGGCACGGCTATATCCACGACATCACAGAGCAGCATGCCGCCCATGAGGCCCTGCGCCGCAGCGAGGAGCGCCTGCGCCTGACGGCGGCTGCGGTGCGCGACGGACTGTGGGAGTGGGATACCGCCAGCGGCACCATGGAACTCGACGCACGGTGCCATGAAATCCTGGGCCATGGCCGCAGAGTCGACCGCATGGCCTTTGCGGACTGGAGCCAGTTGATCCACCCGAATGATCGCCAAAGGGTGCTCAGCCTGTTGCAGCGCCAGGTGGAGCTGGGCGAGCCCTTCGGGACCGAGCTGCGATTGCGCAGGGCCGACGGCACATGGTGCTGGACAGAGATGCGCGGGCAGGTCACCCCATCGGGCCTGTGCAATGGCGTGCTGGTGATCGGCACGCTGACCGACATCGATCCGCGCATGGCCGATGCGCGGCTGCGCCGTGCCCTGCTCGACAACGCGGGGGCGGCCTTGCTGGTCATCGGCCCCGACCGCCTCATCCATCTGGCCAACCAGCGCGCGGTGGATACCTTCTCGGTAGACGGGCTGCCCCTGACCGGGCGCAGCGTGCGTTTGCTGCACCGCGACGAAGCGGCATTTCTGGAATTTGCCCGCTACTACGAGCAGGTGCGCACGGTGGGTGAGGCCAGGGCGGAATACCTCTTGCGCACCGCCCACGGCGAGCTGCGCTGGTTTGCCATCCGTGGCACGCTGCTGGATGCCGAGCATCCGGAGAGCGAACTGATCTGGACCCTGGTGGACACCACCGAACGCCGGCGCTCCGAAGAGGCCCTGGCCACGGCGCGTGCCCATCTGCTGGAGGTGATCGAGCATGTTCCAGGGGGCGTGCTGGTGCAGAACACCGAGGGAGCGGTGGTGGTGGCCAACGAGGAGGCGTGCGAGCTGCTGGCGCTGCGAACGCCCGCAGCCGCCCTGGTCGGGCTGGAGGCCGAGGCACTGCACCGCAGGATGACGCCGGAACTTCAGAGCCATTGGCTGGGTGCCCCGGTGGGCAGCAGCGTGTTTGATCTGCATGACGGCCGCACCTTCAAGTTCGAACGGATTCCCCTGCGCCATGCGGGCGAAGACATGGGCCAGCTGTGGATCGTGCGTGACATCACCGAGCGGCGCCGCCACGAACAGACCCTGCAGCACCTGGCCACCACCGATGCCCTGACGGGCCTGGCCAACCGGCGGGCCTTCATGGCGCAGCTCGACACCGAACTGGCGCGGGTGGCGCAGGGCGGCGCACCGGGCATGCTCATCATGCTCGACCTGGACCATTTCAAGCGCGTCAACGATACCTATGGCCACGCCGCCGGAGACAAGGTGCTGGTGCACCTGGCGCAGATGCTGCGGGGCCAGGCGCTGCGCCAGGGCGATCTGGCGGGACGCCTGGGTGGCGAAGAGTTCGCGGTGCTGCTGCCGCGCACCCATGCCGACGAGGCGGCGGCCATTGCCGAGCGCCTGCGCCTGGCGCTGGAGCAGAGCCGGATCGATTCGGGCGAAGGCCGGATCATCACCATCACCCTGAGTGCCGGGATGGCCCCGCTGGCGGGTGATGCCGAACACACCCTGGCGCAGGCCGATGCGGCCCTGTACCAGGCCAAGAACAGCGGCCGCAACCGCATTGTTCTGGCTTAGACCGCCCCAGGCAGTGATGTACGGCGCGCGAGGGACTGGCTCAGCGTTGCCTTAGGGCCGCAGTTCCAGTTGCTGCGACACAAACCCGTCGAACGCCGCGAGCAGAGGTTCAAAGCGCTCCGGGTCGTGCTCCAGGTGCGCCAGCGCGGCGCAGGTGGCCTCCAGGGTGGAGAGCTGGTCGGCGCGGTGCGCCTTGCGGATGCGGTAGCGCGAGACGGGCAGGCCCTTCAGCGGCAGGCGTGGCAGCAGTTGCAGCAGCGGGTTGCAGTAGAGCATCTTGCGGCTCTTGCGCCAGGTGCCGTCGAGCACCACCAGGCGCAGCCGGGCCGGGTCGCTGAGAGCGCCGGGTGCCAGCGGGGGTGGCGGTGGCAGGCCCAGCGTGCTGCCCTGCGGCGTATCGGGGTAGAGCAGCACCGGCTGCCGCGGACCGGCCAGCAGGGCGCGCAGGGCGGTTTCGTCAAAGACCTCGCCCGCCACCATGCGGCTGTGGGGCAGGCACAGGTGCAGGAGCCGGGCGCTGCCCTTGGCCTGCGCCACCTCCTGCGGGTGCTGCAGGATCAGCACGTCCACCGTGTGCTGCACCGGTGTCACCCATCGGCAGAGGCAGCCGCGCAGCGGTCGCAGGCAGGCAGTGCAGTGGGCGCGCATGGAGGGCTGCGCGGTGCGTTTGCTATATTAAAAAGAGCTGCAGACGCTTGATGGGTAAGCGCTGCAGCCACTTTTCATATAAAACTACAGCCGCTCCTTGACGTAGGAGGGCCGGTCCATGTCCACGATTTCCACGCTCAGTTGCACCAGCAGCCCGGCGGGGCGTGGGGTGAGCTGGCGCAGCACGCCGGCGATGCGCTCGGAGAAGTCCTTCTTGGCCTCGGGCGTGCGGCCCGAGAGCAGGCGCAATTGCGCATGCACAAACGCACGGCCCTCGGGCGCCGTGCCGACGGCGTAGTGGTCATGCACCACACAGCGGCTCTTGAGGTCGGCCTCGTCGGCGACTTCGGGGCTGGCAGTGACCGTCTGGTTCAACGCGGCCAGCACCTGCGCCTCAGGGAAGCCAGCCAGATTGCGGGAATATTCGACGGTGAGATGGGGCATGTCAGTCCTTCTGCGTAGGCACGTGATCGCGCAGTTCGGTCTGGCGGTTGTTCGCGTCCACAAACACGAGCTGTGGGCGGTGCGCGGCGACCAGGGCCTCGGGCACCTGGGCAAAGGACGCGATGATGAGCAGATCGCCCACGCTGGCGCGGCGTGCGGCCGAGCCGTTCACCGAGATCATGCCGCTGCCACGCTGGCCCTTGATGGCATAGGTGATGAAGCGTTCGCCGTTGTTGATGTTCCAGATGTGGACCTGTTCGTTCTCGCAGATGTTGGCGGCGTCGAGCAGGTCTTCGTCGATGGCGCAGGAGCCTTCGTAGTGCAGTTCGCACTGGGTGGCGGCAACGCGGTGGATCTTGGACTTGAGCAGGGTGCGGTACATGGCGGTATCCAGGGGTTTCAATGGGTGACGGGGGGGACGAGGATGGTGGGCGCGGCAGGTGCGGCCAGTTCGGGGTAGTCGCGGCTGTAGTGCAGGCCGCGGCTCTCGCGGCGCATCTGGGCCGAACGCACGATCAGGTCGGCCACCTGCACGAGGTTGCGCAGCTCCAGCAGGTCGCGCGTGATGTGAAAGTGCGAATAGAACTCGTGGATTTCGCCCTGCAACAGCGCGATGCGGTGCGCCGCGCGCTCCAGGCGCTTGTTGGTGCGCACGATCCCCACGTAGTCCCACATGAAGCGGCGCAGCTCGTCCCAGTTGTGCGAGATGACCACGGATTCGTCGGCGTCCTGCACGCGGCTGTCGTCCCAGCGCGGCAGCGCCGGAATTTGTACGCGCGGCGCCGCCGCGATGGCCTGCGCGGCCGCACGGGCGAACACCATGCATTCGAGCAGCGAGTTGCTGGCCAGGCGGTTGGCGCCATGCAGGCCGGTGCAGGCCACCTCGCCCACGGCATAGAGGCCGGGCAGGTCGGTGCGGCCCGCCAGGTCGGTGAGCACGCCACCGCAGGTGAAATGCGCCGTGGGCACCACGGGGATGGGTTCCTTGGTGATGTCGATGCCCAGCTCGGCGCAGTGCGCCAGGATGTTGGGAAAGTGCTCCTGCAGGAACTCCGGGCTCTGGTGCGAGATGTCCAGGTGCACGCAGTCCAGGCCGTGCTTTTTCATCTCGAAGTCGATGGCACGGGCCACCACGTCGCGCGGCGCCAGTTCGGCGCGCTCGTCGTGCTGGGGCATGAAGCGCGTGCCGTCAGGCAGCAGCAGCTTGCCGCCTTCGCCGCGCACCGCCTCGCTGATGAGGAACGACTTGGCGTGCGGGTGGTACAGCCCCGTGGGGTGGAACTGGATGAACTCCATGTTGCCCACGCGGCAGCCGGCGCGCCAGGCGGCGGCAATGCCGTCGCCCGTGGCGGTGTCGGGGTTGGTGGTGTAGAGGTAGACCTTGCCCGCGCCGCCCGTGGCCAGGATGGTCTGCGGCGCCCGGAAGGTGACCACCTCGTCGCTGGCCGCGTCCAGCGCGTACAGGCCCAGGCAGCGCTGGCCCGCCAGGCCCAGCTTGCGGCTGGTGATCAGGTCCACCAGGGTGTGGTGCTCGAACACCGTGATACCGGGCGTGCTGCGCACCACCTGCATCAGCGTCTTCTGCACGGCGGCGCCGGTGGCATCGGTCACATGGGCGATGCGGCGCGCGCTGTGCCCGCCCTCGCGCGTGAGGTGCAGGTCTTCGCCCTCCAGCGTGAACGGCACGCCGAGCCCGCGCAGCCAGCCGATGGACTCGGGCGCGTTTTCCACCACGAAGCGCGTGGCGGCCAGATCGCACAGGCCGGCACCGGCCACCAGGGTGTCCTGGATGTGGGCGGCAAAGCTGTCGTCATCGGCCAGCACGGCGGCAATGCCGCCCTGGGCCCAGCCGCTGGAGCCGTCCTGCAGCTCGCGCTTGGTGATGACGGCCACGCGGTGCGTGGGCGCCAGGTGCAGGGCGGTGGACAGGCCAGCGAGGCCGCTGCCCACGATGAGAACGTCGAAGTCGTGCGATGCCATGGGGTCCGTTGTGATGTTGCGTGCCGCGGCACGGGCCGTGGCGGTGAAAAAGGGATTTCAGACCGGCGTGTAGGCCAGCCGGACGTAAATCGGTGCGAAGGCCTCGGCCTGGGTGATCTCGATCAGCGTTTCCTTGGCCAGTTCCAGCAGGGCGATGAAGGTCACTACGAGCACGGTGGAGCCTTTTTCCGGGTCGAACAACGACTCGAACTCCACGAAGCGCTGACCCTGCAACGCCTTGAGCACCTGGCTCATGTATTCGCGTACCGACAACTCCTCGCGCGTGATCTTGTGGTGCTGCACGAGCTTGGCGCGCTTGAGGATGTCGCGCCAGGCCTCCTGCAGGTCCAGCACATGCACATCAGGAAAGCGCGGCAGCAGGCTCTGCTCGATGGTGACCTGGGCCTTGAGAAAGTCGCGCCCGTATTGCGGCAGCTGGCCCAGCTGCTGGGCTGCAAGCTTCATTTGTTCGTATTCGAGCAGGCGGCGCACCAGCTCGGCACGCGGGTCCTCGGCCTCATCGGCGCCGGCCTGCTTCTTCGGGGGCAGCAGCATGCGCGACTTGATCTCGATGAGCATGGCCGCCATCAGCAGGTATTCGGCCGCCAGCTCCAGGTTGCGGCTGCGGATTTCTTCCACATACGCCAGGTACTGGCGCGTGAGCCCGGCCATCGGGATGTCGAGGATGTTGAAGTTCTGCTTGCGGATCAGGTAGAGCAGCAGATCGAGCGGCCCCTCGAAGGCCTCCAGGAAGACCTCCAGCGCGTCCGGCGGGATGTAGAGGTCGGTGGGCAGCGCAAACAGCGGTTCGCCGTACAGGCGCGCAAGCGCCACCTGGTCCACCACGTCGGGCATGGCGCCCGGTGCCGCCGGGCCCAGGGTATGGGGCAGGACGTGGGCCGCGGCGTGGGTGGTGCTACCCATGGTTGCTTCTGAAATGATAGCTATCAGCGCTTGATAAATAAGCGCTGGAGGCCAATTTCTATATTAATGATTGTCCGGGTCCGTCTGGTAGGCGTAGGGCTTTTGCGGCACCTGTGCGGCCTTGAACTGCTGCCACAGACCACGGTCTACCTGCTTGTCCCACAGCAGCGCGCGGCCGGCCTGCTGCTGGGCGTCCAGCTCGGGGCGCTGCTTCTTGAGCTGGTCGATGAACTGGGTGGTGTCGGAGGTGTAGTGGGGGCGGGCAAAGATGGACATGGTGGTTTGGGCTAAGCTGTGGCGCTGGATTTTACCGGGGACCGCCATGACACTTCTCAGAACCCTTTTTGCCGCCGCCGTGGCGCTGGCCGTGCTGGCGGGTTGCGATCCCCAGCGCATCAGCGAACTGGAGCCGGGCCGCTCCACCGAGGTGGATGTGCGCGACCGCTTTGGCGTGCCCGACAACGTGTGGGACGCGGACGGCCTGCGCACCTTTGAGTACAACCGCCAGCCGGCCGGGCAGGTCAACTACATGATCGACATGGGCGCCGATGGCCGCCTGGTCGCGGTGCGCCAGGTGCTCACACCCCAGAACTTCGCGCGCATCCAGCCCGGGATGGACATGGCCGAGGTGCGCCGTCTGCTGGGCAAACCCGCCAAGGTCACGCCGTTTGACTTGAAACAGGAGACCCACCACGACTGGCGCTACCTCGACGGCCCGAACACGGCGATGCTGTTCACCGTGGTGACCGACAGCAGTTTGCGCGTGCTGCGCACCCAGTCGGGGCCGGACATGACGGCGCCGGAGAATGCGGGTGGGGGGCGGTGAGGGTATTGGTGTTTTTTGCTCTCTGGCGCTTGCTGGTATTGTGCCGCCATGCAATCAAAAAATAGCTTTCAGCGATTGCGGCATAAGCGCCGGAGCCCAAAAACACTAAATAATCAATCCCGCGTAACCCGCAACACTTCCTCGCGGCTCGTGATGCCCGCTGCAATCAGCCGCTCGCCATCGTCCCGCATCAGCGTCATGCCATCCGCCAGCGCAGCCGCCCGGATCTCCGCCTCGGACGCCTGGTTGTGGATCTGCGCGCGGATGGCATCGTTGGTCACCAGCAGCTCGAACACCCCGGTGCGCCCAGAGTAGCCGCTCTGGCCGCAGGCCTCGCACCCCTTGCCCCCGCAGTGCGTGCACACCTTGCGCACCAGGCGCTGGGCCAGCACGCCCAGCAGGGAAGAACTCAGCAGGAACGGCTCCACGCCCATGTCGGTCAGGCGCGTGACGGCGCTGGCGGCGTCGTTGGTGTGCAGCGTGGCCAGCACCAGATGGCCGGTGAGCGAGGCCTGGATGGCGATCTGTGCGGTCTCGAAGTCGCGGATCTCGCCGATCATGATGATGTCCGGGTCCTGGCGCAGGATGGCGCGCAGGGCCTTGGCAAATGTCAGGTCGATCTTGCTGTTGACCTGCGTCTGGCCGACGCCGGGCAGCTCGTACTCGATGGGGTCTTCCACTGTCATGATGTTGTTGCGCGTGGCGTCCAGGCGCGAGAGCGCGGCGTACAGCGTGGTGGTCTTGCCCGAGCCCGTGGGGCCGGTGACGAGCACGATGCCGTGCGGCTGGGCGATCAGGCCGGTGAAGCGGCGCAGCGTCTCGCCCTGCATGCCCACGGCTTCCAGGCTGATCTTGCTCTCGCTCTTGTCCAGCAGGCGCAGCACGGCGCGTTCGCCGTGGGCGCTGGGCAGGGTGGAGACGCGCACGTCAATCGCGCGGGTGCCCAGGCGCAGGCTGATGCGGCCGTCCTGCGGCAGGCGCTTTTCGGAGATGTCCAGCTCGGCCATGATTTTCAGGCGCGAGATCAGCGCGGCGTGCAGCGCGCGGTTGGGCTGCACCACCTCGCGCAACGTGCCGTCTACGCGAAAGCGCACGCTGCTGTGGCGCTCGTAGGGCTCGATGTGGATGTCGCTCGCGCCGTCGCGTGCGGCCTGCGTGAGCAGGGCGTTGAGCATGCGGATGATGGGCGCGTCGTCGGCGGCCTCCAGCAGGTCTTCCACGGCGGGCAGCTCCTGCATCATGCGCGAGAGGTCGGCATCGGACTCGACCTCGCTCACCACCGTGGCGGCGCTCGATTCGCCCTGGGCATAGGCCGCGCTGATGCGCTGGGCCAGGGTGTGGGCGTCGAGTGGTTGCAGCTCGCGCACGGCGTGCTTGCGCAGCACCTCGCTCAGCAGCGCGGTGTCGGGGGTGGGCCCGTGCCAGAGCACAAGCTGCTGGCCGTCGTCCTCCAGCAGCAGCTGGGCGGTGCGGGCGAAGGCGTAGGGCAGGGGGTGGCGCATGGGGCGGGTTCTCCGGTGCGCGTGGCTCAGGGCTTGCCGCCGGAGGGCACCGAGGTGCCCACGGCCCGCGTCAGGGTGGGCACCACGGGCGACTGGGGCACGGCGCGCAGCATGATGTTGGCGTCGGGCTGGTTGCCCTCCTGGGTGGCACGGATCATGTCATAGCGATCCAGCGCCAGAGCCTCGCTGCTGGCGGCGTCGCGGATCACGATGGGGCGCAGGAACACCATCAGATTGGTCTTGTTGCGGCTGCGGGCCTCGCTCTTGAACAGGCTGCCAAACAGGGGGATATCGCCCAGTCCCGGCACTTTCTCCTGGCCGCCGGAGTATTTGTCCTGCAGCAGGCCCCCGAGGACCACGATGGAGCCGTCCTCGACCAGTACGTTCGATTCGATCGAACGCTTGCTGGTGGTGGGGCCGTTGAGGTTGTTGATGGTCGAGGCCACCACGTCCGACACCTCTTGGAAGATCGAAAGCTTGACCGTGCCGTTCTCGTTGATCTGCGGGCGCACCCGCAGCGAGAGGCCGACGTCCTTGCGCTCAATGGTCTGGAAGGGGTTGACCGAGCCGCTGTTGCTGTTGTTGTTGGTGTACTGCCCGGTGATGAACGGCACGTTCTGCCCGATGATGATCTTGGCCTCTTCGTTGTCGAGCGTGAGCAGGTTGGGGGTGGACAGCACATTGCCGTCGCCGTTGGTCTCCAGGAAGCGCGCCAGCACGCTGAGCCCGTACTTGCCCCCGAAGTTGTGCCCCAGGCCAAAGTTCAGCCCGCCGCCCGGCCGCACGGTGCCGGGGGTGGCCGTGGCCAGGTTGATGATGTTGGCGCCCGCCCCGGAGGCGGCGCTGTAGTTGGTGCCGATCAGACCGATGTTGCTGTCGCCCTTGGAGCCCAGTGCCGTCTGCCACTGGATGCCGAACTCGGCCGCCTTGTCGGCGTTGACTTCGACGATCAGGCTCTCCACCAGCACCTGGGCGCGGCGGCCGTCGAGCTTGTCGATCACGGCGCGCAACTGCCGATATTGCGGCTCAGGGGCGGTGATGATGAGGGCGTTGGTGGTCGGGTCGGCCTGGATCTGCCCACCCGTGGAGGGCTGGCTGCTGCCGCTGGAGCTGCCGGTGCCCATGCCCGTGGCAGCGCCGCCGGTCAAGCCGCTGCTGGCGGGTGCTGGCGCGGTGCTGGTGCTGCTCGCCGCCGGAGCCGAAGTGGCCCCGCCGGTTGATTGGCTGGTGCCCGCCGCCATGGCTGCACGCAGCGTGGCCGCCAGCTTGGTGGCATCGGCGTTCTTCAGGTACACCACATGGATGTTGCCGCTGGCAGCGCTGCTGCCCGCCGCGGCCGGCTGGTCGAGCTTGTTCACCAGGGCACGCACCTGGGCCAGCCGTGCCGGGTTGGCCGCACGCAGGATGAGGGCGTTGCTGCGCGGCTCTGCCAGCAGCGTGGTCTTGAACGAGGTGTCGGTCTGGCCTGCGGCGGCAGCGCCCACCGCACCGCCCAGGCCGCTGCTGCCCGAGTCGATGAGCCGGGCCACCAGCGGGGCCAGATCGGTGGCGATGGCGTGCTGCAGCGGGATGATCTCCACGTCGCTGGCGTTCGACACATCCATGGCGGCAATGATCTTGCCCAGGCGCTGCAGGTTGTCGGCGTAGTCGGTGATGACCAGCGCGTTCGAGCCGGGGTTGACGTTGATGGTGTTGTTCGGGCTGATCAGGGGGCGCAGCACCGGCACGAGGTTGCTGGCGCTCTCGTAATTGAGCTTGTAGATCTGCGTGACGATCTGCCCGCCCGCTGGCCCCGCGCTGCCGGGCTGGGCCACGCTCACGCTGCCGCCCTGCAGCTTGGCATCGGCCTCGGGCACCACTTTGTACAAGCCTGCCGCCTCGACCACTGTGAAGCCCTGCAGCCGCAGCGCCGCCAGAAACTGCTGGAAGGCGGCAGCAGGCGTCACGGCGCGCTCGGTGACCAGGTTGAGCTGGCCCTTGACGCGTGGGTCCACCACCACGTTGCGCCCGGTGATGGTGGCCATGGTGCGCGCGACGGCCTCGATGTCGGCATTGGCAAAGTTCAGCGTGACCGGCTCGCCCGGACGCACGCTGGCGGTGCCGGTGCCGGTGCCGGTGTCGATGGCAGTTTGTGCATTAATTGTGCCGCTGGCGCTTGCCAGCAAAGCGCTTGCAGCTATTGTTGTAATAGCAAAATGCAGGCGGTGCTTGGTCAGGTTGGTCATACGGATTCCAGGGTTAACCCAGCGTGATAAGGGAGCGTGCGCCATTGCGCCGCCCGATGATGTTGAGCAGATTCGACAGCGCGCCCTCGCGCTCGGGTGCGGCGCTGGCCTCCCCCGAGAAGCGCAGGCGCTGGCCCGCCCATTGGCCGCTGCCCGAGAGTTGCAGGTCGCCCTGCAGCGTCTGCAGCGCCAGCGTGGGGGCGGCGCCGCCCTGTAGCGTGAGGCGGTAGCTGCCCATGGGCCGCAGGGTGGACAGGCGCGAGGAGATCGCCAGGGCGTCCAGTTGTGCCAGGCCCTCCAGCACCAGTCTGCCGGCAACCCACTCGGCCTGCAGGCCCTGGGTCTGCAAGGCCAGCTGGCCTTGGGGCTGCAGGGTGTTCCAGGGGGTTCCCAGCCCGGCCAGCACGGCAGCGGGCCACTGGCTCTGGCCGTCGGCCAAGGCGATGCGGGCACCGTTCCAGCGCGGCTGCGCGTGCAGCACCAGCGGTGCCGGGGTGCAGCAGGCAGCAGACAGGTGCGCGCGCACACCGCCCCAGGCAGGGCGCAACTGCCATTGCAGGCGGCCGGGCAGGGCACTGCGGTCCTGGCTGGCGCTGCCGCCGGTCAGCACCAGGCGTGCCGAACCGGTCCAGACCGTGCCACGCGGATCGTCCAGAACGATGCGTCCGCCGGTGGCGTTCGTCAGCCCTTCGGCCAGCCAGCGTGCGGGTGCGAAGGTGGTCAGCGCCGCCAACGAGCCCATCAGAATGCCGGCCAGGGCCCAGCCCCAGGGCGCATGCCCGCCCACCGGGGCGCGGCGCTGGCGCAAGGGCGGTGCGGGTGGGCGGGGGTGTTTCACGGCGATGGTCGTGGCGGGCCGCTCAGCGGGGTGGCAATGCCAGCACGATGGTGCCGTCCCAGCGCACGGCGGAGGTGACGGGTGGGCGTGCGGCTGGCCCCCCTGCACGGGTCGCCCCGGGGGTGCTGCGGGTCAGGTGCGTTTCTTGGGGAACAGCGCGTGCATTGCTGCGTGCCTGGGCCAGCCAGGCCGCCAGCGCGTCGGCCGGTGCGCCCTGGAGGGTGAGGGTGGCGCGGTCGCCGTTCAGGCTCAGGCGCGCGGTGGTGCCCAGGGTCTCGGTCACCGAGGTCTGTAGCGCCCGTTGGGCATCGTCGGGGCGGATGCGCGGCTGGGCCTGCAGTTGCAGGGCCTCGGCCTGCAGAGACTGCATGTGCTGGAGCTGGGCGTCCAGCGCGCTGTGGCGCGGGCCGGCGCTGCGCAGGGTCTGCAATGCCGGGGCCAGTGCCAGCCACCAGGCCAGGGCCAGCAGGACCAGTGCGCTGGCCCCCAGCAGCAGGTGCTGCTCACGCGGCGCCAGGGCTTGCCAGCGTGCGCCCAGGGCAGAAAGAGAGGTATCGGTGCGGGACATGGGGTGGCTTATGGGAGGGTTTCAGCGCGCAGCAGCAGGCTGTCGCCGTCGGCGGTCAGGCGGTAGCCCAGGGCTTGTGCTGCGCTGCGGGTGGCAGCTTCTTCCTCGTCGCTGAGGGCGATGCCGCGCAGGCGCAACTCGCCCGCGCTGAAGTCGATGGCCGTGGGCTGGCGGTTCAGCGGCAAGGCCTGGGCGGCCGCCGCGAGCAGGGGTTCGAGGTCGCGCGCCGAGAGGGTGCCCGCAGCCTGGCGCAGCAGGGCCAGTTCGCGCTCCATCTGCACCGGGGCGTCCACCACCACCTTCACCTGCGGAAAGGTTTGCTGAAGGGCATTGCGCACCCCCGCCTGCTTCGCCGCCAGCGCCTGCCGTTCCTGCCAGGCCCAGGCGTTGAGCCCGGCCAGATGGGCCAGGGCCAGCACCAGCACGCCCCAGCGCGCGGCGCGCCATTGCGGTGCGCGCAGCAAGGCGCCGGCCAGGCCGCCGAACTTGCGCAGCGCGCGCGTGCGGCCGGAGCTGGCCAGGTCGAATTGCGCCAGGTCCCAGTCGCTGCGCGCGGCCCGAAGGGCGCGCTCGCTGTCGGTGCGCAATTGCACCGGGCGGCCCAGCAGCTTTTCGGCCAGTGTTGCCACGGCGGGCTCGGCCAGGATGGCGGGTGGCTCGTCACCCAAGACCAGCGGGCCTGCCAGCGTCAGCGCCGCGCCGGACAGCGGCAGCACGGCCACGCTCTGCTCGGGGCCGTGGCCCGTGATGACAAGGTGGGCCTCTTCGGGCGTGCCCAGGGCGTGCAGTTCGCAGGGGCCGTCGCTGGCCGGGGCGAGTTCGGGCACCACCCGCGCCGGTGGGTGGCCTGCGGCTTCCAGGGCCTGCAGCGATTCGCGCAGCCAGGCGCGGTCGCAGATGGCCACCCAGGCCGGGGTGCCGGGCCGGGCGCCTGGTTGCAGGGCAAAGTGCAGCTGCGCGGGGTCGTCGAGCAGGCGCTCTTCTAGCAAGCCTTCGAGCACCGCGCGCAGGCGCGGGCTTTGCAGGCTGATGCCGGGGGGCAAGGTCACACGCTGCCAGGACAGCGCACGGACGGGCACCACGGCCACGACTTCGCTCGCGGCACGGCCCATGGCGGGCAGCAGCGCGGCGCTGGCACGGGCGTGGCGCGTGGCGTTGTGGCCGTCAGGGCTCAGCGTGTACGGGTATTCGGTGGCGGGGCCGGAGCGCGCCAGGGGCAGGGTAAGGATCAGGGTGCTCATGGACGGGTTTCGCGGGCCATTGTAGGGGGCGGCTATGGCAATCAAGGTCAGGGCATTCCCACCGGCTGGGCGGCCCCACGCTCGCGCCAGACGGTGAAGGCTTCCATGCCCTGGCGGCGCACCACGGAGCGCTCGTGCACCGCCATCTCGCCCAGGCGCAGGCGGCCGTGTACCTCGAAGTAGCTGGACTGCACGTTGTGCAGGTCGGCTGTCAGCCGCACCTGGGTGCCGAGCAGCTTTTGTGCATCGTCGAGCGAGCGCAGGGCCTGCAACTGCCGCACCCCCACGAGCTTGTTGGCACCCGCCATGTCCAGCCCCTCGATGGCGGCCATCAGCACCTCGACCCCGGCGGTGTTGATGTTGACCGGCGTGCGCTCGGGCAGCAGGGTGACATGGGGCGCCAGCAGGGCCGCCGTGCCGGGCTGCAGCCCCAGCCAGGCCAGCTGTGCCACCGTCCTGGGCATGAGCGGCACCTGTGCGTTGCCCCCGGCGGGCTCCTGCGCCTGGCGCAGGCCCTGCACCAGCGTGGCCAGTTCCTGGGGCGGCAGACCCAGTTGTGAAAACAGCCTCGTGAACTGGGCCAGCGCTGCCTCGACCACGGTGCTGCCGTTGACCAGGTTGGCCAGATTCAGGCGCGACTGCAGGTCGATGATCCGGCCCGACAGAAAGGCCTCCTGGATGTCGGTGCTGGCGTCCTCCTGCTGGGCCACATTGCGGTCGGCGGCCAGAAAGGTGGACAGGCGGGCTTCTTCGAGCGGCACGGCCCAGGGCTCGGACAGGTGGTCGGCGCCCCCGGCGCGCGCATCCTCGATCAGGATCAGGCGCGACCAGTCGAGCGCGCCCGACAGGATCCAGGCCGACTGGATGCGCGCGCGCTCGGCGGTTTCCACCTCGATGGCGCGCCACTGCTGCCACATGGCTGTGGCCGCAAAGGTGGCCACCAGCGTCACGGTGAGCATGGCGGCCAGCAGCGCAGCGCCACGCTCGCGAACCCGGTCGGTGCGCGTCATGTCTTGCCTCCGCCCTTGAGCGGGTTGACCCAGTCGCGTGTGATCTGCCCGGCCAGCGCCTGCCCCGGCGGCAGGTCGATCAGCAGGCGTATGCCGTCGGGAACCAGCACGCTGGCGGCCGCCGCTTCGCCCGGGGGCGGCCCGCTGCTGGACATCGGGTTGCTCCAGGCGTTGTCGCGGTAGAAGTAGATGTTCCAGCCGCCGAGTGGCATCAGCGCCACCTCGGCGCGCCGCTCGATATCGCCGGGGTTGCGCGCCCACAGGGCTGCCTGCTGCCAGGCCTGCTGCCACTGCGCGCGCGTGCGCAAGGGGGGTGACTGCCAGCGCAGCCACTGGTCATGTCCCTCCACATTGCGGCGCGCCCAGGCCACCACCAGGGCGCCCTCGATGCTGCTGGCCTGGCCTCGGCGCGTCATGCGCAGCACTTGGCCATCCCAGTCGATGGGAATGGTGTGAGGCATCGGCAGCAGTGCGTCCAGGTCCGTGCCCCATTGCCCCAGGGCCGCCTGTAGCACCAGCAACTGGTCTGCACGCTGGCGCGTTTGCTCCTGCGCGCGCACCATGCCGTCGAGCCCGCGCCAGCTCAGCAGTGCCATCAACCCCATCACGGCAATGGCCACCATCAGCTCGATGAGCGTGAATCCGCGCGCTTTCAACATGTCAGCCATCCATTCCGCGTATGGAACACCCGCAACGCACAGCGTTGCGAGAGCGGGGGGAAGGCCCGCAGGGCCGCAGGGGGGTGTATCACTTCAGCGCCGCCCGACGATGGTGGACAGACGCAGCACCGGCAGGGTGCCGTCAAGCACCTGCGCGTCCACGCGCCGGAAGCTCGGGTTGGGCGTGGGGCGCACGATGACGCTCACGTCAAAACGGCGCCCCGCCTGCTCGCACGGCTGGGTGCTGTCGCCAATGTCGGGCATCTGGCGCGACAGGCGGGTCTTGATCAACTCGTTCTCGGCGCAGAGGTGGGCCAGCAGTACGTCGGATTGGCGCTGTGCGTTGTGGGTGAGCGCGCTCGTGGCTTGCAGCCCCGCCATGAGCGCAATCGCCACGATGCCCAGCGCCACCAGCACCTCCACCAGCGTGAAGCCACCCTGGACTGTGCGCAGCGGGAGGCCGTTCATGGCAAGGCCTCCACGGCAAACGGGCGCAGCCCGTCGGTGGCCACGCGCAGAGCGCGCTCCGGGTGGTCTGCATGGGCCAGCAGCACCTGCTGCGGTCCTATCAGCGGTTCCGGGCCCAGTACAAGTGCGGATGGCCCGCGCACCTGCGTGCCGGCGTTCAGCCATTGCGTGGGAAGCTGGCCCTCCGGCAGGCCGTCGAAGCGAAAGCCCCCCGCCACCGCATGCCAGCGCACCGGCAGACCGCTGGCGCGCGACTGGGCCCGGCCCGCTTCCAGCAGTGCGGCCAGCCGCTGGGCCTCACGCTCCAGCAGTGTCTGCCCGCTGTCGCGCAAGGCCAGCCCCACGCCGGCCGTGGCCAGCGCCATGATGGCAACGACCACGAGCAATTCCAGCAGGGTGAAGCCACGCGCGCGGTGGCGCGGCGTGGTCACTGCCAGCTGCCGATATCGGCGTCCTTGCCTTCGCCCCCCGACTGGCCATCGGCACCGAACGACATTACGTCGATCTCGCCCTTCACGCCGGGGCTGAGGTACTGGTAAGGGCGGCCCCAGGGGTCGTTGGGCAGCTTTTCGAGATAGGGTTTCCAGTTCAGCGGCTGCGGGCCGGTGGTGGGCTTGGCAATCAGCGCCTGCAGGCCTTGCTCGGACGTGGGGAAGCGCTGGTTGTCCAGCCGGTAGAGCTTGAGCGCCTGCATGAGGTTGGTGACATCGGTGCGCGCTGCCGTGGTGCGCGCGTCATCGGCGCGGTCCAGCACATTGGGCACGATCAGCGCGGCCAGCACGCCGATGATGACCAGCACCACCATCAGCTCGATGAGGGTGAAGCCCTTGGCAAGGTGTCGGCGCGTGGAGCGGGCGAGGGACAGGGGGTAATTCATGGTGGCTGGCATTCGGTTGGGAACGTCGGGGGCATCCCGCGCATCGCGTGAATGATAATCGTGCGATGGTGACGAATTCACACAGCATCTGGGGCGTGCGCCTCACGACCCTGCTTATCTGGGCCCTGGCAGCAGCCAGCGCTGCGTATTGGGGGCTGCGACTGTCGGTCCCCTCCGCAGGGCTGGCGGTGCCTGCCATGGCGCCCACGCCCCCCGCGCCCGATGCACAGGCCCTGGCGCGTCTGCTGGGCGCGGTGTCGGCGCAAGCACCCGTGGTGGCCTCGGCATCAAGCCGGTTCGCCCTGGTGGGCGTGCTGGCCGGCCGCGAGAGTGGTGGTGGCGCGGCGCTGATTGCCGTGGACGGCAAGCCTGCACGGCCGTACCGTGTGGGAGCCACCCTGGAAGGCGGGCTGGTATTGCAGTCGCTGGGGCCCCGCCAGGCCCGCCTGGGGGCTGCGGTGGATGGCCCTGCGGCGCTGACGCTGGAGATGCCGCAGCGCAAGTGAGCAGGCGAGGCAGGGCTTCCTAGCCGTGTCACCCGTTGTTATTGTTATTGTTATTGTTGTTGTTGTTGTTGTTGTTGTTGTTGTTGTTGCTACGGCTCTTGTCCCGTTCCTTGGCGGGGAGCTGGCCCGGCAACGTAAGAAACAACCCCGCCGTGCCCAGCATCACCAATTGGGCATTGCGGCTGTAGGCGGCGCCGTCGATGGCCGAGAGCTTGGCGCCGTTGCACCACAGGGTCTGGATCTGGCGCGCCTGCGGCACGTCCAGGCTCTGCACGACCCGCCCTCCGCTGTGGCAGCTGATGCGGCCTTCCTGATAGATCAGGTGGTCGTGCTTGCCGCGCGCGCCATCGGCCAGCCAGCGCACCAGGGGTTCTTCGATCTGCGTGCGCGCAGGGCTGTCCTCCAGCCGCAGGGCGTTCAGAAAGCATTCCACGGTGTAGGCGGTGCGCTGCAGGTCGTTGGTGCTCATGGCAGGTAGTGAAATTCGAAGTTCTGGAACGGCAGATTGGCCGTCTGCACATGGTAGAAGGCGTTGGCCTTCTGCTTTTGGTAGTGGTACTCGCGCAGGTAGAAGGTGGTCACGAACAGGTTGTTGAGCACGCCGCGCTGGTAGTGCGCTCGGTGCAACTCGATGAGGCCCGACAGATCCACCTGCGCAAACGCCTCGCCCAGCAGCGTGCTGGGTTCCAGGAAGTCGGCGTAGAGCTGGTAGGTGAATACATGGGCCTGCTTGGTGCGCTGTTCGTCGCCATAGACCACGGGCGTGTCGCGCAACATCTGCAGGTAGACGGTGTTGCGCACGGGCTCGGGGCAGTGGTGCTCCAGCAGGTCGCGGCGCAGGTGCAGCAGCACGCGGTCGCCAGGCACCAGGGTGTGCACGCTGCGCTGGGTTTTGAGCAACTGCGATTCCAGCGCGATGGGTTCGCCATTGAGTTCGAGCATGAAGGCGCTGCCATCGAACAGCGCCTGCAGTACCGGGTCGGCCTCGATGAGCGCGGGCAGGGTGTTCTTCTCATCGCCCAGGTCGCTGGGCAGCACCAGGCGGCGCGCAGCGGGCCGTGACGCGGGTTGCGCGAAGGCCAGACCGGGGTGCGTGGCGAGCTGGTACTGCTGGGCGTAGTCGTGCTGGGCGTCGGGTGGGTCGGCGGGGTAGGTCAGCGGGTGGTCGGCGTAGATGCGCTTTTGCAGGCCGCAGGTGTAGGAGCGGCCGTTGTGGTTCTGGTGCTTCACCACCGGGCAGCCGGTGTGGCAGGTGGAGAGATGGCCGCAGCCCTGGCAGGCGCTGTCGAAGCCATGCGCCTGGTGGATCTGGCGGATCTGGCGCGCACCGTTGTCCAGGATGTCGAGGATGGGCTGCTCGAACACGTTGCCGTAGCGGAATTCCGGGATGCCCTGGCCGCGCACACAGGAATACACCGAGCCGTCGCTCTGCAGCAGGTAAAAGCGCTCGCCGCAGTTGGCGGCGTTGGTGCAGTAGCCGGGGGTGAACTCGTCGAACCAGTGGCGGCGCAGGCCCTCTTCGAGTTCGGTGCCCATGAAGGCCGCGTGCAGCGTGTCGTACAGCTGCTGCTGCTGCTCGGGTGTGGCCGGGGTGAGCACGGCCTCGCCCTTGGCGGCGCGGTTGAGCTCGGAGCCGAAGGCGAACATCAGGTTGAACTGGTTCATGTCGAAGCCCAGCTCGCGGTGGATGAACCAGATGTCGTCCACCAGTGCCTGCATGTCCTGCAAATGTTCGCTGCTGAGGGTGGCGGAAATCTTCTTGGCATGCGGGTAGCGCGCCAGCAGGCGGATGTTGTCCAGCGTGCGCGGCAGCCAGCCGGTGCCGCCGCGCGTGGTGCGGTGGCGTTCGTGCAGGGCCAGTGGCAGGTCGATGCTGGCGCTGATGGATACCTTGTGGCGCTCGAACAGGTCGATCAGCGGCGCGAAGCGGAACAGGTTGGTCTTGATGTGCGGCGCCGACTTGCGGTGCCCCAGCGCGTTGAGTGCGTCGAAATGCTCACGGTAGTGCGCGCGCACCATGCCGAACAGCGCATCGAGCACATCGGGCGGCAGCGTGGTCACCTCGCCGCCGTGCAGCGAGACGTTGAACGCCAGCACCCCGGCATCGCGCAGCGCATCGAGCGTGTGGCGCAGCGTGTGCACGGCGCGTTCGGCATCGCGCTTGAGCGCGGCCTCGCTGGTCTGCTTGCCCAGGTAGCAGTAGCTGCAGCTCAGGTTGCAGCACAGCGTGGGCACGTAGAGCAGGTGGATCGCGCGCCCGGAAGCCGGTGCCAAGGGGTTGGTGGCGTCCATGCTCAGACGTCCTCCAGCGGCGTTCCGGGCGCCGCTTGGAGCACCCGTTCGATGATGCGGGCCGACACCTTCTCGAACTTGGTGGCCTTGTTCCTGGTGATCTTGTCAGGCTTGCGTGCGTTGGTCGGGAACTTGTCGCGCTCAAGCCGCAGCACCGGGCCATCGGCGCCAAAGAGTTCCAGCGTGCCGCTCGAGCGTGAGAGCACCAAGCGCCGCACGTTACCGTAGTAGACGATGCTGTCGCCGCACAGCAGGTAGCGCGGTCCGAGTTGCAGGTAGCGGCCCGCAGTCAAGCGCGCCAGCAGCGGCAGCACCCACAGCAGCGCGCCCGCTGGAAACGCCAGCACCGTGGCCAGCAGCGCCATGGTGGCACTGGCATAGGTGAAGCGGCGGCGCGCCGGGCTGGTCAGCGGGCGCCCGCCGTGCGGGTACTTGAAGAGCGCGAAGGTGGGGGCGGCCATGGTGCGAGTGGGGTGGTGGGCGGTGGATGCGGTTAGTAACTCCGCCCGCCCTTGTACATCGCATGCTGGCGCCGTTGCAAGGTAGTGACCTCACCCAGGCGCGCCATGGCTGCGCCGGCGTGTGCGTGCGTGATGGCCAGGCCCAGCGCGTCGGCGGCGTCCTGGCCGGGCAGGCCGGGCAGGCTGAGCAGGCGGCGCACCATCTCCTGCACCTGGCTCTTGGCAGCGCGGCCATGGCCGACCACCGCCTTTTTCATCTGCAACGCGGTGTATTCGGCCACGGGCAGGTCGCGCGCCACCAGCGCCGTGATGCAGGCGCCGCGCGCCTGGCCCAGCAGCAGCGTGGACTGCGGGTTGACGTTGACGAAGACGATCTCCACCGTGGCCACATCGGGCTCGTAGCGCGCCGCCACCTCGCCAATGCCGTCGAACAGCACCTTCAGGCGACCGGGCAGGTCGCCCAGCGCCATCTTGTGGGTGCGGATGGTGCCGCTGGCCACATAGCGCAGTTGGTGGCCTTCCACGTCGAGCACGCCAAAGCCGGTGGTCTGCAAGCCGGGATCGATGCCAAGGATTCTCATGTGCTATTGATTTAGTAGCTTTTTGCGCTTGTCAGATAAGCGCTGGAGGCCATTTTGGCTCATAAACCGAAATACCAGCGCACCGAATGGAAGAACACCGGCGCGGCGAAGCACAGAGCGTCCACACGGTCGAGCAGGCCGCCCGCGCCGGTAACCGACTGGCCCTGCATGCCCCAGCTGGTGATGCCCCGGTCGCGCTTGAGCGCCTTCATCACCAAGTGCCCCAGACTCCCGGCCACGCAGGCCAGCAGGGCCATGCCCAGCGCCTGCCCGGGCTTGAAGGGCGTGATGAACGACAGCACCCCGCCCACCAGTCCGCCCACGGCCACGCCGGCCAGCCAGCTCGCCCACTGGAAGCTCTGGCTCACCTGCGGAGCCACCGGCAGGTGTGGGAAGCGCCGCCCCAGCAGGTGTTGCACCACCATGCAGGTCTGCACCACGAGCACCAGGTAGAACACCAGAAAGGCGCCCCGGCCTGGCTCCTGCCCGGGAAAATCGAGCAGCAGCAGCGCCGGCACATGGCTCATGCCGTACACGCAGACCATGATGCCCCATTGCAGCTTGGCGCTGCGCTCCAGGAAGCGCTGCGGGTCGTTGGCCAGTGCGCTCACCACGGGCAGCGCCAGGAACACATAGACCGGGATGAACACTGTGAACAGGTCGAAATGCCGCGTGCCCACCAGCACGAACTGCAGCGGTAGCACCACGAAGAAGGCCAGCACCAGACTGCGGTGGTCGCCGCGCCGTGTGGGCGAGAGCGTGATGAATTCGCGCAGCGCAAAGAAGGCCACCAGAGCAAACAGCACCGTGGCCGCCGTGTCGCCCAGCGCCCAGCCCACCCAGAACACCGTGGCCATGGCCCAGGAAGTCTGCAACAGGCCGCGAAAGCGCCGCGCGGCGGCCTTGCGCGTGGCGGCGGCGTCCGCGTCGCCATCGGGCACCTCGCGCAGGTTGCGCAGGAAGGCCCAGAGCGTCACCAGTGACAGCACGCCGAACACGACGAGGAACAGCGCCCCGATCTGCTGCGTGGTGGTGAGGCTGCGCAGGAAGGTATTCATTCACACCTCCCGCAGTGCCATGACGGCGCGCCGCGCGCGGTCCAGGAAGGGGCGGCGCTCTTCGCCCGGCGCCAGTTCGATGGGCGCGCCAAACGTCACAGAGCACAGGATGGGCACGGGCACCACCTCGCCCTTGGGGATGACGCGCTGCACGTTGTTGATCCAAGCGGGCACCAGCACCACCTGCGGAAACATCTGTGCCAGCCGGAACAGACCCGACTTGAAGGGCTGCGGGTCGTCGCCATGGCCGCGCGTGCCCTCGGGGAAGAGGATGATCGAGTCCCCACTTTCGAGCGCACGCACCAGCGGCGCCAGCGGGTCGCCCTCGGGCAGCGCGGCGCGCAGGGCCTCGGGGCTGGGCGGGATGGGGGGCGCTGTGGCCGGTTCCGGGCCGCCGGGCGGGGCGCCGGAAGATTCCGCAGCCGCACTGGCGGGGGCGTCGCCCGGGGCTGCTGGAGGCGTCGCCTGGCGCTCCACGTAGATGGCGTTGAACACGGCGGTGGTGATCCACTGCCGGAAAGGCGTCTTCGTCCAGTAGTCGCGCGCGGCAATGGGCCGGGTGATGCTGCGCAGCTCCTCGGGCAGCGCGGCCCAGATCATCACCAGGTCGGCATGGCTCTGGTGGTTGGCGAAATAAATGCGCTGCTCCGCCTTGGGAGGGCAGCCGTACCAGCGCGCCTGCGAGCCGGTGAGCACGCGCACCAGGCCCAGCAGGAAAAATCCCATCAACTTGGCAAGCATGGGGGGATGATAGGGCGCTACGGGCCGGTGTTCCGGACTTTCTGCCTCAGTGCCCGGCAGGGGGTGCGAGTGTGGCGAGCAGACCCCGGCAGGCGTCCTCCACGATGTCCAGCACCTGCTCGAAGCCTGCTGCGCCGCCATAGTACGGGTCGGGCACCTCGCGGGCGCCGGTGGCGCTGCAGAAGTCGGTGAGACGGCGCAGGCGGTGGTGCTGCCCGGGTGGGCACAGGGGGCGGGCGTGGGCTTCGTTGGCGGCGTCCATGACCAGCACCAGGTCGAATTCCTCGAAATCGCGGGCCACAAGGCGGCGCGCCCGCTGGGCCGAGAGGTCGTAACCGCGCCGCGCGGCGTGCTGCTGGGCGCGCCCGTCGGGCGGCTCGCCCACGTGGTAGCCGTGGGTGCCGGCCGAATCGACCGTGATGTGCTGCGCCAGACCCGCATCGGCCACCATTTTTTCGAGCACGCCGTGGGCGGTGGGGCTGCGGCAGATGTTGCCCATGCAGACCATGAGGATGCGCATGGGCGGTGTGTTGGGCTTCGGGTGGGGCATGGCGGTGCGCCGCAGGTTCAGGGCAGTTCCGCCCCGCCCATGCGCCCCAGAATCGTGCGCGTGCGCCCCGACAAGTAGGCCGAGTTGGGCATTTTTTCGAAGCGCTTGGGCGCAGGCAGCATGACGGCCAGGCGCGCGGCCTCGTGCGGGGCCAGCTGAGCGGCGCTCTTGCGATAGTAGTGCTGCGCTGCGGCCTCGGCGCCGAAAACGCCGTTGCCCCATTCCACGTTGTTGAGGTAGATCTCCAGGATGCGTTCCTTGCTCAGGAATTGCTCCAGAGCGAGCGTGAGCACAAACTCCTGCCCCTTGCGCACAAGGGTGCGCTCGCCCGAGAGCAACAGGTTTTTGGCGAGCTGCTGGGTGATGGTAGAGCCGCCGCGAATTTTTGGTGCGCGCACCGGCTTGTCGGGTGCGCGGGCCTGGGCCTTGGCGATCAGTGCCTCGGCCTTGGCGTTGCGTTCCCAGGCTTTTTCGATCGCATTCCAGTCCACGCCCTCGTGGTTGACGAAGCCGTCGTCCTCCGAGGCGATCACGGCGCGCTTGAGGTGGCCGCTGATCTGTGCGTAGGGCACCCACTGCTGGCGCCAGCGCAACGGGCCGTCGCTGGCGAGCTGCGCCCAGGCTTCGGAGCGCTGGAAGGTGGTGGATTCGGGGTTGAGCACCGCCATGGCGGCGATGCGCAGCACGAAGAACAGCTCCAGGGCGAGCGCCGCGAACGCGACGAGGCCGATCCAGCGTAGCAGGGCTTTCATGGGACGGGGCGTGCGTGGGGTGTCAGTGTGCGGCCATCAGCGCGCGCAACTCGGCCAGCACCTGTGGGCCGGGCGGGCGTACGCCGCGCCAGATGCGGAAGGCTTCGGCCGCCTGCTCCACCAGCATGCCCAGGCCGTCGCGCGGCGTCGCGCCATGCTGGCGCGCCCAGCCGAGGAAGCTTTCGGCGGCGGGGCCATACATCATGTCGTAGGCCAGGCTGCCAGGGCGCAGCACACGGGCGGGCACGGGCACCTCGGCGCCGGCCAGGCTGCTCGCGGTGGCGTTGATGATGAGATCAAAATCGTGCTCCAGCGCTTGAGGTGATTGCGCTGATAGCTCTGTTTTTTGTAGCGCTGCAAGGGGGGCGTGCGATTGCACCAGCGCCTGCGCGCGCTCCACCGTGCGGTTGGCCACCACCACGCGGCGCGGCCCGGCCGCAAGCAGTGGCCCCAGGGCCCCGGCGGCGGCGCCGCCCGCGCCCACCAGCAGCACGTCGCGCTCCGCCAAGGCGAAACCGGCACCCTGTTCGATGTCGGCCACCAGTCCCAGGCCGTCGGTGTTGTCGGCGTGGATGGCACCGTCAATGAAGCTCAGGGTGTTGGCCGCGCCGGCCAGCTGCACGCGCTCGCTGCGCACCGTGGCGGCCTGCGCGGCTTCCAGCTTGAAGGGCACGGTGATGTTGCAGCCACGACCACCTGCTGCGGCGAAGTCGCGCAGCGCCTGGGCAAAGCCGTCGAGCGGCACCAGGCGGCGCTCGTACACCAGCCCCTGGCCGGTGAGTTCGGCGAAGCGCGCGTGGATCCACGGGGAGCGGCTGTGCTCTACGGGGTTGCCCATCACGCAGTACAGGGCGGGGGATGTGGCGGAAGAAAGGGTCATGGACGTTGATTCTGGGAGCGTGCGTAGCGACGGGCGCGTTCCAGGCGGTTCCCCGAGGTGCCGCAGGCGGCCCAGGGAGAACGGCTACCTCACGCTGGTTTCGAGGGTCTGGTCGCGCGTGAACTTGAAGCGCGAGACGACGGCGATCTGGTCGGCCTTCTTGCGCATTTCCGCATTGAACGGGCCGAACGGCCCGGCGGCGAGGGCGACGGCCTCGGCATGGCGGTCGAGCCGGTGGTTGCCCGAGCCCTGCACGATCTCGGTGGCGACGACGCGGCCATCGTGGTTCACGGTCACGATCATGGTCAGCTCGCCATAGAGCTTGCGGCCGCTGTATTCGGGGAAGTTGACCGTGCCCTTGTCCTCGACCTTGCGGCGCATGGCGTCGTAGTAGACGGCGTACACCTCCTCGCGCGTGGCGGGGCTGATGTAGCGCTTCTTCGGGCGAGCGTTTTCCTCATTGATCCGCTTTTCGATCTCGGCCAGTATTTTCACGAGCTGGCGGCGGCGTTCTTCCTGCGCCGCCTGTTCCGCGTTTTTGCTGGGCTTGCGCGGATCGGGTGCGGGCAGGGAGGCGATCTCCTTGCGCAGTTGCGCGAGCAGCTGGGTTTGCTGCTCCTGCAGTGCATCCATCTTGCGCTGCGCTTCCTCGAAGTCGTCGCCCACGCTCGTCAGGGCCGAATAGGGCAGCGGGCTGGTGGCGCGGCCTTTCTCGGCGTCGCCGCCGCCAGCCAGCGAAAACTGGGCGATGGCCTGGGCCTTCTCCGGCTTCTCGGACGACTTGGCATTGACCAGGATGACTTCGAGCGGCGTGTCCTGGAACACGCGGTTGAAGCCCTCAGGGTCGATGAAGCGCACCGACAGGATGGCCGCATGCACGGCCACCGACACGCCCAGCGTGAGCTGCAGTGTGCTGAAGCGGGTGAAAAGGTTTTTCATTGCAAGTATTCAACGCGCTATGTGCTACGCGCCGTTTGCATTGCTTGAAACGGGCGCGGCCCAGACCAGCGGCCCCCGCGCAAGGGCCGCCCCGCCGCGCTGGGGGGCGTCCCCCTGCCCGCAGCGCGTAGCGCTCCGAGAGCGGGGGGAAGGAGCGCAGCGACACAGGGGGGACTTGATTTCAGGGCCGCCCCAAGATGAAAAGCGGCCCCCTCGGGGGGCAGCGAGCACACGAAGGGAAGGAGCGTGGGGGCCATGTTCACGGGGTCGAATTATCGCTGCCACCGGCCTCGGGCTCGTTCACATCGACGGCAATGGCAATCGGGCCGGCCACGGCCTCGTCGTCCTCGGCGTCCTCCACCGGGCCGTCGTCGCTGCTGTCCTGCGGATCGTCCAGGCGTTCGATCAGCGTGCCGTGCACGTCGAGCGTGATCTCATCGACCTCACCCAGCCGCACGCGGATGCGCGCGCCGCGCGGCAGGTTCTGCGCGCCGAGCACGGGAAAGACCAGAGGCAGCTCGTCCGCGCGCACCAGGAAGCTGCCGCCCGGGCCTTCCTTGAACACGGTGGCCGTGAGCTCGGTGATGTGGTTTTGCTCCACATACTTGAGCGTCCAGAAGCGCTCCATGCCCGCCTGGTAGCCGTTGTAGGCACTGTAGGCAGCGTCGAAGCTGCTGATGATGGAGAACAGGTCGGCGTCCTTGGGCTTGAACGGTGCGGCCAGCGCGGCCGTCTTGCCGTGGCGCGCGCAGGCGATGATCTGCCACTGGTTCACCAGGTCGGTGTAGCGGCGCAGCGGCGAGGTGGCCCAGGCGTAGCTCTTCACGCCGATGCCGGCGTGCGGCAGCGCCTTGGTGCCCATGCGCACCTTCACGCCCGGCGCCAGGCTGGCCTGGCTCCGGTAGATGCCGGGCACGCCGTGCTCGGCCAGCATGTTGCCCCAGGTGCTGTTGGCGACGATGGCGGCTTCGGCCACGATCAGGTCCAGCGGCGCGCCGCGCTTGCGCGTGCCGATGGTGACCTGCTCCGTGCCCTGCGGCTCGGCGCCGTCGTTGCCGTGCAGGCGGAAGGTGTAGTCGGGGCGGTTGAAGGTTTCGGGCTTGCCGCGCACCAGCTCGCGCCCGGCTTTGAGCTTGAGCGCCAGACGGTACAAAAAGGATAGCTGTTCACGCTTGTCCAGCAATGCATGGGGCGTGTTTTCATGTTGAATCGTCGGATCCTGCAGCCAGGCCTCTGTGACGATGTGATCGAGCTGGTCGTGGCGCAGATTCGCACACACCGGCACGCGCTCCAGGCGCGTCTCGGTGGCGGTGATCTCCAGGGACTGCTCGTCGAGCGTGACATAGAGCGACACGGCCGGGTTGGCGCGGCCTTCGTCGAGCGTGTAGATCTGCACCACGGCATCGGGCAGCATGGTGATCTTGTAGCCCGGCATGTAGACGGTGGACAGGCGGTTTCGCCCGAGTTGGTCGAGCGCGCTGCCGGGCTGGATGGCCAGGCCCGGCGCTGCGATGTGGATGCCCAGCACCACGGTGCCCGTGCCCAGGCCCTGCACGGAGAGCGCGTCGTCGATCTCGGTGGTCTGCGAATCGTCGATCGAATAGGCCTGCACGGGGGCCAGGGGCAAATCCTCGGGCGGCTGCGGCGCGGTGACGGCCGGGAAAGCCGTGCCCTTGGGAAAGTTGTCAAACAGGAAGCGCTTCCAGTGGAATTGGTAGCTCGAATCGATGGCGCCGGCCTTTTGCAGCAGTTCAAGCGGAGCGGTGTGCGTGGCGCGGCTGGCTTCGACCACGGCCTTGTATTCGGGCGCGTTCTTGTCGGGACGGAACAGGATCTTGTAGAGCTGCTCGCGGATGGGCTGAGGGCATTCGCCGCGCCCCAGTTGCTCGGCCCAGTCGGCGATCTGCTGCATCACCGCCTTTTTCTTCTCGATGGCGGCCAGGGCCTGCTGCAGGATCTCGGCCGGGGCCTTCTTGAAGCGGCCCTTGCCGGCGCGGCGGAAGTAGTGCGGCGCCTCGTAGAGCGCGAACAGCGCACCGGCCTGCTGGTTCAGCGTGGCGTTGTCGGAGAAATAGTCGCGCGCCAGGTCGGCAAAGCCGAACTCATCCTCGGGGGCGAATTCCCAGGCCAGGTCGAGTTCCATCGTTGCGGCCACGGCCTGGGCCTGGGCCATCAGCTCTGCGGGGGCGGGTTTTTCGAACCTGAGCAGGATGTGGGCGGCCTTGGCCTTCACCCGTTTGCCGGAATCGAGCTCGATCTGGGCCGACGTCTCGGCTTCGGAGAGGATGCGGCCGGCCAGAAACTTGCCGGCTTCTTCAAACAATGCGTACATGGGCGAGATTGTCCCATGGGCGCGCCGGGCGTCAGACCAGGTCGAGAAAGCCCAGTACCGTGGGCAGGTGGTCGGCGAAATCGCTCAGCCCGTGGTCGCCGCCTTCGAGCAGCCGCAGCTGCGCACGGGGGTAGCGCGCCACCATTTCGCGCCAGTCCAGCACCTCGTCGCCTTTGGCGATGATGGCCAGCTCGGGGCCGCCCGGGGGGAGGCCGCGCTGGTCCAGTGCCCGGAGTTCGTCCACGTATTCGGGCAGGAAGAAGAAGCGTTCCTGCGGGTCGTGCCAGGCCGTCTGTTCGCCAATGTGGCGCGCCAGGTCGCGCGCCGGGTTCACGGCGGGATTCAGCAGCACGCTGGGGCAGCCGGCCTGCCGGGCCACCCAGCTGGCATAGAAGCCGCCCAGCGACGAGCCCACCACCGCCATCGAGGCGTGCGGCCAGTCGGCAATACCCTGGGCGACCATCGCCATGGCCGCGCGGGGCGAGGGCGGCAGTTGCGGGCTCCAGAAATGCACGGCCGGATGGTGGTTGGCCACATGCTCGGCCACCATGCGGGCCTTGGCAGACTGGGGCGAAGAGCGGAAACCGTGCAGATAGAGAAGGTGGGTGGTGCGCATGGCGGGATGTGCGGGCAAAAAACGGTGCAATCGCGGTGTGCGGCAAGTCTGGCGCGGGCATAAGATACGCCCATGGGTCGCTGCACCGTGCGGTGCCCGCTTTGCCGCCTTACGTCATGTCCGATTTTGCCCCGCTTTCCACTGCCCGACGCCTCGTGATGGGGGGAGGGGGGGCTCAACCCGCATTTCTGGGGCGGTTTGAATTGCAGCGCGTGCTGGGCCAGGGCGCACAAGCCACGGTGTGGCTGGCGCAGGATCCGCGCCTGCAGCGCCCGGTGGCCATCAAGCTCATGCCGCCCATGCAGGGGCAGGATGCCTCGGTGCTGGAAACCTGGCTGCGCGAGGCGCGCCACGTCGGGCGCCTGGCCCACCCCTACATCGTGCCGGTGTTCGAGGCCGATGTGCAGGGCAGCCAGCCCTATATCGTGTTCGAGTACGTGCCCGGCTGCACGCTGGCGGAACACCTGGCGCAGCAGGGGCGCTGTGCGCCACACGACGCTGTGGCACTGATGGTCGATGTGCTCGACGGGCTGCATGCGGCCCATGCGGCAGGCATCGTGCACCGCGACCTCAAGCCTTCGAACGTGATGGTGGATGCGCACCGCCATGCGCGTGTCATGGATTTCGGCCTGGCGGCCGCCGTGGCCAGCCCGTCCGATGCGCAGCTGGCCAGCGGCACACCGGCCTACATGGCGCCCGAGGCCACGGCCGGGGCTGCACCCGCGCCGTCCATGGACATCTATTCGGCTGCGCTGGTGCTGGTGGAGCTGCTCACCGGCCGCCCGCTGATCCACCAGACCGACACCTGGCAGGCGCTGTATCGCATCGCCAACGAGACACTGGCGTTGCCTTCGGACCTGGGGCCGGGTGTAGACGACAACCTGCGTGCCATTCTGCAGCGTGCACTGGCGCGCGAACCCTCGGCGCGCTTTGCCTCGGCAGCCGATTTTCGCGATGCGCTGCGCGCCTGGGCGGCGCCCGTGAGCGCGCCCACGGCGGCGAGCAACGCCACGCTCGACTTCCTGCTGCGGCGCATGCGGCACAAGAGCGATTTTCCGGCGCTGTCGGACTCGGTGGCACGCATCCAGCGCGTGGCCACCTCCGAGGATGACAGCATCAGCGACCTGACGAACGAGATCCTCAAGGACGTGGCGCTGACCAACAAGCTGCTGCGCCTGGTCAACAGCGTGAATTTTGCCCATGCCAGCCGGGGCAGTGTGAGCACCGTCTCGCGTGCCGTGAGCCTGGTGGGCTTCAACGCGGTGCGCAACATGGCGCTGAGCCTGGTGCTGCTGGACCACATGCAGAACAAGCAGCACGCCAGCCAGATGCGCGAGGAGTTCCTGCGCTCGATGATGGCGGGTTCGCTGGCGGCCGAACTGTGCCCCCCCGGGCAGGGTTCCGAGGAGGCCTTCATTGGCGCCATGTTCCAGAACCTGGGGCGCATGCTGTGCGAGTTCTATTTCCCCGAGGAGGCCGCCCAGATCCGCGCTCTGGTGGCGTCGGGGCGGGTGGAGGGGGGCGATGAATCTGCCGCGATGCAGGTGCTCGGACTGGGTCTGGAAGACCTGGGGGCGGGCGTGGCGCGTCTCTGGGGCCTACCTGAAAGCTTGCAGCGCTGCATTCGTAAACCCCACGGCTCGCCGCCCCAGCGCCCGCCCGAACAGGGAGTTGAGCGCCTGCGCTGGGTGGCGCGGGCTGCCAACGAGGCCACCACCATCCTGCTGCGCAACGAGCGCAAGCCGGCCGAAGAAGGCTTGCGGGTTCTGGCCACGCAGTACGCCCGCACGCTGGCCATGTCGCCCGAAGCCATTGGCGCGGCCACCCTGGCGGCGCGCCAGAAACTGGTGAATATGGCGCAGGTGCTGGAGCTGCGTGTGGAGAAGGGCACGCCTGCAGCGCGCCTGCTGGTGTTGCCGACATCCCCCGATGCGCCGCCGGACATCCAGGACATGCTCTCCACGCATGAATTGCGCGCCGACGAAACCCACACGCTGCCCGTGATGTTGCAGACGCAGGCCGGCATGGCACCGTCCCCGGCGGAGGTGGCCGAGGTGCTGTCGGCCGGAATCCAGGACATCACCAATGCCATGGTCGAGAACTTCAAGCTCAACGACATCCTGCGCATGATTCTGGAAACCATGTTCCGTGCCCTGGGTGCGCGGCGCATGGTGTTCTGCCTGCGCGACGCCAAGACCGACATCATGACCGGCCGCTTCGGTCTGGGCGAGGGCAGCGAGGAGGCCGTGCGCGCCATGGCGGTGCCGCTGAAGGTGCCGGGCGACCTGTTTGCCGCAGTGTGCCTGCGCGGTGCCGACACGCTGATCAACGATGCCACCGAGCCGCGCATGCAGGAGCGGCTGCCGGACTGGTATCAGAAGAATCTCAATGCGCCGACGTTCCTGTTGTTGCCCTTGCAGATCAAGGGCCGTCCCTTCGCCCTGATCTACGCCGACCAGTCCCGCGCGGGTGGGATTGCCGTGGATGACAAGGCCCTGGGTCTGCTGCGCACCTTGCGCAACCAGGCGATCATGGCGTTCCGCCAGGCCGGTTGACGGGCGGGCCGGCGGGCAGTGCTGCAGAGCACGCCCGATAATTGCGCCATGGGAACCACTTTTGACAAGCCTTCGCTCGTGCAGCGCATCCTGCCCCTGTTCCGGGGGTTTGACGGGTGGCTGGTCGGGTTGGTGTTGCTGCTGGCGGCCGCAGGCCTGCTGGCGATGTATTCGTCGGGCTATGACCATGGCACGCGCTTTTCCGACCATGGCCGCAACATGCTGATTGCCGGGGGCATCCTGTTCCTGGTGGCGCAGGTGCCGCCGCAGCGCATCATGGCCCTGGCCGTTCCGCTCTATGGGGTGGGGGTGGCCCTGCTGGTGGCGGTGGCCCTGTTTGGCATCACCAAAAAAGGGGCGCAGCGCTGGGTCAACGTGGGTATCGTCATCCAGCCCAGTGAAATTCTCAAGATTGCCATGCCGCTGATGCTGGCCTGGTGGTTCCAGCGGCGCGAGGGGCAACTGCGTCCGCTCGACTTTGCCGTGGCCGGCCTGCTGCTGGCGGTGCCCGTGGGGCTGATCATGAAGCAGCCCGACCTGGGGACATCGCTGCTGGTGCTGGCGGCCGGGCTGTCGGTCATTTTCTTTGCCGGACTGCCCTGGAAGCTGGTGCTGCCCCCGGTGGTGCTGGGCGTGGCAGGGATTGCCGTGCTGGTGGTCATGGGCGATGCCTGGTGCGCCGATGGCGTCCGCTGGCCGGTGCTGCACGACTACCAGCAGCAGCGCATCTGCACCTTGCTCGATCCCACGCGCGACCCGCTGGGCAAGGGCTTTCACATCATCCAGGGAATGATCGCCATCGGTTCGGGGGGCGTGTTCGGCAAGGGGTTCATGGCAGGCACGCAGACCCACCTGGAATTCATCCCGGAGCGCACCACCGACTTCATCTTTGCCGCCTATTCGGAGGAGTTCGGCCTGGCGGGCAATATTTTTCTGATCGTGTGCTTTCTGTTCCTGGTCTGGCGTGGCCTGGCCATTGCCATGGGCGCGGGAACCCTGTTTGGCCGCCTGATGGCGGGGGCCGTGTCCATGATCTTTTTCTCCTATGCGTTCGTGAACATGGGCATGGTCAGCGGCATGCTGCCCGTGGTGGGGGTGCCCTTGCCGTTCATCAGCTATGGCGGAACCGCCATGGTCACGCTGGGGCTGGCGCTGGGCATCCTGATGTCCGTCGCCCGGGCGCAACGCCAGCCCACCCAGGACGCCCGGCCGATGCTCTAGGAGCCTGTCGGACTTGGCCATGCGCCCAGGCGGGAATGGCAGGGCGCCTAAAATGCCCCGATGAACTTCAGCTCCTCTACTGCCGCTCCCCAGCGCAAGCCCACCACCCAGCGCATGGATGTGGCCCGCGAGTTGTTGCTGGCGCCGTTCGGCCTCGATGAAAGTCATCTGGCGCGGGCGCTGGCCGACATCCGGGCCCACCAGGTCGATGATGCCGATCTGTATTTCCAGTACACCCGCAGCGAGGGCTGGAGTCTGGAGGAGGGCATAGTCAAGACCGGTTCGTTCTCCATTGACCAGGGCGTGGGTGTGCGCGCGGTCAGCGGCGAGAAGACGGCGTTTGCCTATTCCGACGATATCTCCGAAGCCTCGCTGCTTGACGCGGCCCGCACGGTGCGATCCATCGCCTCGGCCGCGCAGTCGGGCCGGGTGCGCGTGGCGCCCCGCAAGATCGCCAGCAGCCGCAGCCTCTATCCTGGCATCGACCCCATTGCTTCGCTCGACAGCACGGCCAAGGTACAGCTTCTGGAGAGGGTGGAGCAGCTCGCCCGCGCCAAGGACCCGCGCGTGGCCCAGGTCATGGCGGGCCTGGCGAGTGAATACGACGTGGTGCTGGTGGCGCGCGCCGACGGTACGCTGGCGGCCGATGTGCGGCCCCTGGTGCGCCTGTCGCTGACGGTGATTGCCGAGCAGAACGGCCGCCGCGAGATGGGCTCGGCCGGCGGCGGTGGCCGTTTCGGTCTGGCGTATTTTGATGATGCGCAGATTGCCCAGTATGTGGACGAGGCGGTGAATGCCGCCCTGGTCAACCTTGAATCGCGCCCGGCGCCCGCAGGAGAGATGACCGTGGTGCTCGGCCCGGGCTGGCCCGGCGTGCTGCTGCACGAGGCCGTGGGCCACGGGCTGGAGGGCGACTTCAACCGCAAGGGGTCTTCGGCGTTTAGCGGCCGGATCGGCCAGCGCGTCGCGGCCAGGGGCGTGACGGTACTGGACGACGGCACCATTGCCGACCGGCGTGGCTCGCTCAACGTGGACGACGAGGGCCATGCCAGCCAGCGCAACGTCCTGATTGAGGATGGCATCCTCAAGGGCTATATCCAGGACGCGCTCAACGCCCGCCTGATGGGCGTGGCACCCACGGGCAATGGCCGGCGCGAGAGCTATGCGCACATTCCCATGCCGCGCATGACCAACACCTACATGCTGGGGGGCGACAAGGATCCGCAGGAAATCGTCGCCTCTATCAAGAAGGGCCTGTACGCCACCAACTTCGGTGGTGGTCAGGTGGACATCACCTCGGGCAAGTTCGTGTTCTCGGCCAGCGAGGCGTACTGGGTGGAGAACGGCAAGATTTTGTACCCGGTCAAGGGCGCCACCATCGTGGGCAGCGGCCCCGAGTCGCTGAAAAAGATCAGCATGATCGGCAACGACATGCGCCTGGACAGCGGCGTGGGCACCTGTGGCAAGGAAGGCCAGAGCGTGCCTGTGGGTGTGGGCCAGCCGACGTTGCGCATCGACGGTCTGACGGTGGGCGGCACCGCCTGAAAGGGCCTTGGCAGGAAGCGTGCCGCCGGGTGTCCTGCAGGTGTTGTCGGGCCACGCCACCGCTTGGCCAGCAGTGCGTTCTTGTTGCGCAAAACCGCGCATGGCGGCGCACAATAGCGCGCATGGCCGAGTCGCGCTCCATGTCACTGCAGACGATCCATTCGTTTGGAGACATCAGCCGTTTTTTGCGGGATGGCGTGGCGGGCGAGGAGTCGCGCCAGATGCGCGAGAGCGTCGGGGCTCTGGCGCAGGCGATTGACGAGGCCGTGCGCGCACGCCGGGCCCGCAAGGACACGGCCCAGATCACCCGCCGCGCTGCCGCATTGGCGCAGGGCGTGCGGGACCACCAGTTTTTTCTGACCAGCGTGGACTCTGCATGGCACGCCCTGTACGAGTTTGGCGCCTACCAAAGCGCCCTGCGTGAATTGCGCAAGGCGGTCGATGCCTGGCACAAGGCCCTGGAAAACCGCAGTTCGCGCGAAGGTGCGGGGTTTGACCGGATGGAACTGCTGGCCTGGCGCACCCTGGGCGAGGGCATGCTGCTGATCGACATGTACGAACAGGGCGGGCAGTCGCTCAGCGAGCCTCCTGCGGCGTTGCGCCGCCCGGCCCCCGGGGCCTGGGGCCGGGTCATGGGCTGGTGGCAGAGGCTACGCCGCTGAAGCCCTGCCGTCGCAGCCCCTGCGCGGCTGATGGCGCCTCTTTTGAGTGTGCTACATTGCATCCATGGCATTGCATAGCGCGTTTTACTTTTGGTTTTGGTTCTCGGTCCCTGGCGGATGAGAGGCAAGCGCGCAAGCACCTGAACACTTCCCACCCAACCGCCGACGCTGCAAAGCCCGGCGGTTTTTTGTTTTTCCAGCCCTTTTTTTCAAACCTTCCGAGAGAAAGCAACCCATGACTGCCAAAGCCCTTTCCGCGAGCGATGCCTGGTACCAAAGCGTCGAGAAAACCAGCCAGACCGACGACGAACGCATCAAGGACATCACTGTGTTGCCCCCTCCCGAGCACCTGATCCGCTTCTTCCCGATCCGCGGGACGCCGGTGGAGACGCTGATCACCCAGACCCGCAAGAGCATCCACAACATCATGGCCGGCAAGGACGACCGCCTGCTCGTGGTCATCGGCCCCTGTTCCATCCACGACCCGGCCGCCGCACTGGACTACGCGCGGCGCCTGCAGTCCGTGCGTGCGCAGTACAAGGACACGTTGGAGATCGTCATGCGTGTGTACTTCGAGAAGCCGCGCACCACCGTGGGCTGGAAGGGCCTCATCAACGACCCCTACCTCGACGAGAGCTACCGCATCGACGAGGGCCTGCGCATCGCACGCCAGCTGCTGATCGAGATCAATCGCCTGGGTGTGCCCGCAGGCAGCGAGTTCCTCGATGTGATCTCGCCCCAGTACATCGGCGACCTGATCTCGTGGGGTGCCATCGGTGCGCGTACGACCGAGAGCCAGGTGCACCGCGAGCTGGCTTCGGGGCTGTCGGCCCCGATCGGCTTCAAGAACGGCACCGACGGCAACATCCGCATTGCAACGGATGCCATCCAGTCGGCCAGCCGGGGACACCATTTCCTGTCGGTGCACAAGAATGGCCAGGTGGCCATCGTCAACACCAAGGGCAACAAGGACTGCCACGTCATCCTGCGCGGCGGCAAGGCGCCCAACTACGACGCCGCCAGCGTGGCCGCCGCCTGCAAGGATCTGGAGGCCGCCAAGTTGCCCGCCACGCTGATGGTCGATTGCAGCCACGCCAACAGCAGCAAGCAGCATGAAAAGCAGCTGGAGGTGGCGCGCGACATCGCGGCGCAGATCGCGGGCGGCTCGCGCAGCGTCTTTGGTCTGATGATCGAAAGCCATCTGAGCGCCGGTGCGCAGAAGTTCACCCCGGGCAAAGATGTGCCCGGCGCGCTCGAATATGGCAAGAGCATCACCGATGCCTGCCTGGGCTGGGACGACTCCCTGCAATCGCTGGCCGAGCTGGCTGCGGCTGTCAAGGCGCGCAGGGGGCGTGCGGCGGTGTAAGCTAGCGGCCTGTGCCGTGCACGGTTGCGCGGTACGTTCTATCTGAAAAAGAAAGGCATCCCATGCACAGCGTTGTGACGGTCACCCTGGACCCCAGCCAGGAATTCCGCTTTGAACTCGATGGCGTCGAGCCCATGTCCAACGAAGACGCGCGCCGCTGGCTCGACAACGAATTCACGCGCATGGAATGCGAGCCTCTGCGCGCCAGCGGCAAGGTGCTGATGGCCGACAAGGTGCTCGTGGTGGCCGCTGCCGCCGGTGCCAAGCTGCTCGGCGACCGCGCCTGGCTGGCCGATTTCGCCCGTGCGACCAGCGGTGCGCTGGCCCGGCCCGTGATCCGTATCGACGTCGAGTCGATGACCGTCAATTTCTGATAAAAAAATGGCTCCAGCGCTTTGCCAGTAAGCGCTGTAAGCTATTGAATTGATAGTTTTATTGGAAAAGGCCGCTCGACAGCGGCCTTTTTTCACGATGCGGTGAGGGCCTGCAGCAGCCGGGCATGCACACCGCCAAACGAGCCGTTGCTCATGCAGACGATATGGTCGCCCGGCATGGCGGCCAAGGCGACCTGCTGCACAATCTGGTCGATGGTGGATGCAGTCTGCGCCCGTGCACCGACGGGCGCGAGCGCGGCGGCAGCGTCCCAGTCCAGCCCGGCCGTATGGCAGAAAGCGAGATCGGCGCCTTCGAGCGCCCAGGGCAGCTGCGCCTTCATGGTGCCCAGTTTCATGGTGTTGCTGCGCGGCTCGAACACCGCCAGGATGCGCGCATCTTTCCCCACGCTGCGGCGCAGGCCGTCGAGCGTGGTGCGGATGGCCGTGGGGTGGTGGGCGAAATCGTCGTAGACCGTGATGCCGCGCACCGTGCCGCGCACTTCCATGCGCCGGCGCACGTTCTGGAAGCGCCCCAGCGCGGCGGCTGCCTCTGCGGGCGGGACGCCCACATGGTGCGCCGCGGCGATGGCGGCCAGCGCGTTGAGCTGGTTGTGCACGCCCGTCAGCGCCCATTCCACGCGCGCCACGCTCTGGCCATGGTGCAGCACATCGAAGGCGCCGGGCTCGCCCTGTGCGCTGAAGTCGCTCACCACGGCGCCAAAGCTGCTCATGCTGCTCCAGCAACCCTGGTGCAGCACGCGCGCCAGGCTCTCTTCCAGGCCGTTGGCCACCACACAGCCTGAAGGCGGCACGGTGCGCACGAGGTGGTGGAATTGCCGCTCGATGGCGGCAAGATCGTCGAAGATGTCGGCGTGGTCGAATTCCAGGTTGTTCAGGACGGCCGTGCGCGGCCGGTAATGCACGAACTTGCTGCGCTTGTCGAAGAACGCAGTATCGTATTCGTCGGCCTCGATGACGAACAGCGGGGCCGCGCCCGCAGGCCCCGCGCCCGGCGTGGGGCGCGCGGCGGCGCCCAGGCGTGCGGAGACGCCGAAATTGAGGGGTACGCCGCCCACCAGAAAACCGGGCTCCTGCCCGGCGCATTCCAGAATCCAGGCCAGCATCGACGTGGTGGTGGTCTTGCCGTGCGTGCCCGCCACGGCGAGCACATGGCGCCCCTGCAGCACGTGCTCGGCCAGCCATTGCGGGCCGCTGGTATAGGGGGCGCCTGCGTCGAGGATGGCCTCCATCAGTGGAAATTTCGGCGTGCCGTCGGTCAGCCGGGCGCGACTGACGACGTTGCCGACCACGAACATGTCGGGCGCAAGCTGCATCTGGTCGGCGCTGTAGCCTTCGATCAGGTCGATGCCGAGCGCACGCAGCTGGTCGCTCATGGGGGGGTAGACGCCGGCGTCACAGCCCGTCACCTTGTGGCCTGCGGCGCGTGCCAGTGCGGCGACGCCGCCCATGAATGTGCCGCAGATGCCCAGAATGTGTATATGCATGGGGTAGATTCTAAGGTTTTTGGATCAAATTGGCCTCCACGGCTTATGCAGTAAGCGCAAGCAGCTATCAAAAAAAGAGTTGTTGGTAGGCCCGGTGCGCCGGGATGTCCCGATCAAGGGCCTGCAGAAGACAGGGCTGATGGGGTTTTGGGGTGGCTGGGCTTGCTGTTCGGGTCACAATGCGGGTAAACCATGCACAGCACCCTTGCCACCGAGATTGCCCAGACCGCAGCCCGACTGATCGTCGAGGAGGGGCTGGAGTACGGCCCGGCCAAACGCCGGGCCCTCAAGCAGATCGATGCGCCGTCCCGCACGCCTTTGCCCGACAATGACTTGGTGGAGGAGGCTGTTCGGGAGCACATTGCCTTGTTCTGTGCCGACAGCCAGCCCGCCGAGTTGCGCGCGCTGCGGTCCTTGGCGCTGTCCTGGATGGAGCGCATGGCCGTTTTTCGCCCGCACCTGGGCGGCGCCGTCTGGAATGGCACCGCCACCCGGTTGTCTGATGTTTATCTGCAATTGTTCTGTGATGACCCCAAATCTGCAGAAATAGCGTTGATAGACCATGGTGTGGACTACGAACCCGCGACCGTTCAGGGCTTGCATGGCAAGCCGGTCGATGCGCTGAGCGTGGGTGTGTTTTCCCGTGAACTTGGGCTGGTGGTGGGCGTGCATTTTCTGGTGTACGACCTGGATGATCTGCGTGGTGCCTTGCGGCGCGATGCCCGCGGGCGTGCGCCGCGCGGGGATATGGCGGCCGTACGCCAGCTTTTGGAGTCTGAACTGTGAACACGAATCTGCCCACCCCTCCAGGCGAATCCGGTACCCCGCAGGGTTCCGAGACCCCTTCCGACGCTGTCTCGGGTTCCCGGCGCCGTTATCTGGGGTGGTATGCCGCCGTGGCGGCCGGGGCGGCGCTGGCCGGTGCTGGCTGGGCCTGGTGGCGCACCCACCCGTTCGCTGAAGAGTCGGATGCCAGCCGCGCCTTCTGGGATCGGTCCTTCGAGTCGCCGAACCAAAGCACCGTGGCCATGGCATCCTTCAAGGGCAAGCCGTTGCTGCTCAACTTCTGGGCCACCTGGTGCCCGCCGTGTATTGCCGAGTTGCCGCTACTGAATACCTTTTACCGCGAAAATGCGGCAAATGGCTGGCAAGTGATGGGAATAGCAGTGGATCAGCCCTCTGCGGTGCGCGCCTTCATGGAGAAGATGCCCCTGGATTTTCCGGTGGCCATGGCCGGACTGGGTGGAACCGAGCTTTCACGTTCGCTCGGCAACCTGGGCGGTGGCTTGCCCTTTACTGTGCTGTTCGCTGCAGATGGGCGCATCTTGCACCGTAAAATAGGGCAGTTGACCCCCGAAAATCTGCGTCAGTGGTCCCGACTGGTCTGATCGGGCGTTGCCTGCAGCCTCTTGAGTCATGCGGTTGCGATCGATTGATGAAAATTGCCGAGCGAAGAACAAAATAGCGTGAAATTGGAGTAAATTCGCGCCCTGTTCAGTTTTAGCTGTTGGAGCACCCATGGATTTGCGCAAACTCAAAACCCTGATTGACCTGGTGTCCGAGTCAAACGTCTCTGAACTCGAGATCACCGAGGCCGAGGGCAAGGTACGCATTGTCAAGAGTGGCGGCGCTGTGGTGCAGCAGTATGCACCCGCTCCCGCGCCCATGGCGCAGGCCCCCGCCCAGCCGATGTCGGCACCCGTGGCCGAATTGCCGGCCCCCGCACCGGCCGAACCTGCAGGCCATGTGGTCAAGTCGCCGATGGTGGGTACGTTCTACCGCGCCGCCAGTCCGGGCGCCAAGCCCTTCGTCGAAGTGGGCAGCCAGGTCAAGGAAGGCGAGACCATCTGCATCATCGAAGCCATGAAGATCCTCAACGAGATCGAAGCCGACAAGACGGGCACCGTCACACGCATCCTCGGCGAGAACGGTCAGGCCGTGGAATACGGCCAGCCGCTGTTCGTGATCGAATGAAAGAGAACAACCCCCTGAGCGGCTGCGCCGCTTCCCCCTTCTCTCGCACTGCGTGCGGGAAGAGGGAGCGCTTGCTCAGCGCGGCGGGGCGGCCCTTGCGCGGCGGCCGCTGGTATGGGGCGAGTCAGTTTCAAGCACCTCACGCATCTCAGCGCATCGTGGACAAGCAATATGTTTAAAAAGATTCTGGTCGCTAACCGGGGTGAGATCGCGCTGCGAATCCAGCGCGCCTGCCATGAACTGGGCATCAAGGCCGTGATGGTCTATTCCGAGGCCGACCGCGACGCCAAGTACGTCAAGCTGGCCGAAGAAGCCGTGTGCATCGGGCCCGCACCCTCGCCACTGTCGTATCTCAACATGCCGGCCATCATCTCGGCGGCAGAAGTCACCGACGCCGAAGCCATCCACCCCGGCTACGGCTTCCTGTCCGAGAACGCCGATTTCGCCGAGCGCGTGGAAAAGAGCGGCTTTCAGTTCATCGGCCCGACGCCCGACAACATCCGCACGATGGGTGACAAGGTGTCGGCCAAGCAGGCCATGATCAAGGCCGGTGTCCCCTGTGTGCCCGGCTCGGATGGCGAATTGCCCGACGACCCGGTACAGATCCGCCGCATTGCCAAGGCTGTGGGCTACCCCGTCATCATCAAGGCGGCGGGCGGCGGCGGCGGGCGCGGCATGCGCGTGGTGCACACCGAGGCTGCCCTGGTCAACGCCGTGCAGATGACCAAGGCCGAGGCGGGAGCAGCGTTTGGCAATCCTGCGGTCTACATGGAAAAATTCCTGCAGAACCCGCGCCATATCGAAATCCAGATCCTGGCCGACAAGCACCGCAACGCGGTCTATCTGGGTGAGCGCGACTGCTCCATGCAGCGGCGCCACCAGAAGGTGATCGAGGAAGCGCCTGCACCGGGCATTCCGCGCCGTCTCATCGACCGCATCGGCGACCGCTGCGTGGCCGCCTGCAAGAAAATCGGTTACCGCGGCGCGGGCACGTTCGAGTTCCTGTACGAGAACGGCGAGTTCTACTTCATCGAGATGAACACGCGCGTGCAGGTCGAGCACCCGGTGACCGAATGGATCACCGGCGTGGACATCGTGCGCACGCAGATCATGGTGGCGGCGGGCGAGAAGCTGCCATTCACCCAGCGCCAGATCGAGATCCGGGGCCACGCCATCGAGTGCCGCATCAATGCCGAGGATCCGTACAAGTTCGTTCCCTCGCCAGGCCGCATCACCAAGTGGCATGCGCCGGGCGGGCCGGGGGTGCGTGTGGACTCGCATATCTACACGAACTATTTCGTGCCGCCCAATTACGACTCGATGATCGGCAAGATCATCGTCCATGGAGACACGCGCGAGCAGGCGCTGGCGCGCATGCGCACGGCGCTGTCGGAAACCGTGGTGGAGGGTATCAATACCAACATACCGCTGCACCGCGAGTTGATGGTGGACGCCAAATTCATGGATGGCGGTACCAACATCCACTACCTGGAAGAGTGGTTGTCGCAGCGCCAGCGCTGAAACACCGGAAGGGCGCTCGCAGAAAGCGCCCTTTTTCATTGCTTATCCCAAGAGGCACGAAGCCATGCATGAACTAAGCCTGTTGTGCCCGCAAGACCGGGTCGAAGCCCTGAGTGACGCGCTGGAAGCGCTGGATGCGCTCAGCGTCTCGGTGGAAGACGCTGATGCACAGACCGATGCCGAGCAGGCGCTGTTCGGTGAACCCGGTATGCCGCCACCCCGTGCAGGCTGGCAGCGCAGCCGTGTGGTGGCACTGTTTGGCACCGAAGCGGCCGCGCAGGAGGCGCAGCAATTGCTGGCCGTGCAGGATTTTTTCGAGGGATGCGAGGTCTCCGGACTGGTGCCGCTGGTCGATCAGGACTGGGTGCGGCTGACGCAGTCGCAGTTCGCGCCGGTGGACATCACGCCGGATTTCTGGATTGTGCCGACCTGGCATGAGCCGCCGGCCCAGGCCAGGACCATCATCCGGCTCGATCCGGGCCTGGCCTTTGGCACCGGCACGCACCCGACCACGCGCATGTGCCTGCGCTGGATTGCCCGTCAGGGCAATGGCGCGGCGCTTGGCCGCGTGCTCGACTACGGTTGCGGCTCGGGCATCCTGGCCATCGGTGCGGCCAAGTTTGGTGCTACCGACATCGATGCTGTCGATATCGACCCGGCTGCGGTGGAGTCCGCTGCGCTCAATGCGCAGGCCAATGGCGTACAGCTGCAGACCGGCCTGCCCGACAAGGCGAGCGGCAGCTACCAGACCGTGCTGGCCAATATCCTGGCCACGCCGCTGCGGGTGCTGGCGCCACTGCTGTGCGGCCATGTGGCCCCCGGCGGCCATCTGGTGCTGGCCGGTATTCTGGAACGCCAGGCCGAGGAATTGCAGGAAGCCTATGCCCCGTGGCTCTCGCTCTCGGTGGCGGACCGCGAGGATGGCTGGATTCTGATGACTGCCATGCGCTGAATCGGGAGCAGCCCGCAGTGCGAGGCGCCCCTACAATGCACAGCCCATGAGCCAGATCACCCGCTGTCCGTCTTGTGCGACGATGTTCAAGGTCGTTGCAGACCAGTTGCGCATTTCCGAAGGCTGGGTGCGTTGCGGGCACTGCCAGCAGGTTTTTGACGCTTCGGCCCATCTGCAGCCATCCCAGCCCCCGGCATTGATGCCGGACATGGCGTTGGACAAAATGCGGCCCCCGCCCCAGCCTGTGCCGCGCGCCGAACCTCCCGCGCGGGCCTGGGGCACGTTTGCTGCCCGCACTGCCCCGGTACAGGCCGACAAGGCGCCCGAGCCTGCCATTGCCGACGGGGACACGAAGGTTCTTCAGGTCCCTGAGTCCACGGTGCCCGCCTTTCTGGTGGCTGAACCTGTGCCGATGTCCCGGGACCGGGAAATGCCGGGCCTGATGTCGGAACCTTTGCCACCCCTGGCGTGGGTGGATCCCTCAGGTCTGCCGGCGGTGGAGACGACTGCGGCACAGACCCCCGTGACGGAATGGCCCGCGATCGAATTCGCTCCAGAGCACGTCCCCAAGGCCCCTTCGACGGGGTATGAACTGCCATCACCGGTGCTCGAAGACGGCGATGCGGGTATGGACCTTGGTCTGGATCAGGCCCCCCGGGAGGTCGTGGCAGCCCCTGCGGTGCAAGACACGCCGGCGGACCTTGTCTTGTGCGAGGCCTTGAACGAGGTGTTGGCCAGGCGCACCAATGGGTCACCGGAGCCTGATCAGCCCGCTTCTGTGTCAGAGCAGGAGCCCGAGAGGCGGAGTCTTGCCGAGGCAGAGGATGCCGCCCTTGCGCCGTCCTTGCCTGACGGGGGGGCTGCTTGGCGCGAAGGGGGGAGGGCTGACGCTGCATCGGGCGATCCGGCCGCAATGAGCGCAGAAGCCCAGGAAGCGGCACAGGATCCTGAGCTGCCCGCGGCACCGCAGCTGGAATCGGCGCCAGACAAGGACACGGACCCGGGTGCGGATGCGCTGGCGGGAGAGTTGTCCTTTGTGCGGGCGGCCCGGCGCAAGGCCTTCTGGCGCAAGACGCCGATACGGCTCGGCCTTTTTCTGTTGAGCCTGATGCTGCTTTGCGGTTTGTTGCTGCAGGTGGCCGTGCAGGAGCGCCGGTGGATCGCCGCCACATGGCCCGCATTGCGCCCCGCGCTGGAGCAGTTGTGCGGCCCCCTCCACTGCGATGTCGGGTCGTACCGGCAGATTTCTGCGGTGATTGTGGATGGTTCCACGTTCCACAAGATCAAGGGCGATCAGTACCAGTTTTCCCTGACCCTCAAGAACCGTTCGGAAACCCGTGTGGAGATGCCTGCGGTCGAGCTGACATTGACCGACGCCCAGGACCAGCCCGTGCTGCGGCGGGTCTTGACACCGCAGGATCTGGCCGCCCCTGCCGAACTGTCCGCGCAGGGTGAATGGAATCTGGCCGCTTCCCTGCTCGTGAACCTGGGCAGCACACGCATTACCGGCTACCGGGTGCTCGCTTTTTACCCCTGAAATGGCCTTGTGCCGGAATGAACGATTGATATGGCTGTACTGATTTGTGGATCTCTGGCGTTTGACACCATCATGACCTTCGAGGGCCGTTTTGCCGAGCAGATCCTGCCCGACCAGCTGCATATTCTCAATGTGTCTTTTCTGGTGCCGGGGTTGCGCCGGGACTATGGCGGTTGCGCAGGGAACATCGCCTACAGCCTCAAGCTTCTGGGCGGTGAGCCCTTTCCCATGGCCATGCTGGGAAGCGACGGTGCGGACTACCTGCAGCGCCTCGCGTCGCTCGGGATCAGCACCCGTTGTGTGGGCCAGGTGGACGACACCTATACCGCACAGGCCATGATCATGACCGACCGCGACAACAACCAGATTACTGCCTTCCACCCCGGCGCCATGATGCAGGCCCATGCCAACCGCATCGATGGCAGCGTGCCGGACATCCGCGTCGGCATCATCGCGCCCGATGGCCGCGACGCCATGATCGAACATGCCGCCCAGTTCCAGGCCGCCGGTATTCCTTTCGTGTTCGATCCGGGCCAGGGCCTGCCGATGTTCTCGGGCGAAGAACTCACGCGGTTTGTCGAACAGGCCACCTGGGTTACGGTGAATGACTACGAGGGCAAGATGCTCTGCGAACGCACGGGGCTCGGCCTGGCAGAGCTCTCGCGCAAGGTGCAGGGCCTGGTGGTCACGCTGGGCGGGCAGGGCTGCGAAGTCTGGGTGGATGGTGTCCGCACGGTGGTGCCACCCACCCCACCGGCCGGTATCGTGGACCCCACGGGCTGTGGCGATGCATGGCGCGGTGCGCTGTTGTTCGGCCTGGAGCGGGGCTGGCCCCTGGTGCAGTGCGCCGGGCTGGGCAATCGACTGGGCGCGCTCAAGATTGCTGCACGCGGCCCGCAGAACTACACGCTCGATTTCGACCCCGCCGCGTTGGTGCCCTGACGGGGCTGCCATCGCGACAGACATAAAAAAACCCGGTGCAATGCACCGGGTTGGATACGACAGCCGGGGCTGGGTATCAGGGTTTTTGACCCGTCGGGAAGGGCCACGCAGCCTGGGGGTTGAGCGTGGTCTGTGCAGCAGGGGCAGCAGGTGCCTTCTCTGCGGCGGGCTTTTTGGCGGGAGCTGCTTTCTTGGCAGGGGCCGCAGCCTTCTTGGCGGGAGCGGCTGCCTTCTTCGCAGGGGCCGCAGCCTTCTTCGCAGGAGCCGCAGCCTTCTTGGCGGGAGCGGCTGCCTTCTTCGCAGGGGCCGCAGCCTTCTTCGCAGGAGCCGCAGC
>Ga0156178_151_pt1 | contig 117884 bp, 123 predicted proteins | sample RifCSPlowO2_12_FD_107831 | JGI IMG/M metagenome (GOLD analysis project Ga0156178, IMG submission 107831) | Burkholderiales bacterium RIFCSPLOWO2_12_FULL_65_40 | reverse complement strand
TTCTTCAATGCCGAGTGCGCCGTTGCGGCCCATTCACGGCCGACGTTGAGCATCCGCTTTCATCTGCCGCCACAGGCCGCTCCTGGCCGTCAGCAGCCGCCAACAACCGCGTGGTTCTGGCCGACAATCCCCCCATGACATCCCCCGCCCCCTGGCTCCACGAAGCCATCGCCCGCATCGAGGCCGATTACCAGCGCAGCGCCGACACCCACCTCATCCCCCTGCGCCTGCCCGCCTTTGAGCACAGCGGCATCGACCTGTACCTCAAGGACGAATCCACCCACCCCACGGGCAGCCTCAAGCACCGGCTGGCGCGGTCGCTGTTTCTCTATGCGCTGTGCAATGGCTGGGTGCGCGAGGGCTCGACCATCGTCGAGGCGTCGAGCGGCTCCACGGCGGTGAGCGAGGCCTACTTTGCGCGCCTGCTGGGCCTGCCGTTCGTGGCGGTGATGCCGCGCAGCACCTCGCCCGAGAAGGTGGCGCAGATCGAGTTCCATGGCGGGCGCTGCCATTTCGTCGACAGCGCGGGCGCGGTGTACGACGCCGCCCGCGCCATTGCCCACGACACTGGCGGGCACTACATGGACCAGTTCACCTACGCCGAGCGCGCCACCGACTGGCGTGGCAACAACAACATTGCCGAGAGCATGTTCACGCAGATGCAGCGCGAGCGGCACCCGGTGCCGCACTGGATCGTGGTGGGCGCGGGCACGGGCGGCACCAGCGCGACCATTGGCCGCTACGTGCGCTACCAGCGCCACGCCACGCAGGTGTGCGTGGCCGACCCGGCGGGCTCGGTGTTCAGCGCGTACCACCGCACGGGCGACGCCACGCTCACGGCGCCGGGCTCGCGCATCGAGGGCATTGGCCGCCCGCGCGTGGAGCCGAGCTTTATCCGCACGCTGGTGGACCGCATGGTCGAGGTGCCCGACGTGGAGTCGGTCGCGGCGATGCGGGCACTGTCGCAGTTGCTCGGGCGGCGCGTAGGGCCATCCACGGGCACCAATTTTGTCGCCATGCTCGCGCTGGCCGACGAGATGCGCACGCGCGGCGAGAGCGGCTCCATCCTGTCGCTGCTGTGCGATGCGGGCGAGCGCTATCTGCCCACGTATTGCGACGCAGACTGGGTGGCGCGCAACTTTGGCGACTGCACGGCAGCGCAGCAGAAGATCGACGCGCTCCTCGGCTGAGCGCTGCTCCCGCCATGCACACTGCCCCGCCCTTCCCGCCACCCGGCCTGCGCCGCAGGGCGCTGCTGGGGCTGGGCGCGCTGGGCCTGTGGCCGGGCGCCGCACCGGGCTTGCCCGCGCGACCATTGCAATTTCCGCGCGACCATGGCAGCCATCCGGAGCTGCGCACCGAGTGGTGGTACATCACCGGCCATGCCGAGGCGGCGGGGCGCCACTGGGGTTTTCAGGTGACGTTCTTCCGCTCGCGCGTGGATGCGACGCAAGGCTTGCGCTCGGCCTTTGCGGCCAAACAACTGCTGTTTGCCCACGCGGCCCTGACCGACGTGCGGGGCCGGCGCCTGCTGCACGACCAACGCATTGCCCGCGCAGGGTTTGGTGTGGCACAGGCGAGCGAGGCCGACACCCTGGTGCGCCTGCAGGACTGGTCGCTGGCACGCTCGGGCCTGCCGTCAGACCCGTTTCATGGCAGCCGGTATGCCGCCCGCATCGAGGGAGCCAACTTCGGGCTGGACCTGCTTTTTGACACCACCCAGCCGCTGCTGCTGCAAGGCCGGCAGGGGCTATCGCGCAAAGGACCAGACCCCGCACAGGCCAGCTACTACTACAGCCAGCCGCAATTGCAGGTGCGCGGCAGCATCGTGCTGCAGGGGCAGCGCATGGCGATAGACGCCCCCAGCGGCCGCGCCTGGATGGACCACGAATGGAGCGAAGCCCTGATGCACCCCGAAGCCGTGGGCTGGGACTGGGTCGGCATGAACCTGCACGATGGCAGCGCGCTCACGGCGTTTCGCCTGCGCCGTGCCGACGGTTCGGCCGTGTGGGCCGGAGGGTCATGGCGCGCGCCGGGCCGGGCGGCGCAGGTGTTTGACGCGCAGGCCGTGGTGTTCACACCCGAGCGCTTCTGGTCCAGCCCGCACAGCGGTGCACGCTACCCGGTGCAGTGGCAGGTGCAGACACCGGCCGGCGTCTTTGGCGTGCACGCCCTGCTGGACCCGCAGGAGCTCGACAGCAGCGGCTCGACCGGCGCGATCTACTGGGAAGGTCTGTGCGACCTGGTGGACAGCGCAGGCCAGAGAGTGGGCCGGGGCTATCTGGAGATGACCGGATATGCCAAGCCGCTGCGCCTGTGAAGGCAGCAGCGGCTTCGGTGGGATGAGCGCCCCTGTGGGGGGCGGAAATCAGGCGCCCGCGTTGGCAGCTCTGCGGCGGGCAAGCCACTCGATGATTTCACCCATGATGCCGCGGCGGAAGGCCAGCACGCAGATCACGAAAATCAGCCCGGTCACCATGGTGACCGACTCGCCGAGGGTGTTGAACCACTCCACGCCCGTGACCGAGGCGAGGAAGCTGCCGATTTCACCGAGCTTGTTCTCCAGCAACACCACCACAGCCGATCCCACGATGGGGCCCGACAGGGTGCCCAGCCCCCCCACCAGCGTCATCAGCACCACATGGCCCGATGCCGTCCAGTGCGCGTCGCTGAGCGTGGCAAAACCCAGTACCAGCGTCTTGAGTGAGCCTGCCAGGCCCGCCAGGGCGGCCGACAGCACGAAGGCCAGCAGTTTGAAGCGGTTGGTGTCATAGCCCAGCGAGATGGCGCGCGGCTCGTTCTCCTTGATGCCCTTGAGCACCTGGCCGAACGGCGAATGGATGGTGCGCACGATGAGCATGAAGGCCGCCACCACCACAGCCAGAACCACGTAGTACATCACCAGGTCGTTCTGCAGATCGATCAGCCCGAACAGCTTGCCACGCGGTACGCCTTGCAGGCCATCCTCGCCGCCCGTGAACGGGGCCTGCAGAAAGACGAAGAACAGCATCTGCGCCAGGGCCAGGGTGATCATGGTCGAATAGATGCCCTGGCGGCGGATGGCAAAGAATCCGACGACCAGGCCCAGCAGCCCGCCACCCAGGGTGCCCAGCAACAGGCCGATTTCGGGCGTGACGGCCCACACCTTCAGGGCGTGCCCCGTCATGTAGGCCGAGCCCCCCAGAAACGCGGCATGTCCGAACGACAGCATGCCCGTGTAACCCAGAAGCAGATTGAACGCCGAAGCAAACAGTGCAAAGCACATCAGCTTCATGACAAAGATGGGATAGGCGCCCAAAAACGGTGCAGCAAGCAGCGCCAGCAGCAGCAGGCCGTAACCGATGTTGGCAGTGTTCTTGAAGTTCATTGTCGTGACTCCTTATTTTTCTTTGCCGAACAGGCCAGCGGGGCGAATGAGGAGAACGATGACCATGATGACGAACACCACGGTGGAAGAAGCCTCCGGATAGAACACTTTGGTAAATCCTTCAATGACGCCCAACCCCAGACCGGTCAGGATCGAGCCCATGATGGAACCCATGCCGCCAATCACCACCACCGCAAACACCACGATGATGAGGTTTTGGCCCATGAGCGGCGACACCTGGTACACAGGAGCCGCAAGCACGCCAGCGAATGCCGCCAGCGCCGCACCGAAAGCGTAGGTCAGCGTCACCATCACCGGCACGTTGATGCCGAATGCCTCGACGAGGCGCGGGTTTTCGGTACCGGCACGAAGGTACGCGCCCAACTTGGTCTTTTCGATGACATACCAGGTGCTCACGCACACCACCAGCGATGCCAGCACGACGAATGCCCGGTAATTGGGCATGATCATGAAGCCGAGATTGGTCGCACCCTCCAGCAATTCAGGTGTGTCGTAGCCCAGGCCAGACACACCGTAGATCGAACGGAACACCCCTTCGATCAGCAGCGTGAGCCCCAGCGTCAGCAGCAGCCCGTAGAGGTGGTCAAGCTTGTAGATCCAGCGCAGCAGAAGCCGCTCGACCATCACCCCGAAAATTCCCACCACCAGCGGCGCCAGTATCAACATCAGCCAGTAGTTGATGCCCAGATAGTTCATGGCCATCCAGGTCATCAAGGCCCCCATCATGAACAGTGCACCGTGCGCGAAGTTGATGACGTTGAGCAAGCCAAAAATCACGGCCAGCCCGAGGCTGAGAATTGCATAAAAGGAACCGTTAACCAGCCCCAAAAGGAGCTGGCTCAGCAAGCCCGGCAATGAGACACCAAAGATTTCCATGGGAGCAGCAGGTGGAGAAGGTTTAAGTCAAACGGTGCCGACGCGCCCGGCCAGCCCTCAGGGACGGCCAGGCGCTGGGGTACCGTCTCAGGGGTTTACTTCCAGAGGGCGCACTTGCTCTCGGCTTTGGTGGTGAACACGGACTCGCCGGGAAGCTTCTTGATGAGCTTGTAGTAGTCCCATGGCTTGGTGGATTCCGACGGCTTCTTCACTTCCATCAGGTACATGTCATGCACATAGCGACCGTCGGCGCGCAATTGGCCCGAGCCGAAGAAGTCGTTCATCTTCATGCCTTTCCACGTTGCCATCACCTTGTCGGCGTCCACCGTCTTGGCGGCTTCCACGGCCTTGAGATAGTTCATGGTGGCCGAGTAGTCGGCTGCCTGGATTTCGGTGGGCATCCGCTTGGTCTTCTCGAAGAAACGGGCTGAGAATTTGCGTGTCTCGTCGTTCAGATCCCAGTACCAGCTGGTGGTGAACTGCAAGCCTTCGGTGTTGCGCAGGCCCAGGCTGTGCACGTCGCTGATGAAAATCAGCAGGCCGGCGAGCTTCATGCTCTTGCCGATACCAAACTCTTTTGCAGCCTTGATCGCGTTGATGGTGTCGCCCCCTGCATTCGCCAGACCCAAGATCTGGGCTTTGGAGCTCTGAGCCTGCAGCAGGAAGGACGAGAAATCTGATGCGTTGAGCGGATGGCGAACGGCCCCCACCACATTGCCGCCCTTGGCCTTGACCACGGAACTAGTGTCGGCTTCGAGAGCATGGCCGAATGCATAGTCAGCTGTCAGGAAATACCAGTTCTTGCCCCCGGCATCCACGATGGCCGAACCCGTGCCCTTGGCCAGGGCCACCGTATCATAGGCATAGTGAACTGTGTAGGGCGTGCACTGGTCGTTGGTCAGCGCCGAGCTGGCGGCACCATTGTTGATGTACACACGTTTTTTCTCGGCTGCCACCTTGGCAGATGCCAGAGCCGTACCGGAATTGGTGCCGCCGAACAACATGGTCAGGCCCTGGGTGTCAATCCACTCGCGCGCCTTGGATGCGGCGATGTCGGCCTTGTTCTGGTGGTCTGCGCTCAATAGCTCGATGGGCATGCCCAGCACCTTGCCCCCGAAATCATCAATGGCCATCTGGATGGCCACTGCGCCATTCTTGCCTTCCACGTCGGCATACAGGCTGGACATGTCGGTAATAAAACCGATCTTGACTTTGTCCTGCGCTGCGGCCGATGTCGCCAGGCCGGCTGCGGCCAGCGTCAGGGCCAGCGCGGTGAGTTTGCTCTTCATGGATTGTCTCCTGTAGGTGTGGTTGAAGAAAACGGTGGGGAAAACGGTGTGCGAGCCTGTCTCAGACGCCCAGCAGTTCAGTCAGCACAGACATCTTTGCATCGAGTTCGGAGGCTCCGAATTTCTCAACGATGCGCCCATGCTCCATCACGTAAAAACGATCCGCCAGAGGAGCGGCAAAACGAAAATTCTGCTCGACCATGACGACGGTATAGCCCTTCTCGCGCAGCATCTTGATCATGCGGGCCAGGGCCTGCACGATGACTGGCGCCAGGCCTTCGGAAATTTCGTCGAGCAGCAGCAGGTTGGCACCGGTGCGCAGAATGCGGGCCACGGCCAGCATCTGCTGTTCGCCGCCCGACAGGCGCGTGCCCTGGCTGTTCTTGCGCTCGGCCAGGTTGGGGAACATGGCATAGATCTCGTCGATCGACATCCCCTGCTTGCCGGTCTTGAGCGTGGGCGGAAGCAGCAGGTTTTCTTCGCACGACAGGCTGGAGAAAATGCCACGCTCTTCCGGGCAGTAGCCCACCCCCAGGTGTGCGATGCGGTGGGTGGACATGTTCACCGTTTCAACGCCGTTGATCTTGACCGAGCCCTTGCGGGAGCCTGTCAGGCCCATGATGGCGCGCATGGTGGAAGTGCGGCCCGCGCCGTTGCGGCCCAGCAGCGTCACCACTTCGCCAGGCTGCACGACCATGTCCACGCCATGCAGGACATGCGACTCGCCGTACCAGGCTTCGAGGTTGCGGATCTCCAGCGCGGGCGTGGAAGTTTGGCTAGCGGCCATGTCAGTGCGCTCCCTGCAGTTGGCCGTCGGTCGTTCCCATGTAGGCCTCCATCACCTGCGGATTGTTCGAGACTTCTTCGTAGGGGCCTTCGGCCAGCACCGCGCCGCGCTGCAGCACGGTGATGCGGTCGGCAATGGTGGAGATCACCTTCATGTTGTGCTCCACCATCAGGATGGTGCGCCCGGCCGAAACCTTCTTGATGAGCTGCGTGACACGGTCCACGTCCTCGTGGCCCATGCCCTGCGTAGGCTCGTCGAGCAGCATGAGCTCGGGCTCCATGGACAGCGTGGTGGCGATCTCCAGCGCACGTTTACGGCCGTAGGGCAGGTTCACCGTGACTTCGTCGGCCATGTCCTGCAGGCCCACTTCGGTGAGGAGCTGCATGGCGCGGTCGTTCAGTTGGTTCAGACTGCGTTCGCTGCGCCAGAAGTGGAACGAGGTACCCAGATGGCGCTGCAGGCCCAGGCGCACGTTCTCCAGCAGCGTGAGGTGCGGGAACACCGCCGAAATCTGGAACGAGCGGATCACGCCGCGCCGCGCAATCTGCGCAGGCTGCTCGGACGTGATGTCGTACCCATTGAACAGGATCCTGCCCGAGGTGGGCACCAGGAACTTGGTCAGCAGGTTGAAGCAGGTGGTCTTGCCAGCCCCGTTCGGACCGATCAGCGCATGGATGGACCCCCGGCGAACCGACAGATTCACATCGCTGACAGCGGTAAAGCCTTTGAACTCTTTGGTCAGGCTATGGGTTTCGAGTATGACGTCGCTCATTGCGCCTGCATTGCTCCGTAAGAATGGATGGGGGCCCCGAAAGAGGGGCGTTTCCCTGGACTTTGGACTTCACGCATCGTACGTTCATTACTTTTGAACCTGCACCGGTGCTAACTCCTATGTATAAATCCCTACATCAACAGCCCGACGGATCGGGTCTGATGAGTTTCACACCGGTTTTATTTCAAGTGAATAGCGTCTCTGGGCGTGATGCGTGTCACGAATATGAAATCAATACTCTCAGTCCTCGCTAACCAGCTTCACATCACAATAGGCCTGCAGGCCTTCGATTCCGCACTCCGATCCCCAACCACTTTCCTTGACGCCGCCAAAAGGCGCTTCGGGCATAGAGATGCTCAGTGTGTTGATGCCCAGCATGCCAGTCTGCAGTTGCCGGGCGAGTTGATTGCGCGTAGCGCTGTTCTGGGTGAAGGCATAGGCTGCCAGGCCAAAAGGCAGGCGGTTGGCACGGAGAATAGCCTCGTCAACCGAGGCGACCCGGTTGATCAGGGCCAGCGGTCCGAAAGGCTCTTCGTTCATGAGACGAGCTTCTTCAGACACCTCGCTAAGCACGGTGGGTTGCCAGAAATACCCCGGGCCTTGCATGCGCTGCCCCCCCGTATGCAGTTTCGCGCCACGCTGCAAGGCCTCTGCGATGAGCTGCTCCATGGCAACCAGGCGGCGCGGATTGGCCAAAGGCCCCATGGTGCTTTGCTCGTCCAGCCCCGAGCCCGGACGAAGCTGCTGCACCTGCTGCACAAAGGCATCGAGGAAGGCTTCGTAGCAAGCTGCATGAACATAGAAACGTGTGGGCGCTATGCAAATCTGGCCCGCGTTGCGGTATTTGCCAGCAACCAGTATTTCGGCGGCCTTGTGGACATCGGCGTCCTCGCAGACGATGACCGGGGCATGGCCGCCCAGCTCCAGCGTGGCCCGCTTCAGGGTCCGCGCGGCCTGCGCAGCCAGCAGTTTGCCCACTGCCGTCGAACCGGTGAAGGAGAACTTGGCCACGATGGGCGAATCCAGCAAATGGCTGGACACCTCGGACGGTACACCGAAAACAGCGTTCAGCACCCCCTTGGGCAAACCTGCATCGTCCAGGGATTTCACCAGGGCCAGGGCCGTTGCGGGGGTTTCCTCTGCGGGCTTCAAGATCAGGGTGCAACCGGCCGCCAGCGCCCCTGCGATCTTGCGGGCCGGGGTGATGCTCGGAAAATTCCACGGGGCAAACGCTGCGCACACACCCACAGGCTCATGCAGCACCGAAATGCGCTGCTGCAGGCTGCGCCCCGGGACAATGCGGCCGTAGTTGCGCCGCCCTTCCTCGGCATACCAGTCAAAGGTATCGGCACTGGCCAGCACCTCCAGGCGCGCTTCGCGCAAGGGCTTGCCCTGTTCCAGGGTCATGGTGCGGGCGACGTCGTCCACCCGCTCGCGCAGCAGATCGGCGGCCTTGCGCAAAATGCGTGAGCGTTCGGCCGGTGCCGTAGCGCGCCACAAGGGAAAGGCCTGGGCTGCAGCCTGGAGTGCGTTGTCCAGATCCTGGGCGGTGGCGTGGGGCAATTGGGCCAGGGGCGCTTCGGTGGCTGGGTTGAGCACGGGTTCAGTCTTGCGCGAACCGGTGTCAAGCCACTGACCGTCGATAAACAGCTGAGGCTGGGGATAGGCCAGAGTGCTGGCGGCGTCTTGTTGCATGGTGTGTGGTCTCAGGAATTCATGGTGATGATTTGGCGGATGGCCTCGCCCCGTGCGAGGCGGTCAAAGCCCTCATTGATCTGGTCCAGCGACAGCCGCCCGGTGAGCAGCTGATCGACCGGCAGGCGCCCGGCCCGGTACAGGGCCACATAGCGGTCGATGTCGCGACGCGGTACGCAGCTGCCCAGATAGCTGCCCTTGAGGGTGCGCTCCTCCGCCACCATCTGCCACACCGGCAGGCTGATGTTCTGGCTCGACGCCGGCAGTCCGACGGTGACCGTGGTGCCGCCGCGGCGCGTGACGGCGTAGGCAAATTCGAGTGCCTTGGCTGAACCCACCATCTCCAGCGCATGGTCCACGCCACCGCCAGTCAAGGCACGCAGGGTTTCCACCGCACCTTCTGTTCCAGCATTGACGACATCTGTGGCACCCAGGCTGCGCGCCAGGGCCAGTTTTTCGTCGGACAGATCAACGGCCACCACTTGCGAGGCACCGGCTGCCACTGCACCCATGAGCGCCGACAGGCCCACGCCGCCAAGACCCACCACGGCCACTTTTTGTCCAGGGTGCACCTGGGATGTGTTGGCAATCGCTCCTACACCGGTCATGACGGCGCAACCGAAGAGGGCGGCAATCTCCAGGGGCAGGCTCTTGTCGATCTTCTGCACGCCCCGACGCGAGAGCACCGCGTGCTCGGCAAAGGCCGACACCCCGACAAAGTGGTCCACCGGCTCGCCCTGGTATGAAAGACGTTTGCCACCTCCAAGCAAGGTGCCCGCCGCATTGGCAGCGGCGGCTGGCTCGCACAGCACCGGCCGACCCTCGGCGCAAGGCAGACAATGCCCGCAACTGGGCACGAACAGCAGGATGACATGGTCGCCGGGTTCGAGGTCGATCACGCCCTCACCCAGCGCCTCCACCACGCCTGCGGCCTCGTGGCCGAGCACGATGGGGGTGCGGCGCGGCCGGTCACCATTGATGATGGAAAGATCGGAGTGGCACAGCCCTGCAGCAGCCACGCGCACCAGCACCTCGCCCGGGCCTGGCGGCGCCAGTTCGACTTCTGTAATTTCCAGCGGGCGGCTGGTCGCATACGGGGCAGGCGCCCCGATTCGGGTCAAAACGGCAGCACGGGTTTTCATGCCGGCTTCCTCAGATTTTTTTCACCAGCGGGCAAGTGCTTTTCGACAGGGGCTTAAACGCCTTGTCGCCTGGAATGGTGTTCAACACTTTGTAGTAGTCCCAGGGATACTGAGATTCTTCGGGCTTTTTGATCTGCACGAGGTACATGTCGTGCACCATGCGGCCGTCCTCGCGGACCCTGCCGTTCTGGGAGAAAAAGTCCTCAATTTTCATCTTTTTGAGCTGGGCCGCTACGGTCGCGCCATCGTCTGAACCCACAGTCTTGATGGCCGTGAGGTAGTTGCTCACGGCAGAATAGGCCCCGGCCTGGATCATCGAAGGCATTTTTTTCATGCGCTCGAAGTAGCGCCGCGACCATGCCCGGGTCTCGGGGGTGCGGTCCCAATAGAATCCGGTGGCCAGAGTCATGCCCTGCCCGGTTTTCAGACCAAGAGAGTGCACATCGTTGATGAACATAAGTTGCGGCACGATGGTCTGCGTCTTGGTAATGCCGAATTGTTGCGCCGCCTTGATGGAGTTGACCGTATCGCTGGTGGCATTTGCCAGTGCGATCACGGAGGCCTTGGAACTCTGGGCCTGCAACAGGAAAGAAGAGAAGTCGCTTGCATTGAGCGGATGGGCGGTTCCGCCCACGACCTTACCGCCACCTTCATTTACAAAGCTGGTAACGTTGGCGGCCATGGCCTTGCCAAAGGCATAGTCGACGGAAACGATGTACCAGTCTTTCTTGCCTTGCGCCATGACTCCCTGCACCGCACCGCTGGCCAAGGCATAGCTGTCGTACGTGTAGTGGATGGCAGTGGGCGCGCAGTGCTCGTTGGTCAGGATGTCGGAGGCGCCGCCGGTATTGATCACCAGCTTGTTGCGCTCCCGGGCCAGGTTGTTCACAGCAATGGCCACGGCCGTGTTGTTCATGTCGATGATCAGATCCACACCCTCACGATCCATCCAGGTGCGGGCAGCCGTTGCGCCGATGTCTGCCTTGTTCTGGTGGTCGGCCGAAACCAGCTCGATTTTCTTGCCCAGCACCGAGCCACCAAAATCCTCGACGGCCATGCGCGCAGCTTCCAGCGACCCCTTGCCGGCTGTGTCCGCGTACAACCCCGACATATCACTCAGCACGCCGATACGAACCACTTCTCCGGAAATTTGCTGCGCCCATGCGGTCGATAACAGCAGGCTGCCACCGCAAAAAAATGCCATCGACTTCAAGGTGCCAATTTTTTTCATGACTTGTCTCATATGTAATTTGTGTTGATGAACCCGCCGCCCATGTCTATCCAAGGCGGCAAACTCATAATACAGAGGCCCATCCAGCGGGTAAATACACGAATTCAGAAGCCAGTCTTCAAGACAGGCTAACAACCAAATTCACCGGCTCCGTTCCGGGGGCAGTTATCTATTTGTGTCAGCCCAGCGCATAAAACACGGTATCCGTTCGTAGCCGCCATGCCTGGACATACCCGCACCAGTCCGCCCATCTGCCCCCTACACTCCCGGAATGTCAGATCACACGCACGGCCCGCCACAGGGCGCCCCCCGCTCGCTTTCCGGCTTGCTGCCTTTCTTGCGCCCGTACCGCGCGCGCATCGCTCTGGCGATGGTGTTTCTGGTGCTTGCGGCCGGTGCCACGCTGCTGTTTCCGGTGGCGCTGCGCAGCCTGATCGACGGTGGCCTGGTGCAATCTGACCGGGGCGCCCAGATGCTGGCGCTGCGTGGGCATTTCTTCGCGCTGTTTGGCGTGGCGGTGGCGCTGGGCGTTTTCAGCGCGGCGCGCTTTTACATGGTGAGCTGGCTGGGCGAGCGCATCACGGCAGACCTGCGCAACGCGGTCTATTCCCATGTACTGCGCCAGAGCCCGGCCTTTTTCGAAAGCACACAGACGGGCGAGGTGCTCAGCCGCCTGACCACCGACACCACGCTGGTGCAAACGGTGGTGGGCTCATCGCTGAGCATGGGCTTGCGCAACGCTGTGATGGGACTGGGTGCCCTGGTGGTGCTGGCGTGGACGCACCCCTATGTGATGACACTGGTGCTGATGGTGGTTCTGCTGGTGGTGCTGCCAGCCACCTGGTTCGGAAGGCGCGTGCGGCGGCTGTCGCGCGCCAGCCAGGACCGTGTCGCCGACTCCAGCGCGATCGCTGCCGAAGTGCTGAATGCCATTCCGGTAGTGCAAAGCTACACGGCCGAACAGCGCGAGGCCGCGCGATTTGACCGGTCGACCGACGAAGCATTTCAGACCGCCGTGCGGCGCTCGCGTGCACGCTCGATGCTGGTGGCCTTCATCATCATCGCGAATGCGGCACTGGTGCTGTGGGGGCTGTACCAGGGCACGCAGGCGGTGATGAACGGCAAACTCAGTGCAGGACAGCTGGGCCAGGCGGCGCTGTATGTGGCCATTTTTGCCGGCGCCGTGGCGGTGCTGGGTGAAGTGTATGGCGATCTGCTGCGCGCGGCAGGCGCCACCGAGCGGCTGATGGAACTGCTGGCAAGCCAGTCCCCCGTGGCTTCACCCGCCCAACCCGCTCTTCTGCCCTCCACCGACCGAGGGCTGAGTGTTCGATTCGAGAACGTGAATTTTCATTACCCCTCGCGTCCGACCCAGGCAGCACTTCAGGGTTTCTGCCTCGAACTGCAACCTGGTGAAACCGTGGCACTGGTGGGTGCCAGTGGCGCAGGCAAGACCACGGTGTTTCAGCTGCTGCAGCGCTTCTATGACATCGATCCCGACGCCCCTGATTCCCCGTCACCCGGTCGCATCTGCGTGGAGGGAATGGACATCCGCCGCCTGGCGCTGGACGATCTGCGCGGAAGGATCGGCACGGTTCCGCAGGACGCCGTGATCTTCTCGGCCAGCGCCCTGGAGAATATCCGCTATGGACGTCCCGATGCCACCGATACCGAAGTGTTCGCCGCAGCACGTGATGCCTTCGCCCACGACTTCCTGCAGGCCCTTCCCGAAGGCTATGCAACCTTCCTGGGCGAACGCGGCGTGCGCCTGTCGGGCGGGCAACGCCAGCGCATCGCCATCGCGCGCGCCATCCTGAAAAACCCACGTTTACTGCTGCTGGACGAAGCCACCAGCGCCCTCGACGCTGAAAGCGAACGCATGGTTCAGGCCGCCCTGGATTCCGCCATGCACAGCCATGCAGGGCAACGCACGACGCTGGTGATTGCCCATCGCCTGGCCACTGTGCAAAACGCCGACCGCATCGTGGTCATGGAGCACGGCCGCATCGTGGAGCAGGGGCGCCATGCAGAGCTGCTGGCACACAACGGGGTTTATGCGCGCCTGGCGGCACTGCAATTTGCGGTGTGAGGGCCTGCCCTCCCGGCCTGTGCAGGCAGTGGAGCGGCGCTCAGAAGGTGTGAATGAATCCGGCGTGCCCGAGCAGACCGCGAAAACGCGGCTAATCTAGGCGCAAAGCACAGCCATAGCTCGGGCTATGGCGAGCATTTGTAACGACGAGCAGGCGTGTTTTGGAGGGATGAGCGCGCATGGCGGGTTCGTTCACACCTTCTCAGTGCAGAGTTTCCGTCGAAACAGCAGGTAGCGGAAGCACCGCAATGCCCTCTTCAAGGAGCTGTACGGCATCGGCGGCACTGGCGTTGCCCTTGATGGTGCGTTCGGGCGCTTCACCCCGATGGATGCGCCGCGCTTCGTCCGCGAACTGGCCTCCGACATCCTCGGCCTGCGCCAGCATCTTGCGGGCAGCCTGCAACCAGGCTGCCTGCACCTGTGCGACATTGGCAGTGTCCGGATTCGGGCAGGCGTCAGAAATGGTGGATGGCAGCGTGGGGGTCGACGAGGAGCCGTCATTCACGCGCGCCCCGAGATTGATACGGGGAGCACTGAGCATTTTGCGCACGTCGCTGGCCCCGCACAGCGGGCATTGAAGCAGCCCACGTTGGTGCTGATCCAGATAATCCTGCTCGCTGGCAAACCAGCCTTCAAAGGCATGATCTTGCGGACAACGCAGGTCAAGCACCTTCATGGCTGAATAGCGAAGCTCACACCGTGAAGCAAAGAATCAGCGGCGGCGGCGTACCAGATACCGGTACACAAACCCGGGAAACGCCAGGGTAATGAACAGGGTGCCCGTGATGGCATAAAACTCCCACCCCTGAGGCGCTCTCTGGCCGACGCGCTGCTCCAGCACCCACGCCAGAGCGCCCACCAGAAAGTACAGCACGACCAGTTCTGCCAGACGCACGAGCAGTTTCTTGTGGGGTGCCAAGGCCGGGCCGACAGCCAGAATCCGCTGATTGATGAAAGGCAGATTGGCTGCGACACACGCCGTCAGGATCACGAGCCAGATAAAACCGGATTGCGTCACGATAGATAGAGCGATGGTGACTCAGGAGGCCAGCGACCGCATGATTGCATCGGCACACAGAGCCATCAGCCCGCCGGGCAACAAGCCCAGGACCAGCAGCAGGGCCCCGTTGAGCGTCAGGACAACGCGCACATCAAGGGGTGCAGACACCGATGTCGCGGTCAATGGCGCATCAAAATACATGACCTTGACCACGCGGAGATAGTAGAACGCACCAATCAACGACATGATCACAGCAAACACCGCCATGGCGATATAGGCAGTCTGGCCCGACGCCAGCAGCGCCTGAAGCACCGACAGCTTGGCATAGAAACCCACCATGGGTGGAATGCCGGCCATAGAGAACAGACACACAGCCAGCACACCCGCATACAGCGGACTACGCTGATTCAGACCGGCCATGTCGGCGATTTCTTCGCTCTCAAATCCCTCACGTGCCAGCAGCAGGATCACACCGAAGGCCGCCAGGGTGGTCAGCACATAAGTCACCACATAAAACATCGAGGCGCTGTAGGCGGCTTCGACAGTCGAGGCATCCACATGGCCATGAACCACGCCCGACATCAGGCCCAGCAGGACGAAACCCATCTGGGAAATCGTCGAATACGCCAGCATGCGCTTGAGGTTGGTCTGCGCAATGGCGGCCAGATTGCCCACCAGCAGCGAGCCTATCGCAAGAACGGCCAGCATCTGCTGCCAGTCAATGGCCAGGGGCAACATGCCATCCACCAGCAAACGCATGACGATCGCAAATGCTGCCAGCTTGGGGGCGCCACCGATCATCAGCGTCACGGCCGTCGGTGCACCGTGGTAGACGTCTGGCACCCACATGTGGAATGGAACGGCACCCAGTTTGAAGGCCAGGCCAGCGACAACGAACACCAGGCCAAAGACCAGAACCTGGTGACGGATCTGGCCGGAATTGATGGCCTTGAAGACTTCACCAATGTCCAGGGAGCCCGTGGCGCCGTACAGCATGGACATGCCATACAGCAGAAAACCACTGGCCATGGCACCCAGCACGAAGTACTTCATGGCCGCTTCCGTCGCAGTGACATGGTCCCGGCGCAAAGCCACCAGGGCATAACTTGACAGCGTGAGCAGTTCCAGGCCGAGATAGATCACCAGGAAGTTGTTACCACCGATCATGATGAACATGCCCAGCAAGGACAGCATGCCCAGCGTGAACAACTCGCCACCACGCAGCATGCCGCGGTCGGCTGCATACGGGCGGCCGTACACCAGCGTCACCATTATGGCCACGGTGGCAAAGCACTTGAGCCAGTTGCCCATGGCGTCGCTGACAACCATATTACCAAAACCATAGAAGGTGTTACCACTGCTGGCATACACGCCCTGCAACACGGCAACAACCGCGAGCGTGAGCATGGTGAGCGCATAGGTTGCGGTGCGCCGCGGGCTGGAGACGCCCAGGTCCACCAGCGCAATCACGCAGGCCATGACCAGAAGAACGATCTCCGGGTAAATCGCAAGCCAACTGATGTTGTCAATCATCTCGGGTCTCTCAGTTCAGTCTGGTCAGTTCAGCTTGGACAAGGCCACGTGCTTGAGCAGTTCGGCCACGGAGGTATCCATCACATCCGTGAACGGACGTGGGTACAGTCCCATATAGAGGACAGCAATCGCCAGCAGGGCCATGACGAAAAATTCACGGCTGTTGATGTCCAGCAGGGCCTTCACATGGGCATTGCCGGGCGCGCCCAAGTAAACGCGCTTGAACATCCACAGGCTGTAGGCAGCACCCCAGATGAGTGCCGTCGCAGCGGCAAGACCGACCCAGAAGTTGGACTTCACGGCGCCCAGGATGACCATCCATTCGCCCACAAAACCAGCGGTTCCTGGAAGACCGCAGTTGGCCATGGTGAACAGCAGAGCAAACGCCGCAAAGTTGGGCATGGTGTTGACCACGCCACCATACGCGGAGATTTCACGCGAGTGCACGCGGTCGTACAGCACGCCGATGGACAGGAACATGGCGGCCGAAACAAAGCCGTGGGCGATCATCTGCACAATGCCCCCGGACACACCCAGGTCGTTGAAGATGAAGAACCCCAGGGTCACGAAGCCCATGTGTGCCACCGATGAATAGGCCACGAGCTTCTTCATGTCCTTCTGAACCATGGCCACCAGACCCACATAGATCACGGCGATCAGCGACAGGGCGATCATCAGCCAGGCCCATTCGCGCGATGCATCGGGTGCGATGGGCAGCGAAAAACGCAGGAAGCCATAGGCACCAAGCTTGAGCATGATGGCCGCCAGCACGGCAGAGCCGCCCGTGGGCGCCTCGACGTGCACATCGGGCAACCAGGTATGTACCGGCCACATGGGAACCTTCACGGCAAAGGCGGCAAAGAAGGCGAAGAACAGCAGTGTCTGCGTGCGGCCACTGAGAGGCAGCTTGTGCCACGTGGCGATGTCAAAGCTGCCACCCGACACGTTGTACAGATAGATCAGTGCGATCAGCATCAGCAGCGAACCGAGCAGCGTGTAGAGAAAGAACTTGAAGGCTGCGTAGATCTTGTTCGGACCGCCCCAGATACCAATGATGAGATACATCGGGATCAGCGTGGCCTCGAAGAACACATAGAACAACATGCCATCGAGTGCCGCGAAGACACCGATCATCAGTCCCGACAGGATCAGGAAGGCCCCCATGTACTGGTTCACGCGCTCGGTGATCGACTCCCAGGAAGCGATCACCACGATCACCGTGATGAATGCCGTCAGCGGCACAAACCAGAACGAAATGCCATCCACCCCGAGGTGGTAGAAGATATTGAAACCCTCGATCCAGGGCGCCTTCTCGACAAACTGCATGGCCGCAGTTCCCAGCTTGAACCCCTCATAGAGCGGCAAGGTCACTGCGAAGCCCGCCAGCGCACCGATCAGGGCAAGCCAGCGCACGGCACCAGCATGCTTGTCACTGCCAAAGGCCAGCAGCAGAACACCGAACGCGATGGGCGTCCAGATAGCAAGACTCAACAAACCCATTTTTGTTCTTCTCCTACTTGTTGAGCATGACGAAATACGTCATGAGCACAAAAATGCCCAGAATCATCACCAGCGCGTAGTGGAAAACGAAGCCCGTCTGCAACCGGCGTACCAGTCCAGCTACCCAGCCCACGATCTTCCAGGAACCATTGACCAATGCTCCGTCGATGACGGCCTGATCCCCACCCTTCCACAAACCGACACCCAAAGCACGCGCACCACGCGCAATGATGTTCTCGTTGATCCAGTCAAGGTAGTACTTGTTTTCCAGCAAGGTGTGAATCGGCTGGAAGGTTCGCTTGATCGCGGCTGGCAACGCCGGATTGACCATGTACATGTAGTACGAAGCAGCCACCCCTGCCAGGGCCAGCCAGAACGGTGCAGTTTGCAGGCCGTGCAACGCCATGCCCACCGGGCCATGGAATATTTCAGCCAGCTTGGCCATGGCCGGATGCCGTGCCGCATCGACAAAGATCACATCCTTGAAGAAGTCACCAAACAGCATGGGCTGGATGGTCATGAACCCGATGACCACCGAGGGGATGGCCAGCAACACCAGGGGCACCGTCACCACCCACGGTGATTCATGCGGCTCATGGTGATCGCCATGGTGTCCGTGGTCATCATGGTGGTGTGCATCCGGATTCTGGTCGAAACGTTCCTTGCCATGGAAGACCAGGAAGTACATGCGGAACGAATAGAAAGCGGTGATGAAAACCCCCGCCAGCACAGCAAAGTAGGCAAAACCGGCTGCAGGCAACTGGCTGAAATGCACAGCCTCGATGATGCTGTCCTTGGAGTAGAACCCCGAGAACAGCGGCGTGCCGATCAAGGCGAGGGAGCCCAGCAATGACGTGATCCACGTGATGGGCATGTATTTGCGCACACCACCCATCCAGCGAATATCCTGGTTGTGGTGCATGCCGATGATCACCGAGCCTGCCGCAAGGAACAGCAGCGCCTTGAAGAATGCGTGCGTCATCAGATGGAACACCGCCACCGAATAGGCCGATGCGCCCAGCGCCACGGTCATGTAACCCAGCTGCGACAGCGTCGAATAGGCCACCACGCGCTTGATGTCGTTCTGAATGATGCCGAGGAAACCCATGAACAACGCCGTGATCGCGCCGATGACCAGAATGAAGTTCAATGCAGCATCCGACAGCTCGAACAGCGGCGACATGCGCGCCACCATGAAGATGCCCGCCGTAACCATCGTTGCCGCGTGGATCAGTGCGGAAATGGGCGTCGGGCCTTCCATCGAGTCGGGCAGCCAGACGTGCAGCGGGAATTGGGCCGACTTGCCCATGGCGCCAATGAACAGGCAGATGCAGATCACAGTGATGAGCATCATGTCCTGCCCCATGACGTACCACGGGAATTCGATGTTGCCCAGCTCACCGGCCTTGGCGAACACCTCGCCATAGTTCAGCGTGCCGGTGTAGGCGGCAATCAGGCCAATGCCGAGAATGAAGCCGAAGTCGCCCACGCGGTTGACCAAAAAGGCCTTCATGTTGGCAAAGATGGCCGTGGGCTTGTTGAACCAGAAACCGATCAGCAGGTAGGACACGAGACCCACGGCTTCCCAGCCAAAGAAGAGCTGCAGCAGGTTGTTGCTCATGACCAGCATGAGCATGGAGAACGTGAACAGCGAGATGTAGGCGAAGAAACGGTTGTAGCCGTCGTCTTCTTCCATGTAGCCGATGGTGTAGATATGCACCATCAGCGACACGAAGGTCACCACGCACATCATCATGGCGGTCAGGCTGTCGATCAGAAAGCCCACTTCCATTTTCAGGCCACCGACAACCATCCATGTGTAGATGGTCTCGTTGAAGCGTGCGCCGTCAACCGCGACGCTCTTGAGCGTCATGGCCGAGAGGATGAATGCGACCAGAACACCCAGAATGGTGAGTGTGTGGCTCAGGCGGCGACCAATCCAGTTGCCGCCGAAGGTCGTGCCAAAGATGCCGGCCAGCACGGCGCCTGCCAGCGGTGCCAATGGAACGGCCAGAAGCGTTGAAGCAGAGAGGGTTTGACTCATTGTAGAGAACCTTGCATGTCCGGAGACTCAACCCTGAAGGGTGTCGAGGGCTTGCGCATCGATGCTGGACTTGTTGCGGAACAGCAGCACCAGAATGGCCAGGCCGATGGCTGACTCAGCCGCGGCAACGGTCAGGATGAAGAACACGAATACCTGTCCATGCATGTCACCCAGATAATGCGAAAAAGCGACGAAATTCATGTTCACGGCCAACAGCATGAGCTCGATGGCCATCAGCAGAACGATGATGTTCTTGCGATTCAGGAAAATCCCGATCACGGCAAGGGCAAACAGCATTGCCCCCACCGTCAAGAAATGTCCCAGCGTGGGCGTCATGCTTTTTTCTCCTCGGCTACAGCCTCGACCGGGGCTGCTTCAGGTGCTTTTTGTGTCGCGGCCACCTTCAAGATCTGCATCCGGTCTGCTGCGCGCACCCGGATCTGCTCCGAAGGATTGATGGCCTTGCTGTCCTTGCGGCTTCGCAAGGTCAATGCAATCGCGGCAATCATGGCCACGAGCAGAATCACGGCAGCGATCTCGACCGGATAGAGGTAACGGGTGTACATCAGGACACCCAGTGCCTTGGCGTTGGAAAACGCCACGGGGTTACCTGCCGCATCCACCATGGCCGCCAGCACCTTGGGCTCCTCGACACTGCGGAAACCTCCCATCAGGACCGCAGCCATTTCGAGCGCAATCAACGCCCCGACAGTCGCCGCCAGGGGGAAGTGCTTCCAGAAACCCTTGCGCATACCCTCGACATCAATATCGAGCATCATCACCACGAAGAGGAACAGCACCATCACCGCTCCAAGGTACACGAGCACCAGCACAATCGCCAGAAACTCCGCCTTGAGCAGGAACCACAGGCCCGAGGCCTGCGAAAACGCAAGAATCAGGTGCAACACCGCGTGCACTGGATTGCGCGCTGAAATCACCCGGAAGGCTGCATAGAGCAGCACGACCGAGAACAGATAGAAAAAACCAGTCTTGGCGTCCATGAATCGGTTCTTTGTAGAGGTCTGGCTGAAGGATTCGGGCCGGTTTCAGCGATATTTGGCGTCTGCCGCTTTGGCAGCAGCAATTTCGCCTTCATATCGGTCACCAACGGCCAGCAACATATCCTTGGTGAAGTACAGGTCACCGCGCTTTTCGCCGTGGTACTCAAAAATCTGCGTCTCGACGATCGAATCGACGGGGCAGCTCTCCTCGCAGAATCCACAGAAGATGCATTTGGTCAGGTCGATGTCATAGCGCGTGGTGCGACGCGAACCGTCCTCACGCACATCCGATTCGATGGTGATCGCCATGGCCGGGCAGACGGCCTCGCACAGTTTGCAGGCGATGCAGCGCTCTTCGCCATTGTCGTAACGACGCAGCGCGTGCAATCCACGGAAACGCGGCGAAACCGGTGTTTTTTCCTCGGGGAATTGCACCGTGACCTTGCGGCGGAAGGCATAGCGGCCGGTCAGGGTCATACCCTTGACGAGCTCAACCAGCAGGAAACTCTTGAAGAAGTCCCGGAGAGAAAAAGATGCAGCAGCTACGGCAGCCATTCGTGAGTCCCCGCTTTATTTCCAGATATTCCACGGCGAGAGCAACCAGCCCCCGACGATGAGCAGCCACACCAAGGTGACCGGAATGAAGATCTTCCAGCCCAGACGCATGATCTGGTCGTAACGGAACCGGGGGAAGGTGGCGCGAATCCAGATGAACATGGAGACCACAACAAAGGTCTTGATACCCAGCCAGATCCAGCCCGGAATGAAGTCCAGCGCGGCGACTGGAGACAACCACCCTCCCAGGAACATGATCACCGCGACAATGGAAACCAGCCACATGCTGGCGTATTCCGCCAGGAAGAAGATGGCAAAGCCCATGCCCGAATACTCGACCATGTGGCCGGCCACGATCTCGGCCTCGCCTTCCACCACGTCGAACGGATGCCGATTGGTTTCGGCAACGCTGGAGATCAGGTAGACGATGAAGATAGGCAGCAGCGGGAGCCAGTTCCAGGACAGGAACGACAGGCCCATTCCGGCAAACGTTCCACGCGCCTGGCTGGTGACAATCTCTGTGAGGTTCATGCTGCCCGTGACCATGATCACGACCAGGAAACAGAAACCCATGGCGATTTCATAGCTGACCATCTGCGCGGAAGCACGCATGGCACCAAGGAATGCGTACTTCGAGTTCGAGGCCCAGCCGGCGATGATCACGCCATACACCTCAATGGACGTGATCGCCATCAGCAGCAACAGACCAGCGTTGACATTGGTCAGGGCCATCTCGGGGCCGAAGGGAATCACCACCCAGGCAGCCAATGCAGGCATGATGGCCATCACCGGACCCAGCACAAACAATCCCTTGGCTGCGGCCGAGGGCTGAATGATTTCCTTGGTCAACAGCTTGACCGCATCCGCAATCGGTTGCAGCAGGCCCAGAGGCCCCACACGGTTGGGACCATGGCGGACCTGCATGAAGCCCAGGAGTTTGCGCTCCCACAGTGTCAGGTACGCGACGGCCCCCATCAGAGGCAGCAACACCACGACGATCTTGATCAGGATCCAGAGAACAGGCCAGACAGTGCCAGTCCACCAGCCCTGAGCGAGCAGGTTCAAGCCAAAGTTGTAGATCGCGTCGATCATGCTGCCGCTCCTTCACGCGCCAGACGGGCATCGGCGGTCAACTGCAACGAGGTGGAACGCCGCACCAGACCATCGAGCTGGTAGATGGAAGCCACCACCGGATCGGCAGCGCCCGAGGCTGCGGCTTGCGGAACCACCGCTGTGCGGTTGTCGAGCAGTTCAGCCGGCACGGACTGCACCTGGCCCGCCGGTACTCCGGTCGCTTTGGACAAGACATCCTGCGAGGTTTCAAAATCGAATCCCTGCAGATCGAGTAGATTGGCCAGCACACGCAACACCTTCCAGGCAGGACGGGTTTCGCCCAGCGGACGCACGACAGCATGGAAACTCTGCAGGCGCCCTTCGGCGTTGACGAAGCTGCCGGAGGTTTCAGTGAACGGTGCAATGGGCAGCAGCACGTCGCTGAATTCCAAGTTGGTCTTGAACGGGCTCAAGGTCACCACCATTTCGGCCTGGGCCAGTGCCTCCGCGGCCTTGACTCCGGCTGCGCTGTCGAGCACCGGCTCGGTGTTCAGCAGGATGACGCCCTTGAGGCCACCCGCCAGCATCTCGGCGGCATTCAAGCCACCCTGGCCAGGCACGGCCTTCACCCACTGTGCGCCCACCGTGTTGGCGGCTTCGGTGAGGTAACCGACGCTGGCTCCGGTCTGTTCGGCGATCCATTGGGCCAAGGCCAACAGGCTTGAAGCCTGGGCATGGTGCGCTGCGGCGTTGCCAAGCAGCACGGCCTTTTGCTCCCCGGCCAGCAGAGCAACCGCGATGGCACGCGCCGCTTCATTGCTTGCCTGACCCGAAGCCACGGGAGCCTGCACGCCCTTCTCTTGGGCCACGGCGGCGGCCACATCGGCCAGTGCCTGTGTCCAGGCTCCCGGTGCGGACACCAGTGTTTGCGCCACAGGCATAGCCCAGTCCCGCACCACAGAGTTGACAGACATGACCACGCAGCCCTTGCGGGCGGCTTGGCGGATGCGCTGCGCGAACAGGGGATGATCCTTGCGCAGATTGGAGCCCACGACGAGCACGGACTGCAGTGTGGACAGGGAAGCGATGGAGCGACCCAACCAGCGCACGCCAGGGGCGGCCGCGAACTCGGCATTGCGCAGGCGGTAATCGATATTGTTGCTGCCCAGGCCGCGCACGAGGGCGCCGGCCAGGTAGAGCTCTTCGAGCGTGCTGTGCGGACTCACCAAGGCACCGATGCTGTTGGCGCCCTTTTCCTTCTTGAGGCATTGCAAGCCGTTGACCACGTATTCGAGAGCAGTCTGCCAGTCGACTTCGATCCACTGGCCGCCCTGTTTGAGCATGGGGCGTTGCAGACGCTCTTCGCCGTTCAGGGCTTCATACGAGAAGCGGTCGCGGTCGGCGATCCAGCACTCGTTGATGTCCTCGTTCTCGAACGGCAGGACACGCATGACTTTGTGGTTCTTGACCTGGACGATGAGATTGGAGCCCGTGGAGTCGTGTGGACTGACGGACTTGCGGCGCGACAGCTCCCAGGTCCGGGCGCTGTAGCGGAAAGGCTTGCTGGTGAGTGCACCAACAGGGCAGATATCGATCATGTTGCCCGAGAGTTCGGAATCGATGGTCTCGCCCGTCACCGTGGTGATTTCGGCGTGCTCGCCACGGTGGATCATTCCCAGTTCCATGACGCCGGCGACTTCCTGGCCAAAGCGCACGCAACGGGTGCAGTGGATGCAACGCGACATCTCCTGCATGGAGATCAGCGGACCGACATCTTTCACCGGGACGACGCGTTTTTCTTCTTCGTAGCGGGACGAGGAGGCACCGTAACCCACGGCCAGATCCTGCAACTGGCACTCGCCGCCCTGATCACAGATCGGGCAGTCCAGCGGGTGGTTGATGAGCAGGAACTCCATGACCGACTTCTGGGCCTGGATGGCCTTGTCGCTCTTGGTGCGCACCACCATGCCCTGCGTCACCGGTGTGGCGCAGGCGGGCATGGGCTTGGGAGCCTTCTCGACCTCCACCAGGCACATACGGCAGCTGGCGGCGATGGAGAGCTTCTTGTGGTAACAGAAGTGCGGAATGTAGGTACCGGCCTTCTCAGCGGCGTGCATCACCATGCTGCCGGCGGCTACTTCCACTTTCTGACCGTCAAGTTCAATTTCAACCATATGCTTTTCTCGCGATCAGGCAGAAGCTGCGGCCTGAGGGTTCGGTTTGCGGATCATCGCCTCGAATTCGTGCCGGTAGTGCTTGATCATGGCGCGCACCGGCATGGCTGCCGCATCGCCCAAGGCACAGATGGTGCGCCCCATGATGTTGCTGGCCACGGAGTCAAGCACATCCATGTCTGCAGGACGGCCTTCACCGCGATGGATGCGATCGACCAGGCGCCAAAGCCAACCTGTGCCTTCACGGCAAGGCGTGCACTGACCGCAGGACTCGTGCATGTAGAAGTACGACAGGCGCTTGAGCGACTCGACCATGCAGCGGCTGTCGTCCATGACGATGACTGCGCCCGAGCCCAGCATGGAACCCGCCTTGGCGATCGAGTCATAGTCCATGGTGCATTCCATGATGATCGACGATGGCAACACTGGCGAGGACGATCCACCAGGAATCACGGCCTTGAGCTGACGGCCCTTGCGCACGCCACCGGCCAGCTCCAGCAGCTTTGAAAAGGGCGTACCCAGCGGGATCTCGTAGTTGCCAGGGCGCTCCACGTCACCGCTGACCGAGAAGATCTTGGTGCCGCCATTGTTGGGTTTGCCGCACGCCAGGTATGCCGCGCCACCATTGCGGATGATCCATGGAACCGCAGCGAACGTCTCGGTGTTGTTGATGGTGGTGGGCTTGCCGTACAGACCAAAACTGGCCGGGAACGGCGGCTTGAAACGCGGCTGGCCCTTCTTGCCCTCCAGCGATTCAAGCAACGCGGTTTCCTCGCCGCAAATGTAGGCGCCAAAGCCATGGTGGGCGTGCAGCTGGAAGCTGAAACCCGAGCCCAGGATGCCGTCACCCAGGTAGCCCGCCGCGCGCGCTTCATCCAGAGCGGCCTCGAAACGTTCGTAGACCTGGAAGATTTCACCGTGGATGTAGTTGTACCCGACCGTGATGCCCATCGCGTAGGCAGCAATGATCATGCCCTCAATCACGATATGCGGGTTGTACATCAGGATGTCGCGGTCCTTGCAGGTACCGGGCTCACCCTCGTCGGAGTTGCACACCAGGTACTTCTGGCCCGGGAACTGGCGGGGCATGAAACTCCACTTCAGACCCGTGGGGAAGCCTGCGCCTCCGCGACCACGCAGACCCGATTCCTTGACGGTGGCAATCACCTGATCCTGACTCAGGCCTTCACCGCCATCCTTGCCCAGGATGGTGCGAAGCGCCTGGTAGCCGCCGCGCGCTTCATAGTCCTTGATGCTCCAGTTGGAGCCATTGAGGTCCGCATAGATCTGCGGAGTAATGTGACGGTCGTGGAAACAGGTTTCGACGCCTGCCGCCTGGAACTGGGAAAGCACCTGTGCCGCCGTGGTCATTGCTTGCCCTCCACTGCGCGCAGACTGTCGACCAGTTGATCGAGTTTTTCGTTGCTCATGAAGCTGCACATGTTGCGGTCGTTGACCAGCATCACCGGCGCGTCGGCACAAGCGCCCAGGCACTCGCATTGCTGCAGGGTGAACAGGCCATCCGGCGTGGTTTCGCCCATGGAGATGCCGAGCTTGTGCTCGAGGTGCTCCAGCGCCTTGCCGCCATCACGCAGCAGGCAAGGCAGGTTGGTGCAGACGTTGAGCTTGTACTTGCCCACCGCATGCTGGTTGTACATGTTGTAGAAGGTCGTCACTTCATGGACGGCGATCTGCGGCATGCCCAGATATTCGGCAATGCCCGCCTCGCTGGCCTCGCTCACATGGCCCTGCTCCTGCTGCACGATGGCGAGGCAGGCCATGACGGCAGACTGCTTCTGTTCGGCCGGGTACTTGGCCACTTCGCGCGCAAAGCGCGCCTTGGTCGCTTCAGAAATCATCGGTCAATCTCTCCGAACACGATATCCATGGTGCCGATGATGGCGACCACGTCGGCCAGCATGTGACCACGGGCCATTTCATCCAGCGTGGCCAGATGCACAAAACCCGGCGCGCGGATCTTCAGGCGATAGGGCTTGTTGGCACCATCGCTCACGAGGTAGATGCCAAACTCGCCCTTGGGATGCTCCACCGCGGCATAGGCTTCACCTTCGGGCACATGGAAGCCCTCGGTGAACAGCTTGAAATGGTGGATCAGCTCTTCCATGTTCGTCTTCATGGACTGGCGATCCGGCGGTGCCACCTTGTGGTTGTCGGTGATCACGGGGCCCGGGTTGGCACGCAACCAGTCGACGCACTGCTTGATGATGCGGTTGGATTCGCGCATTTCCTGCACACGCACCAGGTAGCGGTCGTAGCAGTCGCCGGTCTTGCCCACGGGAATGTCGAAATCCACGCGGTCATAGACATCGTAGGGCTGTGTCTTGCGCAGATCCCAGGCAATACCGGAACCGCGCAGCATGGGGCCCGTCATGCCCAAATTGAGGGCACGCTCGGGCGAAACCACACCGATGCCGACCGTCCGCTGCTTCCAGATCCGGTTGTCGGTCAGCAGGGTTTCGTATTCGTCCACGTAGCCAGGAAAACGCCTGGTGAAGTCTTCAATGAAGTCGAGCAGTGAACCCTTGCGGTTTTCATTGCGCGCCTCCAGCGACTTGGCATTGCGCACCTTGCTCGCCTTGTACTGAGGCATCGAGTCAGGAAGATCGCGGTACACACCGCCGGGACGGAAATAGGCCGCATGCATGCGTGCACCCGACACGGCTTCATACATGTCGAACAGGTCTTCGCGCTCGCGGAAGGTGTAGATCAGGATGGTCGAGCTACCGCAATCATTGCCGTGCGAACCCAGCCACATCAGGTGGTTCAGCAGGCGCGTGATCTCGGAGAACATCACGCGGATGTACTGCGCGCGCACCGGCACCTCGATGCCCAGGAGCTTTTCGATGGCCAGACAATAGGCGTGCTCGTTGCACATCATGGACACGTAATCGAGACGGTCCATATAGGGCAGCGACTGGATGAAGGTCTTGTGCTCGGCCAGCTTTTCGGTGGCGCGGTGCAGCAGACCGATGTGCGGATCGGCACGCTGCACGACCTCGCCATCGAGTTCCAGCACGAGACGCAGCACGCCGTGGGCTGCGGGGTGCTGCGGCCCGAAGTTCAGGGAATAGTTCTTGATTTCAGCCATGGTTCACCGCAAAAGGCGCCGCGCCTCAGTGCAGGCCTCCGTATTTGTCTTCGCGGATGATGCGCGGCGTGTTCTCGCGCGGCTCGATACTGACGGGCTCATAGACCACGCGCCGCTGCTCTGCGTCGTAACGCATTTCGACATGTCCCGAAAGCGGGAAGTCCTTGCGGAACGGGTGACCAATGAAACCATAGTCGGTCAGGATGCGGCGCAGGTCATTGTGGCCATCGAAAACGATGCCGAACAAGTCGAACGCCTCGCGCTCGAACCAGGCGGCCGAATTCCAGATCTCGGTCACCGAGGGAACCACGGGGAAGTCATCATCGGGACAGAACACCTTGACGCGCACGCGTTGGTTCAGGCTGACCGACAAGAGATGCGACACCACGCCATAGCGCGACCCTTCGGGCTCGCGGTCGCCGTAGGTGGAGTAATCCATGCCGCACAGATCCATCAGCTGCTCGAAGCGGCAGCCGGGCGCATCGCGCAAGGCCTGCATGGCCTCCAGATAACGCGCGGATGGAACAACCACGGTCACTTCTCCCAGGGCCACGCGCACCTCCCGCGCCTTGTCGCCCAGTACCTGCGCGATGGTGTCCTTGAGTTTTTCGGGGTGAATGGCAACAGATGTCATGAAACCCCCTTCAGGCACGCGCAATGGTGTTGGTGCGGCGGATCTTCTGCTGCAACTGGATGATTCCGTAGATCAGCGCTTCGGCCGTGGGCGGGCAGCCCGGCACATACACATCCACCGGCACGATGCGATCGCAGCCACGCACCACGGAATAGCTGTAGTGGTAATAGCCACCGCCGTTCGCGCACGAACCCATGGAGAGCACCCAGCGTGGCTCGCTCATCTGGTCGTACACCTTGCGCAGGGCGGGCGCCATCTTGTTGCACAAGGTGCCGGCGACGATCATCAGATCGGACTGGCGCGGGCTGGCGCGGAAGACCTCGGCACCAAAGCGGCCAATGTCGTAGCGCGCTGCGGCCGCATGCATCATTTCCACTGCACAGCAGGCCAGGCCAAAGGTCATGGGCCACAGCGAACCTGTTTTGGCCCAATTCACCACCGAGTCGTAACTCGTGGTGATGAAGCCTTCCTTCATCACGCCTTCAATCATTGCGTCAATCCTCGTTCAAGCCGGTCATTCCCAATCCAGGGCGCCTTTTTTCCACTCGTAGGCAAAGCCCACGACCAGAACGGCCAGAAAAATCACCACCGCCACAAAGCCCGTCACCCCGACCTCCTGAAGCGACACAGCCCAGGGGAACAAAAAGGCGATTTCAAGATCGAAAAGAATGAACAGGATGGCAACGAGGTAGTAGCGCACATCGAATTTCATGCGCGCGTCTTCAAACGCTTCAAAACCACACTCGTAGGGAGAATTTTTTGCCGCATCCGGGCGATTGGGGCCAAGAATGTAGCCCAATGCCAAGGGGACGATACCGACCCCGATGCCGACCAAGATGAACAAGAGGACGGGGAGATATTGATCGAGGTTCATCTTGTAGATGCGCTCATCGCTGGAGCCTCGCCCGTCATGACCGCAGGACGGAACATGCGGACAGGCCTGTTTGTGTCTGGTGCCGTCGGCGAGACTCGAACTCGCACAGCTTTCGCCACTACCCCCTCAAGATAGCGTGTCTACCAATTTCACCACGACGGCTTTGTCTTGTCTGGGTGGCATGAGGAACCTAGTGGTTTTGGCTTCCCAGACAATCCAAGATTCTACTCCGGAAAAACCCTGTTACCAGGCTCGGGAGCAGATTTAATGGGGTTTTATTTTGCAGGTATTGGCGATGCTTCCGATGCAGCCTGTGCGGCTGCCGGAGCCGCAACAGCGCCAGGCGCGGCATTGCCCGGAATGGCAGCGGCAGAGCCCGCATCAGGCGCCACCGGAACCACAGCCGCAGGGGTTTCAAGCACGCTTCCAGTGCTGGCGGGCCTTGCATTGCCAAAGTAGGCCAGCGCCAGAGTGCAGACAAAAAAGACGGCGGCCAGAACGGCCGTGGTGCGCGACAGAAAGTTGGCACTGCCGCTGGCACCAAACAGGCTGCCCGAGCTTCCGCTGCCAAATGCAGCCCCCATGTCGGCACCCTTGCCGTGCTGGATCAGGATCAGGCCAATCATGCCCAGGGCGGTCAGAATCTGGACCGTCAAAATCACGTTCACAAGCATGCTCATTCTTCTAGTACTCCTGATTAAATAGCTAGCAGCGCCCTAATTTATTGGGCTGCCGCGATAATTTGCTGAAAGTCTGCTGCCTTGAGCGACGCGCCACCCACCAGGCCGCCATCGATGTCAGGCTGGGCCAGCAATTGCGCCGCATTGGCGGCGTTCATGCTGCCGCCATACAGCAGACGAATGGTCGAAGCCCGCGCGCTGGCCGCCGCCAGTTGCGCGCGCAGCACGGCATGCACCTGCTGCGCCTGTTCGGGCGAAGCCGTCTTGCCGGTACCAATGGCCCAGACAGGTTCGTAAGCCACCACCACTTCGCTGATGCAGTGGCCATTGAGATGGATGACGGCCGCCAGCTGGCGCCGCACCACGGCCTCGGTCTGGCCTGCTTCGCGTTCGGCCAGCGTCTCGCCCACACAGACGATGGGCGTGATGCCCGCCGCCAGCGCGCGCTGCGTCTTCATCGCCACATGCACATCGGTTTCACCGTGGTACTGGCGTCGTTCAGAATGGCCCACCAGCACATAGCGCACACCAAATTCACGCAGCATCGCGGCCGATATTTCACCCGTGTAGGCGCCCACCTCGTGCTGCGACACATCCTGCGCGCCCAGGGCCAGCGGCGAACCCGCCACCAGGGCCTGCACCTGCGCCAGATACGGCGCCGGAACGGCCACGGTCACGTCGCAGGTCGGCTGCGCGCCAAGACCCGCCACCAGCGCGCGCACCAGCGCGTCGTTGGCAGCCAGGCTGCCGTTCATTTTCCAGTTGCCTGCAATCAGTTTTTTGTTCATGGTGTCCACGTCAAAACAATCTTGCCCGTATGCTGGTTCGACTCCATCAGCGCGTGGGCCTGCGCTGCGTCGGCGGCGGCAAAGGTGCTATGGATCACCGGGCGCACTGCGCCCGATGCCAGCAGCGGCCAGACATGCTCGCGCAATGCCCGTGCGATGCTTCCCTTGAATTCCACAGACCGAGGGCGCAGCGTGGAACCCGTGATCGTCAGGCGCCGGCGCAGCACCAGCCCCGCATTGAATTCGCTCTTGAGCCCGCCCTGCACCGCAATGATGACCAGGCGCCCATCTTCGGCCAGGCACTCCACCTCGCGTGCCACATAGCTGCCCGCCACCATGTCCAGCACGACGTCGGCACCCTTGCCTCCCGTGATGCGCTGCACCTCGGCGACAAAGTCCTGCGTGTTGTAGTTGATGGCATGGTGCGCGCCCAGCGCGAGGCAGGCCGCGCATTTTTCGTCGCTGCCCGCAGTGACGATGACCGTAGCGCCAAAGGCGCGGCCCAGCTGGATGGCAGTGACACCAATCCCGCTGCCCCCGCCCTGCACCAGCAGGGTTTCACCGCGCTGAAGACGACCGCGGTCGAACACGTTGCTCCAGACGGTAAAAAACGTCTCGGGCAGCGAGGCTGCTTCGATATCGGTCAGACCTTGCGGCACGGGCAGGCACTGCTCTACCGGTGCCACGCACCATTCGGCATATCCGCCCCCCGTCACCAGCGCGCAAACGCGGTCCCCCAGACGCAGACCGGCACGCTCCATGGCCATGGCATCACCGCCCTGCACCACCCCGGCCACCTCCAGACCGGGCAGGTCGGAGGCGCCAGGCGGCGGCGCGTAGTGGCCCTTGCGCTGCACCACGTCCGGCCGGTTGATACCGCTGGCGTTCACACGGATCAGCACCTCGCCGGCACCGGCGACAGGCTGGGGACGCTCGCCCAGACGCAGCACATCGGGCGGACCGAATGAGGTGATTTCTACTGCACGCATGATGAGGGAAGAAACTGAGATATTTAATTGATTTCGGCTTCCAGCGCCCTATGGATGAGCGCCAAAAGCTATCAAATCAATAGCAAATCAACCGTTGAGCTGGCCTTGCTGGTCCAGCGGCAGGGCCTGCTGCTGCTGCTGTTCGCCCGCTTCACGCGGCTCGCGGGACTCGCGCGGTTCACGACGCTCGGCAGGTGCGGGGCGATCGCTGCCGCCATGCGGCGCACGCTCGGCCAGCGCCTTCATGGACAGCTTGATGCGGCCCTTTTCGTCGGTCTCCAGTACCTTGACCTTGACGATCTGGCCTTCGGTCAGGTAGTCAGTGACCTTTTCCACACGCTCGTGCGCGATCTGGCTGATGTGCAGCAGGCCGTCCTTGCCGGGCAACAGGTTGATGAGGGCGCCGAAGTCCAGAATCTTCGTGACCGGACCTTCATACACCTTGCCGATTTCCACTTCGGCCGTGATCTGCTCGATGCGGCGCTTGGCCTCGTCGGCCTTGGCGTTGTCGGTGGCGGCGATGGTGATGGTGCCGTCTTCCTCGATATTGATCTGGCAGCCGGTCTCTTCGGTCAGCGCACGGATCACGGCGCCGCCCTTGCCGATCACGTCGCGGATCTTCTCGGGGTTGATCTTCATCGTGTAGAGCTTGGGCGCGAAGTTGCTCACCTCGGTCTTGGCTTCGCCCATGGCTTCCTGCATCTTGCCCAGGATGTGCATGCGCGCTTCCTTGGCCTGGGCCAGTGCGACCTGCATGATTTCCTTGGTGATGCCCTGGATCTTGATGTCCATCTGCAGCGCGGTGATGCCGTTGGTCGTGCCGGCCACCTTGAAGTCCATGTCACCCAGGTGATCTTCATCGCCCAGGATGTCGGTCAGCACGGCAAAACGGTTGCCGTCCTTGATCAGGCCCATGGCGATGCCGGCCACATGCGCCTTCATGGGCACGCCGGCATCCATCAGCGACAGGCAGCCGCCGCAGACCGACGCCATCGACGACGAGCCGTTGGATTCGGTGATTTCCGACACCACGCGCATGGTGTACGGGAATTCTTCCTTGGTCGGCAGCACGGCAATCAGCGCGCGCTTGGCCAGACGGCCATGACCGATCTCGCGGCGCTTGGTGCTGCCCATGCGACCCACTTCGCCAGTGGCAAAGGGAGGCATGTTGTAGTGCATCATGAAGCGGTCTTCGTACTCACCGGCCAGTGCGTCGATGCGCTGTGCATCGCGCTCGGTGCCCAGCGTGGTCACCACCAGCGCCTGGGTTTCACCCCGGGTGAACAGCGAAGAGCCGTGAGCGCGCGGCAGCACGCTGCCACGGATTTCGATGGGGCGCACGGTGCGCGTATCGCGGCCGTCGATGCGGGGCTCGCCCGCCAGAATCTGGCTGCGCACGATGCGCGCTTCGATGTCGAACAGCATGCCTTCGACCTTGACGGCGTCGAACACAACGCCGGCTTCCTTCAGGTCGGCCATGACCACGGCATAGGCCTCGCGGCATGCGTGCGTGCGGGCCTGCTTGTTGCGAATCTGGTAGGCGGCGCGCAGCTTGTCCTCGGCCAGTTGCGTGACCTTGGCGATCAGGGGCTCGTCCTTGGCAGGCGCCTGCCATTCCCAGGCGGGCTTGCCGGCGTCGCGCACCAGTTCATGGATGGCGTTGATGGCGATCTTGCCTTGCTCGTGGCCAAACACCACGGCGCCCAGCATCACGTCTTCGGGCAGTTGCTGCGCCTCGGATTCGACCATCAGCACGGCCGCTTCGGTGCCGGCGACGACCAGGTCCATCTGGCTGCTCTTGCGCGCCGTCTGGCCGGGATTCAGCACGTATTCACCGTTGATGTAACCCACGCGGGCCGCACCAATGGGACCGCTGAAGGGGATGCCGGAGATCGCCAGCGCAGCGCTCGAAGCAATCAGCGCAGCGATGTCGGCGTCCACTTCAGGGTTCAACGAAACCGTGTGAATGACCACATGCACTTCGTTGAAGAAACCCTCAGGGAACAGCGGACGGATCGGACGGTCGATCAGCCGGCTGGTCAGCGTTTCATGCTCGCTGGGCTTGGCTTCGCGCTTGAAGAAGCTGCCAGGAATCTTGCCCGCGGCATAGGTCTTCTCGATGTAGTCCACCGTCAGCGGGAAGAAGTCCTGACCGGGCTTGGCCGACTTGGAGGCCACCACGGTGGCCAGCACCACGGTGTCGTCAATGTTCACCAGCACGGCGCCGGACGCCTGACGGGCGATTTCGCCGGTTTCCATGACGACCGTCTTGTCGCCCCACTGGAAGGTCTTGGTGACTTTGTTGAAAATGCTCATTTTTGCTCCTGATTTAATAGCTGACAGCGCACTGTCAGTAAGCGCTAGCGGCCAATTCAGAAAACGATGCCATTCCAGTGAAACCGCTCGCGGAGTTCAGTGGAATGACACAGCTTCGATCTGCATGACACACCAGCAAAGTAAAAAACGCCTGAGCTAGCGCGCTAACCCAGGCGTTTTTTCGTGCGGCGACAATTACTTGCGCAGACCCAGCTTGGCGATCAGCGCGGTGTAACGGTCGGCGTCCTTGGCCTTGAGGTAGTCCAGCAGCTTGCGACGGCGGCTCACCATGCGCAGCAGGCCGCGGCGACCGTGGTGGTCCTTGGCGTGCGTCTTGAAGTGGGGCATCAGTTCATTGATGCGTGCCGTGAGCAGCGCCACTTGCACTTCCGGGCTACCGGTATCGTTGGCAGCACGGGCATTGGCCTTGACAACTTCGGCCTTGATAGAGGATGCGATCATTTGGGTTTTTCCTTGAATGCGGCGAGCAGCCACCCTTTTGAAGGGCCGCAGGCACAGGTTTTACTTGCGCCAGAAGCTGGAAGGGCCACTGGCGTGCGTCTTGCACCATGCAAAACCCAGCGATTATAGCGCGAGCCTGCTTTTCGGCCTACCCACCCCCCGTAAAGTGGAAACAGTCCCCCGCATCTACGGGATTCTTCGTGGTTGACGACGATGCCCTGCGTGGCAGTATGGCGCCGCATGCTCCGGCGTGCCGCCCACCGCACCACCGGCGAGAAAGCGGAGATGCAGCAACACACCACTCCATCAAGTCCTCAACGAGCCCCGTATGCCACCCTATGACACACCCACCTCCGCCCTCCATCAACGCACCGGCGCCCTGCTGACCATCGGCCTGGCGCTGTGCCTGCTGGCCACCGCCGGCAACGCAGACGCCAAACAATCCCAACGCAGCAAACCCGGCACCAGCGAATCCGCCAAGAAGAAAGGCGTCACCAAAGTCACCTACCAGCGCAGCTCGTCCGAAGAGAGCCGCTCGGAGCGCGATCGGCGCATGTACCGCGAGTGCAAAGGTATGCACAACGCCGGCGCCTGCCTGGGCTACACGCGGTAAACCGCCGCTCATCTTCAACGCGGCGCCATTCGTCCGGGCAGGGTGGCTGCGCCATGGTGGCAGGGCTAGCATGGTCTCATATGCAAGCATCCTCCTCTTTCAGAGTCGCTGGCGCCCTTCACATTCGGGGCTTCGCGCGGACCAGCCACGGATTCACCGCCATTGAGTTGATGGTGACCGTGGCCATCGTGGCCATATTGGCCGCACTCGCGGGCCCCAGCTTCACCCCCCTTATTGAACGCTGGCGCGTGCGGGATGCAGCCGAAACGCTGACATCCACCCTGTATTTGGCCCGCTCAGAGGCCATCAAGCGCGCCGGTGGCATCACCATTGACGCCACCGGGGGATGGAACACCGGCTGGAAGATTACCCATACCCAGAACGGCGTCACCACCGACATCAAAGTCACTGCAGCTCCGAACAAAACCTCCATCGCCCAGAGCAACAGCAAAACCTTACTTTACGTGGACCGCTGGGGCATGCTGTCCGAGAGCAATGGTGGTGCGGCAAATGCGATGGATTTCGTGCTATTCCCAGAGGGCAAAACCCAAACAGACAACGCTGCCCTCCGGCTTTGCACCACCATAGGTGGACGCATTGCACAAGTGAAACACGGGGCCGCCTGCCCGGCCTGAATTTCTGCGGAAGATTCCTCATGCGCCACAGCACTGTCACCCCATCGCAAACCCGTCGCCATGCCGGTGGTTTTACTGCCATCGAGCTGATGGTTGTTGCAAGCATCTTGGCTGTGCTGGCTGCACTGGCTGGCCCTTCTTTTTCGCTCATGATAGAAACTTGGCGCGTGCGGGATGCCATGGAATCCATGCGCTCCACGCTGATCCTTGCGCGATCCGAGGCCATCAAGCGCGGCGGGCGGGTGGCCATACAAAAGCTGCCCAACAACACCAACGGCTGCACCAGCGCCATTGGCACCCGCGACTGGGATTGCGGCTGGATCGTCTGCCAAGACACCAACAACAACGGGACCTGCAACGCCAGCGAGCCCGTACTGCAGCGCATCGAAACTCCAGGCAAGGTGCAAGTGACACGCACCGGTGGCGGCACCAGCATCAAACTCAACCGCTGGGGCTTGGTTGATGGTGCCTGGCTGGGCTTCAGCCTGGTTCCCTTGGACAAATCCACCACCCATCCTGGCGCCCGCGGGGTCTGCATGAGTTCAGGTGGACGCATTCACATTCTTCTCCCTGAGGCCATTCCATGCACCGGCTAAACATTTTCTACCCCGCTCCAGCTCAGCGCCAGCGAGGTATCAGCCTGATCGAATCCCTGGTAGCCATCGTTGTCATGGCCTTGGGCATTATGGGCATCCTGGGCGTGCAAATGCGCACCCTTTCAGACACATCGACCTCCGTGCGCCGCGCCCAAGCCGTCCGACTGATCGAAGACCTGGGCGAACGGATGAAAACCAATCCCAGCGCACTGGCCAACCTGAACACCTACGTCTCCAACTTCGCAGCCACACCGAGCGTAGGGAGTTGCGCAACCGGCTGCAGCCCAACGCTGCTGGCGGCTTATGACCTGGCCGTCTGGAAACGAACTGTTCGGGAAAACCTCCCGCTCGGCAAGGCGAGCATCTTTGTGCCCCCCGCCGAAAGCGCCTTGGCAGCCGGTCAAGGGCGGCAGTTAGGCGTGATGATTGCCTGGCGTGAGAACGAGCGTGAAACCACCACAGCCTACAAGGACGACATTGACGCAACCAAAGTGCGTGCCACTGATGGAACGTTAAGTGCTGGCGGTGGAGCCGATGTGAATACGAACGCATGCCCTGCCGACCACACCTGCCACCTGCAATACATTCCCGTTCCGTCGCGCTGCGCACCCTATGCGCCAGGTACCGCTGCCTCAGCCATGTTCTATTGCCCAGGGTCTTGAAATGCTCTTAACAACCATAGCAACTTGCGCCTACCCAGCAATCCCTTCAGGCCAGAAATCTACCAAAAAAATGGCGATGAACCCGCGCACCCAGCGCGGAGTCACGCTCGTCGAGTTGCTGGTGGGCCTGGCCATCGGCCTGCTCACCATTGCCGTGGCCTTGGGGGCTCTGATGGTTTCGCGCGGCGTATCGGGCACGGTGAGCGATGCCAGCGGCATCCAGCAGCAAGCCGCGTACGCTTTTCGCGTCATCGGCCTGCAATTGCGCCAGGCGGGATCGCTGCGCCTCAACCTCCAACCAGATGCCGCCAGCACCCCAGAGCCCTACATGGCCCCGGTAGCCTTCGAGACGGACTACACCGACCCCGACGACAGCTCCTCCTTTTCTATCAAATCTCACACGCTCAGTGGAAAAAATGCACCTGGTGCCGGCGAATACGCCCTCTCTGTGGGCTACCGCAATTTCACAGAGCCGGTGTTCACCAGTTCTTCGGCGCAGTCCCTGCAACGCAACTGTCTGGGCGGAAACGGCACGAACGCATTGGTACTGAGCGAGTTCGTGCTATTCGCACCTTCTGCCGATCCAGCCATCAGAGAACTTCGTTGCAACGGCAATGGCCAGGTCCAACCCATCATCAACAACGTCGCCAGCTTTCAGGTGCGCTACCTGCTGCAGGACAACACCACCACACCGGGCATCAGCACGATCACGCCGGTTGACGCAGACGGGGTGACCAACTGGACCCAGGTGCAGGCCGTGGAAGTGTGCCTCGTGCTCTTTGGCGCAGAGCTTATTGAATTGCCCGCCACCCCTCCGGCCAACGACCCCAGCACCAGTTACCGGGACTGCAATGGAACGCTGACCGACATGAGAACCCTGGCAAGTCCACGCACAAGGCGCATGCACGTCGCATTTCGCAACACCTTCCAGCTGCGCAGCCAGGGCTTGGTGGGTTCGGTGCTCTAACCCTTGATGAGAAAACCCACCATGCTCAGGATGTCCCTCACTCACCACCGGCGCCCGCTCCAGCGCCAGCGCGGCGTGGCTTTGTTCGTCGTCATCGTGTTCGTCATGCTGTCCATGCTGCTGGCGCTTTGGGCGTCGCGCACCTCGCTGTTCAACGAAATGGTGGTGGGCAACGACGCCGACTACCAACGCGCCTTTGAAGCCGCCCAGGCTCTGATGCAGGATGCCGAGCTCGACATCCGTGGTGAGTACCCCGATGGCAGCCCTTGCATCGCAGCCACCTGCCGCGATAAAGCGGCTGGCGTCTACAGAATTCCGCTGGACGCCCAGGAAGTCACCCCGCTGATGGCCGAGCTGGACCAGGCAACCACCAAATGCCGCGATGGCCTGTGCATCAAACGCACGGGGCGGCAAGATTTCTGGAACTACACCGACGCCACCACCCCTGCGCCGCCCAACCTGAAGCCCGGTGAAGTCACGCTCGATGCCATGACAAAACCGAACATCGGCGCACGCTACGGCCAATTCACCAATGCCGCACTGGGCGACACCAGTGCCCCCGCCAATCCCATTCTGGGCGACCGTAGTGCGGACAACCGTGGCGGCTGGTACTGGGTCGAAGTTTTGCCCTACGACGAAAGCAGCAAAAACGCCGGTTTGATTGTGAGTGTCACAGGCACCTCTGCCAACAATCGGCTGAATTTGAACCTCAAACCCAATGTGGTGTACCGCATCACCGCCCTGGCGTATGGGCGCAAGCAGGGCACCATGGCTGTCCTGCAACAGACCTATGCCCGACAAATGCGCAAAGACTGATGAACCATCAAAACAAAAGCTTAGAACGCTTTCCCCATAAGCCCCAGAGCGACTCTTGAGCCAATCAACCCTTTTTACCCAAGGAGCAGCCATGCCCCGACATACCCCACCCCGTTTTCGAAAAACCCTGCTCGCACTGGCTGCTGGAGCAGCGCTGGCGCCCTTCAGCGCCTGGGCACTCGACTTGATCGAATCACCTCCGGGCACGGTGGAGCCGTATGTGCGGCCCAACGTCATCATCTCGGTGGACGACTCCGGCAGTATGGATTTTCGCCTGGATCAGGAAAACACCTACGGTGCCACCAACAACACCACACCCAATGCCGACGGCACCTGGCCCGCAACCAGCCGCCGCGTCAACGTACTGAAATACGCGTTGATTGGCAATGGCGGGGTGGGTGGCGTCATTCGCGACACCACCTTGCTTCCCGATAAAAAAATTCGCCTGTCATGGCAGGTCATGCACAACAATGCCAACGCATCAGGCGCTGGCAACGTTGACAGCACAACCATGAAAACCAACTCCATGCGCGTGCTGAACAACACCCACCGCAACAACTTCATCAGCTTCATCAACGGCCTGGATCCTGGTAACGGCACGCCGTCCCACCTAATGTTCAGTCAGGCCGATTCCTACATGCGTCGGCCACTTGGTACCAACAGCCCCTGGGCCTCTGAACCTGGCACCACCGGCGCGCCATATCTGGCTTGCCGCCGCTCGTACCACATCATGATGACTGATGGGCGCTGGAACGGTACGGCCATCGCCGTCCCGGACACCAACAAGCGCGATAACGCAACCAACCTGCCGTTGCCCGACGGCATGGTCTTTGGCGGCAGTACAGCCGCCGAACGGGCCAAGTCGGCGCTTTACCGCGACAATCGAAATGGAACTACCCTGGCCGACTGGGCCTTTTACAGCTGGGCGGTTCCCATGCAGACCAGCGGCATGACTGGCTCCATGCAGCCTGCAGCGGACTACCGCAAGGCCCCTGCCACCGAAAATTTCGGTACCGCTGCATCCCCCGCCATACTCGACCGCTACTGGAACCCGCGCTATAACCCGGCCACTTGGCCGCACATGGTGACCTACACCATCGGCTTTAGCAACATGGCCACCACTTGGCCAGGCGCATCGGACATCACTTCGCCCACGGAGCAAGTTCCATTTGGATATGACGGTAGTTTTCCTGACTTCGTGAGGGGGACCAAAACTTGGCCGTTAATGGACAGTGAAAACAAGCGCTCTTTGGATCTTTGGCATGCCGCTCTTAACGGTCGCGGCCGCTTCTATGCCGTAGAGAGTGGTACAGATCTCGAAAAAGCCTTCCGTGAAATCTTCGGCCAGATCAACACCGCCACCGACCCCGACCTGAGCGCCAGCGCGACCAGCGGCTCCAACGTCTCGCGCAGCGAAGTGGGCAAATACACGGCTGCCTATGCGCCCGACAAGGCCTGGAAAGGCTTTGTGACGGCGGACAAGGTCAAGCCTGACGGAACCACCACCCCAGACCCGGGATGGGGCGGCCAAAACACGGCCGACAAGCTCGACGCGATGAGCCTCAGCAGCCGCCTGGTAATCAGTTGGAGCGACAAGTGGGACACGACAAAGTTCAAGGGCGGCGTGCCCTTCAAGTGGGCTTCTGACGAATCCAATCTCAGCACCGCTCAGAAACTGTGGCTGCAAAAGAACGTGGGCGGCACCGATGAGGGTGCCACAAAGGGCCAGCAAAGGCTTGATTACATCCGCGGCGACCGCACGCTGGAAGGCTCGGAGGCAAGCGGCTACACGACAGCCAAACCCTACCGTGAACGCCAGAGCCGCCAGGGCGACATCATCAACTCCGACGTGTGGTACACCGGCGCGCCTGCGGGCAACTTCTTGCTCAAGGGCTACACAGATTTTGTGCGCAGCAACAAATCTCGCCCCGGTGTTCTCTATGTCGGCGGGAACGACGGCATGTTGCACGGTTTTGCAGCCTCTGACGGATCCGAAAAAGTCGCCTATGTACCAAGAGGCGTCATCCCCAGCCTGAACCTGCTGACCGACCCGCAATACAACAACAAGCACAAGTTCTACGTAGATGGCTCGCCCATGACTGGCGATGCAGACATGGGGGTGGGCGCACAAGACCCGGGCGACCCGAACAATGCGACCTACCTGCCCGATTGGCGCACCCTTCTCGTGGGCACCCTTGGCTTGGGAGGCAAGGGCTACTATGTGCTGGACGTGACCAACCCCACGGCCACGGATATCCTGAGTCCAACCAAACCCACACTCCCCGGCTGGAGGGAAGCCAATGCATCGCAACTGGTCAAGCTTGACCGGACCCGCGGCGCCACCGAGCCCGCGCCCAACTGCGGCGCCCTGCCGGCAGGCGCAGAAAAGACTGCCTGTCTGCAAGCAGTGGATGAAGACAAGGACATTGGTTTCATCACCGCCAAGCCGGTGAGGGACGACAACGATGCCATGCGCAGCACCCAGATCACGCGACTGAACAACAATCGCTGGGCTGTGGTCATGGGTAACGGCTACAACAGCACTAATCAGCGCCCTGTGCTCCTCGTGCAATACCTGGATGGCGCCAAGGAACTGCTGCGACTTCCCGTAACCACCGATGCTGCCGGCACCGGTAAAGCCGCTGACAACGGCTTGGCAGCGCCCAGCCTGGTCGATATCAATGGAGACGGCCGCCCCGATGTGGTCTATGCTGGCGACAACCTGGGCAATATGTGGAAGTTCGATCTGACCAGCGACAGCCCTGCCAACTGGAAGGTTGCGTTTGGTGGCAACCCGCTGTTCACAGCACGGGGGCCTGCAGCACTGGGCTCTTCATCGCGCACCAAAACACAGCCCATCGTGGCTCCGCCCACCGTTCGCGCCAACGATCGATCCATGGAATTGGGCACCGGTCCCACTGCCAAAACGGTGCGCGTGGGCGGCATGATGGTGGCCTTTGGCACAGGACGCAATGCCGCCAAGACCGACCCCGATAACGTAGACGTGCAAACCTTGTATTCGGTGCTCGACAACACGCGTTATCGTGAAATCAGCACCAGCCTGGGCAAGCGCCTGGAGGTGCATCCAGGCGGTGGCTCCTGCCCAACTGGCGACGACTGTGTGCCTGCACCCACCGCCTTGGGTATTGGCGTGGTGACTGCCAAATTGGCCGCACGTGAGTTTGTCGACGACGGTGACTTTGCCTGGATCAAAGAACTGGATGAATTGAAACCGTCCACCTGGGCCAACCATAACGGCTGGTATCTCGACTTGCCCGCAGTGGGCGAGCGTTTGCTCAAGCCGATGGAGTTCTACGATGCCAGCAATTTGCTGACCGTCTGGTCGCAGGTACCCGCCAAAGGCTCTGATGTCGACCCGAACGTGGAGAGCTGCGAGTCCACGACAGTGGACGCCGAGCGCCAGTACCGCACCTTCACCAACATCATGGACGGCAAGGCACCTTCGGTGGCAGTCGTGGACAAAAGCGGCGATGGCAAATTCCTCATAGCCAACGGCGACGGCGTTAACATTGGTACGGCTACATCACCTAAATGGGTCAGTTTCTCCCGCGCTAAAGTGGCCAAGGGTCCGCACAGCATCATCAAGAAAAACAAGTATGAGAACGTTGACATTGATGCGAAGAACAACAAGGAAACCCTCGCCGCCATGCCCGAAGAATCCTTGCGCCCGAGCTGGCGCCAGATCCAGTAACAAAGGCCCACAAGATGCGATTCACCCAACAAAATAACGCTCGCCGACAAAGAGGCTTCACGCTGATCGAGGTGATGATCGTGGTGGCCATCGTGGGCATCCTCACGGCCGTCGCCGTGCCCAGTTATGCCGAGTACATCCGGCGCGGGCACAGGGCGGATGCGCGGGCCGGCTTGTTGCAGGCTCAGCAGTACCTGGAACGAGCCTCTACAGCCACGGGCGTCTATCCAACAACTCTACCGAACACAATCCGATGGCGCCTTACCGATGGCACGCCTGATCCGACCAAGCGCTACACCATCGATTTCCAAGCGGGCAACACCAACGCCACCTATACCCTGGTTGCCACTCGCAAAGTAGGTGGACCACAGGCCACCGACCGGTGCGGTGACTTCACGGTCACCAACACGGGTGTGCGCAGCGCCGTGAACTACACCAGTGGCACATCAGTCACGGAATGCTGGAACAAATAGCCACTGCGCTACCATCCCCGGCGCAATGACCATTTCCGCGCCCCACCCTATCGACCAAGCGCTTGGGCTCGCCGCCCAGGCGCTTTTTCTTTCCAGCCCCAACCCGCGCGTGGGCTGCGTGATCACCGCGCCCGATGGCCGGCTGCTCGGCGAAGGCTTTACCCAGCAGGCGGGCGGCCCGCATGCCGAGGTAATGGCGCTGCGTGCGGCGCAGGCGGCCGGGAACGATGTGCGCGGCGCAACCGCCTATGTCACGCTGGAGCCCTGCGCGCACCAGGGGCGCACGGGGCCGTGCTGCGACGCGTTGATTGCGGCAGGCATCGGCAAGGTGGTGGCCTCCCTCGAAGACCCGAACCCGCTGGTGGCGGGCCAGGGCTTTGCGCGGTTGCGCGCTGCGGGCGTGGAGGTGGAGGTGGGGCCGGGCGCTGAGGCGGCGCGCGAACTGAACATTGGTTTTTTCAGCCGCATGGTGCGCAGTACGCCGTGGGTGCGGCTGAAAGTGGCCGCTTCGCTGGACGGCACCACGGCGCTGCACAACGGCGCCAGCCAGTGGATTACCTCCCCGGCAGCACGCGCCGACGGCCATGCCTGGCGCGCGCGCTCATGTGCCGTGCTCACAGGCATAGGCACGGTGCTGCAGGACGACCCGGTGCTCAACGTGCGCGAGGTGGCCACGCTTCGCCAGCCGCATCTGGTGGTGGTGGACAGCCGTTTGCAGACACCGCCAAACGCTTCACTTTTCATAGCTGGACGCGCTTGCACCATCTACGCTGCAGGCACTATGGATACTGAATTTTCTGCCCGCAAGGCAGCGTTGGAGGCACGCGGTGCCACGGTGGTGCACCTGCCAGGCGCTGAAGGCAAGGTCGATCTGCCCGCCATGCTGCGCGACCTGGCTGCGCGCGGCGTGAACGAATTGCATGTAGAGGCCGGCCACCGGCTCCATGGCGCGCTGGTACGCGAGAGGCTGGTGGACGAGTTGCTGTTGTATCTGGCCCCTCGGTTGCTCGGCCCTGGGCGCGGCATGGCCGATATGGGGCCGCTGGAAGCCCTGGCGCAGGGGCTGCCGTTGCAATTCCAGGGCGTGGAGCGCGTGGGCCCCGACCTGCGCGTGCTCGCAAGGGTAGCGGGGCGCGACGCATTCTGAACCGCCCAAACCCTGCCACAATCCACGCCATGTTTACAGGAATCATCACCGGCATGGGGCAGATTGCCGCTGTGCAAGCCCTTGGCGACACGGCCACGCACGGCAAGCGGCTGGTTATCACGCCCCCTGCGGGCTACCTTGACGACGTGGGCCTGGGCGACAGCATTGCGCTCAATGGCGCCTGCATGACGGTCACCAGCATGGACCCGGCCACGCCGCAGTTCACCATCGACATCTCGGCCGAGTCGCTGCTCAAGACCACAGGGCTGGGCGCCCCCGGCCCCATCAATCTGGAAAAGGCCCTGCGTGCCAACGACCGGCTGGGCGGGCACATGGTCTCGGGCCATGTGGACGGCATCGGAGAGGTCACGCATTTCGCCCAGGTGGGCGAAAGCTGGGAGCTGCGCGTGCTGGCACCGCGCGAGTTGGCGCGCTACCTGGCCTACAAGGGTTCCATCACCATCAACGGCGTGAGCCTGACGGTGAACCGCATCGCCGATCTTGCCGGTGGCTGCGAGGCCAGCATCAACCTGATTCCGCACACCGTGCAGAACACGGCACTGGGCCACCTGCGTGCGGGCTCCCAGGTGAATCTGGAAATTGACCTGATTGCGCGCTATGTGGCGCGCATGATGGACGTTCCGGCGCCTGCGCAATAAGCCGCATCACTCACACGCACACCAGCCGGTGCCCCGCCCCACTGGCCTGCATGCGGCCCACAATGGCGGCCTGCGCGAAGCCGTCGCTGTGGAAGGCCCGCAGCACAGCATCCGCCACCTCCGGGGCACAGCTGACCAGCAGGCCGCCACTGGTCTGCGGGTCGGTCAGCAGGGTTCGTTGCCAATCGGGTGCCGTTTCGGGCCAATCCACGTCGGTGCCGTAGGCCGCCCAGTTGCGGCCCGAGGCGCCCGTGGACACGCCCTCCCGGGCCCACTGCACAGCACTTGGAATGAGCGGCAGTCGCTCCAGATCCACCTGCGCCGAGAGCTGCGAGCCCCGGCAGATCTCCAGCAGATGGCCCGCCAGGCCAAAGCCCGTCACGTCGGTCATGGCATGCACGCCGTCGATCTGCGCCAGTGCCATGCCCACACGGTTGAGCTGGGTGGTGTGGCGCAGCATCTCGGCGTAGCCTGCAGCGTCGAGCTGGCCCTTCTTGAGCGCGGCAGACAGCACCCCCACGCCCAGCGGCTTGCCCAGCACCAGCACATCGCCTGCCCGTGCGTCGGCATTGCGTCGCACCTGCTCCGGGTGCACCAGGCCCAGGCCCACCAATCCGTAGATGGGTTCGAGCACGTCAATGCTGTGCCCCCCTGCGATGGGGATGCCGGCCGCGCGGCAGACAGCAGCGCCGCCTTCCAGTACCCGTCCGATCACCTCGGGCGGCAGCTTGCCAATGGGCATGCCGACGATGGCCAGCGCCATGATGGGCGTGCCGCCCATGGCGTAGATGTCGGACAGCGCATTGGTCGCGGCGATGCGGCCGAAGTCGTACGGGTCGTCCACGATGGGCGTGAAGAAATCGGTGGTGGCCACCAGCGCCTGCTGGTCGTTCAGGCGGTAGACGGCAGCGTCGTCGGCGGTCTCGGTGCCCACCAGCAACTCGGGCGGCACCAGGCCCTGCGGCGCACGTGCCAGAATCTCGCGCAGCAAGCCGGGTGCAATCTTGCAGCCACACCCTCCGCCGTGCGCGAACTGGGTAAGCTTGATGTTTTCAGCAATCACGGGAGAGGCATCGTTCATGGTGGCGTGATTGTGCCAGCCATGCCACTTTTTCACCTTTTCTCCACTGGAGTTTTCTCATGAGCCACCGCGGCCCCGTGCGCGTGCACGAACGGCATGCCTTTGACGCCCTGATCGATGCGCGCTCGCCCGCCGAGTTCGCGCTCGACCACCTGCCCGGCGCCATCAACTGCCCCGTGCTCGACGACGAGGAGCGCCGCATCGTCGGTACGCTCTACAAACAGCAGGGCGCGTTCGAGGCGCGGCGCGTGGGCGGCGCCATGGTGGCAGCCAACCTGGCGCGCCACCTGCGGGAACAGTTTGCGGACAAGCCCGCCACCTGGAAGCCGCTGGTGTACTGCTGGCGCGGCGGCATGCGCAGCGGCTCCATGGTGACCTGGCTGCGCCTGGTGGGCTGGGACGCGCAGCAACTGGCCGGGGGCTACAAAAGCTGGCGCCGGCATGTGATCGAGCGCATCGAGGCCCTGGGCCCACAACTGCCGCTGCGCGTGCTGTGCGGCCCCACGGGCAGCGCCAAAACGCGCGTGCTGCAGGCCCTGGCCGCGCGCGGCGCGCAGGTGCTGGACCTAGAAGCCTGTGCGCGCCACCGGGGCTCGGTGCTGGGCGCCTGGCCTGGCGTGGATCAGCCGTCGCAGACGGCGTTCGAGACCCTGCTGGTGCAGGCGCTGGAGCCGCTGGACCTGCAACGCCCGATTTATGTGGAGGCCGAGAGCAGCCGCATTGGCCGCATTGCGGTGCCCCAACCGCTGGTGCAGCGCCTGCGCGCCAGCCCCTGCATCGAGATCCAGGCCAGCCCCGCCACGCGCCTGGCGTTTTTGCTGCGCGACTACGCCAACCTGGGCGACGACCCGGCCGCGCTGGCCCGGCAGCTGGGCACGCTGCGCGAACTGCATGGCAGGCAGGTGATCGAGCGCTGGCAAGGCTGGGCCGCCGAGGGCGCGCTGGAACCGCTGTTCGCCGAACTCATGGCGCTGCACTACGACCCGCTGTACGCCCGCTCCCAAAGCACGCACCTGCACCAGTGGGCGCAGCGCCAGGTGGTGCAGGCCGATACGTTGACACCTGCAGGCATCGAAGCCCTGGCCGGGCAGGTGCTGGCCCTGGCAACAGAAATTTAAGAAAAAAGTGCCTCTAGCGCTTATCTAGAAAGCGTCGATAGCTATTATTTATATAGCATTTCAACACGCCGGCGGGATGCGCTGGCACCCTGTTCACTGGCGCACGAAGTCGATGACGATGGCGCCGGGCTCGCGCTGCTGGTACGCGATGCGCACGGCCTCGCCATAGCGCATTTGCATCTGCTGCAGCAGGGGCAGCGGATCGTGGTCGTTGACGAAACGCATCGTCTCGCCCGGGTGCAGAGAATCGAGCGCGCCGAAGATGGCCGCATGGCGGAAGCGCTTGGCAACGCCGCGGGCGTCGAAGGGGTAGATGGCGTCGGGCGAGGTGTGGACGTGGGCGTTCATGGTCGGTCGCAGTAGATAAACAAAGATTCACCAAAAATGAATCTTCAGTATAAGACGCCCTCCGCTGCCCCGCCCGATTGCCCCTGATGGCGCCAGGGCGGTCCGTCTGCTGTGGTCAGAAGGTGTGAATGAATCCGGAATGCCCGAGCAGGCCGCGAAAACGCGGCCGATCTAGGCGCAAAGCACAGCCATATTCAGACCATGCGGGCAGGCACCACCCAGGCATCGAACTGCTCGGCCGTCACATGGCCGCTGGCCATGGCCGCCGCGCGCAGGCTCAGACCCTGCTGGTGGGCCATCTTGGCGATCTGCGCGGCCTTGTCGTAGCCAATGTGCGGGTTGAGCGCCGTTACCAGCATCAGCGAGCGCTCCAGCAGTTCGGCGATGCGCGCACGGTTGGGCACGATGCCCACCGCGCAATGGTCGTTGAAGCTGCGCATGCCGTCGGCCAGCAGCCGCACGCTCTGCAGGAAGTTGTGCACCACCATGGGGCGGAACACATTCAGCTCAAAGTTGCCGCTCGCGCCGCCGATGTTGATGGCCACGTCGTTGCCCATCACCTGGCAGCACAGCATGGTCAGCGCCTCGCACTGCGTCGGGTTGACCTTGCCGGGCATGATGGACGAGCCCGGCTCGTTCTCGGGAATGCTGATCTCGCCCAGGCCGCTGCGCGGCCCGCTGGCCAGCCAGCGCACGTCGTTGGCGATCTTCATCAGGCTGGCGGCCAGCGTCTTGAGTGCGCCATGGCCGTGCACCAGCGCATCGCAACTGGCCAGGGCCTCGAACTTGTTCGGCGCGGTGACAAAGGGCAGGCCCGTCAGGTCGGCCAGCTCTTGCGCCACATCCTGCGCATAGCCCGGAGGGGCGTTCAGCCCCGTGCCCACCGCCGTGCCGCCCAGCGCCAGCTCGCACAGATGCGGCAGCGCGGCGCGCACATGCTGCTCGGCGTGCTGCAGCTGCGCCACCCAGCCCGAGATCTCCTGCCCCAGTGTGAGTGGCGTCGCGTCCTGCAGGTGCGTGCGGCCGATCTTCACCACGTCCGCGAATTCCTCGGCCTTGCCGGCCAGCGTGGCGCGCAGCGCGTGCAGGGCAGGCAGCAACTGGTGCATGAGTGCATCCACGGCCGCGACATGCATCGCCGTGGGGAACACGTCATTGCTCGACTGGCTCAGGTTCACCTCGTCGTTCGGGTGCACCAGGCGATCCTGCCCCCGGCTGCCGCCCAGCAGCTCGCTGGCGCGGTTGGCCAGCACCTCGTTCATGTTCATGTTCGTCTGCGTGCCCGATCCGGTCTGCCAGACTACGAGCGGGAACTCCTCGGTCCATGCGCCCTGGATCACCTCGTCCGCCGCCGCCACAATGGCCGTGGTCTTTGTGGCCTCCAGCAGGCCCAGGCGGTGGTTGACGTAGGCGCTGGCGCGCTTGACCTGCGCCAGCGCGCGCAGCAGCTCGGGCGCCATGCGCTCGCCCGAGATGGCGAAATGCTCCAGCGAGCGCTGGGTCTGCGCCCCCCACAGCCGTCTGGCGGGCACGTTGATGGGGCCGAAGCTGTCGCGCTCAGTGCGCGTGGCAATGGATGATGCGTTCGAGGCTGCCATACCAACTCCTTGCGGTGGAACAACCGCAGGATACCCTCGAAACCCGGCCGACAGATCCGCGCAAGCCCAGGAGGGATAATCGCAGGCTTCGCGAAACCCGTTCTTCACCCCACGCCATGACGACCATCCGCCAAGAAGACCTGATCGAGTCCGTTGCCGCCGCGCTGCAGTACATCAGCTACTACCATCCGGCCGACTACATTGCCCACCTGGCCCGCGCCTACGAACGCGAGCAAAGCCCTGCCGCCAAGGACGCCATCGCGCAGATCCTGACCAACAGCAAGATGAGCGCCACGGGCCACCGCCCCATCTGCCAGGACACCGGCATCGTCAACGTCTTCCTGAAAATCGGCATGGACGTGCGCTGGGAAGGCTTCACCGGCAGCCTGGACGACGCCATCAACGAAGGCGTGCGCCGGGGCTACAACCACCCCGACAACACCCTGCGCGCCAGCGTGGTGGCCGACCCGCTGTTCGCCCGCAAGAACACCAAGGACAACACGCCCGCAGTGATCTTCACCGAGATCGTGCCCGGCAACCAGGTCGACGTGACCGTGGCCGCCAAGGGCGGCGGCTCCGAGAACAAGAGCAAGATGGTCATGCTCAACCCCAGCGACAGCGTGGTGGACTGGGTGCTCAAGACCGTGCCCACCATGGGCGCCGGCTGGTGCCCGCCCGGCATGCTGGGCATCGGCATCGGCGGCACGGCCGAGAAGGCCGTCCTCATGGCCAAGGAAAGCCTGATGGACGACATCGACATGTACGAGCTGCAGGCCAAGACCGCCAAGGGCGAAAAGCTCACCCAGACCGAAGAACTGCGCCTGGAGCTGTTCGACAAGGTCAATGCCCTGGGCATCGGCGCGCAGGGCCTGGGCGGACTGACCACGGTGCTCGACATCAAGATCAAGATGTACCCCACGCACGCGGCCAGCAAGCCCGTGGCCATGATCCCCAACTGCGCGGCCACGCGCCATGCCCACTTCGTCATGGACGGCAGCGGACCGGTCTACATGGACCCGCCAAGCCTCGACCTGTGGCCCCAGGTGGACTGGATGCCCGACACGCAGAAGAGCAAGCGCGTCAACCTCGACACCCTCACGCCCGCCGAAGTGGCGAGCTGGAAGCCCGGCGACACCCTGTTGCTCAACGGCAAGATGCTCACCGGCCGTGACGCCGCGCACAAGCGCATCCAGGACATGCTGGCCAAGGGCGAGAAGCTGCCGGTGGACTTCACCAACCGCGTGATCTACTACGTCGGTCCGGTCGATCCGGTCAAGGACGAGGCCGTGGGCCCCGCCGGTCCGACCACCGCCACGCGCATGGACGGTTTCACCGAGATGATGCTCGCCCAGACCGGACTGATCGCCATGATCGGCAAGGCCGAGCGCGGCCCCGTCGCCATCGAGGCCATCAAGAAGCACCAGTCGGCCTACCTGATGGCCGTGGGCGGCGCCGCCTACCTGGTCTCCAAGGCCATCAAGACCGCCAAGGTGGTGGGCTTTGCCGACTTAGGGATGGAAGCCATCTACGAGTTCGACGTGGTGGACATGCCCGTGACCGTGGCCGTCGATGCGGGTGGCACCAGCGCCCACATCACCGGCCCGGCCGAATGGCAAAAGCGCATTGCCACGGGCGAATTCAAGGGCATCGGCGTCGCTGCCGCCTGAGCACCACACGGCACCTGCCCGCCAGGATCGTGGGCGGGCACAGTCCCGTACGAAGCCATGACAGCAGCGCAGCAGCCCATCGGCGTCTTCGACAGCGGTGTCGGGGGCCTGAGCGTGCTGCAGGCGCTGCGCGCCGAGCTGCCGCACGAGCGCTTCGTCTACCTGGCCGACAGCGGCAACGCTCCCTATGGCGAGCGCGGCGATGCCTTCGTGCAGGCGCGCACCCACGCCATCACCGACTACCTGTGCCAGCAGCACCACATCAAGGCGCTGGTGGTGGCCTGCAACACGGCCACTGCCGCAGCCATCCATGAAGCCCGTGCGCGCCACCCGGCACTGCCTTTGGTGGGCGTCGAACCTGCCCTCAAGCCCGCCGTGGCCGCCAGCAAGACCGGGCACATTGGCGTCATCGGCACGCGCGGCACGCTGACCAGCGCCAAGTTCGCCAAGCTGCTGGCCTCGCTCGACGGGCAGGCGCATTTCGTCGTGCAGCCCTGCGACGGCCTGGCACATGCCATCGAACGCAGCACCGTGCAGGCCGTTCCCGCCGCCTCCGACGCTACGGAAACAAGAGCACTCTGCGCACGCTACACGGGCGCCATGGGCCGATTTGGCACTCAGGCAGGCGAGATGGACACGCTGGTGCTGGGCTGCACGCACTACGTGTTTGTGCAAGACGAATTGCGCAGCCTGCTCGGCCCCCACATCCGCTTGATGGATACCGGCGAACCCGTGGCACGGCAAACACGGCGCCTGCTGCAGGCGGCGGGCACGCTGGCGCCCGAAAACGGCACACCGGCCCCGGCCATCACCCTGCTCACCACGGGCGCCCTGGAGCCCCTGCAAAACGCCGCCACGCGCTGGCTGCAGCTCCCTGCAGAGTGCTGCGCCACGGTGGATGTGCCAGTGGGTCGGAGCGCTGATCCTGTCAGGTAAAAATGGCGCCAGCGCTTTGCTGACAAGCGTCAACAGCTATCAACAACAGAGCAAACTACGCCGAATCAGCGGCCCACAGCCGCTCCCCGCCGAGTTCCACATGGGTGAGGTACAGCCGCACATCGAGCTCCAGCTGGTGGTAGCGCGGCTCCATGTGCTCGCACAGCTGGTAGAAGGCCTTGTTGTGCTGCTTCTCCCGCAGGTGGGCCAGCTCGTGCACGACGATCATGCGCAGGAACTCGTCAGGCACCTGCTTGAACATCGCGGCGACACGGATCTCGTGCTTGGCAGTCAGCCGGTTGCCCTGCACGCGCGAGATGGATGTGTGCAGGCCCAGCGCATGGCGCACCACATGGATCTTGCTGTCGAACACGACCTTGTTCACCGCATCCGCATTGCGCAGGTGGCGGTTCTTGATCTCCTGGGCGTAGTGGTAGAGCGCCTTGTCGGTGCGCACGCCATGGGCTTGCGGGTATCTGCGCTGCAACAACGGCGCAAGCGCGCGACGGTCTTCACGCAACAAGCCAAGCACCTGCTCCTGCAAGGTGGCCGGGTACGCACCCAGGTAGGTCAGTTCGGCGGGCATGGTAATCACCGGGCACAGCGACGGGCGCCGGGCCGTGAGAAGCGCCTCAGTGGAGATGCCGTGGACGGCGGCCGCCGCTGCCATGGCCACCGCTGCCAGACCCACCCGGGCCCCGCGGGGGCTTGCCGATCTCCAGCGAGTTCACCAGGGCATCAAACCGCTGGCTGAACAGCTTGTCGATCTCGGCCACCACGCCGCCGAGTTCGGAGCCGTCGAAATGGCGCTCCATCATGTTCACCACGTCCTGCACCAGCAGGTCGCGCTGCACCTGCATGATGGCGGCCGGTGTCGGTCCGACAAACAGCATGACGAAGTCGTCGCGCGACTCCGCACTTTCGTCGGCCTCGTCCTCGTCGAACTCCACGTCGTAGAAGGTGACCTCGATGGCCGCGCCCTGCTCGGCCAGGTCGTTCAGGCTCATGCACATCTCGTCGAGCGACTGGCGGAAATCCTCATCGCCCCGCACCGTCCAGCACATCTGCAACATGTGGCCCTTGGCATCGAACTGGATGCCCGGCTCTTCCTCGTAAGCGCTGGCTGCGCCATCGGCCAGCGAACGGGCGCCAGCGTACTTCCAGAGGGGCTTGAGTGCTTCCTGCAACTGGTCATATCCGGCATCGGCCCGCAACAGCACCTGGCCATGGACATGGATTTCGAAGGGAGCGTTGTAGTTTGACATGATTGAATCGTAATGGTGGTGCCCCGAGCCGGGGTCGGGGAGCCGCGCAGAATGGGCGTTTGCCGCTAAAAGTGGGGGCAAATTGCGGGGGAGGTTTGCGCTGGCGTTAATCTTGAGCGCAACAATACCGCCATTTTCTCACGAGGCCAACCGGCCTCAGTCAATCCTCGGCAGCGGCCCATCATCCCGCCTGGGCTCGGCATGCTGCTGCGCCCTCTCCCGCAGCTCCCGCTCCAACTCGCGCCGGTCACGGCGCTGGCGGTCTGCTCGCTGCTTTGCGCTGGGGCGGCTGCGCTGGGGGGCTTCGGGGCGGGGCATCATCGGGCCGGTTCTGCCGACGTCACCGGCCACGCCTGGCGCATCAGTCCCGCATCAGCGGCGTGGCCATCAGCCTGGCGCGCGAGTTCTGCACCGCGCTCCGCCATTCGTCCACCTCGATCTGCCAGCTCTTGGAATACGGCTGTGCAGGCGCTGGCGTACTCAGCAAGGGCGGGCTGGGCAGCGGTGGCGATGCGCTGGGGGAGCCCGGCGAAGTCGCTGCGCAGCCCTGCAGTAGTGCCGCGCAGGTCAAGCAGCAGGCGGCCCAGGTCTTGCTGGGCCTGGGTGTTTTTCTGCTGGGCGGTTTGAAAGCTGGTGAGCGCATCGTTCAGTCCTTTCTGAAATCCGGCCATGTCTTGCACGGCCTGGGTAGTTGTCGCCAGGTCTGCGGTGGTCTGCTGGTGTTTGATTTGCTCGATTTCGAGCCCGTAGCGCTGGGCCTGCACCCACCACGCGCCGGATGCGCCGATGGCCAGGGCGGCGCCGGCCGCAATCAGATGGGTAGAGAGGCCGGGGATCATCGCCACGCCCTCCACCAGTTCAGCCACATGGCTATCACGATCGGGTTCATTTTTTGGCCTCCAGAATGTGGGCGCTGAAGTGGCCGGTGCGGCCCCATTCGGCGCAGAGCTCTTGCGTGGTGGCCCGTCGGTCTACCAGGCCGGGCAGGGCCACCTTTTGCCCGTTGACGGTGCCGCGCACCCAGCGGGGCATCTGCTGGCAGGCGCCCGCAAGGTCGCCCGCGTTGGCCAGGCGCTGCAGGGTGCTGCCCTGCAGGGCGGGGGCGCCCAGGTTGTAGATCATGTCGATGATGCTGGCGCGCACCCACGGGTTGTAGCTGGGCCAGTGGGTGAACAGGGCGCGGGCTTCGCGCTCTGCGGCGATGTAGCGCGGCAGCTCCAGCCGCTTGCAGTCGTCGGGCGTGTAGGTGCGCCCGGCCACCACCCCGTCGCCGGTGACGCCGTTGCACACCGTGAGGGGCTGGCCCTTGCCCAGCTTGTCCACGTAAGGCGTTCCGATGTGCCTGCCGCTGCTCTCAAAGTGGCTGCCAAGCTCCATGGCCAGCAGCACTTCGGGGCTGGGCTGCTGGGCCTGGTAGGTGGCAACGCCCGCCGCGCCCGTGGCGATGGCCAGGGCGGCCTGCAGCAGGCGGCGCTTGATGGCGTCTTTCACTTGTGGCCCCTCATGACCGCCCACAGCCCGGCCACCGACGCGGCCAGGGTGGCGATGGCGGCCAGGGGCCGGGCGAGCTTGCCGATCCAGTTCAGCACCTTCAGCGCCCCCTTCATGGCCGCGAAAAACTCCACGATTTCGGCGGTGCTGGTGGCCAGCTGCTGGGTGAGCTGGGTGTTTTCGCTGATGCTGCCCTCGATGCGCGTCATGCGCTGGTCGCCCTGGTCGAGCCGCTGCGTGAGCGTTGTGACGGTGGCGCCGTCCACAAGGTTGCCGTAGTCGTCCTGGATCATGCGGTCCCTCTCTCTGTTTTTATGCAATCTCGATCTGCACAATGCCCAGCGCGGGCGCCGCGGCCTCTATCACGCCATCGCGCACAAACACCTGCGCGCCCACCGTGGCGGCGCCGCGCACCTGCAGCACACCCCCGCCGGGCAGGGTGACGGTGCTGGCGTCGCCGCTGGTGGCGGTGACGGTGGCCACCTGCAGGGGGCGCTGGGGCATCAAGTCCAAAAACTGCCTGTAGACGTTGCGGGTGCTCATGGCGCGGCCTTTATGCGGGGTGGGTTTCAACGGCCAGGGTCTGGCGCAGCTTGGGTGCGCTCCACTCCAGGCTGGTGGCGCGCACCAGGCCCAGGTGGGTGGTGGCGCCGTCTACATAGCGCACCAGCGCGCCGGGCGGGATGACGCCCGTTTCTTCCAGCACCGGCAGGCGCAGGCTGATATGGGCCTGGGTGCCGGTGTCGCTCAGCACGGCCAGGCCGCGCTGGCGGGCGGCGTCGGCATGGGTAATGAGGGCGTCGGTGACCATGGGCGCCACGGTGTTGCCCGCTGTGCCGCCCCGGGTGACTTCGCCCAGCACGCCGGCCGTGGTGCCGCTGACGTGCACGCGGTTGTATGCGGCCTTGCGCTGCCACTCGGTGCCCTCTACGCTCACGACGGCGCTGGGCAGCTCAAAGTCTGGCGTGAGGGTGTGCCACTGCCACGGCGCGGCCGGGTAGCGTGGCAGCACGCGCAGGGTTTGCAGGGCGTCGTGCGGTTGCACGTAGCCCCCGGCAGCGGCGGCAATCTCCAGGATGGCGCTGATGTAGCTGCCCTGGTGCGCCCACACGTTGCCGGGCACCAGCCAGTCAGTCAGGGCAAAGTCCACATCCCAGCCAATGCCCACGCCGTTGATCGTCAGCACGTCTGCCATGAGCTGCTGCGCGGTGCGGCTTGCCGTGTTGCCATGATTCAGCGTGGGTGCGTAGGGCGCGTCGAGGATGGCCGCCCTGCCCCGCCCGCGCACGCTGATGCGGGTGCTGGCAAATTCGCGCTGGCGGCCGTATTGCTCCACGCACAGGCGGTAAGGCGTTCCGTTGACGGTGGCCAGCACTTCCACCGGGTCGCCGCCGGGGCCGGGCTGGATGAGGGGCAGCGCAGTAGCGTGCAGCGTGGCCTGCCAGCTCCATGTCCACGAATCGGCGTCCAGGCTCATGCCGAAGCTGTAGGCGGGGATGGTGGCGCCGTCTGACACGCGGGTCAGGGTGAGGTTGTTGGTGGTCATGTAAACCCTTCGCACGGGCACCAGCACGGTTCCGTGTTCGTCAATCGGTGGGCCGCCGGGTGGGGTGACAACGCCCCAGCCCGCATCGAGCGGGCGGCTGTAGCGCGTCCACGGAATCCAGCGCTCGGCATCGGCGTGGCGGGGCATGGCCCACACGGGGCGCACCAGCAGCACGGGGCGGCTGGCGTACTCGCCCCAGGGGGCGGTGGCTTGCGGGTCTGACACCCGCGCGCGCACCCACACGGCCACGGCAGACAACGCCGGGCGGCCCGCGAACTGACCCCAGGGGGCGCGGGCGGCGGCGTCTTGCTGGCGGGCCACGCCCCAGGGCTGGGCGCTTTGCGGTTGCAGGCGGCGGGCGAACTGCTGCCAGGGGGCGCTGCGCTCTCGGTCCATGGTGCTGGGCGGCGCCCAGGCGGTGCGCGCCTCGCGGTGCTCCGGTGCGCCTTCGCCCCAGGGGGCGCGGGCGGCGGTGTCGAGCGGGTCGGGGTGGTTGGCTGCGGCGCGCGTTTCCACGGCCTGCGGAGCCGCCTGCCCCCACGGGGCGCCGAACGTGGCCACCACGCGCCGGGCAGCGGCGGGCGGCGGGCTGTATGACAGCAGCACAGCCGTGGCGGCCTGCTGCGTGCCCTGCGGGCCGTAGGTCAGGATGGCGGCGGTGGCGGGTTGGGCGCTCATGCTGTGTCATCCGCAAGCACGGGCACCAGACGGTTTGCCGTGGGTGGTATCCAGTCCGTAGCCGCTTCGTCCATGTGGATGGCAAGGGTGTAAACCTCGGCGTCGTCAAAGCCTGCGTGCACGCGGTACAGGCCCGCTGCGGTGTCGGCCTGGCCCGTCAGCTCGCCCGTGCTGCGCTTGTAGCAGCGCACGCGCCGGTTTACCAGAATGCCACCCATGCGCACCTCGCCCCGCACTTCGTAGCGCAGGTGCAAGGCCACGCAGGCGCCCGTGAAGCCGATGGCGCCCGCGCCCGTGGCGGAAATGCCGTGGGCAGCGGCGGCTGATCCGGTGAAGGCGAGCGCACCGGCTGCGGCGCCTGCGATGCCGTGGGCGGCGGTGGCGGCCCCGGTGAATGGCAGCGTGCCAGCGCCCACCCCCTCTACGCTGGGGTTGATGTGCTCGCCAGCGCCTTCGCCGGTAAAGGCCAGCACACCGGCTGCTGTACCAGTGATACCGTGGGCAGCGGTGGCGGCGCCTGTGAATGTGAGCGTGCCAGCGCCTGTGCCGACAGTGCCCGTGGGCACCGTCTGAAAGCTCGCGTCAGCCGCATTGCCAGCGGGGCGCGTGTAGGCCCCGCCGAACTGCGCGTTGGCTGCGTTACCGAGCGGGCGCGTGTAGCTCATACGGGCAAGGTCCGCAGAATGAGGTCGTTCTCGACATCACCCGCAGCGTTGTCGAGAAACACCACTTGCACCTCGCTGGCCACCGGCACGGCGATGGCATAGGCCCCGGTGCCTGCGTCGCTGGTCGTCGTGCCCAAAATGGCGCCCGTGGCGCGGTCGATTGCGCGCACCTCGCGGGCCGCCGGGTTGCTGGTAGCATCGGTCACGATGCCGCTCACGATCCTCCAGTTTTCGCGCTTGGGCAGCGCGCGATAAGCGCCGTTGATTTCGTAGCAGCGGATGGGGTTGGTGGTGATATTCCAGCCTGCCGCGACGTCGTAAAGGCAAAACACCGCGCCAAAATCAACGCCCACACCGATTGCACCAAGGTTTGCCATGGTCAACCCCAGGTGTCGCTGATTTCAAGCGCCATGCGGCCACGCGCACCCGCCGCCGACACATCGACAAGCAAGAATTCTTTGCCTGCTAGCGCCCCGCTTCCCTGGAAAGTATCACCCGGACTTGCGGGCAAGGTGTGCGTCGGGCACCACGCGCCAGGCACAACGCCGCGCGTAACCGTACTGATATTTTCATGCACAAAAACAGGCGCAATGCCTATGCCGCCGGTCACGGCGTCCGGGTACCCGCCGCCGCCTGCGCCAATGGTAGTGCTGGCACTGTTTTTTACCTGGTCGGAGTGTTTCCCTATCGTTACAGAGGTGCCCTCTTGGGTATAGCCCCTGGCCATGTAATGCCCCGGCACGCTGGAGGTCATTGCAGCAACCAGCGCCCCCAGCTGCGCGGTGCTGGTAGTTGACCCCGAACCAGCAATCAGCAATGTATGGAACGCATCGCCAGCTTTGGCGCTGTGGATGTCTCCAAAAAACATACCTAACCCAGCAGCCACCGAGCCCGCAATGGTGTCCGCAGCCTGTGCACTGACAAGCCAAAACCGCTTTTCGTCTGCCGCCAAAACCCACCCGCGGGCAGCAGACGAAGCAGTATTGGACTTGATGTTGTAGCAACCGCCACTCAGCTGCGCATCGGTCGGGAATGGCCCGGTGCCCGTGCTGATGTCCGTCATCTCCTCGAACCCCCGCACGCGGGCCGCAGTGGCATTTGTGTCGTCAACCCACAGGTAATGGCGGTTGCCCGCAGCCGGGCGAAACGCTGCGAGGCCGGTGCCGGTGAAGGGCTGCGTCCAGCCCGCAGCGGCCTTGGCACCATAGCCATCGACGAGGCAAGCCTTGAGCAATGCAATCAACGCACCCGTAGAGCCGGAATAAACCGGCGCACCCGAGTCGGTGGAGTAGTAAATGCGTACAGTCATGCTTGACTCCCTTACGCCCCGCCCACGGTGATCGTGAGCGAGGTAATTGCTATGGGGCCACCGGCCACGATGGTGGTGGTGTTGACTTTGATGAGGCCGTCGCCAGCGGCGTCCGTCACATCCACCGCGTTGACGATGGCGCCCGCGCTGTCTTTGATGTAGGCCCATGAGGCGGTGCCGCTGGCGTCTGCGGCGCTGTCTTGGGTAATGGCGCCGAAGGTAATGACGCCCGCTGTCTGGGTCGCAGCAGGGTCGCTACAGGTGAGCGTGCCCAGCTTCACTTGGTCGGTCAGGGCATCGCCCAGGGCCGTGGGGATGGCGCCGGTGTAGAACTCGATGATGGCGGGGCCAGTGCCCGCGTCAAAGTACGAAATCCACAGGTCGGCAATGGCGCTGCGCAGCGCGGGGATGAGTCGCAAAATCATGGTGCTGGTGTCCTTGTTGAGTTAGTCCACATCGCCGCGCAGCTGCGCGTCAAAGCTGTCGCCGGTGAGGGCCGCGCCGGGGAGCACGCAGCGCGCAAGCCAGGTGGGCGGGGCGGCGGCGATGGTGTCCAGGCGCAGGTTTCCGCCCACCGGCCAGCCCAGGCCAAAGCCTGCGGCGCGCAAAGTGAAGTAAGGCAGGCCGGTCAGCGGGTTGACGATCTGAAGGTCTGCGCCCGTGGTGCCAGTGCCAATGACGCCCAGGTTTTCGCCGATGACTTGAAAACTGGTGGTGCTGGTGAAGTTCAAGCGCCAGCGCTCGGTGATGGCGCCGTCGTTCGTCACCTCGATGGGGTAGTCCACATCGTTGTATTGCGCGGTGGCGCCATCCCCGATGCGCGTGCTTTGCCACACGCCCGTCCATGTCTGCTGGTCGAACACGTTGGTGACGCGGGCCTGCAGGTCGCCATACAGCAGCGCGCTGCTGAGCTGGCTGCCCGCCGGAAAGCTGCGCAGCAGCGGCGCGGTCAGCGTCAGCTGCCCGTTGATCTGCACATCGCTCAGCAGCCCCATTTCTTCAATGCGGTGCTTGGCCAGGATGGGCGGCACGTAGCCCGTCAGGCTCAGGTCTGCGGCCATGGTGGCGGTGCCTGCGGCCAGGTCTACGGCGTACATGCCTGCGGCCAGCTTCTTTTTGTTCGCGTCTTCGAGCCACAGGGCAGACAGGTCCGTGCGCCCCACGTTGATAGTGCCGCCCGCTGCGGGCGTGCCCGCGTTGTAAATGTCGGTGTGATGGATCACCGTCACATCGGCCGGGCGGAAGATGGGCACACGGCCATCACTGGGCAGGCGCACGGGATCAAGGCCCAGAATCTCCGCATCCAGCGGCAGGTTGCTCAGCACCACCGCGCTGTAGCGCAGCGTGCCTGGCAGCACGGGCTTGGAAAATTCGACGTTGACCACGCCCATGGTCTGCTCCACCTCGCCCGTCATGCCGCCGGTGATGATGCCGCTTTGGTCCGCCGTCCCCACCAGCAACTCGCCATCAAGGGCCGTCACTTGCACATACAGACTGGCCGGGCGAATGGGGCTGCCCGCCGTGCGGAATGCCACGCTGGTGGCGGTGTAGTCGCCCTTGCGGCCCAGGGCGGCGATGATTGATAAATTGGCAGCAGTGGCGGCCGGGTAGTCGCTCAGGGTGATTTCGCCGGTGGCGTAGCTGATGCTGCCCACCGCCGTGCCCGAGCCGGTGGTGGCCGAAACATCGGTGTACACGGTGCCGTTGCGGTCGATATACCGCTTGCCGAACGCCGTGAACAACACCGAGCCTGGCACGATGGTGATGGGCGTGGTCGTGCCCAGCTTCAGCGCTAGGCCGGTGCCGCCCGTGCCCAGCGTGGCCGTTTGGGTGCGGGGCACCACTGCGGGCGTGGCGGCGGTTGGCAGCGCAGTGAATTGGGCGCTGGCCGCGCTCGCCACGGCGTTGGCCACCGAGGCGTAAACCCACTCGTGGGCCACATCGTCCCAGGTGCGCAGTGGCTGCAGCGGGATGGAAGCGGCCATCGTCACAACGCCGGTGTCGTAGTTCACAGATCCGAACGACTGCGCATAGGCGGTGGTGTACTGCCCCAGGGCAATGTAGTCACCTGCCGGGCCACCCACGCGCAGCTCGCCCAGGCCGTTGTCTCTGACGGAGAGCCCGGTGTAGGCACTGCCATCGGGCAGGGTGAGGTTGACGCCAGTCACCAGTACGCTGTGCGGGGCAATGGCCCCGCCGAATTCGTGCGAGCTTTGGACTGTGGGCGGCGTGTCGCTGTCGTAGGCGATGCTGAAGGCCCCCGCGCCCGGCTTTGACATGACCAGATGCAGCGCCCCCGTCTGGTACTCAATGGTGCCGGTGGCGTGCCCGGTGATGGCGCCCGCGCTGTTGTCGGTGGCGGTTTGCGCAGTGGCGCCATCCATCCACGTCAGTACCACGGTGCCGGGCTTGATGGGCGCAGACGCCAGCACAATGTCAATGCTGGACGCTGGCGTGGCCGCCAGAATTTGATAGTGCGTTGGGCTACCCCACGACAGCAGCACGCTGCTGCCGACGTCGGGCAAAGCCCCCAGGGTGATGGTGGCGCCGCCGGTGACGTAATCCACCGTGCCCGTGCCGTACTGCGCATCGCCCCCCACCAGCTCGCCAGCGCCGTTGTCGCGCAGGCGGTACCACTTGCCCAGCGCGCGAAAGTCCACAATCAGCGTGCCCGGTGCGGGAAGCGGCAACAGGGGCACGGCGTACACCGTGCCGCGCGTGGCCAGGGTGACGGGTATGTCGTGCGTGTGCGCCGCCTGCGACACGTAGGCTTGTGGCACGTAGCTGATGGCCATGGGCGGGTAGTTGCCGGGGTTCCGCGCGGTCAGGCTCAGCGTGCCAGATTCGTAATCCACCGTACCGATGTATCCATTATTTGGTGCGTTGACGACCATCACACCAGCCCCGTTGTCTGTGCTGAGATACCCGTCAGAAATCACCAGCGTGCCGGGCTTGATGGGCAGCGCCGTGCGGTACACAAAATTGGTTGCGCCAGTGGCACGGCTGTAGGTTGGCTCGTTCACGGCGACAGTTGCGCAATCCAGCCCGAATGCAGCCCCCGCCACACTGGCCAGGCTGAGAGCCGTTTCGCGCTGCGTGGTGGGCACGATGGGGGCGTACACCGATGCCACCGACAGCTCCAGCGCGCCCGACGACACCGCAGCAGACAGCGGCTGAATGCCGTAGTAGCGCGCAGCATCGGCCACGGTGGTGGTGCGCAGCCTGCCCGCAGCGCTGGCAGACACTGATGCAAAGCGGCTGGGAGAAGGAATGCCAGCAAACTCGTGACGCAGGCGCGAGCCGATTTTGAGAGTGACCACACGGCGTCGGTATTCGTTGGAGCTGTCGTCCTGAAACGTGCGCACCTCGTGCGTCACGTCCTGCACCCGCACAAACTGCTGCGCGGTGGTCACCCCGCCCACCTCGTTGCTGATGGCGTACACGTCGCCAATTTCGGGCAATGGCTCTTCTTCGCGCTGGTACGCCAGGATGGCCTGCGCCTCTTTGAGCTGGCGCCCGTACAGCGTCATGCGGCTTTCTGGCCCGGCAATCACATAGCTCTCGATGCGGTCGCGCGCGGCAGCGCGCAGGTCAAAGTCGCTGCCGGTGCTGAAGGCCAGCACGCTGATGCGGTCGTTGTCGGGCGCGTCGGTGATGACGAAGTGCGCCCCCGCGTACACATCCAAATTGGCCGTGTTGATGTGCGGGTAGATTTTGCGCAGGTTTACCCGGCCGTACACCGAATCGACCCGCGAGACTTTGGGGAAGATGTTGCCCGCCACCCCGTCGGGAATGACGCGGCTGGTGCGCCGGCCACCACCGTCGGTGGTGTCGGTCATGCGCTCGCTCTCTAACAGGCGGATGTCGCTGGATAGGATGGTCATGGGGTCAAACCTCGATCAGCCGCACGGTGGCGACGTAGGGGTGGTGGCTGGGGGGCAGCTCGGGCCGGGCCACGGGGGTGGCGGTGATGGGGGTGCCGGGCGCAAAGCTGACGGTGAACGCGCGGCCATCGGCCAGCGTGAGGGCGTGGGTGGCGTCGGGGTCTTGCGCCAGGGCCTGCAGCTGCAGCAGCGTGGCGCGGGTGATCCAGCCTGCGCTGTCGCTGCCCTCCAGCGTGATGGGGCGGCCCGCCTGGCGCACGGCGGCGTCGATCAGCAGGGCGCCGGTGATGCTGTATTCGGCTGCGCGATCGACTTCGGCCCAGTTGAATTCATCCGCCCAGACCATGCCGCGCGGGATCTGGACAAGGCCCAGGGTGTGGTGGGTTGTGCTCATTGGTAGGTGCCCCTGCCGTTGCCCAGCTCGCGCAGCAGGTCTTGCAGCGCGTTGGCGCCTGCGGCGTCGGTGTTGACGGTGCGGCCGCGCCCTTCGAGGTTGATGGTGACCTGGGTGCCGGTGGCCATGCCGCTGGTGGTGGTGCGGGTGGGGGCGGGCTCGCGCGATGGGGCGTCTTTTGGCGCCGCGCCAATGCCGTTGAGCAGCCGGGCCTCAAGCTCTTGCAGCTCGCGGCGCTCGTCTGCGCTCAGGTCTGGCTGGGTAACGAGACCGCTTCCCTTGCTGCGCAGCTTCGCCAGCTCGCGCAGCTGGCGCGCGCGCTGGGCGTCGGGGCTGTCGACATTTGCAGCGCCGTACAGCTCTGCAATGTCTTTGTCTATCTGGTCTTGCGACTCGCCCGCCAGCACGCGCTCGCCAGCGGTGTTGAGGGAGTAACCCTCTTTGTCCATGTTCCACTTTTTGCGGTAGGCCTCGGCGGCTTTTTCGGCGGCGGCGGCTTCGCGCTCGAGTAGCTTGATCTGGCGCTCGGTGTAGTCGGCGCTCATGGTGTACTTCATCATGAGCTTGTCCATGGCGTCGGTCTGCGCCTGAATGGCCTCGCGTGATGCGTGCCAGCCCCGGGCCATGCGGCCGGTGGCCTGGTCCGTTTTGTCGGCTAGCACCAGCGTGGCCTTGCCGGCCGCATCCACTTCCACTTTGTAGCCGCGCGCGGCGGCTTCGGACTTCACCCAGGACGGGGCGATTCCATCGTTTGCAGCTATGGCTTTTTGGGCCGCATCGACAAACCCGGCTGAAAGTTCGCGCGCACTGGCTGTGCCGCTTTTCGCCAGCAAATCGAAGTTGGCTTTAGCACGATCTGCCACTTGCTTAAGGTCGGCGTCTGTGGTTACGCCGAGGTCTTTGTAGGCTGCGGCGATAGCGGCGGCGGCGGCTTCTGCGCTCTTTGCAACACCGCCCGCTGATTCAGCCGCAGCACGCTGCGCCTTGGTCAGCTCATCGAAAGTGATGATGGCTTCATTGAGGTTACCGGCCCGAATAAAGCCCTCGTACGCTTCCTGCAAAAGCCTGATTTTTTCGGCGTGCTCTGCCGTGGCGCGGGCAGTTGCAGCGGTTGCTTCTTCCTGCTTTCTGTAAAGAACCTCGGATTTTCGGAACTCCTCATTTGAGGCCGCGAGTTCTTTCTTGGAAGCTTCGGTGGCATCCTTGAGTTCTTCAAGCGCTTTTTTTGTGCCCTTCACCTCGTCGGTCAGGCCAGAGAAACCCTCTCCAGCAATCTTTGCACCATCCGTCGCATCATCAAGGGCCGCTGCAGCCTTCTTGCCGAACTCCTCACTGACGCCCGTCAGGCCCGCCAGCACTTCGCGCATTTGCGCGGCCTCCCGGATGAGCCGCTCCTTTGCATCGCCAAAAGCAATTTTTGCCAGCGACTCCGACATGAACGCCGACGCGCGCACGATGCCTGCAGACGTCTCGGCAAAGGCTATTCCAATCCCATAGATGGCGACCAGCACCACATTGGCGCCAGCACTCATCACGCCGTAGGCGGTCTTGACGATGTTGCCCGCGTTGGTGGCGTATTGCCCGAACTCGTCAAACCGCTGCTTGGCGTTGTCGGCAAACACCTGCAGCCGCGCCAGCACGGCCGTGAAATCCACCGTGCCCAGAAACTCGCGCACCCACTTGATGCCGGCCTGGAACGCGGTGGCAATGGCTTCGCCGAACTTGGTAACCGTGCCGTCTGCCACGGCGGTGCGGAAGGCCCCGGCGAGCTGCTCCACGCCCTGCTGCAGCACGGGCAGCACAGGGGTGCCCAGGGCGTTTTTCACGGTGTCCCACGCGCTGCTCAGGCCGCTGAGCGCACCGTTCAAGTTGTTCTGCATGACCGCTGCTGTGGCGGCGGCGCTGCCTTCGGCGGTTTTGAGCTTTTCGGTCAGGCCATCGAGCGCGCCCATGCCCTGGTTCAGCAGCGCGCGCAGGGCCGGGCCGGCCTCTTGCCCCACGGCGTTGATGGCTTTGCTGCCAGCGGGGCCTGCGGCGGCCAGCTGGTGCAGGGCGGTTTCAAAATTGCCGGTGGTGATGCCTGCGGCGTTGAGTTCTTCGCGGAACTTGCTGGCCGGGTTGCTGAACTGCGAAAGGATGCTGTTGAGCGCGGTACCCGCGCGGCTGGCGTCAATGCCTGCATCGGCAAACTTGCCGATGATGGCCACGGTGGATTCGAGCGACAGGCCCAGGCTTTGCGCCACGGGGGCGGCGTAGCTGAGCGCCTGGGCCAAGCCCAGCACGCTGGTGTTGGTGGCGTTGGCACCCAGGGCCAGCACGTCGGCCACGCGGCCCGCGTCGGTGAAGGCCAGGCCCATGCCCATGACGGCCTTGGTGACCAGCTCGCTCGATTCGGCCAGGCCAATGTCGCCCGCCTGGGCCAGGTTCAGCACGGCGGGCAGGGTGGCAATGGCGTCGGTAGCGCTCAGGCCCGCCTTGGCCAGGTTTTCCAGCGCGCCAGCGGCTTCGGTGCTGGTGTACTTGGTGTTGGCCCCCGCGTCCTCTGCGGCCTTGCGCAGGGCCTGCATTTCTTCGCCCGTGGCGCCCGTAGCGGCCTGCACGCGGCTCATGGCCGTTTCAAGGTCGGCAGCGCCGCTCACGACGCCCGCGAAGGCGTTGATGCCGAAGTACGTGGCGATGGCCGCGCCCACGGCGGCCACCTTGCCCTGCAGGCCACTGAACACCGCAGACGCGTTGTCTTTGGCGTTGATCAGAATCTGAATGGGCTTCATTGCCACGGGCGGGTGCTTTCGGGTGGGGTGGTGGGCAGTGCGGCGGCTTCAGCTGCTGCCGGGCCTGGGCAGCACTTGGAGCCGCACGGCGCCGCAGCAGGCGCCGTGCTGCGGGCGATCAGGCGGCTGGGCGGCCGTCGATGTAGAGGGCTTCGCGGTTGGCGGCCTTCAGCACTTCCACCCCGAATTCCATGGTGGTGAAGTCGGTGCCCTCCTGAATCACCGGGATCTCGCCCGAGGGGGTGAGGGTGACCTTGGGCATGAACCAGTCGCGGTTGGTGCCGCTGGCGTTGTCGGCAATCACGCGCAGGGCGCCCGACACTTCAGCGGTTGCTCCGGACTTGACGCGGGTCCAGCTTTTCAGCGTGGTCTTGTAGTCCACCTTGATGGCGGTGGCGTCGGCAATGGGGCCACCGGCAATGATCTGCAGGCGGCCCAGGTCCAGGTCGGTGTTGTAGGCCACGCCCGCCACGTAGGTGGTGAGGCCGTCAGAGCTGGTGACCACCACGTCGGTGATGTTGCGCACGCCGGCCGGGGCGTTGTTGCTCACGCCCAGCTGGTAAATGCGGCCCTGGTGCACGGTGTGGGCTTCGTCCACCACGTCGCCAGCGGTCTGGCTTTGCGTCTCGGTGCTGCCCGACACGAACAAGGCCAGGTTGTCGAGGCTGAAGTTGTCGCACGTCAGGCTGCCGGTGCGGTTGACCTTGACGATGAGGGCAGCGTCTTTTTCGGCCAGGCCGCTCTCGGAGCTGAAGTGCTCGGCCTTTTCGGTCTCTGCTGTGAAGGTGAAGCCGGGGCAATTGCCCAGGGGAATCTCGCCTGTGGGCAGGCCGTTGGCGTCGAAGCGGTCGAAGTAGACGCGGCCCCGGGGGATGGCGTACTCGTTGGTGATGTTGGTGATTGGCATAGCGCTCTCCGGAGTTGCTGGGTTGCAAGTCCGGGGAGGCCTGGGTGCCGCTGGGGCCACTGTGGTGGGTGGCGTGGGCGGCTCGCGTGCCCGGTGGGTTTAACGGTGACTGGTGCGCGAGGGCCTGCGGCCGGGGCGCGTGCGCTGCTTACTGCTGCGCGGTTTGGGTGGTAAGCCACCGCTCCCACGCTGCAATGGCCGCCTTGGCAGCGCGCAGCAGGGCGCGGTGGAGTTTTTGGGTGGATTCGCTCATGTTCATTGCTGGCCCATGTACCGGGCACCGGTCGAAAAGGTGAGTTCGTAGCCCGTCAATCCGTCGTCGCTCAGCAGCGGCTCGGTGATGCGCGCCAGGCTCCATGGCTCCCACCCGCGCCCGCCCTGCTGGCCGGGCTGCCAGTTGTGCAGGCTGGTGATGACAGCGGCCATGGCTGCGTCGAGCAGCGCGGCGGCGTCATCACCCCGGCGCAGCACCAGCGTGACTTGCCACTCAGGCGCCACCATCACGGCGCCAGACTTGCGGTCTGGCACCGATGCGCCCGCACAGCGCACATCGGCCGCAGGCACCACGCGCCGGTCGGCATGCTCGGTGCCCATGCGCACCGCCCAGCCGGTCAGCTGGGGCAGCGCCTGCAGGCGGGCTTTGAGGGGGGCTTCGAGGGCGAGCATGGTCAGGCCGCCTTGGGGTAAACCGACAGGGTGACCCAGCCGCCCGCGTCAGGCTGCACGCCAGACGCCACGGTGTAGGCCGCCCCGTCAATGACCAGCGTGCCACCCTCTGCCAGCCCCGGCGCATTGGCCGCCACAAACGACACGTCGTGGCGCGCTGAATCGACCGCGCCGGTGCCGAAGGGGTCGGCAGGGGAGCGGTCGAACAGCACACCGAACGGGGCGCCGCCGTTGTGCACAGCGGTGGCGTTGGCAATGTGCTTTTGCACCGCGCTGTTCAGGCGCGATTCAAGGGCGGAGAAGGGGGCCAGGCTCATGGCGATCAGGCAACGGTGCCGGGCACGCCGGTGAACTTGACCAGCACCGTGGTGGTAGTGGCACCAGCAGCAGCCCATGCGAAGGCGCAGGCGCCAGTCACGTCGCCCGCGGCGGCCAATGCGGCCTTGCCGTCAAAGGCGCCAGCGGACACGTCCCAGGTGAGGCTCTCGCCCTGGGCAATGACGGCGGCAGCAACTTTTGGCGCAGAAAAAACGCCCTCGGTGGCCACGGAGCCGGTAGCGCCGTTGGCAATGTTGGTCAGGGCTACGCCCAGGATGTTGCCGATTTTGACGACAGCGCCAGCGCTGATGTCGGCACCAGCGGTGTACTGGATCACCTTGCCGTCTTGCTTGAATGTGGTGGTCATGTTGGGTTTCCTCGATTGATGGGGGTGGGCTTACTGGCCGCGCTGTGGCGGCCAGTGGCAGCTATCAGCCGCCTGCGTTGGTGACGGCGCCTCGGTAGTCCACAGCGGCCACGCCGTAGTCCAGGCGCACCTTGTAGCGGGCACCGTCCACGTCAAAGCTGTTCTGCAGTTCGAGGTACGGGTTCTGGTTGCCGTCGAGGAAGGCGACTTCCAGCACCGGGGCCTCGGAGGGGTCAGCAAACAGGTAGCGGCGGTTGCCAGACAGGCGCGGCGTGTCCACAATGTCGCGGAACAGGCCGTTGACGATGTTGGGCTTGTGCATCTTGTTCGCGGTGTCGGGGTCGTACTGCGCGTCATTGATACTGCGGGCCGTGCCGCCCAGGCCAATGGGCACCAGCAGCACAGCGGGGCGCAGGTCGAGGTAGTCGTTGCCCGACACGTCCTTTTGCGATGCCATGGCCACGCGGTCCAGATCCAGGGCGGCCATGGTGATGGCTGCGCTGGTGGTGATGTTGCCGTGGTCTGCGTGGAACAGCGCCTTGCCGTCGCCCATGGTGGGGCCTGCGCCGCTGTTGAGGGCCAGCAGGGCGTACACATCGGCTTCCACCGTGCGGGCTGCTGCGCGGCCCAACATGTTCGCCAGGCCCACGAACACGCCCAGGTCATCATCGATGATGGCCCTGCGGCTCAGGTTGATGATGTTGCCCTTGGTGGTGGCGGCGATGCTGCCCTTTTCGCCGTCAGGGATGGACTTGTTGACGTACTCGCCCAGCTCGTTGACGGCATCGAGGCTGCCGAAGCTGCCGGTGCGGTAGCGGTTGTGCGCACGGAAGTCGCTCACGCTGCCGGTGGCGCAGAAGCGGTTCCAGGTGTTGGCAGCAATGGCGTAGGACGTCTGCAGCGTCTTGTGCATGGCGTTTTCCAGCAGCACGGGGAAGTCGCTGGTGCCCTGGGTGAAGGCCGCAGCCACCACACCCATCTTGTCCAGATGGTCGTGGCGGATGCCGGAACGCACCAGGGCGGCCTTAGCCATCTCCACCAGGCTGAGGCTCATGGCGGGGTTGCTGGCGGACATGGCGCGGCGCTTTTCCGCGTCGGCCACCACGCCAGCCTTCACCAGTATGGCGTTGACGGCGGCTTCGCGGGCCTTGTCGGCTTCATCAGAAACCGTCTCGATCTTCGGGAAGGAGTTTTGCGGCACGGCAGGCTCGGCGCCCTTGCCCATTTCGGTCAGCAGGCGGGCCTGAATGGCTTCAATGGTCAGGCCAGGGTCGGCCAGCACTTCGGTTTGCAGCGCGGCGATTTCGGGGCGCGATGCGAAGGGCTTGAACATGGCGAGCACCTGGGTGTTTTCGTCCTTGGTGCGAGCGTAGGGTGCAGCGGGTTGACCAGCTGCGGGCACGGTTGCGGGCATTGAAGCCTCCTTTGTTGTGACTGCAGCTGCAGTCGGTTGCGGAACTTGGGGGGGTGCGATGGCCGCAGCAGGGGCAGCGGCCTTGAAGCGCGAGAGGTCGAAGCTGTTGGCCAGCGATGCGGCCACGGCCACCTCTTCACCCACTTCGTCGGCAAAGCCTTCGGCCTTGGCTTCGTCTGCCAGGTACCAGTGGTCCTTGCCATCGGTCAGCAAGGCCAGGGCGTCTTCGTAGGTTTTGCCGCTCTTGTCGGCGTAGGCGCTGGCCATGGCTTTGGCGTAGCGGTCCAGAATGTCAGCCTGCTCGCGCATGTCGTTGGAGTTGCCGTAGGCGAACGTCCAAGGGGCGTGGATCATCATCTGGCTGTTCTTCGCCATGGTGATGGTGTCGCCAGCCATGGCGATGTAGCTGGCGCACGAAATGGCCACGCCGTCCACAAAGACGTTGATGGCGGCCTTGTGGCGGCGCAGGGCGTTGTAAATGGCCAGGCCATCGGGCACGCTGCCGCCGTAGCTGTTGATGCGCAGGTTGATGGTGTCGGCCTCCAGCGCGGACAGGTCGCGCACCAGCTCACTGGCCACCACGCCGTCTTCGTTCCAGCGGTCGCCGATGTTGCCGTAGATCAGCAGCTCGGCAGGCTTGGGCGGCTCGCCCGCTGCTTGCGGGATGCTTGCCTTGAGTTCGTACCACTTTGCCATGGTTGTCCTTGTGGGTGTGGGGGTGAATGTGCCGGGACGGGTGTGCAAAATCTAAAAAAGCTGCACTACTTTTGCGCCCTGCTCTGCCCTATTCGGTTTGCAGCGTCACGCTGGGCTGGGCGCGGGCCGCGTTGTCGGGCACGCCTTCGGCCTCCTTTTCGCGCAGCCAACGGCCTTGCTGTTCCAGAACGTCGAGTGGGTTGCCGCCACGCTTGCGGATGATTTCGGGGCCGCTGGCATAGGCGCGGTCTTCCAGCATTCCCCAGGCTTCGGCCTCTTTGCGCGGGTCAATCCACGGCATGGCGGGGGGCATGTAGCTGGCACTGGCCAGGGTGCCGGGCTGGGTGCCTGCAGGCACGCGCAGCTGGCCGCTGGCCACGGCGGCGGCAATGAACTGCTCATACACCGGGCGCACAATGCGGCCGATGAATTCATTGGACAGCGTGGCATACACGGCGTAGCCCTCTACCAGCTCCTGGCGCTGGGCGCTGTAGGTGCCGTCGTAGGTGCGGCTGATGCTGCTGAAGGTGGGGCCAGCGCCTGCGGCAATGGCCTTCATTTGGCCGCTGCGGTATGTCTCCAGGTTCGGGTTGGGCCGGTTGGTGTCGATCATCCCGATTTCTTCGCCCACCTTCAGGTCGTCAAACACCATGCCTGGGCGGAACTTCATCTGGCGCGGCTCTGCATCGGCGTCGGGTTCGTACAGGTCGGGGGCGCCCTTTTTGATGTACGCGGCCATGCTGGCAGCGATCTTTGCGGCGATGCGCTCGCTTTCTTCGTAGTCCTTCAGGTCGTCAAAGCGGTTCAGCACGCTGGCGAACACCGACACGCCGCGCATCTGGCGGATGCGGTGCACGTTTTTGAGGTGCAGCATGCGGTCTGCCGGCACAAACTTGGTTTGCGACGCGCCCAGCAGCGCCACGCCTTCGAGCGGGCTGGCCTTGTACACGTTGTAGCCCGTGGCTGCGCCCCAGGCGTTGACGCTGATGCCCTGCACGATGGCGGGCGTGCTGCTGTTGAGGTCTTGCGGCACGTAGTCCGCCTCGATCATCTCCACGCTGAACGGCACGGTGCTGCCGTGCTGCAGGCCGGGCGCCATGCCGCTGACCAACTGGCTGAACACTTCGCCATCGCGCAGCCAGCTACGGGCCAGCAGGCGCTGGGCGCTGGGCCAGTCGTGCTGGCGGGTCACCTCGGGGGCCTTGCACCAGTCCTGGTACAGCATGAGGATTTGACGGGCCAGTGCGTCGTCAATGCTGCCGTCTGCCTTGCGTGGCTGCGGCTCCACACCGATGCCGTTGGGCCCCACCACGTTGACCACCAGGGTGTTGAGCACGCCCAGGGCCAGGTCGTAGTTTTGCTCCAGATGGCGGGCCACCTGGCGCAGGGTGCCACCGGCTTGCAGCACTTCGTCATTGGCGCTGCCGGTGGCGCGGCGGCCTTTGCGCAGGCGGTCGGGCCGGGCGGCTTCGTAGTAGGCCAGCACCTGGCGGGCCTGGGCGCGCTTGACAGCGGCCGATGGCGACAACCACGCCACGGCGCGGTCCACGATGTTGCGGGGGGTTTTTGCGGCCATGGTCAGTCCGAGAAGTCGGCCAGCTGGTGGCGCGGGTAGGCGCGGCGCTGGGCGGCGGGCGCGGCGGCGGCAATGTCGTTTTTGATGGCATCGCGCGCCTGCAGCAGTTCGGCCATGGTGCGCAGGGTGACCATCTTGCCGTCGGCGGCGCGAATGGTCAGCTCGCCCGAGGCAATGGCCGCATCAATGGCGGCGAGGTCTTGGGTGGTGAATGCCATGGGGCGAGGGTGCCCGCATGGCTGTGCAAAATCTAAAAAAGCTGCACTACTTTTACGCCACCGCCCAAAAAGGCCAGCGCGGTCAGTGGCGCCGTGCTACGCCTTGCGCTTGCGCGACAGGATGGAATACAGCAGGCGCCGCGAGATGGCGAAGTCGCGCATGATCTGCGCGCCGTTGCGCCCGTTCCAGGCTTTCCACACGGCGGCGTCACGCTTGGCGCGTGCATCGCTGTCGCCGCGCTTGGGCACGTACCGCCCGCCTATGCGCGGCGCCAGGCGCCGGGCCACCGCATCGGCCAGCTGGTGGATGGCGTCGCTGGTGGCTGCGCCGTGCAGGGCCTGCAGCGCGCGGTCGCGGTGGCATTCGAGCAGGATGCAGCGCACATCGTCGCGCAGCGTGGCGGCTTCGTCGTCGAGCGGCGGCGCGGTTGCTTCAGGCTCTGCGGTCAAAAGACCATCCGTCTGTGGCTGCATGCGTGGGCTTTCCTTTTGGGGTGGGTGGTTTGTGGGCTTGTGCGCTACTATTTTGATAGCTGCTTGCGCTTTCTGCATAAGCGCTAGAGCCTGTTTTTACTTGTATTTGCTGCGGCGGGCTGAACAGGTCGGCTGGGGGTTGCACAGCGGCTTCGAGCCTCTCCCACTGCGCATCGGTGTACTTGTGCAGGCCCAGCCCCATGGCGGCGTGCATGGCGTAGTTGCGGTTGTCCAGCTGCTCATTGCGCGGTCGGCGTTTGATCCAGCGGTATGCCTCGCGCCCGTTGACGCGGGCCAGCACGCGCTGTTCGGCGGTCAGCTGCTCATAGAACTCGCGCGGCAGTTCGTCGGAAAAGTGCACGTAGCCGGGGCCGGGCTGCTGAATGGAGAGCTGGCCCAGTAGCAAGTCTTTGGCCGAATCGACGCCCACGCGCCACAGCTTGATGCCGCGCGCCACCTTGCGGCCGCGCCAGTTGATTTCTTGCAGGCTGCTGGGGCCCAGCAGTGGCACGTTGTCGTTGCCGTCGCCCTTGATGGCGCGCAGGTTCTTCAGCATGTGCTGCGCCTTGCTGACCCAGCTGTACACGGCCTGGGTCTGGTCGGAGCTGTCGATGCTGGTGGCGCTGATGCCCATGGTGAGGCCACCAGCCTCTTGCGGGTAGCGGCGCTGCAGGTACTCGAGCACGGCGCCCCATTCCTCGTCCACGGCCGGGTTGCCCTCCAGCACAGCCACGTCCACCACCCAGCTCTCCAGCCCCCTGCCCCATCCGTACACGGTGATTTCCCAGCGGTTGCGCTGCACGTCCACCCCGGCGGTGAGGATGAGCGCGCCGCGCGGCACGGTGCACAGCTTGTAGGGTTCGGCCCGGGCCTGCAGGGCGTGTTCGTCGGTGCGCTCGCCTGCCAGCTCCCAGGTCTCGCCCAGGGTTTCGTTCACGAACAGCTGCATGGGGCCCACGTCGCCCTTTTCCAGCGCCTTCAGGGCGTTCTCAAATTCGGTCACGATGTCGGACCAGGCGCGCTGCGGGCTGTAGGCGGTCCACACATGCACGGCCAGGCTGCGCGGCGGGCGGCAGGGCATGCCTTTGTTGTCGCGCCACACGCGGTCGGGGCCGTAGGTCTTTCCGGTGCGCTCGCACACCCAGGCGCCGCCCACGGGCGTGCCGCCGGGCATGTAGTCGGCCTGGGTGATGCTTTTGCGGCAATGCGGGCAGACGTGGCGCACGCTGGCGGGGTTGCCGCGCTCCCACTTGAAGCCGTGCGCCTTGTCTTTGCCACCCCACATCAACGGATGCCCAAGCCCGCAGTGCTTGCAATCGATGTGGAAGCGCACCAGGCCTTCGGCCTCGTCCACCGCGTCCTCGATGTGGCACAGCCCTTTGAGCAGGGGCGTGCTGCCGCATACCAGCTTGGGGTATGGCGCACCTTCCAACCGCCCACGGGCCAGGCCGCGCGGCGGGCCGCTTTTTTCAATGCTGCGGTCGAACTTGCTGATTTCGTCGAGGATGGCCGCGGCCACGGTGATGCGCCGATACGCCCGCGATGCCTTGCCGCCCAGCAGGTGCAGGGCCGAATCGCGGAAGGGCTTGTACTTGATGGTTTCTTCGCTGGCGCCCTTGCCGCGCCTGCGGGCCTTGTTGACGGCAGGCACGCCCGTCAGGGGGTCAAGCACCGGGTCAATCTCGCTCTTGACGTAGCTATCACGGTCATCGTCTGTGGGCTGCCACAGGGCCTGCTTGCGGCGGCGGTGGGCCACGTTGTAGGCGATGTAGGCGGTCACCATCTTGGTGTAGCCCACGCGCTTGGCCTTCATCACGTCCAGCTCCTCGATCCGGTCGTCGCTCATGAAGTCGAGAATGCCCACCTGGAAAGCCCATGCCACCCAGGCGCCCTTGGTGTGGCTGCTCTCGCCCGCCAGCTTGAAGTGGTCGCGCGCCCAATCACCCAGCCGCTGCGGCGGCTCAGCCCGCAGGCTCTCCAGCCCCAGGCGCACGGCGGCCTTGATGGCTTCGGCCGTCTCGGGGTGGATGGTGGGCAGGGTGGTCATGCGGTGGCGTCTTCGTCGAACAGCTCGGGCGTGTCGTCTTCGTCCTGCGCGGCCAGCATGGCGTCCAGGCCATCGGTTACCAGGCGCTCGGTGCTGCGTATCCATTCGTTGCGGGCGGCGGCAATCACCGATTGCACGGTGGTCTTGGCGTCGTCGGGAAGGTCGGGGCAGGCCTTGCGCAGCGCGCCCTCCAGCTGGTCGAAGCGGTCAACCACGGCGCTGGCAGCCATGCCCAGAACATCGGCCAGCAGGCCCACCGGGGCAAACTCTTTGCGGGCCACAGCGTTCTTGATGGCCTGGCCTTCCCGCTGCTCACGGGCCAGGGCGGCGCGCTCTTGAACCAGGTCGAGGCCACCATCCTCAGAGCCGACACGACCCGCTGCCTGCTCGCGCAATCTCCGGATATAGCCGACTCGGATGGCACTCAAGCTGGCCTGCTTGTGGTCGAGATCCAGCATCTGCAGCAAGTCGCGCAGATTCCGATCGCTCATGTCGAGGTGCTCGGCAATTTCCGACTGCGTCGGAGAACGGTCACGCCGCTCTGGCTCGGCATGCAACCAGGCGATGTAATCCCGGATGAGCTGGGCCGGCACGTACTTGCCCGGGGCAGCCCGGCGCACCACACCAGACGCGACCAGCCGATGCAGCTGGTCGGGCGCAACCTGCAGCAGCGCAGAGGCGGCGTCGTGGCCAACGGTGGACATGCCCGGCGCGTTCATCAAGCAACCTCGCTAACCAAACGAGCATCGCGGGTATCTTCAAAGGTGGCGCCGGTGGCCTCGAGCACGGCCACAGATCCGGAGAACTCCTGCCAGCGGTTCACGATGACGTCGCAATACTTCTCGTCCAACTCCATCAGGCGAGCCTGGCGGTGGTGCTTCTCGCAGCAGATCAAGGTGGTACCACTTCCACCAAAGCTGTCGAGTACCACCTGCCCTGGTCCCGAGCTATTGAGCAGCTGACGCTCGAACAGTGCCACAGGCTTCATGGTGGGGTGTGAATCGTTGGTCTTTGGCTTGGCCTCGTTGATGACGCTTGGCGTCACCTCTTCGACAGCCGCATCGGCACCGATCACGTACACACGCCCACCGGCAGACAACTGCCACCGCCCATCGGGCAGCTGCAGCAACGGAACGCCGTACTCAGGCAGATCGCGCACAGTGGTCTGCTTTCGACCCCCGTGCCATGTGTGGCCAGCGCCCAGTTTCCACCCGTACAGACACGGCTCGTGCTGCCACTGATAGTCCTGACGGCCCAGAACCATCGAGTTTTTGCGCCAAATCAGGCACTGCCGGATGGGCCAGCCGACGTCCTTGGCAGCAGCGCGGAAGTTGAAGCCCTCGCTGTCTGCGTGCCAGATATAGAACGCAGCGCCTGGGCGCATGACGCTGTCTGCGGCGGCATAGGCAGAGGCAAGAAACTTGCGAAACTCGCCGTCCGACATGTCGTCATTCTGGATCTTGAGCTTGTCCTTGGTGCCGCCTTCATAGGCGACGTTGTATGGCGGGTCGGTCAACCAGAGATCCACCAGGCCAGCAGCAAGGATAGCCATGTCCTGGGCACTGGTGCTGTCACCGCACATCAGCCGGTGCTTGCCCATCACCCACACATCGCCCCTGCGCGTGACCGGCACAGCAGGCGCAGGTTTGACGTCATCCTCCTCAGTCCAGCCCGCAGACGCTCCCACATCTTCATCGTCGAAGGTGGCGGCCAGCAGGTCGTTGAGCTCCTCGCCGTCGAAGCCCAGGAGGCCGACATCGAAGTCCATCGACATCAACTCTTGCAGCTCCATCTTCAGGATCTTCTCGTCCCACGTTGAGCCCTGGCCCAGCTGGTTGTCCGCGATGACGTACGCGCGCTTTTGAGCAGGCGTGAGCCCGACCTTGCGCACGCACGGCACCTCGGTCACTCCCGCCTTCTTGGCCGCCATTAGGCGCCCGTGGCCAGCAAGCAACACGCCGGCCTCATCGATCAAGAGCGGCATCGTCCAGCCAAACTCTTTGATCGACTTCACGATGTCCGCTATCTGGCCTGCGGAGTGCAGGCGGCTGTTGTGCGGGTTGGGTTGGATGGCCTCTACCGCGATCAATTCAACATTCATTTGAGCATCCATAAAAAGCGGAACCCCCTATAGGAGGTTGGTGAACAGTCCGAAGGGGCGGCGCGAATTACCCGCACTGGAGGGAGCTGGGGAGGACCCGTGACGGGTGGCGGTCATGCTGGCACCTGCGGTGTGGCGAGGCGGCGGCGCACCTCGGCTTCGTACTCGGACAGCAGGCGGTAGCCCGACTGCTCCCACTCCGGCAGGCCCACGCGCTTGCCCATGGCCTCGATGCCGCTGCGCGAGTCGGACCAGTCGGAGGGGACGCCACCGCCCGCAGGCAGCGCTGCGCTGTCGAGCCAGCCCTTGCGCCGCAGCCATGTCAGCACGTTGGGCGCATGCTTGCCGCCGTCCTTGCCAAGCTCTGCGGCCTGCTGCTCTGCGGCCTGCAGCAGCTGCTCTGCGGTGGCCAGGCCCTCGGCTGCGATGGCTGCGATCAGGTCGGCAACCTCGGCAATGCGGGTTCGTCGGTGACCGGGGAAGTGGCTGCTCAGTGCCGTGGCGACAGCCAATCCACCGACCGCCCCCCCGGCAGGGGGGTTGGGGGGACTTATATGGTTCTGGTTCTGGTTCTGGTTGGTGGTTCGGTCGTTGGACGGGCGTTCAACGGGCGTTGAACCGCCATCGACACCACCGCCACCGCCTTCCGGGGCCGGGTTGGACGGCTGTGCATCGCCCGCATCGGGCGGCCTGCCCCCTGTGCGTTTGGCCGCAGACGCCCGCCCGGCGCGGCTTTGCTGCTCTTGTTTTGAATGGAAGGATGCAATCTCTCGGTCGCACCGATCGTTATGCCAGCCGTCATCGGCCAGCACAAAGAACTCCTCCAGTACCACCACCAGCGCCTCGCGCAGTTCCTCGGTGTTGGCCAGCACGCGCCGCGCGATCTTGGAAACATCGGCGTTCATCGGTCGTTCGGTGTCGTAGTACAGATCAAGCAGTTCCCGGTACAACGCCCGTTCAACGAACGTTAAATGCCGGGTCGCGCTGTTGAAGTCGCCGATGTGATGGGGGTAGTGGTTCATGGTGTCCGTGGGTCACATGCGCGCGGCTACACGCCGGCCGCTTCCCGAATGCGAAAGCGCACGCGGCGGTCAAGGTAGTCCTGCACATCGGCCGCCTGGGCGATGCGCTCCATGCTCAGGCGGGGGCGGTACGTGGGGGTGCGCACGAACATCAGCACCGGGCGCACGTCTGCCCCGCCCGTGCCCGATGCCGCCCATATGCCCGGCGCCAAGTGGCTGCTGCGCCCGTCGCGCCACTTGCCGTAGCTGACGAAGTAACGGCGCCCTGCCTGCTTGGCCGTGCCCTTTTGCAGGCCGCGCATGCGCTTGCCCGTCATGTTGGCTTTATAGCCCTGCTCGCTGTACGCCTGCAGGTAGCTCAGCAGCTGCTGCAGGAAGGCGCCGCGCAGATTGCCGCGCCCGTCGTCGCTGCCCGGGTATGGCGTGGCCGGGATGGCGGTTTGCCAACCGGCGTGCAGGATGCCAGCGCGACGCAGCGCCACCTCGCTGCGCTTGTCACGCCTGCGCCCACCGTGCTCTTGCGCCTGCAGCACATCCTGCGGGTCGACACCCACCTTGCCGCCTGTGCCGGGCCGGTTGCGGGTGTCGAGCGTGGGGGCAATGCTGGCGCTCAGCTTGTCGGCCGTGGCCTCGAACACCTTGGGGCTGCGCTGGATGAACGGCGTAACGCGGTCGAAGCTGCGGCCCATGTCGGCCTGCATCTCGCGGCGCACCTTGTAGGCGGTGTCGTTGATGGCCTTGGCGTAGGCGACGCGGGCCTGCGGCCCGCTCAGCATGTCCAGCGCCTTGCGCACCTTGTCCAGGTTCTCCACGCGAATATCCAGCTTGAGGTTTGCCACGGCTACACCTCCCAGCTCATGGGCTCGCCCGCCACACGGGCGGCAATGACCATCTCGTCCAGGCTCAGCCCGCATCCAGCGCCTTCAGGGCCTGCAAAACATCCGCCCGTGTAGGGGCGTCGGGCTGGTGGCGCGCAATGCAGGCCAGCATGGCCTCTTGGGCCATCCGCAAGGGCCGCGCTGACCGCACCAGGCGGGCGCAGCAATGGACGCACGACATGCTGAAACCACCCCATGGCGCCCTGCCCTGCCGGGCTGAATGTTCGGACTGCACACAGTTGCTGCATGGCATCAGGCCCCCGCCTTGGGCGCCGGGCGCATGTGGCCGCGCAGTGCGCCCAGCGTGTGGCTCATGGCGGCCTGCACCTCTTGGGCGTGGTAGTCGGCCCGGCGCACCTCGTTGCCGGTAGCGTGCTTGGCGGGGTCTTCAGCCAGGCGCTCGGCAGGCTCGCCCACAGCGCGCACAAAGTCGGCCACCTCGACCTGGAAGCGCACCAGCGCGGCGCCCAGGTGCCCGCCGGACTGGTCTGGCGTGGCCCGTGTGACGGCATAGCCCAGCGCCGCAGCCATGGCCATGAGCACCGACGCATCGCCGCTGAAATGCTGCATGGCCACCAGCTCATCGGGCCGCATGTGGTGCGTGGGGTTGTTCGGGTTGGCCTTGTGCGTGAGCGTGCCCACCGGCAGGCCCATGCGCGCCGCCAGCGCAGCCACGCCGCCGGGGTAGCTGTGCACCGTGTGATAGATGGCATCGGGCACGCTCATCAACTGCGGCGTGTCGGGCACGGACTCGCCATCGACATAGGCAAGGCCGGCAGGAACAGAGATAGTTGCCTTCATGAACTCAAACCCCTCTCAAGCCGCCGCAGCGGCACACGTTGAACCCACACTGCCCGACCGCGTGGCCGCGCTGGAACTGTTTGCGCAGCAGCTCGTGTTTGTGCTGGATGCACAAGGCAAGCTGAATGCCGACGCGCTGATGCGCTGGATGACCCTGGCCCGCGAGCGCATGCAGGCCACCGGCAGCGCGCCGCCACCACAAGTGAACGCACTGGCACGGCTGCAGCAACTGCTGGAGGCATGACCGTGCAGCACCATCACGCCACACCCCCAGCCGCATCAGCCAGCCGCGCCCGGTGCTCGGCATACCGGGCGGCCAAGGCATCGTGCGAGGGCAGCGCACCCGCTTCGGGGTTCAGCCCCAGCTCAGCCATCAGCACGCAGCCCTCGGGCGTGGCGCCGATCAGGTCGAACACCTCGGCCGCAGCGGACAGCAGCGCCCGCTCTTCGGGCTTGCGGCCCACGGCAAAGGCGGCGGGCGTCCACTGGTTGCGGCGCACCAGCGTGTTGCCGGCGCGGTTGGCCCAGCCCTCGGCACGGTCGAGCAGGGCGAGCATGAGGCGCTCAGGCATGGGGACCTCCTACGGAGAGAAAGGGCGGGCGCCCGCAGACGGCAGACAATGCACGTCTCACTTCACACCACCCACCGAGAGGGGCGCCCATGACATTCGAGAAACAGGTGATGCAGGCCATTGCAGAGATCAACAACACGCAGCTGACGCACCTGAACCGCCAGCTGGCCACCGAGGCGATGCTGGAGGCGCTACTGGATCGAGTGGATCCGCAGGCCCTGCCTGCGATTGCGGAGGAATACGACGCTGCGCTGCTACGGCTTGCCGAAGGGCTGCCGCCAGACATGCAACGGCCGGATGTTTGGCAGCAATGGTCAACCCTGCTATCAGATCGGCAGCGATACGTTCGGGAGCTGGCTGCCCTACGGGGAACACCCGGCGCAGGTTGACGCGGCCATACACCGCATCCAGCACAGCGATGCGGGCGAAGACGTCACCCATGGGCGGCCTCCTCCATTGCTTCGGAATTGATAGCTACCCGCGTTTGATGGGCGGGCGCTTTATTGCCATTGAACACAAACCCACCAAGGCAGAAAATGAAAGACGAAGAAGCCCGCGCACGCATCGAGGCGCTGGAGGGCAAGGTGCTGGCAGCACAGGTAGCCATACGCGCCCTCATTGCTTGCCACCCCGACCCAGAGAAAGCGATCGAGACAGTGTGCGAACACCTCGACCGATTTGCCGGAATAGCGCTGGCAGGCACATGGCCAGACGCAATGACCAATGCACTGGCGACGGCGCAAAACACCATCCTGCCGAACGACGAAGAACTGCAGCGCGCTCGGCGCTGAGCGAGGCCATCACCGCCTGGGGCGACAGGCCACGGCGCGGGGCGTTGGGCGCATCACCCATGGGCGGCCTCCATTGCTTCGGAATTGATAGCTACCCGCGCTTGATGGGCGGTGGCTTGGGGCTGGTTTGGCTTGGGGTCGGCAAGCTCCGGCCAGAGGTCATTCCAGTCATTTGGGCGGAGGTCTTGAAGCCTCAACAGCGGCTCAAAAGCATTCAGCTTGCGCGCCAGCGCGGGACTCGCAACACCAATTCCGCGAAGAATCTGATAGAGATACTGCTCACCGACACCGACCTGATTGGCCAATTCGCGGCGGCGCGCAGTAGGGAGTTTTGGAAGCGGCATGGCCCAAAGTCTAGCACACAGCTAGATTTCTTCAAGCCCCAAGCTCGTTTTTTCTTCTAGCTAGATGCTTGAATCATGCTCATGAATCTAGAAGAAATCTGGCTCGCCCACTTCAAGGAAATAGTGGACAAGGAAGCTCAAGAGGCTGGAAGTCTGCGCGCAGGCTATCGGGCCGTGGCAACCCGTCTCGGACGAAGCGAGGAATACATCTATCAGATTTACCAGCGCAAACCAAAAAGCGATGGGGCGCCAAGGCCAATTACTCTAGCGTTTGCAAAGGCCATCGCAAAACATTACGCAAATGACAGGTCGCCCGACTGGATAAACACACTACCTAGCGAACGACAGCACATCGCCCAAGATACCGGCGCCTCCGCAGATTCTTGCGCCATCATGCCAATCAATACCTGGCCATTTAAACAGGTGACATACAAACGATTTATGGACCTTCCGAGACAGGCGCGCTTGGAAATAGACGCCTATCTTGACGGAATGGTTTCAACATGGGAGAAAAAGAATATAGATAACGGAAAACATAGGAAACACTCATAAGCACCGCAAGAATCTATACGCTCCCCCTCCGCCTCCACTCGAAACAAACAAAACGACCACCAAACAACTAATTTGCACCGCAATCCATTGCAGAGCGAATTGCTTTATCGAATCCAGCAAGAGAGACTGGCGGCGTATCGTGCAGCTTCTCATACGGCCAAAAACGCAACCGCATCGAAAAACTTTTAGATTTTTGAAGCGCCCCAATCAAAGGCCCTGCCTTTCCCAGACCAATACCAAGACCACGCTGTCCGTATTTCTCGATTAGCGGAAAAAAATCCCCATTGTCTGGCTTAATACCTTGGCCGGATATGTCGTTGTGAAAAATTCCATCTTTGTATTCACTTGCTCGAACACTTAGCACCATAGATGCCGCATCACGCGAAACGGCCAGCTGCAAGTAAACAAGCGAATACGAATAACCACCACGCCCCCAATTTGTTGAAACAGACGGCGAGTACGCAAAACAGGTCACTACACCTGTCATCGCGTCCTTCTCTTTAGCAAATTTCCACTGCTCCGCTGCCTCTTTAGGCCCCATCGGCACCGCAATCTGCGCTGATGCCGCACCAGCCGAACACGGCGCATCCTGGTAAGAAACCCTTCCGTCTGTCGCCGTGCACTTATTAAGCGCACACGCCTGTCCGGCTGCGACAAGAAGCACTAACCCAACAAGAAAACGACCGGACATCTTCACCTCCATACAGACTCCGACGCCATCGTAACGCAATGCAACAGAAAAAAATCTAGCTATCAGCTTGCATATTTCTAGCGTTGAGCTAGAATTTCCCCACACGCCACCCCGGCGCCCTGGAGGAATCGATGCAAGCCACCACCGCCACCCACTGCGGATTCAACGAATTCTGGAATGCCTACCCGCGCAAGCAGGGCCGGGCTGAGGCAATCGCAGCTTGGCGACGGCTGAACCCATCGCCCGAGCTGCAGCAAAGCATTGCGCTGGCGGCATGCAAGATGACCGCCCAGCCGCAATGGGCAGGCGCCAACGCGCGTTTTATTCCGCAGCCTGCAACCTGGCTGCGCGAAGCGCGGTGGATGGGCCTCAGCGACTCACTGGGCCAACCTGCTCAAGCCAGTCCTCAATCTCCACGCGCGCAGCTTCGAGCGACTGATACGTCTCAAACACAAACACGCGCAGGCGGTCCCGCAGATCCACATCTGCATCACCAGCCACTGGCAGCCATGCGCCAGCGAGTTGCACGGCTTGCGCAAACAGCACTTCGTCGATTTGGGGTTTTTGTTTCATGGGCGCCCTCCTGTGGCGAGATTGGTTGTGTTGACAGCACCAGTCTAGCCACAGGCACGGGCGCCCACCCATCCAAGAGCCGCAGCAGCACACAAGCGCGCGGCGAGTAACTCCATTCAACAACCCGAATCACGCCACCCCGGCGCCCTGGAGGAATCGATGCACCCCACCCCAACCACCAGCACCCCCGCCCTGCGCCCCGGCGAGCGCATCGGCGGCATCGTGCTCAATGAAGCAGGCGATTACCAGCACCACCTGGTCCTGCTGCCCGCGCGGCCCAAAGCGGGCCTGACCTGGCAGGCCGCAAAAGACTGGGCCGCCAGCGTGGGCGGCGAACTTCCCACCCCGCAAGAACAGTCCCTGCTGTTTGCCCACTGCAAAGACCACCTGCCAGAAGCCTGGTGCTGGTCGAACAAGGAAGCCGCAGACGCCTCATACGCCTGGTTTTTCTACTTCTACAGCGGCCTCCAGGGCATCTACAGCAAGAGCTTTGAGGGCTCAGCTGTTGCCGTCCGCAGATTGATTCTTGAATCCTTCAATTCTTTTGGCGGCACGGCCGCCCCGGCGCCAGCGCAAGCCAAGACCATCGCCGCCCTGCGCAAGCGCCTGGAGCGCTGGGAGCTGGACCACCTGCGCGCCCTGTCGGTCAGCCTGCACCAGCAGCTGGAAGCCGCCCACGAGCGCGCCGAGCGGCTGCAGAGCGAGCTTGACCGCGCATGGCGCAATGCCGAGGCGTGGCAGGACGACGCCATGGAGCTGGTCAAGCAGCTGGAGGCCAGCGGCGAGCAGATCGGCATCACGCAGGCCGGGCAGCTGGTGGTGGTGGAACAGGAAGGCGGTGCAGCATGACCACCCCCACCCTGCGCCCCTACCGCATCACCTGCGCCGGCCTGGAGTACATCGCCCTGGCCACCGGAGCCTGCCAGGCCATTGCCGACGCCATCACCCTGCACGGCGCCCAGACCATCACGGCCAAGCCCCTGCAGCAGACAGGCGGTGCAGCATGACCGCCCGCCCCATGAAGCCCACCACCCTGCCCGTGGTGGAACAAGCCGCCCAGCGCGAATGGGCCGCAGGCTGGTACAGCGGCATGGCCGTGGGCATCGTCAACGGCCTGGGGCTGGCGGTGTTGCTGGGGTGGCTGCGATGACAGCGCCCCGCACCTGCGACGCCTTGGGCGTCCGCCAGCACCACGCCCAGCCATGCAACGGCTGCATGCCCGCGCCGCGCCGCTCACACCGCATTTGCAGCGCCGACCAGTGCCAGCAAGGCCGCGCGCCCTGCCCTTGCCCCACCGCCTGCGAGCTGCCCGAGCCCCTCGGCGCGCTGGGCCACCACCTGGCAGACGCCCCACCCACCCGCGCCGAACTGGCGGGCATCGCCCTGGTGCTGCTGGTGTGCGTGGCCGGGGTGGTTTTTTTGGTCAAAACGGCCATTAGCGCTTGATGGGCAAGCGCTAGTAGCTATCAATTTAATAGTTTCCCCAACCCTCCCACAGGAGATTTTCACCATGTCCCAAGCACCTACCAGCGCATCCACCACCGCATCGACCACCGACGTGGGCGAGTTCATCACCGATCTGGACGGCGGCCAGTTCGACCGCATGCTTTCTGCCGCACTCAGCCAAGTGGCTGCCGGCGTGATTGACAACGAGAAGACGGGCGAGGTGACCGTGAAGTTTTCGTTCGAGAAGATTCCCGGCACGCACCAGGTGCTGTGCAAGCACACCTGCAAGTTCAGCCGCCCCACCATGGACGGCAAGGCAGGCGAAGAGGTCACCCGCAAAACCGCGCTGCACGTAGGCAAGTTTGGCGTGCTGTCGCTGGCACCGCCCAACCAGATGGCATTTCTCGACCGCAAGGGCGAGCCCACCGTGGGTTGATGCCGCACCAGCCACGCAGCAGCACCCACCCCAACCACCACCCACCCACCGAAAGAACCCATGAGCGACACCAACAGCACCACCACCAGCATCGAAGCGCAAGACATGGCGCACGCCATTTTCAGCCCCGCCATGACGGTGCCCGACGCCTTCATTGAGGCCCTTGAAAGCGGCCAGGAGATTACCGCCGCCAGCAAAGCCATGGCCGCAGCCATTCAAGACCAAGAAGGCCTGGTGGCCCTGCCCGACAGCATGAAGGTGCACGACCTGGAGCACGCCATGCCCTACCGCCGCCATGCGCGCGGCAGCATGAACACTCCGTTTGTGGACCCCTTCGCCCGCTACACCACCGCCCACGCCGAAGACGGCGCCTGCGTGTTCATCAACGCCACCGACATGCAGGCCACGGCGGTGCTGAACCTGGGCACGCCAGACGTGCCCGGCCACGCGGACAACCTGGCCAAGCTCACGCCCATCAAAACGGCGGCATACCAGGCGCTGCTGACCATCACGCGCAGCGCCATCACCCAGCAGCAGGCGGCAGAGTTTTTTGAAGACTGGGCGGGCGAGCTGGAGTTTTACACCGACGACGCGCAAGTCACCCCCAAGCAAGCCGTGGCAGCCGTGCGCCGCATCACCATCGAGGCGCTGGCAAAGGTGGAGAGCGAAGAGCAATCGCTCAGCGCCACCCGCTCGGCCTTCGAGAGCGTGACGGCCAGCAGCAAAGAGCCCATCCCCACCCGCGTTTACTTCGCCTGCAGGCCCTACGCAGACCTGCAAAGCCGCACCTTTGTGCTGCGCCTGGGCGTGCTGACGGGCGAGAAAACGCCCCGCCTGATGCTGCGCATCCTCAAGGCCGAAGAGCACGCCGAAGAAATGGCCGAAGAGCTGTGCGGGCTGGTGCGCGACGCCATCGACCTCGCCACCATCCCCGTGCTGGTGGGGCAGTACACCAAGGCGCAGTAAGCGCCACCACGCAGCAAGGCCCGCCATGTTCAATACCACTGGAACCGGATACCTCAGCCGCACCCGGCCCGTGGTGGACACGGCGCCCGATGGTGCGTGGCGCCTGACCCTGCTGGTGTTCGACCGCCTGGGCCCGCGCGAAGCCGAACCATGGCGCGTGCGCTGGGTGGGCGACGCGGCCCGCGCCTGGCATGCCCAGCACCAGCACCTGCTGGAGCCCGGCGCCGTGCTGCGCGTGCACCTGGAGCGCGCCCGCGCCTACCAGGGCCAGGGCGGCGCACCCGAGATACATGCGCGCGTGATTTCCATCGAAATAGAACCAAAACGCCCGCCAGCCGTGCGCGAACAGCTATCAAACCAAGAGCAACCGGCCAGCGTGGCCGCATGAATCCACCCACCCACCACCAGCACGACATGACCACCAAACGCCCCATCCGCACCGCCATCGCCCGCTCGCTGCCCGCCAGCACACCGCAAGCGGCAACGCCCACCCTGGTGCAACCACTGCCCGTGCGCATGCTGCACAGCGCCGCCGCCACCATCCTGCAGCGCGGGCAAGAGCGCGACACCAGCCAGGACGGCCAGGCGCAAGAGCGCAGCATGGCCGCCACCGTGGCCGCGTTCAATTCCATCGAGGGCACCGCGTTGACGGAGCGCCAGGGCTGGGCCTTTATGCAGACCTTGAAGCTGGTGCGCGCAGCCAACACCGCGCGCAATGGCCGCTACAACCCAGACGACTACCTCGACGGCGCAGCCTATGCCGCGCTGGGCGCTGAGGCCGCAGCAGGCGGGGCGGGCAAGGCATGAGCACCCCACAAGAAACGCCCGTATTCGTGCGGGTCAATGGCGGCAAGCTGGCGCGATTTCAGGTCGCAACAAGCGACTGCGAACGCGCCCGCCAGGCAGTCATCCACCACCTTCGCACCAACGGGCCAAAACCCGAATCGGCCGTGCTGGCGCTCATTCAACACCGGAACGCAACCCAAGAAAGCCACGCATGACAACCACCACCGCAACACAAACGAGCCGCCTTTTGCGCCTCCCCCAGGTCGAGAGCATGACGGGCCTCAAGCGCAGCTCGATTTATGCAGGCATGCGCAATGGACGGTTCCCGCTGTCTGTCCAGTTGTCCGCGCGCGCAGTAGCCTGGCGCGAACACGAGGTGCTGGCCTGGCTTGCATGCCCTGTGGCCATCACCAAACAGGCAGGGCCACTGCCCATCCGCCACAGCGGCGCCAAAGGAGTGCCAACGCGCCCCGGGTGGTTTGCAGTGGGCGCGATGGTTGAACACGAAGACGACGACACGCCAGACATTTGCAGCTGCAACCCCGAAACATTCGGGCAAGAAGGCCGCAGCTACGAAGAACAGTGCGCCAATGCACGCCTGATCGCACAGTCTCACAACCTGCTGGAGGCCGTCAGGGGGCTACTCATCCACCTCAACGCATGCGAGGTAAGCGACGAAGAAGCCGCCGCCATGGATTACGCCGAAACGGTGATTACCGCAGCCACCGGGGGCTGAGCGCATGACCTGGCTCCTCACCGCCACCGGCCGCGAGCACCACCTGGGCGCGTGCTCAGCCCTGCGCCCCGGCAACACCCCGCAGATTGAAGAAATCGCCCACGCCCTGGCGCAGATCAACCGCTACACCGGCCACGCCGCCCGCCCCTACAGCGTGGCAGAGCACAGCCTGCTGGTGTGCGACCTGGTGCAGGCCGCAGGGTTTGACTGCCACGCCCAAATGGCCGCCCTGCTGCACGACGCACACGAGGCCTTTTGCGGCGACGCCGCCACGCCCGTCAAACAGGTGCTGGGTGTGGCGTGGATGGCCTTCGAGAACACCCAGGCCCTGCTGGTGCGCGAGGCCTTCCAGATCCGCGCCGCGCACACCGCCCACCGCGCCGCCATCAAGCGCGCCGACCTCGTGGCCCTGGCCACCGAGCGGCGCGACCTGCTGCCCTTTGCGCACGAAGCCTGCATGCCCTGGCCCGTGCTCGACACCCCCGGCAACGAAGTGCCCCCCGCCAAGCTGCGGCTGAACACCCCCGAGCGCGAGGCCCACCCCTGGCACCACTGGCGCGACGCATTCATCGTGCGCTTTGCGCGACTGGACGCGGCCCGCCTGCAAGCCTTCACCGCCATCCCCGCCACCACCCCAGCCTAAGCCATGACCTTCAACAACAACCCCAACCGCAACGCCTGGCGCCCCGAAGAAGACGCCTTGCTGCGTCAGCACTTCGGCCTGATGGAAGACCAGGCCCTGGCAGACCTCATTGGCCGCCCCGTGCTCAGCCTGTCGGGCCGGGCCAACCGCATCCGTCTGTACAAAGAAGACAACCGCGCACGCAAGGCCAACCCCGAGTCGGCCCACATCCACCGCACCGCCCGCCCAAAGCCCGGCGCAGGCCTGCAAGACATCATGGCCACCGCCACGCCCTACGGCCCCGCACCCATCCCGGCCATGGGCGCCACGGCCCGGGCCATCATCTGCAACAGCGTGATGCGCGGCGCGCCCTACACCTGCCCCGAGCTGCGCCCCTTCGACGGCCGCCCCGGCGCCATGGACGCCTTTGCCCTGCCCAGCCGCCGGTTTGACCGGCGGGTCTATCGCGATGGGCGGGTGGAGGGGGTGGCATGAGCGCGACAGCACACACCCCGGGGCCGTGGTTTACGGGAAAGCCGCACTTCGGCCGGTACGGCATCTATTCAGAGCACACCGTAGGAGGGGGGCACTGCAAACAAGGCCGCCAATCAATCTGCATAGCCCATTACGAAGGCAAGGGCGGAGCGAAGGCGTACCACGACATGTTCAAAGCCAATGCCCGCCTGATCGCTGCAGCGCCTGAGCTGCTGGAGGCTCTGGAAGAAGCAGAAAACGCATTGGCCGACTACATCCCAACCATTGAGCGAACAGGCGCGTCATTGAACTACGGGCATTCGGTTCTAAAGAAAGCCCGCGCAGCCATCGCCAAGGCCACCGAAGACCAACCATGACCCGCAAACGCCGCCCACCCAAAACCCACTACAGCCTGGTGCACGAACTGTTCGCCAGCGACAGCGCCCCCATGCCCGCGCACACCCGCCGCCACCAGCTCACGCGCATGGCCGATGCTTTGAGTGAAATGATGCACGCCCCCAAGCCCGGCAACAACGCCTGGCGCGTCATCAGCGATGCGGTCAACCTGCTCGAAACCCTGGTGCTGTGCGGCGAAGCCCCGGTGAAAGACGCCACCACCGGCAAAACCATTGCCAGCCACTGGCGCGGCTGCGACGGCCAGCCCGTGGAAGTGGGCGACACCAGCGGCCTGCTGCTCGACGCCATCACCGCCATGGGCAAGGCAGGCGAGCGCGCATTCAACGGCCAGCCCATGCGCCTGGACGGCCCCGGCCTGCAAGCCGTGCGCGCCGTGCTCGAAGACTACCAAGCCGCCCTGGAATGCCTGCCCGCCCGCACCATGGTGCGCTGCCACCGCACGACAGAAAAGCGCATCCGCGAGATTTTTGGCCGCATTGATCACCTGCCCGATGGGGTGCATGTGATGGCGATTTGAGGGGACAGCATGAAAGAACGACCAATACTTTTCAACGGCGCCATGGTGCGTGCGCTGCTGGCTGGCACGAAGACGCAGACGCGGCGGGTGGTGAAGATGAAACCCCATCACCAAATCGAAGAACGCGACGACGGCACCCCGTGGCCTTGGATGCATGACGGCGAGCGCAATGCTGATTCGTGGCTGGCCTGTCCCTACGGCCAGCCCGGCGACCGGCTTTGGGTCCGGGAGACTTTCGTTCAAGGCTGGGACCACGACCCCGTCACCGACCGCATTAAGCGGTTCGACAGCGACGGAAAGCAAATCCCTATCAAGACGTGGTATCGGGCCGATGAAACGGACATAGGCTGGTGCGATGCAGATGGCTGGGAAGCCAACACGCCATGGAAGCCCAGCATCCACATGCCGAGGGAGGCCAGCCGCATCACCCTGGAGGTGACAGGCGTGCGCGTGGAGCGCCTGCAGGACATCAGCGAAGCGGATGCGCTTGCGGAGGGCTGCACCCAGAACCATAACGGCCATTTCTGGGGCGGCCCGCACCAGACAAGTGGCATGAAACAGATGGCTACAGCGCTACAGGCGTATCAAGACCTCTGGGAATCCATAAACGGCCCCGGCAGCTGGGACGCAAACCCCTGGGTGTGGGTAGTCGAGTTCAGGAGCACACGCCCATGCTAACCCCCCAATACATCCTCCCCACGCACCCCGAGCTGGTCGTAGACCTGTTCGCCGGCGGCGGCGGCGCCAGCACCGGAATCGAGCAAGCCATCGGCCGCCATGTGGACGTGGCCGTCAACCACGACACCGAGGCCGTGAGCCTGCACACAGCCAACCACCCGCAAACCCGCCACTTTTGCAGCGACGTCTTCGAGGTAGACCCGCTGATCGTGACCGACGGCCAGCCCGTGGGCCTGCTGTGGGCGTCGCCAGACTGCAAGCACTTCAGCAAGGCCAAAGGCGGCAAGCCCGTTAGCAAGAAAATCCGCAGCCTGGCCTGGGTAGTGGTGAAGTGGGCCAAAGCCGTGCGCCCACGCGTCATCTGCCTGGAGAACGTCGAAGAATTCCAGACCTGGGGGCCACTGGCAGACGACGGCCGCCCCTGCCCGCAGCGCAAGGGCCAGACCTTTGCCTTGTGGAAGAAGCAACTGCAAAACCTCGGCTACCAGGTAGAACACCGCGAGCTGCGCGCCTGCGACTACGGCGCACCCACCAGCCGCAAGCGCCTGTTTTTGGTGGCGCGGTGCGACGGCCAGCCCATCGTGTGGCCCAGCCCCACCCACGCCCAGCCCGACGCACGCGGCAAGGTGCCCGCAGGCATGAAGCCCTGGCGCACCGCCGCAGACTGCATCGACTGGACAGTGCCAGCGCCCAGCATTTTTGAGCGCACCAAGCCCCTGGCCGATGCCACCTGCAGGCGCATTGCCAAGGGGATCATGCGGTATGTGGTGGATGCGAAGGCGCCGTTTGTTGTCGCCACAAGCCAATACAATGTTTCGGGTGCACCGTCAGGGGAATTCGGGGAACCACTCGCCGCAAGCGAGCCACCCGGCACCGTGGAAAATCGAGCCCGCGCGAGACGGGCCCTGTCTGAAATGCCAGGCTCCACGGCGCTCAGTGCATCCACCCTCATCCAGACCGGCTACGGCGAACGCCCCGGCCAATCGCCCAGCGTGCCCGGGCTGGAAAAGCCCCTGGGCACCGTAGTTGCCGGGAAAAAACACGCACTGGTCACCGCCTTCCTCGCCAAGCACTACACCGGTGTGGTCGGCAGCAGCCTTGCCGCCCCCATGGGCACGGCCACCACGGTAGACCACCACAGCCTGGTGGCCGCGCACCTGGTGCACATGGGCCACGGCGAAGGCGCGTGCGGCACCAAGCGTTTCAGCCACGGCATCCGCAGCGTAGAGCAGCCCCTGAACACCGTCACGGCGCAGGGTGCGGCGGCGGGCCTGGTCACCAGCCACATGGTCAAGCTGCGCGGCGACAACGTGGGCGCCCCGGCCACCGACCCCGTGCACACCATCAGCGCCCAGGGCACGCACCATGGCGAGGTGCGCGCCTTCCTGGTCAAGTATTACGGCACCGACCAAGACCCCGCCCTGCGCGAGCCGCTGCACACCGTCACCACCAAAGACCGCTTTGGCCTGGTGCTGGTGCACGGCGAACCCTACGCCATCGTGGACATTGGCCTGCGCATGCTCACCCCCCGCGAGCTGTACCGCGCCCAGGGCTTCCCCGAAAGCTACCGCATCGACCGCGGCGCCGCAGGCGAGCCCATCACCAAAACCGCCCAGGTGCGCATGTGCGGAAACTCGGTTTGCCCACCCCTGGCCCGCGCCCTGGTGGCAGCGAACTACGCCGAGGTGCAGCAGCAGGAAAGGCGCGCGGCATGACAACATCAAAAACCATAGCTGGCAGCGCAGGCGCCGTAAGCGCTTGAGCCCAATTTGAATGAAAAAACCATGAACACACAAAAACCAGACATTCGCACCGCAGACCATGCCGAGCAGCACCTCGAAATGGTGGGCCGCTGGTACATGGTCAACCGGGACGGCATGGCGACGCTGTGCACTGACCGCGCCGACGCCGAAGCCGAGGCACGAAAAGCCGACAGGGAATGGCCGCGCAATGGGCCGCACCGGGCTGTGCGGCTTGTTGAATCCCCTCAATTCGGTGACTTCTTCCGGCTAAAAGGCCAGCGCATGGTGCTGTGCTCGCTGCTGCGCGAGTGCCTGCCGGTGATTGATGCGCTGATGCAGATTCCCGGCGACGATGACAGCGACGCGCATCTGAACGGACTGATGGCCCGCGTCGGTGATGCGCTTGATGCGATTGCAGAGGATAAGGTGAAGGGGGGTGAGTCGTGACAAACAAAAACCAACCCGAAGCGCTGCGACTGGCAGATGAGTTGGAAGACTCCCTCGAAAGTCACGACGGCTCATCGCTCACAGCAAGATGCCAAGGCATTGCGGATGACGCCGCCGCCGAACTCCGGCGCCAGTACGCCGAACTCGAAACCCTGGGCGCAAAGCTCAAGACCTACGAAGACCTTGGCGACGCAGGTAGCGACGTGCAGCTACTTCGCATGGGCTACGCCGCAGCGCGGCTGGAGATTGAGTCGCTCCAGGCGAAGTTGCACGCAGCAAAACAAATCAACGCGGCCCAGTTTGGGATGCTTGCAGCATCCATACCCGGCAGTGCCCTGCCAGGAAAGTGAAGGAACCCTAATGACCACAATCACCATCAGCGGCGCGGCAATCCAGCGCTACAAAATCGGCTACCGCTCCGACGAATGGGGCGTGCGCTCCAGTACCCCCAGCGGCATCCCGGACGCATCGGGTTCATGGGTACGCTACGAAGACCACGCCGCTGAATTCCAACGCCTTCACGCCTGCTATCAAGAGCTTGAGGCACAGGTCATTCGGGACTGCATGAGCACCCAGCAGGGCGCGGCCGATGGATTCTTCTTGCTGCTACCACAACGCCCGAAGCCGGAAGCGCCCGCTGGAACCGCCGGTCTTGACTGGGACGCGTACAGCGGCGCTCAGATGCTCGCCTTCGGACGTGACTGCTCTGATGCAGCGATTGCCGCTCTCCGCACCCAGCAGCCAGCACCAGCCGGGGCGAGCTACGAGAAGGCGTTGGAAGAGGCATTGCGCGAGCGCGATGATGCGGACGACTTTATCGACGCCCTGCTTGATGAGGTGCTCGGCACTGACCGAGCCGAATGGTCGAGCGCTTACGGGCGGGCGGATGCTCTGGAAGAGGTGCGCGAGCGCATCACCGCGCTACACAAGCCTGCTGTTGATCGGGCTTGGAAGCAGTTTGAAGCAGCCACCCAGCAAGCGGAGGTGCGGCCAGTCACTCCGTACACCTGCCCAAAGTGCCATGCGCTGTGGCTGCATTGGCCTGCAGAGCAGACTGGCTTTGGGCGCGATACATTGAACTGTCGCAGCGCCGATCACTGCCACTATTGCGAGAAAGCTGGCGTAGAGCAGTTGCAACGCCTTGAGCGAATTCCAGCAGCGCTACACGCACCCCAGCCCTCCCCATCGGCTGCGGTGGCGCTAAGTGATGACTTGCGCGACAGGCTTGTAGCCATCAGCGAAGCCATTGCGGATCAGGATGATCGAGCGGCACAAGCGATGCTCAGGGAAATCTTGAAAGCACCCCAGCCCTCGCCCTCAGCGCAGGGGGATGCGCTGGCCGCAGACCATACCGAGCATCCCCTCGAAATGGTTGGCCGCTGGTACATGGTCACACAGGACGGCGCAGCAACACTGTGCGTTGACCGAGAAGACGCCGAAGCCGAAGCACGAAAAGCCGACAGGGAATGGCCGCGCAATGGGCCGCACCGGGCTGTGCGGCTAGTTGAATCCCCTCAATTCGGTGACTTCTTCCGGCTCAAGGGCCAGCGCATGGTGCTGTGCTCGCTGCTGCGCGAGTGCCTGCCAGTGATTGAAGCACTGCTGAAGCTACCCGGCGACGACGACAGCGAAGCGCATCTGAACGGGCTTCTGGCCCGCGTCGGGGATGCGCTTGTGGCAGTGGCAGAGGATCAGGTGAAGAGGGGGGAGTCGTGACCCTGCCATACGACGTAGCCCGCTGCCCCGGGCGCATCACCCACCGCCCGCTGGGCAGCATCGCCAGCGTGCGCATCACCAGCAACGCAGGCCACAGCGAGTGCGTGCGCTGCCGCAGACGCGAGCCGGGCGCACCAGCCAACCAGACGCACATGGAGCCGCCCGTTTTCGTGGGCGGAAAGTGCCCTATGAGGATTTAGCCATGACAGACAAACAACCCGAGGCGCTGCGCCTGGCTGCGTTGATTGAGAAGACCGGGGCGAAAGGCTCACTACGTGACGAAGCCGCAGCCGAACTGCGCCGCCAACACGCCGAACTCGAAACCCTGCGCGCAAAGCTCAAGACCTACGAGGACTTGGGCGACGCCGGGAGCGACGTGCAGCTACTTCGCATGGGCTACGCCGCAGCAAGGCTGGAGATTGAGTCGCTCAATGCGCAGTTGCACGCAGCGCGGGGGGATGCTGCGAGGTATCGGCTGGTGCGCCGAGGCCAGCATTGGAGCGTGATTAACGGTATCGGCAACGGCTTGCGTGCGGAGGAACTAGATGCCGCCGTTGACGCTGCCCGCAAGCAAGGAGCAAACCATGACTGAGCCGACAAATAAAGAACTAGATGCAGTGATTACGCACTACCGGACACGCATCTACCCACAGGACATGCAACCTCATTTTGAGCGAGCAATCATGCGCGCAGTCCTTGCCAAGTGGGGCACTCCCGCCTCTGTGGGGGTGGAGCCAGTGGCTTGGGCCTTTAAGTACGACGATGGGACTTGGCATGACCCCTCGACAACAGAGCACTCATCTGGGATGCGTCCTTTGTTCGCAGCACCTCAGCCCGTGGAGCGAGAGCCGCTGACAGATGAGCAGATCAAAGATCTTCAGGATGACGGCGTGTTCTTGGGAACGTGCCGCCAGATTGTCAGAGCCATCGAAGCCGCACACGGCATTAAAGGGGGCCAGCCATGCGCCTGACAGTCATCGAGTTCGCCGAGCGCTACCGCATCAAAGAAGCCGCCGCATCCAAGCTACTGCGCAGGGCGGCGTTGGACGGGCGGCTGGAGGTCAGCTACGACGACAGCTACAAGGCTACGTACACCGGCAGCAGCGAGCGATACCTTGAATTGTCTCGGGAGTACCGCGAGAGAAAGCCGCAGCGCAGGCCATCGAAGCCGCGCACCCTGCTGGGACGGACTCAGCCAGTGGCGCGGACAAGCCCGTGGGCAGGGCTGCTGCCATGAGCCGCCGCGCCCGCACCCGCCGCGACCGGCGCGAGCCGGTTCCAGACTTTGACGACACCCCAGACACGGAGACCCAAAAGTGACCGAAGCCGCACTACTCGACCGCCTGGACAAAATGGCCAGCGCCATGCAACTGCTGGCCCAGGCCCTGGGCACCCGGCTGACGCGCGAGCAGCTCGCGCAGCGGCTGGGCATCCACCGCAACACGCTGCGCATTCGGCTGCAGCAAGACCCGCGCTTTCCGCGCCCGGCCAGCGATGGGCGCTGGCTGCTCAGCGAGATTGTGGAGTGGGAGCAGAGCCAACACCACTGATGCGCCGCGCCAGCTCGCGCCCGGTGGGGTTGTAGTACACCAGGGCGCGGGTGGCGCTGGACCACCCAAAAATCTTGCACAGCGTGAGCACATCCACCACCGGCGCCAGGCGCGTGGCTGCGGTGTGGCGGGCATCGTGAAAAGTGAACCCCTCCAACCCGGCCCGGCCCCGGTACTTGCGAAACATGGCATCCAACGTCTGCGCCCGCAGGCCAAACACCAGCGCCTCATCCCACCCGCGCAGGGCCGCAATGCTGCGCTGCGCCGTGGGCGATAGCGGCACCTCGCGCCCCTTGCCGGTCTTTGTCTCGCCCGCGTGCAGCACCACAAAGTCGCCGCGCACGTCCTGCCAGCGCAGCCCGCACAGCTCGCCCGCCCGCATGCCCGTCTGCAGGGCCAGCACAAAGCACCACCCCACCGCCTGGGCCACGCTGCGCACAGGCGCCCGGCCGCGCCACCCCATCGCGCGCAGCATGCGCCGCACCTCGCTAGGCTGAATGATCCGCTCGCGGTGGTCAGGCTCTGCCGGCCGCCGCACGTCCGCCATGGGGTTGCTGGCAATCCAACGCCACTCGCGCCGCGCCACCTCCAGCACATGCGACACCAGCGTCATGTCACGCAGCACAGCGCCCCGCGCATTGACAGCCAGCCGCCCATCACGCCACGCGGCCAGGTGCGACGGCTGCAGGTCAGCCAGCCGCATCCGCGCCGGAAAGTCCGCCTGCTTGGGGAAGGCCCGCAGGCGCAGCAGCTCTTTGACCTCGCCCCGCTTCGAGGGCGACACCTCGCGCCCGTAGCGGTCAAGCGCATCCTGCAGCGTCTTGATCTCGCCCGTGCGCCCGTCGCCCGCCGCCAGCAACTCCATGCGCCGCCGCGCCGCCCACTCCAGCGCAGCGCGCTTGGTGGGGTGTGTGCCAGCATCGCGCTGCCCGCGCACCTCGATCTGCACGCGCCAGGTGCCCGCTGATGTCTGCTTGGGGGTGGCCATTCGGCTACAGCGTGTTTCCCTTATGAAGGATGCGCTTAGCCTGAACATAGGCTGCATGCGCCTCTTCTTGCGTGGCGAATAGACCAAGGCTGATCTTCTTTTCTCCGCTGCGGATTGTGGACTTCCATAGTCCACTAGCTTTGTGCATCTGCGCCCCAAGCAAAGAAGCGCTCGATCCAACAGAAGGCGCTCTCCTATTCTGGCTATTGAGGAGTGAATCAGTTACACGAAGATTCTCCAGCCTATTGTCAGTGCGGATACCGTTGATGTGGTCGAGCATAGGCGGCCATTCATCATGAACCATGAGCCATATGAGGCGGTGCGCACTGATTTTTTTCCCCAGCAGACTTACACGCATATATCCAGTGCTTTTGTGAAGCCCACCAGCCAATTCTCCAGTTTTCCTACCCCAATGATCGAATCTCCACCGAAGTTCTCCGGTGCTCTGGTCGTAGGATAGGTATTCCCGCGCAATGTCGGCGGTAAGATCGGCAGAAGCCATAAAGCGGTCCCTTCGCTAAGTGGTTAGAGCCCGCAATGGACTGCAATCCATTGTGGGCTCGCCTATTCTATGCGCATCGGTTTTTTATTGCTGGGATTGTGGGGAAAATTTGGGGGCGGGCGCCGTGCAAATGCGTGCACGCGGCGCACTTTAGCACGCCGCGCAGGCGCGCAAGCCTTTGTTTTGTTTGAGATTGTGCGCCTGTTGCACTGCGGTGCAAGGTAGGATGGTGCCCCGAGCCGGGGTCGAACCGGCACGCCCCTTTGCAGGAAGCGGCGGATTTTAAGTCCGCAGTGTCTACCAATTTCACCATCGGGGCTGGGCCGCACGGTCCCTGCACTTGATCGCAGCGTACCCCCGGCCACGCGCATGCGCAAGCCATTGCGCATGCTGCGATTTCCCCTTGAACCGCAGAAATGGAAAAGGGAAGCCGAAGCTTCCCTTTCAAAACTGGAGCGGGAAAAGAGTCTCGAACTCTCGACCTCAACCTTGGCAAGGTTGCGCTCTACCAACTGAGCTATTCCCGCATCGACCTGTTCACACCGCTAAAATTTTTATCAGTGCTGGCTGGCAAGCCTCAAATTATAGTGCATTTTTTCGCACTTTTCCAAAAACCACCATTTTCTCGATGCATGGCTTTTTGAAAACCAATGTACCGGATGGAGTTTCTGGAGGCGCGGTCCGGAGTCGAACCGGACTAACCGGATTTGCAATCCGGGGCATAACCGCTTTGCTACCGCGCCAGAAAAACCGACCACTTCGACAAAAAAGGGAAGCAACTGCTTCCCTTTTCATGGAAATTGGAGCGGGAAAAGAGTCTCGAACTCTCGACCTCAACCTTGGCAAGGTTGCGCTCTACCAACTGAGCTATTCCCGCATTTACCACAGCCGCACATTCTACAACGTTTGTCCGCGATGACTGAATTGTAGCGCAATTTTTCGGCTGCGGAAGAAAAAACCACTCAATGTTTCACGGATTCCGGTGCCGCTGCGGTCACCGACTTCTCGACCGCTGCAGCCGCCACGGCGGCCGCCACCTCCTCATCGGTCAGTGGCACGGGTTTGTGCGTCAGCGCAACTTCAAGCACCTTGTCGATCCACTTGACGGGCACGATCTCCAGGCCGCTTTTGACGTTGTCCGGGATTTCCTGAAGATCCTTGACGTTCTCCTCGGGAATCAGCACGGTCTTGATGCCGCCACGCAGCGCCGCCAGAAGCTTTTCCTTGAGGCCGCCGATGGCGGTGACCTCGCCGCGCAGCGTGATCTCACCGGTCATGGCCACGTCACCGCGCACCGGGATGCCAGTGAGCGCCGACACAAAGGCTGTAACCATGGCCGCACCTGCGCTCGGGCCGTCCTTGGGGGTGGCGCCATCCGGCACATGGATGTGCACATCCTTCTTTTCAAAGGCCTCGTCCTTGATGCCCAGCATGCGTGCACGGCTGCGCACCACGGTGCGCGCAGCCTCCACCGATTCTTTCATCACATCTCCGAGCGACCCGGTGCGCGTGATGACGCCCTTGCCCGGCATGGTGACGGCCTCGATGGTCAGCAAATCGCCGCCCACCTCGGTCCAGGCCAGGCCCACAACCTGGCCCACCTGGTTCTGCTCCTCGGCGCGGCCATAGGTGTACTTGCGCACGCCCAGGTAGTCGGGCAGGTTGTCGGCGGTGACGACCACCTGGGGTTCGAGCTTCTTGAGCAGCAGCCCCTTGACCACCTTGCGGCAGATCTTGGACAGCTCACGTTCCAGCGAGCGCACACCGGCTTCGCGCGTGTAGTAGCGCACCATGTCGCGCACGGCCGACTCGGTGATCTGCAGCTCCTCTTCCTTCACGCCATTGTTTTTCAGCTGCTTGGGCAGCAGGTACTTCATGGCGATATTGGTCTTCTCGTCCTCGGTGTAACCCGACAGGCGGATGACCTCCATGCGGTCGAGCAGCGCCGACGGAATGTTCATCGAGTTCGACGTCGCCACGAACATCACATCCGACAGGTCGAAATCGACCTCGACATAGTGGTCACCAAAGGTGTGGTTCTGCTCGGGGTCGAGCACTTCCAGCAGCGCGCTGGACGGGTCGCCCCGGAAGTCCTGGCCCAGCTTGTCGATCTCGTCGAGCAGGAACAGCGGGTTGCGCGTACCGATCTTGCCGAGGCTCTGCAACACCTTGCCCGGCATGGCGCCGATGTAGGTGCGGCGGTGGCCCCGAATTTCAGCCTCGTCGCGCATGCCGCCCAGCGCCATGCGCACGTACTTGCGCCCCGTCGCCTTGGCGATGGACTGGCCCAGCGACGTCTTGCCCACCCCCGGTGGGCCGACCAGGCACAGGATGGGCGCCTTCACCTTGTCCACGCGCTGCTGCACCGCAAGGTATTCAAGGATGCGGTCCTTGACCTTGTCGAGGCCGTAATGGTCTTCATTGAGCACCACCTCGGCGTTGCCCAGGTCGTGCTTGATCTTGGTCTTCTTGCTCCAGGGCAGCGAGACCAGTACGTCGATGTAGTTGCGCACCACCGTGGCCTCGGCCGACATGGGCGACATGAGCTTGAGCTTCTTCAGCTCGGCCTCGGCCTTCTTGCGGGCCTCGGCGGGCATCTTGGCAAGCTTGATCTTCTTGTCGATCTCTTCGAGGTCCGCACCCTCCTCGCCTTCGCCCAGCTCTTTCTGGATAGCCTTGACCTGCTCGTTCAGGTAGAAGTCGCGCTGGTTTTTCTCCATCTGGCGCTTGACGCGACCACGGATCTTCTTGTCGACATTGAGGATGTCCACCTCGCGGTCGAGCTGCTCGAACAGGTTTTCCAGCCGCTCCTTGACGTTGGAAAGATCCAGCACCGCCTGCTTGTTCTCCAGCTTGAGCGGCAGGTGTGCAGCAATGGTGTCTGCCAGACGGCCCGGATCGTCGATGCTGGCGATGGACGTCAGGATCTCGGGCGGAATCTTCTTGTTCAGCTTGACGTATTGGTCAAACTGCTGCATCACGGCACGGCGCAGCGCCTCGATCTCGCTGGGGCGATGTTCGTCGGCGCCGGCCTCGACCGGCGTGACCGTGGCCGAGAAATGCGAATCGGCATCCTCGATCGGGCCCACCAAGGCGCGCTGCTGGCCTTCGACCAGCACCTTCACGGTACCGTCCGGGAGCTTGAGCATCTGCAGGATGGTGGAGATGCAGCCTACGTCGAACATGTCGTCGACAGAGGGTTCGTCCTTGGCCGCCGCCTTCTGGGCCACCAGCATGATGCGGCGGTCGGCCTCCATGGCCAACTCCAGCGCCTTGATGCTCTTGGGGCGGCCCACGAACAGCGGAATCACCATGTGGGGGAAAACCACCACATCGCGCAGCGGCAGAAGCGGCAGCGCAACGGGTGTGGGGGGCAAGGGGGTATGTCCGGACATGGAAATCCTCATGAAACTACTAGGAATATGGTCCGCAGACAGTGATTTTCAACCCGGAGTCGTCTCCTGAATTGAACGGCCAGCGCAACCGCGCTGGCGCAAGGGTCGAACGGCAGCGTTTGCCTGAACAAGGGCAACAGGCTTTCAGGCCTTTTTCGCTGCTTCGCGGTACACCAGCAGAGGTGGCTTGCTCTCATCGATGGTGGATTCATCCACCACCACTTTTTCGACATTCGTGGCGTTCGGCAGATCGAACATGGTACCGATCAAGGCCTGCTCCAGGATGGAGCGCAGGCCGCGGGCGCCCGTCTTGCGGGCCAACGCCTTGCGCGCGATGGCCTTGAGTGCAGCCGGGCGGATCTCCAGCTCGGCGCCTTCCATGGCCAGCAGCTTGCTGTACTGCTTGACGAGCGCATTCTTGGGCTCGGTCAGAATCTGCACCAGTGCATCTTCATGCAGCTCGGCCAGCGCCGTCACCACCGGCATGCGGCCCACCAGCTCGGGAATCAGGCCGAACTTGATCAGATCTTCAGGTTCAATCTCCTGGAACACGTCCGACAGCGAGCGCTGCTTCTTGCTCTTGACGGCAGCACCAAAACCGATGCCCGAAGCCTCGGTGCGGTTCTCGATGACCTTTTCCAGCCCGGCAAAGGCGCCACCGCAGATGAACAGGATGTTGGTCGTGTCGATCTGGAGAAAATCCTGGTTCGGGTGCTTGCGCCCGCCCTGCGGCGGCACGCTGGCCATGGTGCCTTCAATGAGCTTGAGCAGCGCCTGCTGCACGCCCTCGCCCGACACGTCACGCGTGATGCTGGGGTTGTCCGACTTGCGCGAGATCTTGTCGATCTCATCGATGTAGACGATGCCGCGCTGGGCGCGCTCGACTTCGTAATTGCAGCTTTGCAGCAGTTTCTGGACGATGTTCTCCACGTCCTCGCCCACGTAACCCGCCTCGGTCAGCGTGGTGGCGTCGGCCATCACGAAGGGCACATCCAGCATGCGGGCGAGCGTCTGTGCCAGCAGCGTCTTGCCCGAGCCCGTGGGGCCGATGAGCAGGATGTTGCTCTTGGACAGCTCCACATCGTCCTTGCCCGCCTTGTCCTTGTGGCGCAGCCGCTTGTAGTGGTTGTACACCGCCACGGCCAGGGTGCGCTTGGCGACCTCCTGGCCGATGACGTAGTTGTCCAGGTTGGCCTTGATCTCGGCCGGCGTGGGCAGATCGCTGCGCGCCTCGCGGCCCAGTTCACCCGAGGGAAGCTCGTCCCGGATGACTTCATTGCACAGGTCAATGCACTCGTCGCAGATAAAGACCGACGGACCGGCGATCAGCTTCTTCACCTCGTGCTGGCTTTTGCCGCAAAACGAGCAGTAAAGGGTTTTTTCGCTGGAAGAGCCTTTTTTCTCGGCCATGGGGGGCTGTGCCTTGTGTTACTTGAATCGTTGTCGGGATGATAACCAAACGGAGACGGGACGAAAGGGCGCTCATCCGGTGGAAAAGCGCCCCGTTTCCCGCCACTGCACCGCTCAGGGGCGCTTGGCGATCACCTGGTCGATGATGCCGTAGTCCTTGGCCTCATCGGCGGTCATGAAGTAGTCGCGCTCGGTGTCGCGCTGGACCTTTTCCAGCGACTGGCCCGTGCGCTCGGCCAGGATGCGGTTCATCTGGTCTTTGGTGCGCAAGATGTCACGGGCATGGATCTCGATGTCGGTCGCCTGGCCGCGCGCGCCACCCAGCACCTGGTGGATCATGACCTTGGAATTGGGCAGCGAGAACCGCTTGCCCTTGGCCCCTGCGGCCAGCAGGAAGGCGCCCATGCTGGCAGCGAAGCCGCAGCACAGGGTGGACACATCGGGCTTGATGAACTGCATGGTGTCATAGATCGCCATGCCTGCCGTGACGCTGCCGCCGGGGGAGTTGATGTAGAAAGAGATGTCCTTGTCCGGGTTTTCGCTTTCCAGGAACAGCAGCTGCGCCACCACCAGGTTGGCCGTCTGGTCGTTGACCTCGCCCACCAGGAAGATCACGCGCTCCTTGAGCAGGCGCGAATAGATATCGTACGAACGCTCGCCGCGGCCCGATTGCTCGATGACCATCGGGATCATGCCCAAGGCTTGTGTTTCCAGTGCACTCATGTTTTCTCCAGTCAGGCGGGTACTGTACCCAGAAATGAATTGGGGCTTGTGAACGCGGTCACAAGCCCCCAAAAGGTGTCATGCACCGTCACGGGTCGCAAAAAAGCGCCCCGTGCGCGGGCAAGAATCAGCCCTGACCGCCCATCAGTTCGTCGAAGGACACGGCCTTGTTGGTCACCTTGGCCTGGCCCAGCACAAACTCGGCCACATTGCTTTCGATCACCACGGCCTCGACTTCAGCCAGACGCTGGCGGTCGCCGAAGTACCAACGCACCACGTCTTCGGGCTTCTCGTAGCTGGCGGCCAGCTCGTCGATGTGGGCCTTGAGCTGCTCGGGCTTGGCCTGCAGGTTGTTGGCGCGCACCAGTTCGGCCACCACCAGGCCCAGGCGCACACGGCGCTCGGCCTGTGCGCGGAAGATGTCGTCGGGGATCTCGGCCTTGTCGGCATCCTTCACGCCGCGCTGCTTCAGGTCGGCGCGTGCGCCTTCCTTCAGGCGATCGATCTCGGCCTGCACGCTGGCGTTGGGCAGGTCGAGTTCGGCCTTGGCCAGCAGGGCTTCCATCACGGCCGCCTTGTTGCGGGCCAGCAGGCGGAACTTGACTTCGCGCTCGAGGTTGGTCTTGATGTCGGCACGCAGGCCGGCCACGGTGCCGTCGGCAATGCCCAGCGACTTGGCCAAAGCGTCGTTCACTTCGGGCAGGTTCGCGGCTTCGATCTTCTTCACGGTCACGAGGAAGTCGGCGGTCTTGCCGGCCACATCCTTGCCGTGGTAGTCCTCGGGGAAGGCCAGCGGGAAGGTCTTGCTCTCACCCACCTTCATGCCACGCACGGCATCTTCGAATTCCTTGAGCATCTGGCCTTCGCCGACCAGGAACTGGAAATCTTCGGCCTTGCCGCCCTGGAACACTTCACCGTCGAGCTTGCCTTCGAAGTCCACGGTCACGCGGTCGCCGTCCTGGGCGGCGGCGTCCATGGCGCGCTGGGCAAAGGTGCGGCGCTGCTTGCGCAGGATGTCGAGGGTCTTGTCGATGGCGCCGTCGTTCACTTCAGCCGACAGCTTTTCCACTTCGGCGCCTGCCAGGTCGCCGATCTTGACTTCGGGGAACACTTCAAAAACGGCGTCAAAGGTCACTTCACCTTCGGGCGCGCCTTCTTTTTCGGTGATGCGGGGCTGGCCGGCCACGCGCAGGTTGGCCTCGTTGGCGGCCTGTGCAAACGCCTCACCCACCTTGTCGTTCAGCACTTCGTACTGCACCGAGTAACCATAACGCTGCGACACCACGTTCATGGGCACCTTGCCGGGACGGAAACCGTCCATCTTGACGGTGCGGGCCAGGCGCTTGAGGCGCGTTTCCACCTCGCTCTGGATGGCGGACAGGGGCAGGCTCAGCGTGATCTTGCGTTCGAGCTTTTCGAGGGTTTCAACGGTAACAGCCATGGCTACTCCTAATTTTCTGAATAAACGCGCCATCTGCCGTGCAGTGGCGCCGTGTCCGGACAAGTCTCAAAGGGGTGGTGCGCGGGGGGGGACTCGAACCCCCACACCATTGCTGGCGTCAGGACCTAAACCTGGTGCGTCTACCAATTTCGCCACCCGCGCGGTCTTCAAACAGACAGGCGGCAAGTACGACCTGCCGCCTGTATGAAACTGGTTAACTCTTGATTTTAACCTGATGCGCGAGACATCAATCGCCAGCGCTCACCACGGGCTCCGGACGGCGCACGCGGAACCAGGCGGCATACATGGCGGGCAGCGCCAGCAGCGTGAGGACGGTGGCCACGATCAGGCCGCCCATGATGGCCACGGCCATCGGGCCCCAGAACACGCTGCGCGAGAGCGGGATCATGGCCAGCACAGCGGCGGCCGCTGTCAGTACGATGGGACGCGCGCGGCGCACCGCCGACTCGACAATGGCGTCCCACGCCGGCACCCCGCGCGCACGGTCCTGCTCGATCTGGTCGATCAGGATCACCGAGTTGCGCTGGATCATGCCCATGAGCGCAATCACGCCCAGCAGCGCCACGAAGCCGAACGGCCGTCCCAGCAGGATCAGCGCCCCCGCCACGCCAGCGATGCCCAGCGGCCCGGTCAGAAACACCAGCATGGCGCGGCTGAAGCTGTGCAGTTGCAGCATGAGCAGCGTGAAGATGATGAACAGCATGATGGGCACGCCCGCCGCGATGGACGACGAGCCCTTGGAGCTTTCGGCCACCGCGCCCGCCACCACGATACGGTAGGCACCCTGCCCGGCGTCGTGCCATACGGCCTCGATCTTGCGCAGATCGGGCAGCAGTGCCTGCGTCACCGTGGCGCCCTGCAGGCCTTCGACCACGTCGCCCTGCACCGTGATGGCGTATTCGCGGCCCTCGCGCCACATCACGCCCGGCTCCCAGCTGAACACCGGCTTGGCGATCTGCGTGAGCGGAATCGACCGGCCCGAAGCGGTCGGCAGATAGGCGTTGGCGATGTCGGTGATGGCACGGCGCTCGTCCTCGGGCTGGCGCAGCACGATGTCGATGAGCTTGTCGCCCTCGCGGAACTGTCCCACCTGCATGCCCGACTGCATGACTTTGGACGCCTGCGCGATGGACTGGCTTGTCACGCCCAGCGCACGCGCTTTGTCCTGGTCCACCTCCAGGCGCAGCACCTTGACGGACTCGTTCCAGTTGTCGTTCACACCGCGCATCTGGGGCGATGCGCGCATCACGGCCTTGACTTCATCGGCATAGCCGCGCAGTACGGCAGGGTCGGGGCCCACCACGCGGAACTGCACAGGGTACGGCACCGGCGGCCCGTTGGGCAGCAGCTTGACGCGGCCGCGCACCTCGGGGAATTCCTGGGCCAGCAAGTCCGGCAACGTCTGCATGAGCGCCTTGCGTTTTTTGAGGTCCTGCGCCAGCACGATGAACTGCGACACATTGCTCTGCGGGAACACCTGGTCCAGCGGCAGGTAAAAGCGCGGCACGCCCGAGCCCACCCAACCGCTCACCGTGGCCACGCCGGGCTGCTCCATCAGGCGCGCCTCAACCCGGCGCGTCACCTCTTCGTTGCCCGCGAACGAGGTGCCTTCGGGGAACCACAGGTCCACCAGAATTTCGGGCCGGTTCGAGTCGGGGAAGAACTGTTGCTGCACCACGCCCATGCCGGAAATGCCCAGTACAAAGGTCAGCACGGTGGCGCCAATGGTGGTCCAGCGGTGCTCCACACACCAGTGCACCAGGCGCCGGAAGGCTCTGTAGAAGGGGCTGTCGAACACCTCGTGCGGGTCGTCGGTGATGCCTGCCGCCGCCACATGGGGCGGGCGCTTGAGCAGCAGCGTGCCCAGATAGGGGACGAAATACACCGAGGCCAGCCAGCTCAGCACCAGCGCGATCACCGTCACGGCAAAGATGGCGAAGGTGTACTCGCCCACGGCCGACTTGGCGATGCCGATCGGCAAAAAGCCCGCCGCCGTGATGAGCGTGCCGGTCAGCATGGGCATGGCCGTCAGCTCGTAGGCGAACGTGGCGGCACGCATCTTGTCGTAACCCTCTTCGAGCTTGAGCACCATCATCTCGACGGCGATGATGGCGTCGTCCACCAGCAGGCCCAGCGCGATGATGAGCGAGCCCAGCGACACCTTGTGCAGCCCGATGCCCCAGTACCACATGGCCAGAAAGGTCACCGCCAGCACCAGCGGGATGGTGATGGCCACCACCAGGCCCGGGCGCGGGTCGATGTACCAGCGCCGCCACCAGCGCTGCTCTCCCGCGCGCTTGTGCATCCCCAGGCTGATGAAGCTCACGGCCAGCACGATGGCTACCGCCTCGATCAGCACCTTGACGAATTCATTGACCGAGCTGGCCACCGATTTGGGCTGATCCTGCACGTTCACCAGCTCCACCCCCGCCGGAAGCGATTGCGCGATGGAAGCCGTGGTCATTTGCAGCGCCTTGCCCAGACGGATGATGTCGCCGCCCTTGGTCATCGAAACGCCCAGTGCGATCACCTCGCGCCCCTCGTGGCGCACCTTCACCGCCGTGGGCTCGACGTAGCCACGGCGGATCTCGGCGATGTCGCCCAGGCGCAGCTGCGCACCCGAGGCACCCCGGATGGGCATCGCGCGCAACTCCTCGATGGCCTGGAACTGGCCCGCCACGCGCACCTGCACCTGATCGAGCGGCGTCTGCACCACGCCCGCGCTCTCCACCGCGTTCTGCTGGCCCAGCTGCGCCAGCACGGCGTTCATGTCCAGGCCCAGTTGCGACAGGCGCTTTTGTGAAATCTCGATGTAGAGCTTCTCGTCCTGCACGCCGAACAGCTCCACCTTGGCCACATCGGGCACGCGCAGCAACTGCTGGCGCACGTCGTCGGCAAACTGCTTGACCTCGGCCGCACTGAAGCCCTCGGCCTGCAGCGCATAGATCACGCCATACACATCGCCGAAATCGTCGTTGAAGAATGGCCCCTGGATGCCCTGCGGCAGGGTGTAGCGCATGTCGCCCACCTTCTTGCGCACGGTGTACCAGATGTTGGCCACCTCGGCGGCGCGCGTGCTGTCCTTGATCTCCAGGATGATCTGCGACTCGCCGGGCTTGGAGTAGCTGCGGATCTTGTCGGCGTTGGGCACCTCCTGCAGAGTGCGCTCGATCTTGTCGGTCACCTGCTCGGCCACCTGCTGCGCCGTGGCACCGGGCCAGTAGGTGCGCACCACCATGGCGCGGAAGGTGAACGGCGGGTCTTCGTCCTGCCCGAGCTGAAAGTAGGCGGTAAAGCCCAGCACCATCAGCACCACCATGAGGTAGCGCGTCAGCGGGGCGTGGTCGATGGCCCACTTGGAGAGGTTGAACCCCTCTGGGGTTTGCACATGCTTCATGGTGCGCTCACTGGGCTGACGATGCGACAGGGGCCGAAGCTGCCGTCACCGGAACTTCATTTTTAGTAGCTTCCAGCGCTTGACTGGATTGGCCTGGAGCCGTTTTTGGCTTGTAAACCACCACCTTCTGCCCTGGCGTCAGCACATGCACCCCGGTGCTCACCACCTGCATGCCAGGCGCCAGCCCCCCCGCTACCACAGCCTCGTTGCCATCGGCCGTGGCGATCTGCACCACCTGCGAACGCACGGTGCTGGTGCCGGGCTCATACACCCAGACCGCCGTGGCCTGGCCCTCCTGGCGCAGCGCCGTGGTGGGCAGCTTGATCGCCTGCACACCCGCATGGCCCACCGCTTCGGGCAGGACATGCACCGTGGAGCCCAAGGGCGGCGCCTCGGCACCCTCGACCCCGGCTTTCACCATATAGGTACGCGTCACCGGGTCGGCACTGGCCGAGACCTCGCGCACGCGCCCCTGCAGGGGCGCGCCACCGGCCCAGAGGCGCACTGCCACGCTCTGGCCCGGCCTGATCTGTGCCACCTTGTCCTCGGGCACGGCAAACACCACGTCGCGCGGGCCGTCCTGGGCAATCCGCACCACCGGCGAACCGGCGGCCACCACCTGGCCGGTTTCGGCTTCAATGCCCGTGACCACACCCGCCACATCGGCCACCAGACGGGTGTACCCCGCCTGGTTGCCCTGTGACGACGCCTGCGCGCGCGCCTGCTCCATTGTGGACTGCGCCGCCTTGAGCGAGGCCTCGCGGCGCTCCAGCTCGGCGCCGCTGATGAAGTTCTGCTCTTTCAGGGCTGCAAAGCGCTTGAACTCGGCCGCCGCCAGATCGAATTGCGTCTGCGCCGACGACAGCTGGGCACGCGCCGCCGCCGCTGCCAGCTGATAGTCCTGCGGGTCCAGCTGCGCCAGCACCTGACCGGCCTGCACCCGCTGGCCCAGTTCAGCGTGGCGCTGCACGATCTTGCCCGCCACCCGGAAGCCCATTCGCGTTTCAACCCGCGCACGCACCTCGCCCGAGTATTCCTGCCGGGCCTGCAAGGCGCCCACGCCCACCGTCATCAGCTTGACCGCGCGCACCGGCTCGGCGGGCGGCGCCGCAGGCGAGCAGGCCGCCAGCAGTGCCGCCGTGGCCATCAGCCCGGCGCTGCGCCGCACGGTGCGGCTGGCGCGGAAAAAAAAGAACCCCTGACGGGGCCATGGTGCGAACGATGTGCGCATGGACATAGTGATGAATATTACTGACTGACTGGTTAGTAATCTATGTGATCGATGGTCTGTTGTCAAGCGACAATGCCGCCTGTGAACACCCCCGCCCCCCTTCCCCCGCCCGTCACGCACTACGAGAACTTCCCCGTGGCCTCGGTCCTGTGCCCGCCGCACCTGCGCGCGCCCATTGCCGCCATCTACGCCTTTGCCCGCACCGCCGATGACCTGGCCGACGAAGGCACAGCCAGCCCCGCCGAGCGCCTGAGCGACCTCGCCGCCTACCGGCTGGACCTGCAGGCCATCGCCACGGGCGGCGTTCCCTCAGACCGCTGGGCCCACGTATTCGCCCCGCTGGCAGCCATGCTGCGCCAGCACGCCCTGCCCGTGCCGCTGCTCGCCGACCTGCTCAGCGCCTTCGTGCAGGACGTGGAAAAAACCCGCGACCATGCGGGCTATACCACCCGCTCCGAGCTGCTGGACTACTGCCGCCGCTCGGCCAACCCGGTCGGCCGCCTGCTGCTGCACCTGTATGGAGTGGACGGCGCGCAGGCCCTGCGCGAGAGCGATGCCATCTGCACTGCACTGCAGCTCATCAACTTCTGGCAGGACCTGAGCGTGGACATCCCACGGGGCCGCTTCTATCTGCCGGACGATGACTGTGCCACCCACGGGGTGACCCGTGCCATGCTGCAGGCGCTGCAACCCACACCGCAGACCACAGCGCTCATCACCGAGCACGCCCGCTGGGCGCGCGCCACGATGCTGGAGGGCGCGCCACTGGTGCACCGCTTGCCAGGCCGCGCCGGGTGGGAGTTGCGCCTGGTGGTGCAAGGGGGCTTGCGCATTCTCGACAAGGTGGATGCGCTGCAGGGGCACAGCCTGTGTCGACGGCCGCGTATTCGGGCGTGGGATGCGCCGGTGATGTTGGGGCGGGCGCTGGGGATGTGAGGGGCATTCTGGTTATTGGATGATTTTTGGATATAGCGCTTACTGGGCAAGCGCTAATAGCTATTGTTTTGATAGTAACTCCTGGGTTTGTTTTGAAGGCGGGTGCCGGGATGTGCCCCCGGCGGGGCACCTTCTTTTCTTGTCTCGCCAAGAAAAGAAGGCAAAAGAAGGCGACCCTACTGTCTGCGTCCCTGCGCTTCGCTCCGGGCAACCTGCGGTGCTCGGTGCTGGCGGGGTCTCGCTCGAACTCGCGCCTGCGGCGCTCAGACAATCGCGAGCCCTGATCCGCCATCCCCTGCGCTCCTCGGCGCATACAGAAGGGGGTGGTAGCCCAACATCCACACGGGCCATCGCTGCGCTCGGCCCCAAGGGGCGCAGGCGCTACGCGCCGCGATGGCCCGAAAGGGCTGTTTTCTCCCCACCCCTTGTGGCTGCGCCTGCGTCGGGGTGCTTGCGGGGTGGCATGCGCGCCCCCGCGCGCATGCTTCGTGAACTGACTTGCCGCGTCTGTCTGAACGGAGCGCCGCAGGCGCGCAGTGAGTTACGCGGCGCACCCCGCAAGCGCACCGACGCAGGTTTGCCCCTTCGCTGCGCGAAGGGGTCGCAGACTGTGGGGCGCGTTTCTTTGCCTCCTTTCTTGTCGCGCGACAAGAAAGGAGGTCGCCCGCCGGGGCGAGACCCGGCCTCCGCCCTCAACCGCCCCACCCGGCGCCTCTAAAAGAAAGATTCATGCCCCGCAATCCCAGCTGAAGTAAGTCCCAAATATTTGAGGCAGAACAGCCTCTAACGATTACCAATAAAGCGCAAAAAGCTATTTATTTAATAGCACCCACACCACCCACCCCGCACAAGCCACCCCACCCACTCAGGGATTGCGAGCTTGCCTCTCAGCACGCGCAGCCCTACCTTCAAAGCCACCATTCCACGGCACCCCACGGGGTGCCTTTTTGTTGGCCCCTTTTCGCGCCCGGCCCCCGCGCACCCCACACACCATGACCGTCAGCGTTTTCGACCTCTTCAAGATCGGCATCGGCCCATCCAGCTCCCACACCGTGGGGCCGATGATTGCCGCGCGCCAGTTCGCCTGCAGCCTGCTACAGGCCGGTGCGCTGGAACGCACCCACAGCGTGCGCGTCGAGCTGTTCGGCTCGCTGGCCGCCACAGGCATCGGCCACGGCACCGACCGGGCCATCCTGCTGGGTCTGGCCGGGCACGAACCCGACCGCATCGACCCCGACCAGATCGCGCCCACCATCGAAGCCATCCGCACCCGCCAGCAACTGGCGCTGCTGGGCTCGCACCCGGTGCGTTTTGTGGAAAAAGAGCACCTGCTCTACCGCCGCAAAAGCCTGCCGCGCCACCCCAATGGCATGCGCTTTGCCGCGCTGGACGCGCAGGGCGCGGACATCCTCACCGCCGAGTACTTCTCGGTGGGCGGGGGCTTCGTGGTGGATGCGGCAGGCGAGCGCGTCCTCAACGGCGCGCCTGCCGGCCAGGTAGCCACTGCACCGCCCTACCCCTTTGGCAGCGGCGCCGAGCTGCTGGCGCAGTGCCAGGCCAGCGGCCTGAACATTGCGCAGCTGATGCGCGCCAACGAGGCGCACTGGCGCAGCCCCGAAGAGGTGCAGGCGCAACTGCTGGCCATCTGGCAGACCATGGCGGGCTCTGTGCGGCGCGGCTGCGCAGGGGAAGGCACCCTGCCCGGCCCGCTGCACATCCGGCGCCGCGCCGCCGAACTGCAGCGCAGCCTGAGCAGCAACCCCGAGGCCGCGCTGCGCGACCCTCTCTCCATGCTCGACTGGGTGAACCTCTACGCCATGGCCGTGAACGAGGAAAACGCCGCCGGTGGCCGTGTGGTGACGGCGCCCACCAACGGCGCAGCGGGCGTCATACCGGCTGTGCTGCACTACTACGTGCGGTTCGTGCCCGGTGCCAACGAGGCAGGCATCCTCGACTTTCTGCTCACGGCAGGCGCCATCGGCAGCATCTACAAGATGAACGCCTCGCTCTCGGGCGCCGAGGTGGGCTGCCAGGGCGAGGTGGGTGTGGCCTGCTCCATGGCGGCGGGCGCGCTGGCCGCCGTGCTGGGCGGCACGCCCGCGCAGGTGGAGAACGCGGCCGAGATCGGCATGGAGCACAACCTGGGCATGACCTGCGACCCCGTGGGCGGCCAGGTGCAGATTCCGTGCATCGAGCGCAACGCCATGGGCGCCATCAAGGCCATCAATGCCGCGCGCCTGGCACTGCGCGGCGACGGCCAGCACGTGGTGTCGCTCGACCAGGTGATCAAGACCATGGTGCAGACCGGCGCCGACATGATGTCGAAATACAAGGAAACCTCGCGCGGCGGCCTGGCGGTGAACGTCGTGGAGTGCTAGACATCCCCCTGTGGCGCTTCGCACCTTCCCCCTTCTCTGGCATCGCTGCGCGATGCGGAAGGGGGACGCCCCCAGCGCGGCGGGGCGGCCCTTGCGCGGGGGCCACTGGCACGGGCACGCCCATTTCACGCACCGCGCGACAGGATCACCAGCGGTCTGAGCGCATGCGCAGCTCCCAGCTGCCGCGCCGCAGCTCGTACACGCCCACGGCGGCGTAGCGCTGCTCGCCCTTGTCGTCCCAGGTCATGGTGCCCGTCACCGGCGCATAGCCGTTGATGGCGTGCATGGCCGCCGTGATGTCCTTGGGTTTGGCCGACTTGGCCTTTTGCAGCGCGGCCGACAGCACGTACATGCTGTCGTAGCTGTAGTGGCCGCCATAGGCCGGGGGCTTCTTGTACGTCTCCAGGTACTTTTCAAGAAACTGGCGCCCGGACACAAACTCCTTGGCCTCCAGCACGGGCGAGGTGGCGTAGATGCCCTCGATGATCCCGGTGGCCTTGATCATGTCGGTGGTTTTGACAGTGTCGCCCCCCAGCAGCCGCACCCGGGTGTAGTTGACCTTCTTCAGTGCATCAATGAGCGCAATCACCTGGTAGTCGTTCAGCGTGGACACCATCACCTCGATGCCCGCCTCCTTGAGCTTGGCCGCCAGATCGTCGAACGCCACCGTTTTGTCGTCGAACGACTCGCGCACCACCACCTGTTTCTTCTCGGCCTTGAGCTGTTCGGCCGCGCCATCGGTCAGGCCCTTGCCGTAGGGCGTGCCGTCGTCCAGCGCTGCATAGCGCGAGGCACCAAACTGCGATGCGGCAAACGAACCAATGGCACGCGCCTGCAGGCCATCATTGGCCACCATACGGAAGGTGGTGGCCAGCCCCAGTTGCGTGAACCGGGGGTTGGTGGAAATGGCAATCTGGGGAATGTCCTTGGCACCATAAATTGGCGCGGCCTCAATGCTCACGCCCGAATTCAGGTGGCCGATCACCGCCACCACCCCGGCATCCACCAGTTGCTGGGCCACAGCCTTGCCGGTGGCGGCATCGGCCTTGTCGTCCACGGCCACCACTTCGAGTGTGACGCGCTTGCCGTCAATCGAGTAGTTGCCCTTGTTCAGCTCGCCCACGGCCAGGTTCACGCCATTGAGCAGATCCTGCCCCAGGGCGGCCAGAGGGCCGCTCAGCGGCTGCGCCACCCCGATCTTGAGGGTGTCGGGCACGTTGCTGCAGCCCGTCAGCAGCCCGCCCGCGGCAAAGGGGGCAAGCGCTAGTCCGGCAGAGAAATGGCGCCGGTTCAGTGGTTGGGTCATGCTGAAAACTCCGTCAGGTGTAATGAATGTGACAGGGGTATATAAGACCCCCCTCCAAACCCCTACCGGGTAAGCCCGACCATTAGTTTCTTTCAGGGGGTGCAAGGCGGGGCAATGCACCACAGAGGGGCGAAAACCCGGACGCAATGCGCCCACAATCGGCACGAATCTTGCATGAGAGCCTTCCATGAATGAGGCATTGCGCATAGTGGTGGTGGCCCCCGACCTGGCCATCACCGACCCCGACGACGAACACGCCGTACAACAGGCCGAGCGCTCGCGCATGCTGCGCATCGGCTTGCTGGAGGCCAACTTCAACCTGGTGGCCACGCTGCCCGCCGACGTTTTTCTGGGGGAACGCCTGGCGCAACTCCAGCCCGACCTGATCATCGTGGACGCCGAAAGCGAGGCACGCGACGCGCTGGAACACGTGGTGATGGCCACGCGCGACGCACGCCGCCCGATCGTGATGTTCACCAACGACGACAACACCACCCACGTGAAAGACGCCGTGGCCGTGGGGGTGTCTGCCTACATCGTGGCGGGGCTGGCGCCCCAGCGCATCCGCCCCATCCTCGACGTGGCCATGGCCCGTTTCGCACACGAGCAGGCCCTGCGCGCCGAACTGGCCGACGCCCGAAACGAGCTGCAGGACCGCAAGACCATCGACCGCGCCAAAGGCCTGCTCATGCAGCGCCAGGGCCTGAGCGAACAGGCCGCCTACGAGAAGCTGCGCAAGACCGCCATGGACAAGGGGCTGAAGCTGGGCGAAGTGGCGCGGCGGATGCTGGACATGGCCGACCTGCTCGGGTAAAGCCCCGGGCCGGTGGCGCAGGCCAGCTCCAGACCGGGTTCTCAGTTCTTGCCGTAACGCGACTTGGCAGACGCCTGGCAGGCGTTTTTGGCATCACCGGCCAGGGTTTCGCACTTCTCTGCGGCCACCTTGTATTCGGCTTCCATCTTGTCCGCGTTGGCGTCCTTGCGCGCTTCCACCTTCTTTTCGCTGGCATCGCTGCGGGCGTCAGAAGATTTTTCGTTGGCAGTGGTGTTGGCCTTGGTGGTTTCAAATTGCACCTTGGCATCGGCCTTGGCCGCCACCTGAGCCGACTTCGCCTCCTTCACGCACACGTCTTTGGCGTTGCCTGCCAGGTCGTCACAGCGCTCTTTCGCCACGCCGTACACGGCCTCGGCGCGGGCCAGGCGTGCGTCGTAACGCGTTTTCGCTTCAGGACGGTAGGTCACTTCGAGTTCGGCCTTGTCCACTTTTTCCTTGCCCTTGGCTTCCTCCTGGCAGATATCCCGGGCGTTCCCGGACATGGACTTGCAGGCCGCCTTGGACGATTTGTATTCGGCAGCGATCTTGTCCTTGGCCGACTTGTAGTCGGTTGCAGACGGTGCCTGCGCCATCGCGCCAGCACTGAAAACAAGGCCGAGGGCCAGAGCGACGGTATGGAGTGGGAATTTTTTCATGGTGTTCCTTCGGTTTTTTTCTGGATGAAGCACCTGGCCAACCATGCCCGGCACCCCTGTCTTTGCCAGTGCACGCGGGGAGCGAAATGCCACGCCAACGGTCTGGTTCAGATGACTGCAGTGTGGGGGGCCCCTCGGGAGCCGTCTGTCTGCTAGCGCACATGCAGGGCAGCGATGGGCGGGCGGGCCTGGACCCATGTTCGCCATCGCACAGACAGTGGTCGCACGGCACTTCCAGAATGGCCTTTGCTTCATTGACACACCGGGAGTTCCCCCATGAACCGATTCCATTGCGCAGCCCCTCTCCGAACCTTGGCGTCCTTCACCACGTTGACACTGCTCACGCTGAGTGCCGCCACCGCGCAGGTGGCCACAGGCACCACCGGCATCGATGCCTCGGGCAACTACCGGCAGGAAGTGCGCACCTGCGGGGCCGACATGCCGCGCGCAGAGCGGGCCACCTGCCTGCGCGAAGCGCGCAACGCCCTGGCAGAAAAACGGCGCGGTGCGCTGGGCAATTCCGGCGCACACTTCGAAGCCAACGCCATGGCACGCTGTGATGCCCACGCCAACGACGAGCGACTGGCCTGCCAGGCCCGCGTGCGTGAACAGGGAAGCACCTCCGGAAGCGTTGCCGGAGGGGGCGTGCTGCGAGAAGTCGAAACCGTCGTGACGCCAGCGCCGTCCATGCCGCGATAAGCCCCCTGGCACCCGCGAGAACCCGGTTGCATGCCCGGACGCCAGCGTCGGGCCGGCCCCGGGTGCGCCAGCCCCCTCCACTCAGGTCGCCAGAAACGTCAGCAGCGCATCGTTGAACGACTGTGCATGCGACACATTCAGCCCGTGCGGCGCACCGTTCACCAGCACCAGCGTGCTATGGGCTACGGCGCGGTGCGTACGCTGGCCCGATGCCTCGAAGGGCACGATGGCGTCGGCGTCGCCATGGATCACCAGCGTGGGCACCGTCACCTTCTTCAGGTCTTCGCGGAAGTCGGCCGTGCTGAACGAATCCCGGCACGCCAGTGCTGCGTGCTGCCCTGACTGGCGGCACAGGGCCAGCGCCTCGTTGCGTTCCGACTCGGTCACCTTCTGCACACCGTTGGCAGAGAAAAAGTCTACGGTGAACTGGTCAAAGAACGCTTCGCGGTCCTGCTCCAGTGCATTGCGCTTCTCTTGCGCCTTCTCCGGGGTGAGCGGGCCCTCGGGGTTGTCTTCCCACTGCATCAGGCAGGGCGTCACCGAAGCGGCAAACACCACGCTGTGCAGGCGCGATTCACCATGCCGCGCCACGTAACGCGCCACCTCGCCCCCACCCATCGAAAAGCCCACCAGCGTCACATCGTGCAGGTCGCATTGCTCCATCACACGCTGCAGGTCGTCGGCCAGGCTGTCGTAGCTGTAACCCGATTCGGGCTTGTCCGACCGGCCAAAGCCTCTCCGGTCGTACGCCACCACGCGGTAGCCTGCGGCGTGCAGCGCCCCAATCTGTGGCTCCCATGCCTGGGCCGAGAGGGGCCAGCCATGGATCAGCACCACGGGCCGGCCGCTGCCACCGCTGTCTTCGATGTGCAGGCGCACGGCATCGTCGGGGTCTGCGCCTGCGTCGTCCGCACTCCCCATGCCACCCGCTGCAGCGCCGCCCAGTGCACCGGCCACGGCACCCAGCGCGCCGCCCACCACCACACCCACCGGGCCGGCCACCGCAACACCCACCGAGGCGCCCGCTATGACCCCGGCCACCATGCCCCCGCCCATCAGCACCGAGTGGGCCTCGCGGTCTGCCTCTTGCGGGTTCAGCCCGCTCTGCGCGCCGGATCGCGGATCTTGCGAGGGAACGCCGTACCCGGGCCGCGCCTGCTCGGCAAGGTCCTGGTCGGCCAGAGGGGGGTTCGGCGATGGGGTGGCAATGGGGTTCATCTGACGCTCCTTGGGAAGGGGGCCGTGCAATGCGCACGGGTGGTAGCCCTTCCACCCTTGTACCGCCGCGGCCGCACCGCCCATGCCAGCCTGCAGACCGTCAAGGCGTAGGACAAGGAGCAACAGCTTCCCCTGCGGTCAGGATCGCCCGGGCGCCTCGGGCGCCTCACCTACGCAAGCACGGACTGAGCAGCCTCGTACACCTCGGTGTGTCACGCCAAACGGGCCAGTAGCCCATTGCAGCCGTGCGCGTTCAGCCATTCATTCCGGCAAAGGCGTGGCGCACCAGCAGCGCGGCCAGAACGAACATCGTGACCCCGATCAGCGCATCGAGCGCCTGCCACGCCCGGGGCCGCGCAAACCAGGGCGCCAGCCAGCGTGCACCAAAACCCAGCAACCCGAACCACAGCAGGCTGGCACAACTCGCCCCGGCCACAAACCAGCCGCGCAGAGCCTGAGGCTGCTGGGCGCCAATGCTGCCCATCAGCAGCACCGTATCGAGATAAACATGGGGGTTGAGCAGCGTGAACGCCACTGCCTGCGCCAAGGCTGCGCCCCGGCCCAGGCGCGCGCCACCCCCGGCTGCCTGCAAGCCGCTGGCATGCCGCGCCCGGCGCAGCGCGCGCCCGCCATACACCGCCAGGAACAGCGCCCCGACCAGCGCCAAGGCCCGTGCCAGGCCCGGCCGCTCCCCCAGCGCCTGCGCCATGCCCAGCACGCCCGCCGTGATGAGCACCGCATCCGCCAGCGCGCAGAACAGCACCACGCTGCCCACATGCTCGCGGCGCAGGCCCTGGCGCAGCACAAAGGCGTTCTGCGCGCCAATCGCCACGATGAGCCCCAGGCACAGCACTAGGCCTTGCATGAAAACAGGGGGCGCGAGGGCAGCGGTATCGAGCAGGTTCATGCCGCGCAGCTTGCCAGCCGCCATCAATTCACACAAACTGTCTTTGCTTCATCCACATTAGCAAAACTGAAACCATGCTGGACTATTCCGCGCTCTCTGCCTTGGCTGCCGTCATTCGTGAAGGAAGCTTTGAGCGCGCTGCGCGCACGCTCCACGTTACGCCCTCGGCCATCTCGCAACGCATCCGCCTGCTGGAAGAGCGCGTGGGCTGCGCCCTGGTGGTGCGCGGCCAGCCCTGCCGCCCCACCGACACCGGCCGCCGCCTGTGCCAGCACATCGACCGCGTGCGCCTGCTGGAGCAGGAACTGCAAGGCACCCTGCCCGCGCTGGCCCCGGAAGGCATCGCCCGCGTGCCGCTGCCCGTGGCGGTGAACGCCGACAGCCTGGCCACCTGGTTCGCCCCCGCCATCGCCACCTTCGCAGCCCAGGCACCCGTGCTGATGGAAGTGGCCGTGGACGACGAAACCCACACCGCCGAATGGCTGCGCAGCGGTGCCGTACTCGCCGCCGTCACCGCCACCGCCCGCCCCGCCACCGGCTGCAACAGTCAGCCCCTGGGCGCCATGCGCTACCGCGCCGCCGCCAGCCCCGCCTTCGTGGCGCGCCACTTTGCGGAGGGCGTAACCGCCGGCACCCTGGCGCGTGCACCCAGCCTGGTGTTCAGCCCCAAGGACGAATTGCAGGCCCGCTGGGCGCGGCGCCTGTGCCACCGGCATGTGGAGCTGCCCCGGCACACCCTGCCCTCGCCCCAGGCCTTCGCCACCGCCGCGCTGGCGGGCATGGGCTGGGGCATGCAGTTGGAGGTGCTGGTGGCCGAGCATTTAAAAGACGGCACGCTGGTCGAACTGGTGCCCGGTACGCCGCTGGATGTGCCGCTGTATTGGCAGCAGGCGCGGGCAGCCTCGGGGGTGTTGGAGGGGTTGAGCCGGGTGGTGGTGGAGGCTGCACGGGGTCGCTTATGCTCCCATAAGGGAGGATAGGGTCATGACAGAAGAGCAGACTGCACCAGAGTTTGTTGCCGCTGGCGAATTCAAGGTGCATTACCAGATTGCTGATGGCTTGCATGTGATGGATGCCATTTCCCGCAACAAGGCAGAGGCAGAGTTGCTCGCGCTTATGCGAGAGTTGGGAAACACTCTTGGCATACCTCTTCACATAGAAACGAAAGCCCGGGGAGAAGGCGGGGTTGTCGAATACTGGAATGTGGTGTTTCAGCACAGTGAACCGCCCCGGTTTTTGAGGAGGCTCTTTTCTCTGAGAGGATTGAGCCATGAGCAAGAAGTCGAACCAGTTTTCACCCGAGGTCCGC